>Ga0206126_10000008_pt1 | contig 319099 bp, 282 predicted proteins | sample Helgoland_Spring_5_FD_148621 | JGI IMG/M metagenome (GOLD analysis project Ga0206126, IMG submission 148621) | Pelagic subsurface seawater microbial communities from Kabeltonne, Helgoland, North Sea - Helgoland_Spring_Bloom_20160412_1 | ecosystem: Environmental > Aquatic > Marine > Epipelagic...
CGACTCCAGCCCCGACTCCCGCACCAAGTCCGTTTACGCCAAGTCCGGTCGCACCAAGTCCGTTTACGCCTAGTCCGTTTACGCCGAGTCCGTTCGCCCCGAGTCCGTTTACGCCGAGTCCGTTCGCACCAAGCCTGGGTACTCCCAGTGTGGGCCCGAGTCCGTTTACGCCGAGCCCGGGCCCAAACGTGACCGTGCCGTCGCCTTCGTATACAGCATTTACTGATGAAAGTTTGGCATTGCAACAGTTTGTACTAGCTGTTGTGGCAACTATGCTGTGCGTATTCTTGATGTTTCGCAATAAAGAACGTATCATGACTAGGACTTTCAATTCAGGCCGTTATGTCAATATTGTGGACAGTGGTTCTGAGGACCAGAATAGACCAGTAGAAAATGAGTTCGAGGTCGATAATGAGTTCGGTGTCGATACTAAAATGGTAGAATTGCCTGAAATAGACGCGATAGACGAAATTGCTATAGACTCTGATGAACCAGATAACACAGAAAGGGTATGAATTATGTAAGGAATATATTTTAATTTAAATTGACATAAAATTTAGAACTATGAAATGAGATGTCGACGCCCCGCGAAATCCGTAATTTCGTCACCGCGATTAAAACGCGCGGTTTTGTTTCGATGACACCTCAAGATTATGAACAATTGTGTTACTTTGCGCTGTCTAATTTGCCCCAGCAGTCGGAGATACGGGGCAAGGAGTGTCCCCATTGTACTTGGAAAATCGGAAACGCGGCACGCACCTGCAAAAATTGTGGCAAACGTGTCGATAAACAACGCCCTGTATTCGTCCCGCCTGTAGACGGTGTCAACGACTGCAAAGGCGAGTGCGCGGAAGACTTGACAGGCCGTGAGCACCACGAACTTGGGTGTGGACACAAGTTCTGCACAGGGTGTATGCGTAATAGAGTTTTACAGGGGTTCCGCACGTGTTGTCTTTGTGATAGAGTACGCATTACGGATGCGATCCGACAGAAATATTTGCCAGAAGAACTATAAATAAAAGATAAAACAGCATATCATGTCTATTTGGAATCGTGTACAGTACCCTGAACGTCATCACGTAAGACGGATTTTTTTGAATACTGTGGCCATGGTCGTTATCACGGGGACCGTCACTCTTTGCATCACTTCCATAACGAAGTTATTGGTTGGGTGACGTACTCTTTCGCGGTAGAGGTGAGAATAAAAAGCGTGGTGACTGAAATAGGGGGTCTGAAGATGACACCTACTGCCCAAAGCGAGAAAAGTATCATGGTGTTCCACAACACGTTTCTATCGACGATTTTTTGTATGTGTCTGCCGATTTTATTCTCGTCGCGCCAACCTTTCATAGTGTAATGTTCCTTTTTCCACATTCGGACCAGGTCTCGGCCTGTTTTCTCTTCTACGCGCGGGAGTTGTTTGTTGAGAATGTATAGCCCACCTAAAAGTGCGATAGCGGCGAACAAAGTGTTCGTGTCGAGGTCACGTTGAAGTAATATTTCGAGTGGGGGCCACACACCGGCTAGCATTTCCACTAAAGTGTAGTACATGACAAGGCTGCTCGTAGAGTTGTACATGACTGGCAATGGCATGGACACTGTTTGGGACTTACGCGTCAAGTGTGTGAGCGGTACTGTAACGACAAGAGTTTCGATCCACGACACTGCCGCAATAAGAAGAATGGCCCATACTATAGACAACGAGAACACTGCCGTTAGAATCCTTTCTGATGCCTGTGCGAATATCAGAGCCGTAGATAAGTGTATGGAACCACGTGTGTCCAGATAACACATCGCTTGCAACAAAAGTACAGACACTGTCATGAGTTGTACCCCGCAAAACCAATGGTGTTCTTCCCATAACGTCCAGCGTAGACACATGAGTACAGAGCAGACCATACCTAACGCCCGGGACCGCGCACGTGCGTTCTCGTCCTTGTCAAATATGAGACTGTACGCCATAGAAGCGAAAACAAACGGCTGTGTACCAAATTGCATCAATGTGCCACTGACACGGAATGTAATCATGCTGTTTTCGAGTTGTACGGGTTCTGTACCGTAAATCAGTGGGACGTGCGACAGAACAAGACCCATAAGCACGACGATGGCAGTGTTGAAATGTTTTTCCCGCATGGGAATTTTGCGGGTCGGCTTACCGAAATCAAAGACGGTCAATTCTGCGATTTTGTCTAGGACAGATTCCATATACACAAATGTAGAACACTTTAATAGTTAAATGACAAAAAAAAATAATGATTTATGTGAAAAATGACGATATCGTCCTACTTTTTTTCGCTTTTTTTTTCTTCTTGAACTGCACACTGTCTCGACTGCGCTTTTCGGTAGTTCGCATAGGCCCACGCTGTACAAACGAACGCATCATCGGATTCGATATGTTGGCGGCCTGTTGAACGGTATTGACTTCGAATATACTACTGGCGTTGTCCATAATCATTTCGAAAATCCGTCGCAACGGCGCTTCCAGCTGGTTGGACAGGTACCATCGCGTGTCCGCCGAAGCAACGCCATTGCGTACGTCTTCCGGGGTCACTGCGCGCATGCATGTTTTTTCACCCTTGAAACCGGGCCTTATCACAAAGTCAATGCGGTCCCCCGTTTTGGGAGCGATGTGCGCAGGTTGTGTGGCTTGCAATCTTTTAGCCAAAATTGTATGTGGCGCCGGATTCTTGTACTCGTCTGGTCGTCGCGTGAGCTTCTTCGACATGGTTAAATCTTCCAATGGGACTTTATTTTCGAGTAACTTGACGACAATGCTCCGTGCATAGTCGATAGCACCTTGGATGTCGTTTTCCTTACACAGCTTAATCAATATAGTCTTCTGTGTCTTGCTGACAATGGGCGCGAAATCTCTGCGGACACATTCGAACCCCTTTACGTCCAATTTGGGTTGCAGCCCGGGCTCAAATTTGTGCCCCGCGTATCTTTTTTTGCCTTTGAGTAGAATAGGGTAATAAAATTTCTCGTATTCTAAGTCATTTGGTGGGAGGAAGGCTTGAGTACAGAACTTGCCCATTTCATCGCCTATCTTGTCGACTTTGGCTATAAGTTCCTCTGTTGAGCAGTTTGTGTCGCACATGGACGGTGGAATGTTGGCAAAGACAGAATCCGTGTCGCCGTACACGATTTGGAGCCCGTGGTCTTTGTATTTCTCTTCACACATGAATTTAGTATGATTGGCCATGCCGCGACCAACGCGCGTGACAGACGACGCAATGCGCTTTTCACCGAGATAGCCCATGCCCGCCCCTGTAAATCCGTAGACCGAATTGGCACATATTTTGAGCGCCAACTGCCGACCATCGAGAACCGCGTAGTCCATGGATTTCTCATGGAATTTTTTACGCATTTTCTTGACTTGCTTGCGGTTCGACAGCAGCTGCTGCAGAATCTCGGGCAGGATGCCGACGCGTTTTTTTGTCGTCACAAAGCACACGTCGTCGTCAGACGATACGTACTCGAATGCACCACCTTCGGGATACTCGAACGAACGCGCTGGGCGCACTTCGGGATAATTCTCATCAGCGGGGTCTTTAACCATATGTGTTTCGGGTGTCCAGGCCAAGTTCAGCTTCTTCGCTTCACGAAACGACGGAATGAGCGTGGAAAAGCACATATTGTACGCACGCATAATACTGGGATACAGACTAGCGAAGTCCAACGTTACGACAGGCGTTTGGTAGAATCCGGGCAAGGGTCGAATGACGACGGCCCCTTCAAACCCGTCCATCGGTGCCGGCTTGTTCGCAGATTCGTCGGGCAGAAAGTAACGCGGATGTGACGGGTCTTTGCGACACCGTGCCTTGACAAATTGGAGCATCAGAAGAAGTGTGCGAATTTGCTGTCCCCGGTGCAAAATGGACGTGAGTGGCACGCCAGTGACTTGCGACATCTGAATAGCGTTGACCAGTTTACATCGTTTAATCATAATTTGACACGGTAGCCAGGCATCTTTCACACAGTATTGAGCGAGAAAGGCGCGACCCGCGGTGGTCTTCTGGTGCTTAGGAATGTCGTCGTATGCAATATGCATTTTCTGTGTCCCTAGCAGTTCTAAGCACACATTATCGAGTTTGTACGAACGTAACTTATGGTCTGTCATGACGACGCGGTACAAGTCCATCCAATCGCGCCCTTCAATCCACGCGTCCCACGACTCCTGGCCGCCACGCTGGTTCGTATGCGTGTATTTCTTGCGCAATGTAGTTGGACGCTTAATCCTGGAAAAGGTACGCGCAGAAGCACAGCGTGGACAGTACGGCCCATCGTGGTCGGGACACAGCGCTTGAATACGCTCGATGAGATATACGTTGTCGAAATTCAGAACGTTGAAGCCCGTGATAATGTCTGGGTCGTACTCTCGAATATATTCGGAGAACCCGCGAAGCATGTCGAACTCGCTGCGGTACGAATGTACGACGGACTCCGAGGGGTCGTACTCATCGGTTTTCATCTCTTCTGACAGAACGGGCAAACAGGCGTTTGTTTCACCCTCAGGTTCATACATAAAGACGACCTGCTGCATTTTCTGGTCTACAACGTTGAACGACGTCACACCAATAGTAGTAATGCAGTCTCTGTGCGACTCTGGAAAGTCAGATTCGCCAGTCTCTGGATTCAAAAAAGGCATTGCCTCGATATCATACGATGTCACGCGAAACGGTGCCATGGGAATGGGTGGTTGCGCGCATGGTTGGACGTCGCCCGGACCGCACGTATATTCGACGTTACAGGTAGTGACTGGTTTATCGCGCGGGTTGGCGTTTGGCACTATCATCCACGAACACGCGGGCAATTGATGGTCCACCATCCACACGATTTCGGGCTGGAACATCGTTTCGTAGATTTGACATCCACGCAAGTCAAGTGTGCCGGGCATTCCAGGCACATGCTGTTTACCATTTTCAGGGACAAACGACAACATGGTCGCACGGAACTTCTGAATGCGGGTGTACACTTTGTCAGGCTCTCTGAATATCGACAACAGCGCGCGCCATATGTCGTATCGACGCACAGTGAACTTGTGCACAGCTGGGGGTTCGACGTCGCGCACGTAACGGATGTTGAACCCTGCAGTTTTTTCCCAGACCATATCTCCGGGTTCCAACTTGGCGGTGCTATGACACCATTGCCAGTAGTTGAGAACCTCGTCGTTCGGCTTTTTCTCGTCGTGTTCTTTCTTGTATTTGGCACTGTTTCGGTCCGAACGTTGCATAGACGTAACCCATCGGACCCACTCACCGATGACGCGTTGGTGCACGGGCGTCAAACGTGTACGCACGAAACCGTACGCAGTGATACCCTTCACGTGCACCGCTGTAGACGTGCCGTCCGCCTGTCTGCCGTACAACATGACGTCCATTGTGTTCTCATCGCCGCGGTGGCGAGCTGTACCAATATGTTGAAACGTCAACATGTTCATATTAAATATTCTACAACTTAAATACAAATGCATATATGTTTATCATTTAGGTTATTTAAATTGAACGGACATAACATACTAAATGTCAAAATCAAAAAAGACCCAGAAACGTGAGCTGGAATTTAAAGACGACGGGCAAGAGTATGCGTATGTAACAAGGATGTTGGGGAATGGCCGGTGTCGGGTCCAATGTATGGACGGCGTTGTCAGACTAGCAGTAATACGCGGCGCGATGCGCAAGAAAGTATGGATTAAACTTGAAGACTGGGTTCTGGTTGGTATCAGGGAGTATCAGGACACGAAATGTGACATTATTGGCAAATACAGCGATGAAGACGTGCGTAATTTGAAGGCGTACGGAGAAATCCAAAGCATGGCTGAGGTGGTGAAAAAAGAGGACGATACACCTTTTGACTTTGATGACATTTAAATTATATTTTTTACAGTTCTACCATCACTACGCTTGTCGGCGACGCCGGGCGCGAGTCCGGTAGGTTGTTTAGCTCATTGACAAACAATTCCCACGTCTCCCGCATCAGTACTGTGAGTTCAGCGGCGACATCTACACGGTTATGTCGTCTGGCCAACTTGCGAGCATAGATGAATGCCGTGGCTTCTAGCATGTACTTCGCCCAGAGCTGCTCTGAGCGCGTGCTTTCGTCATGTAAAATACGAATAAACTCTCCACATGTCATATCTGGAGTAGTGGTGATGCGTAGAAGCTCGTTGCAGACGTTCAAAGCGTTGTTCGTGTCCGAGTTTACGACGGCAGGGTTGAACTCGTCCCAGCGGATAGACATAAATTATGTAATACTCTAAAAATTTAATTTAATTTAAATTAAATTAAATTAAATTGACCGTTGATTTCGCGGCGTCCGCGAAATTTGATGGCTGATTTTCTAAGACGAATCACTATCCGAAGATTCTTCATCAGAGGAGGACGAATAATCACGCGTTTTCCTTCCGGGACTTGGGGGACGGGGCTGCCTTTTTCCCCTAGACTTCTTACATTCTTTCGCTGTGTAACCGACAATACCGCCCACCAATAACCCCGCTACCGCCTGACCCATGGATAAGTCTGTCCTTTTTCCCGGCTTGGACCGTGACTTGGACTGACGTTTAGGCCGTGACTTGGACTTGGGCTTTTTTTGCTGTCTCAGTTTTCGCTTTGGACACGCGCGTGTCTGTCTTTTTTCATAAGCGCTGTTGATTAGCGCCATATCGGCTGTCGTGTCTACGTCTTTTCTTCTGTCGGGGTGGTATTTCAACGCTGCCTGTTTGTATATTTTTTTGTATGAATTACAATCTGCGGATAGTATGGTTCGGGCCCAAGATGCGGCCCGAACTGTGGGTTCTAAACCCTCTCCCCGGACCACAAGCATAGCCGCTGTGAACGCCAATATCGCCCACTCTTTGAATCCCTCTGCATCCGCAAAAGTCTTGAACACCGGTTTGACCATTTTATACCATGGATTAGGGTTAATATAGTATATTTTTTTTAATTTAATTTAAATTAAACTTGACTTAGTATTTATGTGTCAACTATTTTACAACATGCTCCTTCCCATGGTGCTCGTGTACCATATACGCGACTACCTGCCGTGGCGACACCGTGCCATACTGGTTTCACGCGACTGGTTGCACGGTGCGGTACGGTCCAATTTCTACCCGCGTCGATGGCGCGACAAACGGCTTCTGTTTTCATATATGAAGGTCTTCGGGCAGCAATTCCTCCGCGTCTCTTGGTCGAGATTTTGTATAAAAGTTCTAGGGGTGACCAGACGCGCGCGCAACAAGTACTACCGTCTCACATGGAAAGCCGCCGCACATAAGCACTTTAACGTATGCCGTTGCGAAGGATGCGGACGGCGAACGTACTCCATAGTGATGGGTATCTACCTATGCGGCACATGTCGGTACCGTCGTCGTCTGAAAAACTGCTACATGGTCAAGGTATATCAAGCCAAAAGCTTGGGCGTTCCGAAACGCATTCTGGACCGCGTACCGTACCACCAAGGTATGGGGTGCCGTCTGCGCTTCTGGACTGATATTCAACGTGCGATAAATAACGATTAAACCAAGTCGTCGTCGTTTTCCACCGGTGCTACGTTTATGTTCTTTTTATTTCTAGCCCGGCGCCGCCGACGTCGACAATAACAGCACAAACATACGAGTAAAATCAACACAAGCACACTAACTATACATATTAAATGTAATAGTGTGAAAACAAATAATGGTTGGTGTATATCTAATGTTCTTACGTCGTCCATGCCCGTTGTTGTTACTTCGCTCATATCAGACGCGATTTATGTTGTACAATGCGACGTCCACATATGTGTTCATTATTCTATTTTTTCGATGCAAATGGTATATGCAAACATATTGTCGCGCCCGCCGCCGAAATTGGCCTTGGCCTTCTCGTGAGTATGTACAAGCCATTCCGAATTCAACGCATGAGCATCGAAGCCATGGCTAGCGACAGCCGATTCTGTTTCGGCAATCATTTCGCTATTCTGGATATTGTCCCAGAATCCGTCGGACGCCACGCGGATAATGCCAGACGCGTCCGCTTGAACACACTTGTAACCAGGTTCCGCGCTCAATCCGCCGCATCGAAACCGCTCGTCGCCGAAAGAACGTGTCATGGCCAGGCGATAGCCACGCACAATCATAACGGCGGCCATGTCGCCGCTCACGTTCTTTCTGTAGTACCCATTGAACCCGACGCGTCGTGGAAACACATGACTGCCGCCCGGGTGGCGCAGACAACCACATGCCACCTGATAATCGTACTCGAATTTGGTGTCGGGCCACGTTGCGTGAATGCGCGTGAATTCGCGCTCGCTGCTGGGCGAGTGGTCCGTGCACAGTGCTTGAGCACTGTCGCCTGACACAAACCAGGCGTCCGAGTCACCCACATTGAACGTATGAATCTCGCCCGTATCCGTCACAAACACCAGCGTGCCGGTCGACCCGCCTGCAATCTTGTCCATGTGCTCCGTCTGGATGTGTTGGTCCTCGCCTTCGCCTGACACGGTATACGCCAAACCAAGACGGTCTAGTTCGGCTTGGTTCGCTGCGAAACAATCCGTTCTTATCGCTGCGAAGATTTCACGCCCCACGGACTCCGGATTCGCATAAAACGCTGGCACGAACTCCGGTCCTGACACATGCTTTTTTACAGTGTCCACACACAGTTGACTGTACACTTCGCCACGGCGACTCCCATGCCCGTCGAACACACCCGCCAACGTGAGCTGACGGCCATCAGGACCCGTGTAAACAGTGCTTAGCCCGTTGTCTTGTTGTTTGTACTGTCCGCCGATTTCTACAGCGGGCGCGGAACACGTGATGCGGAAAGCATCGCGGACAAAGGATGACATGATGGTAATGTGTTTTAATTTAAATACCGAGGAGGGTAACGATTATCAGATTCCACCTATTTAAACGTGACATTTTAATTTAAATGAAATCGGTTTTCGTTCTCGCAGGGTTATGTGCTGTTCAAGGACGTCTCTTCGATAGTCCAGTCCCGCGGTCAAAAATTAAATTTCTAGGTTCTGGTCTACGCCATAGCGGCGAAAATTTTCACGCTGTCATCTCTGCGAAAAGTATGGACGACGTAAAGGGGCTCACAGTCACGTACAGCGATTGCGGAAATGAGCCAGCATGCAGTAGTATGCAAACATTCCTGACAGACATACCAGTGGGTGATAGTGAAGATTCTAACCCCAAGGCCACGAAAAAAAACGAAATGGATGGAGATTATAAGCTATTCGATGTAGAGTACAAGTACACAGGTAGTACATTGCGTAACCATATATTGACAGTCTTTTCGGACGACCTCGGGGAAGAGTCTATCATTTGTGGAGTGGGTTCCGAAATCAACACGGGTGAGTCTGCCAACGCGTGCAATGGCTGTGCAGCAGGAAGCACTTTCGCAAACCTCTACGACGCTCAGTGTAAGAATTGTACACAAACGTGTGAAGACGGTAAACGAGTGTCGGCAGCGTGCACTACAAACACTGATACGGCCTGTAGTGGTACTTGTACCACCAAAACGTGCCACACCACACATTATGTTTCCACAGCCTGTGACCACGGCTCAGCTTCCGAGGCTAGCAGCGGCGCGGGCGATTGTGCGTCATGTTTACCGAGTGATGATTGCACTGGCCCACAGTACGTGTCTCAAACGTGCGTCAGAGGCAGTACATACGTAGCCGGTTCCCCGGCTGTTTGTACACCAATGACCCCAAAGAACCAAGGTGATAGTGTCACGCATTATCTAAACAAGTCGGGAGTACAAGGAGACGCCGACACAGTGGGTAGCGACAACCAATGGGTAGTGTGCGCAGAACCAGAAGTTGGTCAATACGTAACAACTAAGTGCTTAGGGTCTCTGGGCGCAAACACACTAATTGAGACTTGTCGCGACTGCGGAGCTGAGCACAGAAAAACAGAGGAGGCATGCGTCTCGGGCGACCACGCGACTGAGGGCACAAACGCTAACTGTGGTGCCTGTCTCGAGGGATTTACCGAATCAGGTGGCAATTGCGTGTCCCAAGCGTACATGTTTGGCTATGTCATCAGGAAAGACGGCGCAACTTGTGCAAAGAAATGTGTTAAATGGAGTGGCACACTTAACGATAATTTTGCCGAGTCCAAAATCAGTAGCCAGGCGCCGTCCGAAGCCATTTGCGCCTTACTCAGCGACCGAGAACCCCTGCTTCGTTCGTCCGGATGTCCGCGCTAAATTAAATAAAGAAAAAAAAACAAACTATTTAAGCTCACTTGTTTACTATAAACAATGTTGTTGTTCATTTTATGCGTATGTATGGCATTGTTTTCGCACGGAAAACGTCTTAAGGCCGGTAATCTCCATTCAAAAGCCAATTTCCACATGGTTGTACAACTTCCGTCAGGTATTGCGTCTACACGTGTGCGTTTCGTTGACTGTACGCCGTCTTGTTCTACTGGTGAAGAATTGTACAGTACTAACGATGTGACGACGGATGTCAATATTCGGGTTAAGTCATTGGACGAAGGTGCACACTTGTACGACATTCAATACGCCGTACCGGTGGAGCAACAGAGGCCGCATATTTTGATGGCCGTCCGCGCTTCGGACTGTTCGTCGACGTCTTGTGAATCAACAGAAGAATCATTTCTTGATTGCCGTCCGGGCAGTATCAAGGTTGGTGAATCGTGTACCGAATGCGATGCGGGGGAATATCAAAGTGAGGGCGAATGTGCAGTGTGCGTTGCCGGACGTGCATCTTCGGTAGGTTCTGTAAAATGTCACAAATGTCCTTCGGGCCATACGTCTTTGACAGGTGCCGCGGAATGTGAACGTTGTACTAGAGGATTTTACGCTCTATCTGGCGACAGTGAATGTATAGAGTGCCCGTTGGGACGCGTATCTGATCCCGGTTCGTCCTCGTGTGAATCCGGACCGCCGCCCATCGCCGAGTTGCGAGTAAACATGGTACTGTTCGGCATCAGTCGTGCCGACGTGGAGGCCACTGTACCCGAACTCACACAAGCTTTGAAAAAACTTGTCGGCGCTCAGGTGAAAATCATTTCCATCGGGGGTGTGGCAGTAGTATCCAGGGGACGACGGCTATCCACCGGTGTCGACGTGGAATATCGCGTACTTGTCACAAAAACGGAGCAATTGGCGGAAGTGGAGGAAAGAACACGCCGTCTCCAAGAGTCAACGGAACAGTTGGTGACCGAGTTCAAGAGTTTAGTACGGGATGTGCTTGATGTCGACGTTGATGCGATTACGGTGTCAGTGGGAAAGTTTGAGACGATTATGCTCTTGGGACGTTCCATATTCACTTTTACAAACATGATGTATGTTTTAATACTTATTGCCATCGCGACCGTAGCTTTATCGCTGTATACATGTAGAACGACTAAAAGAACGATGCACTCTGCAACCCCATTACATTTCGAGACGTTCGTCGGGCGTCGACAAAAAAAGTGTTTGGTTTTAGAACCGCTAATAAAAGTTCAGAATTTGAAAAAAATAAAGTTTTAGATACATTTATTTGAACGCAATGGTACATTATGTGATAGCAAATCACATACGTCTGTGGTGTGGACGAATTCCACCGACGAATTCGTCAATACCGGGTCTGTAAAGTTTTCTCTGAGGATACCGGTCCATCGTGCGCATTTTTGTATACATTTACCACATATCTCGCACTCGTCTTCGACCATCACATAGCCATATATATGTGGGACACCGTGAATGACCGGTTCAAAGTAGAGTCCGTGTTCGGAACAATGTTGCCCAGACTTGATCATAAAGGTCTGTATAATATCGCAGGCCGTGCATTTACATACTGTTTCACCTCGATTCATGCCTTGAGAACACTCTTCCGCACTCGGGTCGAACGCTGGTGTGTCTTCTTGAGCAGTATACGCTTCGATAGCCATGGTCAATGTATGTGAGGTACTCTGCAATATGTGATGGGGGTGCGAGCAGTAGGCCTTTCCGACCAGAGGCTGTGTATATCCCTGTGGACAATGTTTGCACGAAACTTGGCCTGCGCTGTTTTGGTAAAAGTTGCGCCGGCACGCTGTGCACGAGCGCGCGTTGAAAAACGAACCTTTCGACCCCACAGGGCAGGGTTCGCACGCATTATCCGGCGTCTGAAAGTGTCCCGCGGGACACGCTGCCGCTGTGGCGATGACAACTGCTGACACCACCAGTAACATTAGGCTAGGCGTATGTATTTATATAGTCACCACCGGTCAACACTGCGTCGTATAAAAAGGCGAATCGGTGCAATGATGCTATTGCCGGGTGACATTTTTTCACATATATCGTCTTTTCTTTGTCTTCGCGACTATTACAACGCTTGTGTCGCCCATGTTGATTTTCGCTCAGAACGCATGCGAAAAAAGCTTCGTTTTCGCTGGTGTAAAGCGCGCGCGCGTTTGACGAGAATGTCCATGGGCAGTTGCAGCCACACGCGATGTTCGAGACAGCGATTGTACTGCATCGAATTAGAGCCGACCAAAACTCGCGTGCTGTCTATGTACTGTGGACCGTGTACTATCGTGTTTAAAGATATTCCCGGGACCGTGCTTTTACTTTGAAAATGCGCGCGCTTATCGCAATCTGTTACACCGCAATGGACATATGGTGAACATCGAGTGGTCTACCACACAAGAAAATACACAGAGACCACCACTTGCGATATAAAAAGGTAACAATTCGACATGCGGGGCCGCGCACTGGAGGGCGATGTTGGACACTGTGTAGGCTATAAAGTAAGATAGAATGTAAGGCATTGCCTTTTTGTTGTCGACCCACAATATCACAGTCGTCATAAAGAACAGGAAACTGAATACCGTCATGAATATGGCGGCAATATGTACAATGGACGCACTGTGGGTTCGCGGACCCAACAGCATAATCATAAACCACACCATTAACGTTTCTGAGCAACCGATGGCCATGCCAAGAATGCACCATTCGGTCAGACGCTTAATATGAATGGGTTTTCGCAACCTCTCATGGCGAAATGGCTGCCCGCACAACTCACACGTTGAGCGGTGGGACACGTCGACCCACTGTTGGATGCATTTCACATGCACCCATTTGAGCGAGCCGTCGCACGCGCAGACCCGAACAAGGTCTTCCGATTCATAACATATCCGACATGCCATTTGTCAAACAGACTGTGTAACGTATATATATATGTTTTGGATAGAGTGAACCATGCCGAGCAAGACAATAAAGATGGTCGCAAAAGACGCCCCGCCGCCGCCCATCTACTTGGATATTGTTGTGCACTGGCTCGAGACGAATGTGCGCAAGCCTATTGAAGGGTCTTGGTTGGACACATGGGTGGCGAGTCCTGCGAAACAATATTACATAGGTGCGAAACGGTTGGAATGAATAAAATATTTGGTTTACAGTTTAAAATTCTAGTGGCGTGTCCCGTGACATCATTTGTACTCTGGGAGTTGACTGCTCTGGGACCGCTGAGTATTTTTGTTTGTTCGAGCCACAGTTGCAGTCGCAATTCGCGCAATCTTGGCTACACATATAGCATGTCAATAACTGTAGCGCACTGCAATCGCAGTTCATTCCGGACGCGCTGTCGCAACAGCAAAAACATATTTCGCATATTTCTGCCATGTAGTGTACATGTAGCTGCATACATTTATATACTGCCAATCTACGAGTACGAATATTCAACGAATGGTAGAAATTGAATATAAAGGTGTGAGTTCTGGGTTGTACATGTTTTTCGTGCGTCAACAGAGCAATCAGTGCGGATTACATGCCATTCAGAATTTGTTCAAGTCTGCGTCTGTAACACGTGACGATTTACATCAGGCATGCGCATCTATTCACAAAGAAACGGGGGACGCTGTTTCGAACCACGAGTCATTCGGCGGTGACTGGTCCGTGGAGGCGTTGTGCCAGGCTCTTCATAATCGTGGGTACAACGTGGAGCGCGCGGTGGAAACCAAAAACGAGCGAACTTGGCGCGCACCCGATATGGATACATTGGCAAAAGACCCTTTGTTCCGAGGGTTTTTAATACACCAGCCTACCAATCACCACTTTACGTGCATTCGGCCCGAGTCAATGGATGGCGAGAACTTGTTATACTATGTAGATTCACAATCCTCGGGTCCCATTCGCATTTCGTCTCGCTTGGCGGTGCGCCGGTGTTTGGCGTCGGCCTATGCATGGGAACCGTTTGTTGTTCGCGGCCCCGAGATGGATTACGTGGAACCTATTGCATCGCCGGTGTCTGTGTATCAAGGCGTGGCGCGCGAAGACGACGACCGCGTGAAGTTTAGACCTTCTGCAGAATTTTTGCGAGAATGGGCGAATCTTTCAGCACCCAAAACAGAAACGCGAGCAGTATCATCTTCCATTTCCACTCGTCCGGCCGTTTTGGAATCTGTTCCTGACGACATGTAGGACAGGTGGGATATTTTTTGTCATAAAATGCCAATTGTCGGTGTTTCCATTTGTTCCAGCACACTGTACACAATTCGTGTCCACAATTTAATTCAGAAAAATGTTTCTTACGTTTATAACAAATAGTACACTCATGCATTTAAATTTTCGTCGCGACTTATATAGCCGAATCGTGGTGTATTTCTACCATGCTGTCTTGGCACGCGTACGCGACCCCACGCGAGCGGCGCGCTAGTTTCTTAACTTTTGAGTACATCACATCGAACGGTACATCTTTTTTTCGGAAATTCTCAAAAACTTCGAGACACATGTCCCAATACGGCTTGTCGAACGGAATGCGCCACATGCGCGTCCTCGTGGGCGTCCACGCGACGAACAGCGTTTGGTCTGCGTTCTGCCCTGCCATTTCCTGGTGTACTTGTGTCATGTAGTAGTACGCTGGAGCCTTCCATTTCTTTTCGAGATACTCTGCCATTTGCTGTGGCGTTTGCACCCCGCCCTTGCCGTAGCGGCCCGGACATTTAATTTCGATGTTGTAATGTTCCTGTTCGGTCCCGTCCTCGTTGAACACAATCATCGCCCCGTCAGGAGATACTGCGTACACGTCGTTTATGTTAATCTGTGCACATTCGTAGAAATGTGCAGACGGGAAATGGTCCATGATAACGCCAACGGCAGTGTCTTCGTGCGTGGAACCCCATTGCATACGGTCCCTGGCCAACTGGTCGAAGTCTTCGACGGAGTCGCCGAACCATTTCTCCAGTATCGCGTCCCAGTCGCTTTCTTGCTTGAAATCGAAAAACAGACTGCTAGGCTTGCTACCAGTAATGCGACCCTTGCGTCCGTCGAGCCATTCTTGCGTACCCTGTTCGGGCATGGACAGGCCTTGAGATGCGAGCGAGTGAAAGTGCGGTCTGTCGAATATGTTGCTCATACTTATATTTAAACGTACCCACTAAAATTATAGAAAGCATTATGCATTCATCTTATTCCCTACATGCTCGAATTCCGACGTCCACTCGAGCTGAACCACGTCGCCGAAAACGCAAAGTGATACAAGTGATTCAGCAGTTTAGTTCGCTAAAGTACCGATGTTACTCTTGTGGGGCAGATGTGTATTTCCTGTCGGGGCATGAATTGGTATGTTCAAAATGTGCGTGCAGAATTGTGGAAAAGGTGAACGCGACGCCCAAAAAACGCGTCATATCAGCGCGATGAGTTATGGTCCAGCTTTTCCATGGTGTCTTCTACTACCTTTTTTATTTTTTGAGCAAGAATGTACAGTTCGTCGGACGTCGGCGGTTTCAATCTGTCAGACGTTTCTGTTGGGGGTGGTAGCATGCGGGCCGATACCCATCCTGTGAAGGTACCGGCTACAAATTTGAACATTTTTAAACATAAAACAAGAAAACCCTAAATACTATATTTGTTCTGATAACCATTCTAACCCCATTCTTGCTCTCTGGTTATTTGTGGCGGAACATTCCACGACATGCCATTCCAGCCAAGTGACTGCGTCTAAGTCCAACGCTGCAATCATTTGGCGTTTGTCGATAGCACCCGGTAGGTCCTGCTTGTTTGCGAGTATGAGAAACGGTTTCCCCGTTAATTCTTTGTGTGACAACAACGTGTGTAGTTCGGATTTTGCAACCTCTATCCGGGCCATGTCTGCCGAGTCGACGACGAACACCACACCGTCGGCTTGACCAAAGTAATGCGGCCAGAGAGCCCGCAATTTAGTTTGACCACCCATGTCCCACATCTTTATTGTAAGACGGCCAATGTTGACTTCTTCGACATTGAAACCGATGGTCGGAATGGTATACGAAATGGCCTCGCCCAATTGAAGTGCGTAAAGCACCGCGGTCTTCCCTGCATTGTCGAGTCCCAAAATCAGGATTCCCGAATCCCGATGAAACGATTGCCATAATTTATCCAGTTGACTGAAGAGTACACCCATGTATGTATGAGCAACATGTCATATATACCCCTGTGGACACCGTGTAAAAAGTGTTTTACCGTTTTTGCAGAATGAAAACGCAGTATATAAGACGCGCGTCAGATGGTATCCAACATGTCATACGAAGATACCTCTGCACTTTCTGGCGTTGGCACTGCTTCCGCGAACCATGCGCTTCAACCGTTTTTCGGCGCCGTCGAGCCCCAGTATCAGAAGATGCTGGCCGAGGACCGTTTCGCCCACGAGACGTACAACCTCCCCAAAGCCTACGAAGGCAAGAACAAGCACCTCGAGTCGGTGCTCGATTACCTCATCACCGAGGAGGACGCCTGGTACACCAGTGATGTCCTCCCTTGGGTGCTTACGCAAGATTTATCCGTTAAGTGGGATATTTTCCGTTTTAACAAAACACTTATGGATTTGGAACCGCACCAAGGCGTACCAAGATATGTGACTGCGGAGCGTGAAAGTAGGTCAGATAGATTGGTACGAAGAGGTTTAGCCTTCATTATCGAACACGGATTTTATAAAACTGACCAAGGTAGGCAGCATTACTTGATGAACTTGCGCCAAATCGTCGACTCTGTCAACGAGACCGCGTACCACGGCGTCATCCACGCCTTGCTTTCGAGCAAGAACCACTACAAGGAGTGGGAGCGCCAGCACGGTGCCACTGTCACGCGCGCCGGACAGCTTCTGCGTCAGCAGCGCCGCCGTTGGGGTGTCGTGCAGAAGCAGGAACGCGGCCTTTACCTGCTTGACGCCGAGCTTAAGGACCAAATGAAGTACGAGGGCGTCCGACCTAATGTGTGGATTCTTCCGTCGAAGATGAGCATTTACGTCACGATGGTGCCGTCGGCCGAGGTCGAGTTTTACCGCAAGGGCGCCGGTGCTGCCGCCAACCTTGAGAAGGGTCCGGACAACCTGCTCACGTTCCGTGGAAGCAAGGTGTTCGAGACGCGCCCGTTCGATATCGATTTTATCGGCGAGCCGCGCGACCTCTTGGTGCGCCAGCGCCAGATTGGTGAGTACTTTGTATTCCCGACGGCTGCACAGGCCGGTGCCGCGAACAAACGCGACATTTACATTTACTCCATGGACTCGGACAGTTTCGAGAAGATGGACTACGACGCGTGCGCCGGCGAAGCCAAGCTCAACGCCGCCGCCGCCGGTGTGGACACTGGCGGTGAGGGCACTGTGCTGCTCCTGCGTCCGTTCCAGACGTACAACATGGCCTCGGGCGTGCTCATGAAGGGCGGTCTTGACACCGGGTTCACCGCTCACGGTCACCATGACTTTATGTTAACCGATGATGTGATGCACAAGGTGCACATTGGCCATTACACCTTCTACCACAAATCTATTATCAAGCAGTCCAAGAACATCATGCTGGCCGAAGACATTTTCGCTCATTCGTACATCTCGGGTGAGGGTACCGGTGTCTTCCCAGGTGAGCGCGGTTCGCGTTCCGGCAAGTTCTCGGAGCAACTTGCGCGCGATTCTTTCTCGCACGACATTCTCCCCATCTGGATTCCGGCCGACTCGTCGGGCAAAATCAAAAAGCCCCAGAACCCGCTCGACATTTCGGGCTCGTACAACACGCAGACGTTGGACGCGAACAACAGCACCATCGACGACGACGAGGAGCACTACCCCAACGCCGCCGCGTATGCCGCCGCACTCGGATTCGACCGCCTGCAGAACTACGACCAGAACGAGCAGTTCCTGTCACCGATGCGTCATCTCAACACCGTCTGTTTCCAGGGACACCAGCTCTCGTGGGACTCGGAGAAGAAGACGTACTCTCGCGTCACGGTCAACACCGGTCATTGGGGGCCTAACGTGTACCCCGGCTGTCGCGCGGTCCGCAACGGCGAGAACGCGTTCCTGAAGGACATGGAGTACGAGAAATACGCTGTTGGCGGCGCGCTCAACTAAATGAGCACGTTAGAACACATAATTATCACTAGTAACGTCAAATAAAACATTAATTTTAATTCTACATTCTTGTATTAAGTTGCGCTTATGATATTAGCTAAATGTGAATGTCAAGTACCATGAACATGTGTTTTGGGATGTTGTTTGACGTCGAAATGTATTGTCGCGTGTCCGTACAAGCTTACAGAGAAAGACGAATGAGCACCGCTGACTTGGCGCGTATAGTTGCGGGCGCGCCCTCGCGATATCGGGAAAGAGTTGCGGCACGCGTACTTGAACTGCAAGGTGGTATTTAGGCGAATATGTCGTATGACAATGGACGTGTTCACCTACAAGTATACATGTCCGCGGTGGTACATGACATATTCTGGCACGCGAAACATCTACGTGCAGGACGACCAGTCACCCGAGGACGCGGCATTGGCGGACGCCAAGGCGGCGTCCGGCGCCGAAAAATGTGATGTGCATTTGCTGCAAAGGTTTAAGATGGTCGTGACCGACGTGGAGACGTACCCGGCCATGGCGTTGCAGAAGACACATAGGCCACCCAGACGTTAAAACTCGCTGAATTCAACGTCTTCGCCATATTCGTGACCGGGTGTCCATTGAAGTCGATTCTTCGTGCGGGAAGATAAATCAGCAGGAGTCAATAATGTCCAATTTGTGTTTTCGTCTAGTATTCCGACATATGTCAGTGCAAAAGATACGAATGCGGAACAAGAAAACGCATTGTTGGACCGGAGTATATTTATGTTAAATATTATGGCCAACCAATATTCTATTCTTGTATCGTACGGTTTGTTGTATGCTTCTACATATAGCCCGTGTAGTTTTTCGGGCGTGAAGAGTTTATATGTCTCTGGGTGCAGAGGCGAGCGCTTGTACAGTCTTTGGTGTTTCAGCTTTTTACAATGTATATACACGTCGATGGGAACTAAAGCGATGCCAAATTTTATTTTGCCGTCCATCGGGTCCTTTTGTAAATGTTTCGACGAATCCCATATATAGGTACCATTTAGACGTTCGGGTTGGCCATCTTGGTCTAAATGTATTTCCCCGGTAATGACGTTGACACGTGGCGGGTCCACAATGACAAGACCGCAGTGCGAATAAGGACTGTGTGTCCAGCATCGAATCACCGTGTAAATCAATTTAGATAAATATCCGCATTTTACATCCTCGTCAAACAAAATAATATCACCTGTTTTTAATTTGAATGTACTCATGTTATTCACGGTCTGGCATTTAAATAGACTATTCTTCTATGACGACCGATTTTTCCACTGCCAACGTTACATACCCAAGTGACGTGTATGTGAACCATATAAACATGAATACTTCGATAGTCGTCTGGACTGCGAGCACCGCCAGTCTGGCAGTGACGTATCCGGTCACTGCTACTGCACCCAGCGCTAGAATATTGTTGAGCCACATCGCATGAAAACAATCTATCCACACATTGTCAATCGGCTGTTCTTGCCATGCTGCGAGAGCCAACCGGCCCAGTACCGAATCTAACGCGAAAATGCCATTTTCCACCAGGAATGTTGCTTGTTCTGGAAATTGCCACCGCAACCAGAATATAGGTGACCAAAAAATGGAAAACTCGTTTATCATTTCTGGTAGTGCGAGCTGACCTTCTGTATGATTTTGATGAATGTACGTACCACAATCCAGATAATATTGTCGGTCTCCCAACTCGATTTCGTAATACTCTTTCCCCAACTTTGTAAATTCGGACGTTTGGTTTGTCGCGTTCCACGTGCTCACGTTTAAGGCGCGCCATGCGGCATTCATACGAATTTTTTCAGATTGCCAAGGGTCCGGAGCAGAGCACGTTAAACATTTGTCCTCTGACGGGCTCAACGCCATATATGGCAATATTTTGTAAAAACATCCTGTGCTTAAACGCGTTTCGTACCACGCGAAAATGTCTTCCATAAGTGTGTAAGGTAACAGTGGCGCGCATGATAATTGCCAATTGTATACGATGTACAGATATACAAATCCGAGAATAAACCCCATGACAACTGTATTGGCCAACCATACCAGAGGAATGATAGACCACGTCGTGTTCGTGACAATCACTATGGCAATGATGACACAAGCCACCAGTGCGTTGTCCATTGCGAGTAGTCTTTCTTCCTGTATGGGTCTGTAATCGCTGGACGAGTCCAACGGAATGAATATGGTATGTTCGACGTCACAGGATGAGAATAAAATGTAGTCGTACATATAGTACAAGCTATACCCGAAAAAAGGCACATACGTGTCGTCAACGTATGTGAATAACTTGCGGGACGAATCTAGGAATTTGTCCACTTGTGTCAACCATTGTTTTTTTTGAGAATGATTGCCAACATATCCTGTGAAGTTGGTCGCCAAGTATTTCCAATCATTTGCGACGTGTGTTGTCCATCGTACGGAACTTTTTGGCAACAAATCCTCGGGCGAGACTGCGCCTAATTTGGAGAATCGCCTGTCAAAAAAGTCGACGTTGGACTCCACAAGTGACCCAAAATAATCCGATACGTTTGTCAATATTCTTGGAAAGTACAGCGTGTAGAAATGAGACATGCCGTCACCATGTTCAATGGCTTGGTCAATTATGTTGTCTAAAATGCTACATTCTGTACACCAGACAGGGTCGCCTCGTCTCCCACACGTTTGGGGTATTGTTTTTATGGGAACACCTAACCAATGTGGCCTTTTGTGTTGTGGTGACATTTTGATTTTTTCGGTCATACTGCTGTGCCATCGCGACTTTAAATCTGCGAAAACTTTTTCTGTGTGCGTCTGTTCGGCTTGATGCTCGGTGCCGAGAGTATTCCACCATTTATGTAAGTGCGTTTTCGCATGGTGTGTCGCATCCACGGCCACCCATGCGCTCTTCGTCATCTCGCGATTCACCCATTCCTTGGACGCGTCGTTATACATGGACTTTGTATTTTGGAACATGCGCCACACTCGACCTGCGTTTGACGGATTATCGTGTTTATCGAACTTGGGGTCAATCCGTTCGAGGACCGTTGCTAACATGGTGGAGGTTTCCAAACTGTTGAAAAATTTGCTCAAGAGAGTCGCACTCTTCTGAAACAATGCCAAGTACATGTCTGCATCGATGCCCATATCGTACAAAGATAGGCGCAAACTGATCCAATCCGTTTTAGACTTCAAAAAATGTGGAATTGCAATCTTCAGTGCACGCACGAGTTCGAACGCCATAATATATTTGCGCTTCCAATTGTACATTATATCCGTCGGAAAACGTGGCGACCCGGTAAAACGCGCAATCTCGGCACCTATCAACTTGAGCTCCAGACATTCGTACCACTTCGAGTGTTCAAGCGGTCGAAGTTCTGAATACTTATAATCCGCGGCGAGGACCATAAAGTGGTCACATGTAGATGTACCGTTCCAGTCCAATGTCTCCGCAACGCGTTGTAGAATGTTCTCGTTGTCAGCCCGTAGAAAGTGTTTCTGAAAATGCGCATGGGACCTGGAACTGTTCGTGTGAGGTGCACCCAAAATAGGTGGACATTTCATATCCTCCCAACCTAATATACCAAACAATGCAAAATTAATCGCGTTCATGACCCCGTTGAGCATCACACACACGGTCGAGCTCAATATTTTGAAGAACTCACCAATGGGGCCGAAAAACTCAAACAATTTATTGAGAATTGAAAAAGCGTTCTCAATCACCAATTTCAGAGCCATTTCGATGACTTCCAGCGAATTTTCGAGAAATTCGCCTATTTGTTGGGTATCTCCGGATAAAATCGAAATACCTTGCAAAAAGGTTTTGATAATCAATGCCACCAAGTCCATCAATCCCTCCTCGAATCTTTCTTTGATAATGACGATAATCGCCACAATGTCGTGGCATATTTTACCGGCACCGCGTTCCAACGCATCCAGAAACTCCCCCGTGGTCTGGAAAAAGTCCTCCACTAAAAACACGTAGCTGTTCACGATGGTTTTTGCACCAGATTGGAAATCCTCAGTCAGGGCCTCTTCATCAAGGTCGTTCATAGCGTATCGATGGATGACCTTTGAGGCCATATTCGTAATAGTCAATGCGATACGTATGCCATGCACGTTCATAACTTGTAAAATGAGATTGACGTATTTTGCAGTGGCGATTTGAAGCGCGCGTCCGATGCCGGGTATTAGTCCTGCTATCATTGCCGCAAGGGCGCCTTGTTGGCGCTCGTAATCACACAGACGCGGCAGTCCGTTCACGTTCAAGTCTGCGAAATTCCCAGCTATGAGGGCGATGCCATCGTTCACAGCCTGACGCGCTATGTTCATCGTCACACGTTTATGATTACGTACGTACAATCCCGCGGAACAGAAAAAGTCCTTGCGTCCGAAAATCTTACATCCCGCTTCTTCCACGTCAATGCCAGCGTCCAGTTGCGACAATGATATACCGTCGGAGACGTCGCAGGCCCATTCTTTGCGCCCGGCACTATCTTCCACAATGGAACAGCCCGTCGGAACCTCACTGAACAAATCGCTGACGTGACTCAACTTTTCATCCGAGTCTAGGAATTGTCCGATAAAGTCTAACGTTGGCGTATTTGCAATCTCATACGTAGAAGTTGACCTTTGGTCACCTTTACCACCTGTTGTCATCATCGCGTTTCGTTCGTGACAGGCTTTTGCGGCCTGGGCCTCCGCGTTGCTTTCGCTCAGTGCCTCACATCGTGCTTCAAGTGCTTTTTTGTCCCGCAAACAATCCAAAACCAAAAGCGGATTGGTCAGGACAAGAGCATCACACTTCCCCTCGAACGTCTCTTTGTCGCGTAGACATTGGGCGTAGTCTCCGACGATACCTATGGCTACAAACTCATTCATTGTACACTCTTCTAGTTTCTGTTCGAGACCAGTAATGCGGTCCAGGACGTCACAGGTGGGGTTGATGGGACCCAAGGACACTATGTAATCGAGCGCGTCTGCAAAGGCTGCTGTGTTCTGAAATGTCCATTCAATAATCATAGAATTGCACCAGTGCATCGACACGTTTCCAGACGTAAATCGTTCTTCAATCAAATCGCCGACTTGTTGCGACGAAGCCGTGACGTCAATGTCAGGATACCGCGCAATACATCTGCACGGCGAGTGTGTGTCGAGATTTTGCATGTACGAACACATGCACCCCGTATTGTCGTTGCTAGTGTCACACAGCTGCATGCGTTTCTTCTTCTTTTCGTCTGACTTAAATATACTTTCGGGCTCTAGCGCACTGTAGGCCTTTTCTTTACACTTTGTCCAACGCAACACACTGTCTTCGGTAGGTAATTCTACCGTATCCGGGTAATCTGTCTTGTAGCGGGCCATCAACTGGTCGTGATTGAGCCCGTGTCCACAATTCACAGGATAATTGAAAAAGTGACCCGTGACAATGTCTCCAAACGATAGTACAACGCGTGTCATCACACGTGCCGATTCAATAGCCGTACGTGTGATAGGGGGTATCGTGAGCGGCAGCGCTATCGATTTCTCGAGCCCGATTTGCTCAACATTGATATCAATACTTCGAATAGGACGTATGAACGGCAACGCGTCGCCAAATCCGGGCCCCAGTATTCCGTGGGACACGTGCATGACCAGTGCATCTAATGGTGCGAAGATATCTAGATTCAGAGACGGTTGACCACACCAAGGGCTGTACCGTGGCGTCCCCTCTTCCAGTGTCGTGCCATAGTGTAAGTCACACTGGCATTTGGCGCGGTCCTGTGTCCAAATCCATCCTTCTGGGTAGGATTTTTGTACCACGTAATCGTACGCAGTGGCGGCTTCTCTGTCTTCGCACGTGTACACTTTTTTGCGGGGCACAGTGGGCCCTTCCCACCGTTGCAGTGTCCGAAAAACGTTTTGTTCTTGTGTAAAAATGGACTTGAGTAACAATTCTGAAACCAAGCCGGACACAATCGCCACGGTATTCACATACAGAATGCCCATGTTGTAGGACGCACAACCTACCGTATACGACAGCTTTACGTAACGGTGGTCGTCGACATCGCGCGCCCAGTCGCATCGCAAGCTCAACGGACTGTCCATGGCCGCAAAGACTTGAGACAAGTCTTTCTTGGTCGTTATCATCTGTTCAAAAATATACACGACCCATTGCAATAGAACGGCACCACTGTTGACAGACTGGTGAAGCTTGGCCATAGCAGGCTCCATATCCCACACCTTGGGGTCCAACGCAGACACGTCAGGGTCGAACGACGCCATTAAATGTAACGGACCATTCACTCCTATTGTAGCAGCCGTGTGGACTGCTCCGGAAGCAGCGTGCATGGCCATCGTAAATATCCCTTCTTTCGGATATCGGGCGAGGACAAAGTCCTTGTCAAACATCTTAATAACATTGGCCACTGTGTTAAACATGACAGCGTCCAACGCCAGACCTAATTCAGTAAGACCACGCTCCAACTTGAACGTGACTTTGTACACGTCCGGAAACTCGGTGAGCAGTACTCGAAACAACAGTTGACCCAACCGCACGACAAATTGAAACAGATTGTCTATGGCCGCAGTTACGTGAGCCTCTTGCGTAATGAAAAACACAATGTTAAACAATGGTTCAAAGCGCTTACACGCGCACGCAACAACTTCTTGACCGATAGACAAGGCCGTCAGCGTGTGGTTGATGGGACGCTCAATCACAAAATCATTGTAATAAAATGTATTCGTCGAGGCGTCCAACTTCTCGGAATCGTGAAACCAGCGTGTGAATGAGCTAGTTCCTGTAACAAGGGCACGGGCCAATTCCTCGAACATTTTAAACATGTTGATGTGACTACAAGCCGTCAATGTGATATACCATGCCTTTATGATTTGAGCATGCATAACTAGGAACATGTTAATGATAGGCATCGTCAACCCGTAAAAGACGCGCGAAATTTGTAAAAATGGTTCCACAATATTGTCCATTAACGGGATAAGAAAACATTTCCAACTATCATCTAATATGGACAGTACTTCATAATGATAAAAATGCATCAGCAATGCCGCCGCTGTGAAAAGCACAAGGGCCACAGACCACTTCACACGAGACGTGGCCATGGTACCCAAATCAAGCCCGATCCTCCATATACCCAACAGAGGTATCAATACGACGTTCATCAAAGATGACACGCTTTGCATAAATAGCTGCTGTACATCCCTATTCAACGCATCGTCCCCTCTACCACCAATATTAAATACTGTGACGACCAAAAATGAGAATATAAGGCCTATCAAAGCCGTAATAATCAAATATAAAACATCTTCCATTTATTATAATTATCTCCGCTATATACTGCATATTCCAAATCTTCTCAAAAGAGTCTTCAACATCTGCGAACCAGTACTAGACATATGGGCCAGCAGGCGGTCCGTTCGCTCCTTTTTACGACGCATCGAGTTAAATACAGATTCGTCAGCCGTACCATGCATCTTATTAGGAGCTGTAGACACCCAATGATACACTGTAACACATGCGCCAGGCAAATGCGAACCAATTCGCGTCACGCGCCCCACTGCTTGCTCTTCGTCCGAAGAGGACCACTGCGGTTCCATCAAATGAAACTGGTCCACACCCATCAACGATATGCCCATTTGGGCACGCGACGTTATTACCAACATCTTCGGCCAAGCACTCTCCTCGTGAAACCAACTCAAATCCGTAACCACATTCTTCAGAAGACGGCATTCTATATCACCATTATCCTTGACACTATCATAGAACCCATCTGCGCCATGCTCGCGAAAAAAGGAATACACGACGACGCGACGCGCGCCTTTCGAAATGTCCTTGCGCATACGGCGAACCATACGGCCCCATTTAGAAGGCGTGTTGCAAAACTGCCGACTGCGACTCAAATACGCGTCATCGCGCTTCATCTTCTCATACACGTACGTCGACCATTCCTCGGGCGTCATTTTGGACCCCATAAAACGATGCTTCACGTTGGCCACCGTCGTTGGACTGATGTACAGGCAACGATTCTCGATTTGCCGAGTGCCGAGCATTCGCCCCAGCCCGGCGTGCTGACTACTGTCGTCCAACGGCGTGGCAGACAATAACAGGACAAACCCAGCGTGGCGACACATATGGTTCACCAAATCGCTGTTCGCACACGTATTCACGAACTGTTGGCACTCATCAACAATCAGAAAGTAATCGTCTGGACAACACAAGTCCATAAACGACTTGGTGGGTGTCAGACACTTGACGTTGCGCATGGCACGCAACTGTTTGTTAGGCCGTGTGCACCACTTTATCTCCTGGACCAATTGTAACCAGGACATTCCCAGATAACCCCGGCGCGGACACTTGGTCTTGGTGGATAACAAACGGATGAGGCGATTGTAATGTGCCAGTGGCGCGTTGTCCTCGGAAAACCACCAGTCCACGTTCTTCACGCACATGCTGGCGAACCGGAACCCTTCCGAGACTGCAAACTTTTCTACGTTGTCACGCCACGATGTGTCAATGTTCGTCTTAGTCGTTAGTACTATGACTTTGGCCTTAGGACGAGACACTACATACTCCCGCGCCGCCGCCAACGATGCCAGTGTTTTCCCACTACCCAGCGGATAATACGCCAGGGCCGTGCGCGAACATCCTTGGCCGGTCAGAAAGCTGTTTACGTACAGTGTTGGGCCGTATTGGTAGGGCCGCTGTGTGAAAAGTGCACAATGCATAATATCACAGGGAAACTTCCTGTCAGATTATTTAATTTAATTTAAATTAAATTAAATATATAACCATTTTCGAATGTAGAGAAGACCACAACATCACAACATTTAATTTAATTTAAATTAAATTAAATAATCTAGTTACATCGTGCCATCATGAGCTTCTGGGGCAACAACCACCCGACCCTCCAAGACAAATACAATATCCTTTGGAACAAGTACGTTCCATCATGCGGAAAATGCTACTCCGACGAAGCGGAAGCTCTCAGGCTGGTTTCCGGGGTCGGATACCAACTCTATAACAACGGATGCTGGTTCGGCACCGGCAACTATCATGTCAAAGAATACATGTCACAAAACATTTGCTCGGTAGCCGATGACTTTATGCACATGTTGGACTACTTGTACAAACAGACAGACGAATACCTCGAACAACACGCGTGGAACGACCTGACAGACGAGGATAAGGAGTATAAAGTCGAACAGAACATGGAATGGGTCGTAGAGGCGGCTTGGGAGGAGTTGGCCGACGAGACAGACAAAAAAGAACTTGCCAAACGCGAGCGCAAAAAAAATGCTGAAAAGCGCAAGATTGCCGCGGCCGCCAAAAAGGAAGAGCGCGCTATCAAGAAACGCAAACGCGAAGCCGTCCGTGCCGAGCAGCAGGAGGAGAAGAAACTGCGTAAACTATACAAAATCCACGCGGGGAAACGTTTTCAGCGCAAAAAGGGTTCGACGACCAGTGCGATAGAACAATTGCGCAATACGCGCGTCCAACTCGGGTTGACCGGCATGCATGCACTTTCAGAAGTGGAAAACATCATGAAGACGGCTGTTCCTGTCAAACTAGAGGTTTCTCCTCCACCACTGGTTGACGTGACCAAACTCAGTCCAGAGATGGCCAAGTACGCAGAGTTCATGGTTCCAGACCCAGAAGTTGTTGCTTCGCCGCCAGTAGTCAAGACTAATAAATTTACGCCCACCGTGTCTGAAATGGAGTTTTACCAGTACCAAACGTGGCAGCGTTGGGGTCGCGGCCCCATGCCTTCGTGGTTTATGACGGACGACGCCAAGGCTAGGGACATCATGTCTCATTACAAAGAGGTGGAACAGTATTACAATTAATTCAACAGAAAAAACAATCATTCACTTTCACTGGATATTGTGTTAACCCCAACGTCAAAGTATATTTCGTACAACGTTTTGTTACCGATGGTGTACTCTGCGTGTTTTGCCCCGGGTGGGATTTCTATGGGGGTTAGACTGCCGAACCGCAAACAGTCCACGTTGTCTGGCACATTCGTTTTGACACACCTGCACTTGGTCACTATGCCTTTTATTGGACGCTCGAACATCATCATTTTGCGAATATCGCGCATGCATTCCGTAGAGTGTTTCGTCGACGGGCGAAATCGATACTCGCCGCGAGCCCAATCGTAGATAGAAACGCCATATTTGTGACCGGTCGTGTACGTAAAGTCCAGGATACCGAGCTCTTCGAACACATCGGTCATGCATGCGACCGCGTACTTGTAGAAATCGGACCGGTGTTCCAGCTGCAGTGCAAAGTCGGGCGTCCTGTACTGAGCCAGTGTTGGAAAGGCCTCAAGCACGGACTGTTTCTTCTTGTTGATGCGAGCAATGTAGCCCGGCGTGCGCGTGGTGACCACAGGAAATACGTCGCCGGTACCTTCCAGATGCAGCATGGGGAGCTTGGCTTCACATGCTTGTTTGGGCCAAAGTCTGTAGTCCGGACGAATGCTTGGTCTGCATTTTACGGTGAACGCGTGTCTCGGATGCATAGCTGCCCAAATGTGATTCCGGAACGGCGCATTGGGTATCAACTTGCGCTGGTAGCTAGAAACGGCTTCGCTGTCCACCGCTCCCTGCTCGATGGTGGGTACGTACATGTGTAGCACAGCCGACATCGCCTGTAAAATATCCCCATTCACACGTGGTGTCACCCATTTGGCAATCTCTCTGGCCTGTTGGTACACTTCTCTGGCAAAATCCTCACAGTCGCCCGTGAACGACGTGCCGCCGTCCGCACGCGGTTCTCTCGGCACCTCCCAGCGTTCTGTCCCGCGCAACTCACTGTCGTCCAATACGACGTCCGGCGTGTAGTCGATGCTAGTGCGTGCGTGCAGCGTGAGGGCGTCAGCGACCACCGTCAGACATCTCATGTGCTTGGACCGCACCCCTCTGTTCATCATGTCGGCCACTATGCGCACGAAATCATATTCGGATATATGATTACGTTTGAGCGCAACCTGTAAGCGTTGACGGTGAGAACGAACAGCGGCCAGACGGTTGTTTTCAGATGTCTGAATCATACAGAAAGCACCCGACGGTAACGTAATGCCCATGTGGTTCACGTAATACGGCGAATGTACCATTTTGAGGCCCTGTGTCACAGCGGGTAGACCTCTTGAATGGAAGGGTGATATCCACTTTAAATTGGCTTCCGCGGCGTCAAACATTTGTGCAGGTACGTTCTTTGTCTGAAACACGAGCGTCTGTTTCACCAGGGGCAACTTGCGTAGCTGTATGGTACAAAATCCAGTCTTCACCGGCGGGCGCGTGGAACAATCCATCATGTTTAGTTTAAACGGGCCTGGTTTTGACACGGCCATGTCCAGCACAGATGAACCCAGATACTCTGACACGCGCTCTCCGTCTTCGTTCACACGGGCACAAAATAACATGAACACAATGCCCAACTCTTCCGGCTCGGCGTCCAAGACAATAGAATGACTAGACGGCTCCGATACTGTCACTGTGCGCGGTGTGGACGCACATGTGAGAAAAAAATGACAGAACGGATTTTGTGCGCGCGATGAAATCTCAGTAACACAAAACGCGACGTTTTTTGTAGGGCTTGTCATCTAGTCGCGTGTTCTCATAGTCCCATTGACGTTTCTTATATACACGCTCATAGCGACACCACAACCGCTGCCAGTACATTCGCGGACCCGGGGACAACTGTGCGAAATCTAGCAAAAACATAAGGCTTGGGCGCGAATGAAACATAAATGAATGTACTATTTTGATTGAACTCTTATAGTCTAACCAATTTACAATGTTCTGAAACCACTCGGCGGAACCGATAGGCGCTTGAAACTGTAAGGCATACTTCATCAAGTAATTCAACCCAAGCGTCTGCTTATCGTTAAGTTTCGCGACGCGTATCAATACGCCACGCGTTCGAAGCCTCCAAGCCTCTGCATCGTCATAGTGGACGCGACATGTCTTTCGGAACATCATGAACGAACGCGTGTCCAAAAAAGTACTTACGTTACGGTCAGTGACCAGATTAAATGTCATTGCTTCGTATATGTAGAACTGATATAGATCGTTTATACGAACATGTGATTCACACAACGACTTGAATTTTTTCTGACGCGTCCGTCGGGTCATAAAAAAGACGTAACTGCGGATCATTGAAGAAACGCGTGGCCACCATCTGCAACAGTCTTAAACCGCCACAAGCGTGTACGAAACGCGCGTGGAACGTAGGAATCCACCTGTACACGTAAAAGTTCGCCCTCAACCCGATGCCCAGCATTATATCGCGCGCGCGGTTATACTGACGCACAGACGGAAGCGAACACTTATACCCACGCCCTGTTTGAGGACACCACCCGAGTTCTAACTGTAAATACTTCACAAAAACTTTCAAGGAGTCAAAAATATGTGTGCATGACCCATGTCCAATGTGCTTTTGAATTTCAGGAGGTAAAATGAACTGGACATTTTTGTACTTTTCCCCGTCTACGTATCGAACGAGTTGGCTACTCTGTTCCAAAACGCGCGCGTGTGTTGGGAAGCGTCCGTACATTTTTTTACAGGGTTCTGAACTACAAAGACGGTCGCAAAAGCACAGTCCTGACTTCTTTTCGTTAAGTGGAGACGACGCCCAAGGAGGAGGGTGTTTTTTCTCAAACTCAGCCAAGAATTCCAACGATTCCGGCTCGTCGTCGATGAATACGGAATACAAGTCGTCGTCAAGGTCTACACCATCTTCAAACGAATACAAACACAAAGGCGACACGTTTGCAGGACTTGTCACGGGCATATTTTCTAAAATTGCGGTGAATTCGCACATTTGGTGATTACTCAGTGGTGTACGTTAAGTGAGTAGAACCGTTCCAAGAAATTCCCTGAGATCGCTGTTCGTCAGGAAATTTCGGACCAATCAGACACGTTTCATATACCTTTGACACCTGTGAGTTTACTTGCATTTGACACTCAGGTTTTTTTTAATTTAAAACAACATCTTTAAATTAAAATCTTTAAATTAAAACAAACACACCAGGTACACCACTCACAAACACACCAGGTACACCACTCACCATGTCCACCCCCGCACCATCAACCCCCGCGCCATCAACCCCGTCGCGTCCGACCCAACCGGTACCGCCAAACGCTCCCAAAAAGAAACCCGCGTCGAATGGTGGGGTGCCCAGTGCCGTAGCTGCCCCCACGGCGCCGCACGGTGAGGTGCACATGGTGGTCGCCTTCAACGAGACACACACTGAAATATATGTGGACCCAAGTGCGGTAGGTGGAGACGTGATTTTGGTCGACATTTCCGGCAGTGTTTCAGGCCCCAACGCGATTCTTTTGCGCACCGCAGTGGCCGCAATGACGAAAGGAACCAAATCGCACGGCAAGTTCGTCATTCCCAAGCCGGATGGGGCCACGGCCATCATTGCCGCGGTCAAGCACTGCCTCAACATTCCGAACTGTGGCACCATTTACCTGTTCACGGACGGTGAAGAGAACTGTTGGCGCGGTCCCCTCACAGTTGGAAAGGAAGATGATGGCTCTCCAAAGGTCGTAGACGTCTCTTTTGGAAATATGGCTGATTATCTTGCCCCGAATGACGGTGGCTATCGTGCGCCGTACATGCCTGGCACGCCCGCCATCCTCGCGGACTACCTGCAAGAGTCTGGCGTCAAGGTGTGCATTCTGGGCATTGGCGACGCTGCCAAACCCATGGTGGACAACATGCTCGGACGCAAGAACGTCTACTGTGGCCACGTGACCCACGGAGCGGACATAAGGGCCGTGGTGAGCACCGTGCGCACACTGAAGCGCATCTCAAAGGGCGGACCGTCTTCTGTGACGCGCAACGGCACGCAGCACGCACTACTGGTCAGCCTTTCGGACGACGTACAGGAGGCCATCCAACAAATGACGCCGGCCGAGATGGACGAATACGAGGACGCTGTCGGCAGCACCATCATCGCAGGCACCGCCATTGTGACCCCTGGTGACCTTAAGCGTCACATGGAGCTCGCTTTCAACGCGTACGACGAACCCATTCCCGACGAGCACGTCAAGAACATCAAGGCCGCCCTGCTGCTGGCGATAGAGGCCATGTGCGACGGAGAGATGCCTGGAGCTCTGATTACGAGCAAGCATTCAGCCGTCATCGGTGTGCCCGACAGCTGGCGTCCATTCCGCCGTCACTGCAATCGTCTCCTGAGTCGTTTGGCAGGTGGAGACGTGCTCCACCGCGCACCCGCAATTGGCGCTGGTGGCAAAACGGTGACTGAAAACGGCAACCAGCACAAGTTTGCAGCCGGGTGCGCGCAGTACAGCTGTGCTATCCCTAAGGTAGCCGTGTCGGCTCTCGCGGAAGATGCGGACTACTGCACGGCGCGCGCGACACTCCCGGCGCCCAAAATGAAGAAACGGAAGCGCGTAGGCAGTGGTGGACCGGCAAAGCGCGTGCGTGTGAACTAACGGAGCGTTTCAGACCTAGAAAGAGTCACGCAACAGACATAAAAAAAACAATACTTTTTAAGATATGACCTAAAACGTTTCTTGTCGTTTTCTGAAAGTTTATACATTAAATATGTCTTATTTAGATACTCAGCGATTGTCTCCATAGCGTCGTCGTACATAATATCACTGGTATATTCCTTTGTTTCATTTGTAGACCAACAACCTCGAACTCTTTTTGATGGATTTTTTATTTTGGCAAAAGAGGCGTACAGAACCGCCTGGTCGCGCACCTTTATGCGTTTTTTGGTCCTATTCGTGCGGTTGATGTGTTTGCACTCCACCGCAAGTATACAATTTTTCTTAGCGGCGAAAATATCACCCTTACCAAACTGAGGCAACCCTGGAACAGGTTCCCACTCTGTGCAAATAACCCAGCCATGTTTGGTCAACCGCTCGATATTTTTTTGGATGAGTGCTTCTTCTTTTTTTTCCATCTCACGTTGAACCTCTAGCATTTATTTCTATCGTAAACGGCTTTATAGTTTATTACACGACGTCTGAACTTGACGAAAATAATTTTTTTATATCTTAGGTGGCGTCGCAGCGGACGCAAAGAACAATTTGAATCTATCCCGCTGGCCCACCTGTGTGAAATACATTTTGAAGCTCAAATCTCTGTCCACGCCTTTAAAACGTATCGTCTCGGTACCACGACCAGTACCCGGGTCGTATCCTGCCACCACAGGCAGGTTGTATTCGCCAGTCATTTCCAAGCGTGCCGCAAGGGCCTTGCAGTCACTCTGTCTCTTTTGCCAATTTCTGAAAGCCCTCGTAGGATTATCAGATAAATAAAAATCAGACTTTGACCGTTGCTGTCGTTTATCGCCAAACCACCAACCGTTGTTTTTACGAAATACTCTACCTTGGTCGTCTATACCCATGCCGCTGAACAGCTTGGGCTCGCCGCCGACATATTTCAGCAGTGAAAACGTATCCTCCCCTCTGTTCGTGTCCATCTGAAGCCTGAAAATCTTCTCTGGGTCGGTGTCTTCTACCTGACCATTTGACCATACTCTGTACATTTTGACATGGCGCAATTGCCTTTTATACCACTGTATTTTGAAAACTCACAGGGGAAACATTCTATTGATGTACCAAATAATGAAGGCGTCAATGTCCTTACCGTACGTTTCTACGATTTTGTTGGCCTTGATGAGGTATTCGATGCCCTTTTTGACGTGCTTCGTATCCCGAAGAGTGAACACACGTGGCTGGGCTAGGCCCCAGTGTAATTTGAGATAGTATAGCCTGTCCTGTTCCATGGTCGTGACCGCATAATTCAGATGCGGTTGCGCGGCGACGTAGACCCACACGTTGTGCTTTCCAATCTGGAGAGATTCGACAGAGTACGATGTGTGAGTCTTGAGGAATGCAAGTTCCCATCTTTTGTATAGCAGGTCGACAATACTCATGCTCCTCACTGGACATAGTATAAGTAGTCTTTTTTTAGCATGACGGAGTATAAAACGATGTCTACCACGTGGACATATGGAAGCACAGTACCTAAGGTTGCTCGCACATGTATTGGAGACCGGAGCACCAAAAGACACCCGCAACGGACGTGTTCTTTCTAATTTCGGGGCGCAATTGCACTGCGATTTGAGTGAGGGTTTTCCGTTACTGACTACGAAGAAAATGTTTTGGAGAGGCATTGTGGAGGAGTTGTCTTGGTTTTTGCGGGGTTCCACAAACGTGCAAGAGTTGCGTGACAAAAGAGTACACATTTGGGACGGAAACTCGTCGGAGCGCGGCTACGACGCGGGCCCGGTGTACGGATTCCAGTGGCGTCATTTCGGTGCCGAGTACGGCGACTGTCATGTCGATTATACTGGCCAGGGCGTGGACCAAATCGCGAACATTATTGAGCTACTGCGCAACGAGCCCCATTCCAGACGCATGGTGCTGTCGGCATGGTGTCCCACACAACAGGCGGACATGTGTCTCCCTCCGTGCCACGTCATGTACCAGTTCTACGTCGAATCAGACGGGCGCGTGTCGTGCATGATGACGCAACGCTCCGCAGACGTGTTCTTGGGCCTTCCCTTTAACATTGCGTCCACCGCTCTCTTGACCGCACTCATTGCTCATCAAGTAGGGCGTGAACCCGGCCAACTGTTCATCAATATTGGAGATGCCCATATCTACGAAGAACATGTAGACGCATGTCGGCTCCAATTGTCTCGTTCTGCGTTCCCCCTGTCCGCCATTCGCATCGAAAGGCCCACGGACGATTCGCTGTGGTGTTTCGGCACGGGGGACGTGGTGTTGATGAATTATAAATGCCACGACAGTATCAAGGCGCCGATGAAAGCTTAGAGAGTCAGTTCAATCCTTTCTTTACCCACGACTACTGTGGACCCGTCCTGCAGCTGAATCACGTACTCGAGTTTTGCACAGCTGTAACACGTGAACAAATGCCATAAACAGCGGAATGGACTCAGACAGGTCACCGGGCGACTCTGGAGGCGTACGTGAGTGATGTGGCCCTTGTACCACTTGTGAAACTGAATCTCGACCTTTTGCACGTACACTTTTTGCCCGACGTGCATGATTGAAATTTAATTTAAATTAAATTAAATTGACCGTGAAAATGCAGAATTAAACTATTTTTTCGTTTTTGATTTCGATGTATTCTGTATGTTACAGTGTTGGCATTCCACCCAGTGTTTATTTACGTTCTCACACAGGTAACAAACTTTGCCATGACAGTGGCGACATTCGAATGTGTGAGGTACCAATCCGTACCCTTGACACTCTGAGCAAGTGGGCATATACCGTTGTGTTTATCCGTTATATAATCAAAAATAGTTAATTCCGCGTTTTGCATAACCTGCCGCGATACCCTCGCGCACAGACCAGACCTGTCCAATCGCTTTTGTGGCTGTTTTCTGCGAACCAGTGACGTTTTGGAATCCTGTCGCGTCTTCCGATGCGACAAACGCGTTTCCCACCTTTTTTCCGGCTATGTTCAGACCCAAGAAAAAGTACGAAATAATTGCGACCATCCAAATGGCGTTCAGTCCTTCTTGGTATAACGTGAGTGGAATCATAACGGAATACAGAAAAAGTGCGGCGTCCAAAACGTAACTGAAAATAGACGGCGGAGTGTACGCACTGATGTTTGATATATTTCCCCATGAGCCATATACTCTGTTCCATGTAGACAACAAGGACCGACGGACTGGGTCCACAGGGTTGTCCCCGGCGTAATCCTTGACATAGTCGAGTAATTTCATGAAACACACTTCGACTTCTCCCATGCCTTTTTTGTCACCATTCACAATAATGGTGTTAAACAGCGCCTGTAGTTCTTGTTGGGATGTAGCACCGTTGCCATTGATGAGTTTCGCGTCTTCCAACGTCTTGATACGTGTCATGTCCATGGTGCCACGAAAATGGTGTTTGACCATGGCAGGTATGGCCACGAGAATATGAAATATCTTCTTCAGTTCCGCGCTTTTGCTCTCCAATACTTTGTTACCCTTCGTTAGACTGACACACTCCCATGCAAAGGCCAGGACGTCACCACATAGCGCGTTGTAGTTGTCTAGGCATGCATGGTTTTTATTTAAGGCCGCGTTCAACTGAAGCGGGAGAATAAACCCGAGAGTTGCCGTCAATATGTTAAAGACCGAGGACACGTCAAAGGGAAGTTCGTCACCTTCTTCGACAAATTGAGTTACTACGACCCATGTCCACACAGACTGCAGTCCGATGATAAGAAACGTATACGGGTCCGACAAAGGTGGTAAATAATATAGCGGAAACGAGGCCCAGACGCGTTTCCATGTGGATTCGAGTGTCCCGCACATTGATATCTGTTTACAATTAACAGACTTAAATAATACAAAACTGCAAAACATATGTGAAACAGATTTTGGTCACCAGAGACCGAACATATGCCACGTTTGTACTGCGAGTTTGGTGGTTGTTCATGCCGCCGTCATGCTGGCGCACCCAACGCACTCTGTGGTATATGCATGCATGCAGCGTGTTGGCATAAACTTGATACGACGCAATTTGCTTCACCACGGCCGGCTGCGCGCTCAGGCAGGTACATACGCCGCGTGCGCATGTTTTTGCCAGAAGTGCCGCCACTTCCAGAGACGTACTCCGACGAAGAGTTTTGTCCCACTGTTATCGGATTACCCGTGTAGTTTGACAATACTGAATTTATGTGTACGGATTAAAATTTTAAAACACTGGTGTGAACAGGGTCTCCTTTTGTACATGGCACACCTTTTGTACATGAAGGAGGCCCACACATTTTTTTGGGGGGGTTAGAGGGTGGTTGCTGAGGTTCGATGGTCAGTGCAATGGTGATGGCTCCGAGCACATGCCACATTGAGTGCCATTTTTCATTTCGGTAGCAGAGTATGGCAACCACGCCGACGACGACGGTTTCAATAAACCTCCTCGTCATGGTTTTATTCATCCACTTGTACACCGCAAGAAGCACCAGTAGCGGAATCAAAGCGTACATCTCGTCAAACTGTGCTTCGTATGTGAACAGCAGTGCGATGAAAATCATGGCGGGTCCAATGATTTTGGGTGGAAATGCTGTCGTGCCGAATGCATAGTATGCCATATATCTGGAGACTAAGCCGTCGATTTGTTTGTACTTTCCAGACGAGTGCCATACAACACTGGTGCACATCCCGAACAGGACAATCGTGGTCAGATCTATTCGTTCCTTTTTAAAAGCATATAAGGCTGTCACGCCCAGTGCGCCGTTTGTCACCAGTGAGATCCACTCGTCTAAACCAGCTTCGCTTTGAACGGCAACGGCGGCGGCTGAGATAAACAAGCCGTACACAAGAGCGAATACATATGGCATTCGAATTGAATAACACTGTATATATACATATATTTCGACGCAATTTTACGGCTTGGTTTCATCGAATGGACGCCGGTTCTGAGTGGCGCGCTTCGACACTATCTATAGTGATATTTCTCTTTGAGTAGTTGGTCAACGCGTGGAAGAATAACAGTATGAAAATGATCCCACTTTTCCACCGTGTCCACTCCTTCATTATTGTACGTGCGAACATTGGAACTTACCGTACACAGTATTTAGCAGGTTCGCGTCGAGGCGGATGAGCATCTTCCCAGACTACCCCAACACATCGGGGTCACACGTGTCACAAAGAAGAATCAACAAGCAGAAAGACACGGTCATTCGTATTCTGCAAACAAAACAACCGCAAATACTCTCGGCCTTCAAACAACTCGCCAAACGATATTCGAAAACACCAAAGATAGAATTGCACATAGATATGGCTATCGAAAAGGTGCGCAACGCCAGAGTGACCTTCGATTCTGACGATTTGCACGGTGAGAGCGACGATTACCGCATGTGGATACCTGCAGCTAAGTGTAACGACACGTATCTCATGGGCACCATGCTCCACGAGGCCTTGCACTACGTATGCACCTTCGACGGAAACGATATCTGTAGCAAAGACGAACATTATGTCATGCGTTTGTTAGGCGATGATTGCTAAGTGGAAAAAAATACCTTATTTAAGGTTTGCCCATGTACACACTTATGTCGTACAAGACGTTTGTGCCGAGCGAGCCTCCGAAATGGCTCTCGAATGAATCGTGGGATTCTCAATTTAAAAAAGACGTAGGCGACTTTTCGAAACTCAAAACGTGGACGCGTCACTTGAACAAACTCACACTAGATACTGTTCAGGCATACAAAGACGCCCAACGCGTGCCAAAGTGGTTTCGCAAATTGTTGGTCCAAGAGTTCGCGAAACGTACACGTCCCAGTCTCTGGGCGCGCTTCTCAGCCGTGTACACGCTCTACAAAACACAAATAAAGCAGTGGGCGCAGGCGATTCGTGACGAGTCGAATCCTATTGGAATGGCTGAAGACGATACAGAGCTGCAGCGGTTCCAAAAGATTCTAGAGTACGTTCGTGCCCAAATGCAGGAAGCGAACACGAGCAAGTTTGTGCCTGCTGAAGCTCTGAACGGTACGACGACGGGACACGCGGGCGAGGACGACTCCTTGTTGGTTTCTTTCATCGTGTACATGATTAACTTTGGAATTTCGTATGTAGTGTGGAAGTGGTTTAACAACGATGACGATGAACAACTGCACGACGACGCGACGTGGTGGGCGATGGTTGCGGCGAATTTATTGAGTTGAAATTTACCTGTATATAAATAAGTATGGAACAAGAACATGATTCACCAATTTATTCGCTCAGAACCGGGCAAATTGTCGGCGGATGCGCCAGCTTGGTACCCATACAATACACCATCTGTTTTAGATTGGGATTCTAAAGCGGAATGGATGGAATGGCAATTCTCAGGTTGGCAAGCTTGGGGCGGGGAACAACCGGATGATTTTTTCTGGACTCCAAAAAGCTATGTGGGCAAGCTAGCCTTTTCCACGGAACCGTTGAAAGAACTATACGAAATCACACCATTGACAGACAAGTCAAAACGGTCAGGAGCCGGGGACCGGGCAGTCGTCCTGAACTCTTTCTACGACGTACAATCGAAAGAATCGTCAGAGACACGTTTTGAAATAGAGCTTGAGCTCGTTTCTAGACTTGATGCGCCCAACAGAGTTCAAATAATGATACGATGTCCAATGGCGAACAAATCGATTGTGGAGACGTGCATCGATAAAGATTTTAAGTTTACAGGCGAATGGCCTACCAAATACGCCGAATACACTCTTAAAAAGCCCACGCGTTATAGCGAGTCAAGCTACAAAATAATTACTAAAGATGAAGAAAAAGAAGTTTAGAAGGTTAAAATTCAATAAAAATATTCAACTTCTCATTACTTTCCGTATCGTCGTTGCCTACCCGAGTACTGCACAGCACAGTCGTCCCACACTTCTGCATCGCATTCTGGGAACAAAGGCTGTATGAATAGGAGTTCTGTATAGCGCAGGTGCCACATGCAAAAATTAGAGAGACGGTATTCCCCTGATGTGCGTATAAGTAGGTCGGGGTCCGTCGCACTACTGGGCACTTTGGACAAGTCACGGAAATCTCCTCTCTGTGCTTGTTCAACGTCTTCAGAGAATCCATACGACACGTAAATGTAGCATTTCAATTTCTTGTGATTACGGGTAATGTCGGTGAGGTCGCGCATTTTTTGTTGTATCTGACGGTTCAATTTGTGTGCAGACGTGGATACAAAGTAAAACGCGATGTCCGTCTGTTCCGACGTCATCCATTTGCTCAATACGCGTAGTATCTGTTCCATCGTGGAGTCAATTTCTTCTTGTGGACGTGTCCAATTTTCTGAAGACCACGCGAATATCGACAACTCCCCGATTCCTTTGTCGAGGCACCAATCTATTAAACATTGCATGGCCTTTCCAGTGTGCTCGTGGCTCGAACCCGCGTCTTGAAATGCTCTCCGTGCGTAGCGTCGGTTTCCGTCTGGAATAACTGCAATGTGTTTGGGATACACAATCGGTTCCGTACGAAAACACGAGAACATTTTATCACAGACGGCAACATAAGTACTCATACTGGTTACTCGACGATGGTGATGAAACACCTATTTAGGTATACGAGATCGACGTAAATGCCAAATCTACCAGTGTACGGTTGGTTCGACAGATGTGAAGATTGTGATATTATAACATCGCGTTTGATGACCATACACCACAAAAAAAAACACAAAACGTTATATGTGTGCAGATTATGTCGTTTTAACCTTCTGAACTATTTATGGGACGATTTCAAGTCGGTAATTGTCACGAATGAGACTGCTGGCCACATTAGAATTAAAGTTGCAAGATAGTATTTAACCATGGTGCGGTTATCCAATGTTGTATCTGATTGCTGCAATATCCGACGACAATGTCATCGGCGTTGAGGGAAAATTGCCTTGGCGCCTAAAGAATGAACTACGGTGGTTTCGTATGAACACGTTGCACGGGACTGTCATTATGGGACGCAAAACATGGGACAGTCTTCCGCGGAAACCACTTCCAAACCGCCTGAACATAATTATAACACGCGGGCCCCTTCCATCCGCCAACACCAACATTATTTGGTCAAACTCACTGGAGGACGCTATTGCTACGGCGTATAGACGCACGAAACGAGTATATGTCATAGGTGGCAGTGATATATTCGCGATGGCGCTACAGCATCCGTGTAGACTGCTCGTCACGCGTGTTCATTGCACTGTCAATCCTATCAATAACGCGCGTGTATTGCTATTGCCCAAACGCAAAACATTGATTTGGCGTTCGGAAATACAGTGTGAGAATGAACTAAACTACCACTTTGAATTGTACATAACTTAAAATATCACTTTTTCTTTGTTATAAGTTGTGTTCTGTGTACTTTGTGAGGCTGGAATCAACTCTAAATCATCTCTCAACTCTTTGTCTTTTGGTATTCTCCACTGTACAAGTAGAAACATGGACCAAAAACACAAATACTCTGTAATGTACCACCATGAACATTCTGTACATCTGTTCGTGGTACAGGCATATTCAGAGTACAATATCCATATTGCACACACAAAGCCGAACACTATTGCGGACCACCAATTCGCGTACCACAACATGTCGTCCGACGTAGGATAACATTCATACATTATACAGCAGGACGATACGAATATCAACGCGTTATGTGCGTTCGTTTGGAACATAGAGACCAAAAACGCACATAGAAACCCAAGAAAACCTGTAAACAGGACGGCCGAGTTCAGTTCTATCGAGCTCCCGACGGCGAGTAAGTTGAAGGCGAGAATAATGCCTCTCCAGGGGTCTGTGGTCAGAGCGCGAGACAATAAAATAGGGACGTGTTCGTCACACGTTTTTATAGACACGTCGACAAGGGCCATTATGCAAATACCTAACAAGGCTATCCACGAGTATAACCACACTGTACGGAATTTCATTTGAATGTAATAAATAAAACTTATATACTTACTTTTATGTGCATTATTTTTTGACGTAAGTGATAGTTTGTGTGTTCATCCAAGCATGTTTAGAAACGTATTTCGAAAAAAATTCAGTCTGCAGTAGAGGGTACCTTTTCGGCGCCAAGGCTTCGTCCAAAGACAGCCACTCACGTATGCTGTTAGACCAGATTTCCAACTGGCCTGTTTCAGGGTCCATCAAGGCTTTTACAACGCGAATGTTGCCATGGTACAAGTATATGGATTTTGTATCGACGTACTCGGTGTGTTTGTCCAGAGCGAAAGAGTACGCTTCGTGCTTGAAGCGGCTTAAGGCTGCCTCCGCTTCTATGCCGGGCCATGTTTGCAGAGGCGTGCTCACCCACTCGTCTGTAGACAGAGCACGGCGGTACACAGACCAAGAAGATTCGCCTGGCAAGTAGTTACCCATTTTGAAACTGTACGAAACTTAAATACTACACATATGTGGATACCGACTTAGACTAATATTTTACTAACAAATTAACAAATGAACTCGTCCGTTTTCGAAGACCGAAAAACTAAGTATGAAGAGTTGCGCGTGGTGTATTGGCATAAACACGCCGAACTTGAAAAATTAACACGTCGCATGAACAAAGCCGAAGCCGACATGCAACAAGCATGCACGCACGTATGGATCAAAGATTGGGAAGAGCGCGGTCGCTCCACATATTATTGCCAACATTGTGCTGTACTAAGATGAATTAAACCGTTTTACACTCGTGACTGAAAATACTGGAACCGTACACAGATTCGGGCTCGCCATCCTCCATATCGCCAGAATACTGGTTCCTGTACTGCATTCGCATAACAAAAGCGCGTTCTTCGACCCAATCATAGGAAGTGGCACGTAGAATGGTCTTCTCAGGAGTCTTTTCGGGTTTCCAAGCTTCTACCGTCTCTGGGTCTGTAGCGACCGTCAGACGCCAGTTGCATTGTTCATCACCACGGTAAAATACACGTAGAATAAACGCATCTCCATATTTGTATAGTGTGTACGTCGCGTTAAGTGATGTGTCGTCCACGCGGACAATATCTGCCGGTAAGTCCGCACCTATAGTGCACAAAAAAACGGGACCTATCACTAGAGGTGCAGGCGTGGAGACTGGCGGTGGAGGCTTGGTTATAAATATTTTGAGGATGGCACCCGCATGTTTAGGGTTAATAGTCAGGTCCGTGTCACTGTCACTATCATCGACGTCCCAATCGTCGACAGACATTTCATAGACACATAAATATTTATATACTGTATAAGCGATATTTAATTTAATTTGGCCGCGGAGCCTGCGGCGTCCGCGAAATTAAATTTCGAGTCGGACCAGTCTATCGAGTTGGGCCATCTTGGGTTTTCCGGAAAATTCGAGGCCACGAATTTAATTTAAATTAAATTAAATATCGAGTCGGGCCATCTTGGGATTTCCGAAAAATTCGAGGCCACGAATTTAATTTAAATTAAATTAAATATCGAGTCGGGCCAGTCTATCGAGTCGGGCCATCTTGGGTTTTCCGGAAAATTCGAGGCCATGAATTTAATTTAAATTAAATTAAATATCGAGTCGGGCCATCTTGGGATTTCCGAAAAATTCGAGGCCATGAATTTAATTTAAATTAAATTAAATATCGAGTCGGGCCATCTTGGGATTTCCGAAAAATTCGAGGCCACGAATTTAATTTAAATTAAATTAAATATCGAGTTGGGCCATCTTGGGATTTCCGAAAAATTCGAGGCCATGAATTTAATTAAATTTCGCCGGTATAAATGAACATATGTATACACGAACCATGAGCACAATCTTGTTCAACAGCAGAGGTTCTATCCGACCTGGTTTCCACAAGCTCTCCAACTTCTTTGGAGGTGCCGAGTTCGAGTACATGCAAGACCGATTCAATCAGAGGGAGATGCTCGACCTTCTGAGCATGCTGGAACAGTGTGACGCCGCCACTTTCCTTGCATGGTTGAAACGTCTACAACCTGGGAAAAAATGGACCCCTCTAAAAGAACAATACTGGTTCACTTCGGGTGGAGAACCGATTCGCGGCGTGTTGGCACAAATGATTGGAACCGTGGTTCGCGACGGCCCTACATCTCGCAAAAGGAAACGTATCCTCTTGGAATACTTTGCAGAGCAAGGAACGCCTCTCGCCAGCATAGAAACCAAGGACGAATTGTCGGATGCAGACAAACAACGCTGGATGAAAGTGTGCTTGGAACACAAGTTTGCGGACGCTGAGTATCGCGATTTACTATTAGCGACAGGCGATGCGGTACTCCATGAAAAACCGATGCGTGGTAAGCCGAACGCATGGTCGTACAAGCTTCACGAAAACCCTCACGAACGCGGAGGGGATTGGTTGGGCAAATTGTTAATGCAAGTCCGTGCCGAATTGCAGGACGACTTGCACGTGGCTGGTTTCCACCAGTACGTAACCTTCCATTCGACTGCGTCATAGTATATTTAAGAACCTTACATGCGACATGAATGCCAAGGTGTAGTCTAAATATTATTTGTTTGGTGTGTATAGCAATGGCGGTCAATGCTGTATCTGAAACAGACTATGGTACATTGACCCGGCCTTGTGTACTGCGTTTAGTGCATCACTTTAATTTTACGAGTAACGATATCGTAGTAGATTTGGGTTCTGGTATTGGAAACGTGTGCCAGAACGTCAGCCCAGTCGTGTCGTCGTGCGCGGGCTACGAAATAGACGAAGTGCGGTATAACGTCAGTCGTCGCCTCGTATCCAAGGCCCACATGTTGAAAGGCCCGTACACCAGATATACAGATGGGGTTCACGATTTCGTCCAGCGGATGCCAGAAAATGTTGAATTTTTCTTGCGGGACTTTCGAACGCTTAAATTTGTACGGGCGACGGTTGTTATTGCGCATTCCACAGCGTTCTCGGACATTACCATGCGTCGTATTTCAGATATAGTCCGTGCGTCGCCTTCTGTTCGCCTACTTATCAGTCAGAAGCCGGTGAATATTACCGATGAAGTAGAGCCGGTCCAGTGTACATTTAGCTGGTCAATGAACTCTTTCATAAACCACACGATGAAAGGTTACAAGTTAAAATAAAACAAAAAAGTAGTACATATTTTATTTACAGATTATCGTATTAAATTTACACAAAGATGTTCACGGACCGTCAGTTGAAACGAATTTGGTCAAGAGCACGCGACGTGTCGCCGGTGTTTCCCATCTCTTACAACAGTCTCGTGGGACATGAAAGATTGGCGATACTGCATATACTGCAAGAGCCCGCGCAGAGCACGTTGCATGCCATCGTTCAACAGGATGTACTAGCTGGAACACGCTGTTTGTACAAAAACTGCCCGGGCACGCTTAGTAAAACGGGCCAATGTTCAGAACGATGTGAACAGTCAGGCGTGAATGCGGTGCGCGACATTATGGAGTGTGAGAACTGTGATTATTATGGATTTCCGTGCACCACGTGCAATTGCAATATGTTCAGAAATAAATTAAAGCAATATTTGGAAGATTATTGAATATGAATATTATATTTCCTGAGTTCTTTCCTCATCATGAAAAGTGTCACTTCCTTGTTCGGATACTCGCCCCATTTTTTCCGGACCTTGCTGTCAATTTTCTTCGCGAGACCAAAGTCGATGATTTTGAGCTGGTCGTCGTGGTCCAGCATCAGGTTGAGCGCGTTCCCGTCGTTGTGCAATATACCAATGTCGTCGAGAGTTTTCATGATGCGAATCAAGTCATCTTCAAAATGTGGACTAGTGCGTTTCAAGACGTCCACCAAACGACACTGCATTGGTTCCATAAAGATGCGCTTATTCTCTAGGTCCACGTGCATCACCTCTGGTGCAATGTCCGCGGCAAAAGCCTTTGCTTGTAAATCTGCCTCCACTTGAATACGTGCAGACGATTTCGTCTTCTTGAACTGTTTCATGGCCGCACGCAAGCCGTTGTTAAATTCGACGAGATATACAACCCCCTGTGCCCCGTCCTTGCCGAGCTGGCGAATGACTTCAAACTCGTCGTCGGCCATTTACTTTTGACTGGATTTGCTTTATATACACCGTGTCAAAGTGTATTGTGGCATTCGTCCATGATGTCGAACGACTCCCAGGTTTTATTCAACCGGATGTTAACCAGGTTGTGCGTGAGCCAGCTCCAGACGCGCACGTCTTCTGGCGTGCGCACATAGCTAAGTGGGTACGGGTGAATCTCCAACAACGACTGAAAATGTTCTCTGCAATCCAAGCACGGAAAATTTTCCTTGTAATCTTCTACGGTGTCTTTTAATTGTGGGGCGGTTTCACACGTATGTAAGCGTTTCCAATCGTAGTTGTAGGACCATGCGGGAACAATAAGGAGTAATAGGAGAAACATCATGTCCGTACTGGCAAAGTGTACTATATAGTTGATCGGTCAATTTTGAAATGGATACATTTTGGCAGTTTTGTACGGGAGTACGCGAGTCTTTGGTACCCAAGGAAACAGAAATTAAACCGCGGTCACATTCTCCGGTCCCGGAAAACACCGACTACGAATGTGCGAACACGTTGTGCATGAATACGACCGTGCGCCTGTCAACGTGGAAAATTGTCACTATGAAACAACACATGCACTGCTTGTGCTCGGAAGATTGTTACGACGAATGGCTTAGCACGCCCTTTAGTTCGAGGTGGATGTCGCCTGTATATAAAATCAGAGAGTCGAAATCAGACCCACCGCTTTTAGATTTATAATACACTGTATAAACAATTAGCAATCGATCTTGGCAATTGCGTTTGCACAAATTTCAAATGGCAATTGCGTTTGCGGAATTCAAGAGTTGAATTCATAGAGTTTGAAATCTTTCGGCCGTGGAGGTATATAATCTTCTTTTGGATATTTTTGGTTTGGAGCCACGTCGGCCGCGTTTACCGTGGCGCCGTCGTGAAATTCTTCAGTACCGTGCCTATCTGTTGCAAGGGCCAATAGCAATTCACGAGAAGGTCTCTGTATCGAGGGCGCGAACTTCTCAGCGATTTCATCGAACAGTTCCAGTGCAGCGGTTACCAAATGTGTCGACGTTCGGAAGTTCGCAGGCACAATACTTTCGATTGTGTTTTTTGGGTCGTCATAGAATCCATTTATTCTTTTTTAACTTAGCTTTAAGACTAATATACACTAAAATAACTGATTTACGTATCACTCGATCATGAACGATATGTACATATTACTTTATCGTTGACCAATCCACTAGCGTATATTTTCGAGCGACAGATTTCAGTACGTGGTACTCTCTCAGGCGACCAGGGTCCGAATCGAACGCGTCTTTCGATTCGGAATCGGGTGTTAGGAATCCGGGATGGACCATGAATTCGGTGGTGCCGGTGCATTTGCGCATGCACGCGTCAATACGTTCCATCGTCATTTGTCCACCCGAAATACCAAGGCCGACAAACGACATGGGTGATTTCAGGCCATGTCTACCGTACACGAGACGCGCCATGACAGACGGGACATATCTGCTCTCGTACCGACTTCGCGTTTGTGCGTCGAGCCAATCCATATGGTCCGGGTCTTGATCCGGAATGCGAACGCATCTAACACCAAATTCTTGAAGCAACGGTGCTATCGTTTCAGGGACATGCCGAGCAATGTGTACGTGCTGATGACCGTCCACGCGCGTGGGATAGTATCCCATCAAGTCCTTGAACTTTTCCAGTTGGGCACGCGTTTCCCGGGCAATGTCCGCCAATACTTGTGGAGTCTTTTCGTGGTACCAAAATTTCATTTTGTACAGTAGATACCCCTGTTCGTCCACAATGTGAGGCGCATCAGTCAAAGGACGTCCCTCGGTTAAATTTAAATGCAGGCCGACGGGAAGACGCACATCCTTGGCTGATTTTGCAGCCGTGTCAGACGACACGCCGTTGACCATAAGCGAGGCCGAGCTTATCGTACCGTCTCCGAACGCGCGCAGGATTCCTGCGTCTCTTCGGACACTGTAGCCCAGGTCGTCGGCGTTCACAATCACTTCCATAGCCAACAACGTTTGTATACTATATATACTACACTCGACAGCACAAATGTTCATAGATTGCCGCCATATGCACAGCTTTCTCTTCGCGTGTTAGTGGTGCCATGTGCCAGTATTCGTACGTTTTATGGCGTTTGGATGCTCTTGTGTCGTTGTCCCCGTCGTTGTGGCGTTTATGCGACGGTTCAAACTTGATTTTCTTGGTCGCTTGTGTCTCTTCACCGTCGTGGCGTCTCTTGGCCATTGTTAACAAAAATGCGTTTTAAATAGGTCGTTGTCCGATGGTTTTAAATTAAAATTAAAATTCGGCGGATGAAACATGGGGTGGTCCTGACCAACAAGTGCCGTTGTCCCTTCCTCACGTTGGTGGTAAATCAGGTAGTTTATCCTGTGCCGCAAATGTGTTGCATGCAATAACATCTCTTCCAGAGTGCGAGAACTGTGTAGTCTAACTTGTAATTCGTGCAATTGAGCGTCTTCCATTTGCACCCAATCCACACAAATATATACGCGAATCCAGTGCACACACAACGCACCTGTAGTATTTAGGCAATCAAGAAAATGTACATCATAAGTTAATATATATGTGTGCATCGAGAATAAACTAGAGCGAAAAAAGCTCTGGAGGCATTTTAAATTAAAACAAGAGGGTTTGAAAAGTGTTCTTTTCCCCCATCGAGAAAAAAATAAATGTAAAGAATATGTGCAATGTCGGATGTGGAGAGGAATATAACATCACACAAACAAATTCACACACACCACACATTTTTTTGCCCACTTAGCTCAGTCGGTAGAGCGCAAGACTTTTAATCTTGTGGCCGAGAGTTCGATTCTCTCAGTGGGCAGATCCTCACTTTCCTCGTTAGTCTAGGTGGCTAGGATACTCGCCTTTCACGCGAGCGGCACGGGTTCGAGTCCCGTACGAGGAACCAAGCTCTTTAGTGTAATGGTAACACGCCGGTACTTCCGCCTTCACCGGTAATGCAAGTTCAATTCTTGCAAGAGCTTACCGTCCAACATGACGTTATAAACTGTTAGCGATATAGGATATTATGAATAAGTCCTAAAAAAATTGCGAAGACACTTTGGCAAGGTGCAAATTGCAAGTCCGAGTCGAGAGTTAAATAAAATTAGACGATGGGCGCTCACAGTCCTATAGTGTAGTGGTTAGCACATCGGTCCCTAGAACCGAAAACGGAGGTTCGATTCCTTCTAGGACTTGTGGCTGTGGAAAACGTTCCGTTAGTGTAGCTCGGCTAGCACGTGGGTCTTTGAAACCTGAGTCGTCGGTTCGAATCCGACACGGAACAAGCTCTTTGGTGCAACGGCAGCACACCGGTACTTCCGCCTTCACCGGAGATGCAAGTTCGATTCTTGTAAGAGCTTTCGCCCTCAGCACGGCATAAAAAGGCTTCACAGGTGCGTTTTGTTTTTGGGTTGTTTGTTTTGCATGTGACTAACCATACAGAGTGCTGGACATCACTTTAAACTGTCTCCCGCTTGGCTAGCTCAGTTGGTTAGAGCATCCGACTGTTAATCGGGGGGTCGCTGGTTCAATCCCAGCGCCGAGCGTACGTAGCAAGGTGCCGTAGTCTGGTCGATCGGGGGGGCCTTAAGAGCCCTTGAGCGAAAGCTCCACACGGGATCGAAGCCCGTTCTTGCTACCTATTTTTAGCCCTATACGCGAGAGGTATAGCGGGTGGTCATAAGAACCACTGTACGTAGGTTCGACTCCTACTGGGGCTTTTATCCCGAGCACGATGTAAAAAGGCTCCTTTTTAGCAGCTTAGCTCAGTCGTAGAGCACCGGTCCATATTACCGGAGGTCACAGGTTCAATTCCTGTAGCTGCTTTCGGGAGTCATAGCTCAGTGGCAGAGCGAACGATTGCAGTTCGTTTGGTCGGGTGTTCGACTCACCCTGGCTCCTTTGGTAGAAACATTGTGGATTAAGAGAGGTCAGGAGTTCGATTCTCCTATTGGCTGCGCCAATTAGCACAGCGGAAGTTGCGCTCTATCCATGAACAATGGTGTCTTTTAGACAGCTGCCAAGCTCCGTGACGAGTCTAAACTATGCCACTTTGGCCGAGCGGTCTAAGGCGGTGCATTCAAGCTGCATTTTCTTCGGAAGCACGTGTTCGAATCACGTAGGTGGCACTTTTTTTAGTCTAATGGTGTAAAAGATGCACGTTGGTAAAACGCTGGCCTAAATAGCCGGTAGTAACCGAAGGAACAGGGGCAGTACCTGTTTAGACTTTGGTCCGACATGACCTTTTAAACTGTATTTCTTATGTTCCTTTAGCTCAGTCGGCAGAGCATCGGTCTTATGAGCCGAAGGCGAGTCACATTTGTAATTATGTGTTTGTTTTGACATTGTGAATGACTCCCTCTAACCAATTAGCTTCCATATTTTCCACAGGTCACCGGTTCGAGCCCGGTATGGAACACGTTTTACCCCTATGGCGTAATTGGATAGCGCGTCCGCCTTCTAAGCGGGAGATTCTGTAAGTTTACGTCTTTGATGTTTTGCATTGTTTTTATGTATGCATTGTTTTTTACTTATGCACTCACCATTATGCACCTTCATTTCATAGGGGTTCAAGTCCCAGTAGGGGTACGGTGCCCCTCCCAATCCCATTTTCCTGAACCATTTCTAACGAAATGGCTTGGAAGGGTGCACCCGTATATTTTTAGAATCGTGTCTGGTGACATTTAAATCCGATTCGATTTCGGACGGTTCTTGAATCCAATTCTAAATTTCCGATGCCAAGTACATACGACTATTGTAAACGCTCGCCATGGTCAAAGCCGCTACAAAGATATGTATCACATGTCATGCAAGCAAACCGGTGGCTTTGTTCGCGAAACAGGGAAACCAATGCAAAACTTGCATTGCCGCCAAAAAACGCGAATATTATCAGAACAATAAGGCCAAAAAACGCGAATATTATCAGAACAATAAGGCCAAAAAACGCGAATATTACCAAAACAACAAGGTGGAAATTGGCGACAAAAACCGCGAATATAAACAAAACAATAAAGAGAAAATTGCCGCCTATATTCGCAAATACCGTCAAGAACATAAGGCGGAAATTGCCGTCAAACGACGCGAATATCGAAATGCACGTTATCATTCTGACCCAGATTTTAATTTAATCTGTAGATTACGATGCCGAATGAACAATGCAGTCAAAGCCGCCGGGCTCGACAAAAAATATGATTCTACCAGCGAGTTATTGGGCATCTCGTATCAAGGTCTGAAGGAATGGCTCGAAGCTCAATTTAGTGAGGGCATGACTTGGGAGAATCGCTCGGACTGGCACATTGACCACCGTGTCCCGTGCACAGCGTTTGACATGACTGTGCCAGAGCAGCAACGCATTTGCTTTTGGTACAAAAATCTACAACCGCTGTGGGCAAAAGACAATATACAAAAGTCGAATACATACACGGAGGAAGAGAAGCAGGCGTTAATTTCTGCATATTGTAATCAGTAAGAATAGAGAATAGTTGTTACTTACAAAATCTATTTACATCCTTCGCGTCAAAAAGCATCGTCTTTGCAATGTTGTGCGTGATATTCGGATTATCGGCCGAATAAAACATGTACACCACGTGGATGGGCGTTTTCCACTCCTTTTCAAGACAGGCGCGCATCACGCGCAACATGAAGGCTTTCCTTTCCACCAACGATGGTTTTTTCGTTTTGGGTGGCGCCTTGTAACTATGGGGATTGACTCGAACCACCACATACTGCTTCCCCGGAAACTCGTCGTACAGCTCAGAAATGCGTCGCTCGTCGCAGTCGTAGGACGTACCTTGGTGCTGTTTCTCGTCCAACTCCCACTGTAAAACTATTTTCGGCGAGGCCCACAAACCGTCAGGTCGATACTTGGAACACGACTCTCCGCGGACACGCGAATCCGTGCAGAGCCGCCATTCGGGGCAAAAATGCTCGTCCAAAAACAAGGACCATTCGTGCTCAATGCGAATATCTTTGCCTGTAATCGTCATGAAGCAAGTGCGACACGTGTTACATTCAATGTTCGTGACCGGGTCTGTACAGGGGCGAAGCCTGGCACATTTCTTGCAACAAATTTCACACTCATGGTCGCCAATGTCGTGAACGCTGCGCATGTGGATGGTTAAAGTACTTCTGTGGGCAAAGTCTTGGCCGCACCCCGGGTGGTTACACTTGTAAGGTTTCTCACCAGTGTGTGTGCGCATGTGGATGGTTAAATTACTTCTTTGAGCAAAGGCTTTGTCGCACCCCGGGTGGTCACACTTAAAAGGTTTCTCACCAGTGTGTACGCGCATGTGTTTGGTTAAATTAGAGCTGACGGCAAAGTCTTGGCCGCACCCCGGGTGGTTACACTTGAAAGGTTTGTCACCAGTGTGTGTGCGCATGTGTCTGGTTAATTGACCGCTTTGGGTAAAGGCTTTGTCGCACCCCGGGTGGTTACACTTGTAAGGTTTCTCACCAGTGTGTGTGCGCATGTGTCTGGTTAAAGTATAGCTGTGGGCAAAGTCTTTGCCGCACCCCGGGTGGCTACACTTGAAAGGTTTCACACCTCCCACCCAAATAACACGCGTGTTCTTCGTAGTATACAGTTGACCCACAATTCGTTGGCATTTACGACGTGGCAAAGGCGGTGTGAGATTCACGACTTCCCCAAATTTTCGCTTCATCCAACGTTTTATTTTTCGTACGCATTGTATATGCTTTTTCACATATGCATATTATAATCAGTAAGAATATGTAGCGAATATATGTTATAATAAAAGGCTGTATATCACGAAAATGTCACAGCGCAGCACGATGGAATTTGTCGACGGTGACTTTCGCCGTCGGACGAATCTCGCCCCGAGCTGCTTCGAACACGTGCAAACGGGCAAGTGGAAGATAGGCGTGTTTGCGGACAACCCACACATTGAAGACGAAACGTCGGACACATTCTACATGGACGCCACTGGCCTTGATGACGAAACGTACCGCTGCTTTAAGAACAAGGTCCCTGTCACGCTGTACGACAATAGCCAAGTCGACGCACACATTATACACTGGCACCAGTCCGGACAGTGGTTTTGTGTGACCTTTGATACGTTTTGGGAACAATTTGAAATTAGGTAGTACTTATGTGCAACTGCGAATGTCGCGCGTGACTTAACAAGATGGCGACCGAGTACTGGCGACGTATATTGGACCGCAATCCCCAAACGGGGTCCGAGTTCATGGCGGTCATATACGAATTAAAACCGGACATTGACGAGCACGAGGTTGTACGCTGGCAACGGGCGTCGCGTGATTGGACCACAAGCGTCTTCGAGTTCATCTGGTTTCAGTTAAAAATACGTCAAGGTGAGACCAAATGGGTAGCACAAACAGAGGCACTGTGGCCCGAGATAAAAACAACTATACAGGCAGAAAACTTAGAACAACTCTTAATGCATATGTGTATCTAAAGGTTTGCTATTTCTGGTACGGTTTCTGCTCGCACTGCGACGGGCTGTCCCTCTATGTTCACAATCACAATTTCGTCCGGCGTCAAGACTTCGCCATAACGTTTGCCGGTCTGTCCCGAAGATGTGATTTTACAGGCGGTAATAAACCCCACCATCGCGATAAAAAGTTCAATACTGTGGCGGGGTACGATATCGACCAACTCTGACATAGTTTGACACTCTTGTTCGGTGACTATTAAGTTGGCAGTGTCAGAGTTTCCGAAAGCAATAACGCATGTCCCATTGTACATTTGGAAATCATCCGCGCAGTCCACACACACGTACCGAAGTTCAAAGTATGCACATATGGTTGAAATCGCGTTCGTGAAACCGACGATTGAAATAATCGTTAACAAAATCACAAATAGGCGAAGCATGCGCCAGTTCTTTTTTTGAACGTTTTTGTACAATGCCAGAGGAACGTACACGCCGCATATTAAAAATCTGAAACAATTGTCCAATATCAGAGACGTATGGTCTGCTATGGAAGGGTCCGACAAGAATTTGAACACGAGATATATCAGATGGCTTAGGAATAGAAGCATAGTCCATTTGTATGCTTCGTTTAAACGGTCGTTGACGGGGACACCGGTCACAACAATGAGCTGTGGAATGTGTGACATTATATTGTGCGACGTCTCACCTAAATAGTAAAAAAAACAGTTATAAATGTGACTTTGTATTCACGTGTATGCATGAGAACCTTGTAAAGAATGAATGTTATATATGTATGGAATCGTGCGAGTATACTTCCCCTTGTACGTGCGCCACTCATGTACACCCAGACTGTTTAATAGCGTATCTAAACACATCCGGACACACTCACTGTACTATTTGTTTGGCACAGTTTCCAATACCACAGCCGCCAAAACAATGCTCTATGAAAGGCGTTGTGTACGTCGTAGCCGTCGGTTTGTTTTTCTTATTTGGTTGGCTTGGGTCACAGGTGTTTCAGGTAACGTACGAACCCTTTTCTCAGAGCAGTTTTGTCGCGGCCATATTAGGTGCGATTGCCGTCTTCCTCCTGTACAAATTATGGAAGAGTTCTGCCTGTCGTACACAATGAAAAAAATGCATATATAAATACAGACATTTGTGAATCAAATGACGCCTGCACAACGACAAATGGTCAAACACCACCGTGCACACAAACCACTACCGTCGCTGCGAAAGCACGCGATGTTTAATTCCTTCTACGCTAGAGAGCTAAAGAGCGCCAACCGTCGCACATATTTGTTGAAAAGGCGTATCAAGGACCTCGAGCAGGAGCGTGACCATTACGTCGAACAGATGGTGCTTGCGAACAAGCGTGCCGACGGCATCCTGATGCTGGGACACGAAGAAGACACGATAAAACACGAAATTAGACAGTTGAGAGAACAGAAAGAGAATTTAGAAGATGAAATTGTTAAACTTAGTGCTGTTGTACATAGATTAAAATTAAATCTTCGCGAAGCTTTTAAACGTAATTAACTTCTTTAAACACCCGTTTTCTACGACCTTTGTAGCACCCGTATTGACATGCGACTAACAAGAGCCAAGTCCCCACAACCGACACTGAAATGAGAATGATAATTTCGCTCGTATCATTCCAACTCATGCCCGGGAATATGCGCCTTACGACGGGTTTACATGCCGATTGGCCTTCCTCATAGGTAGTGCGGTTGACAGGACACAAGTTGCAGTCTTCTAACCACCCGTCGTCCGAAAAGTACGCGACTTCGCACGCCACGCAGAATTCGCCGCGGCGGGATACGTCCGTGGTCTCATACGATTCGGGTTTACCGCCGGTATACCCTGTATCACACGGCCAATAGTGCGTCACCGAGCGATGGTGGGTCAGCACCCAGTGTTGCGTATTGGTCCCATCACCATGGGTATGTGCACTCGCGTGTGTTTCGCGAAGTCGCCCATCTTTGCCGAAGCGATGGACACGCGCAGCCGGCTCGTCATTCTCGATGTGGAATTTGTCTCTGATAATGACATTCGACCCGGCCACGCCTATAGTGTCGCCGATAAACTCGTTCTGATAATCTGGCGCGTACACGTATCCCTGCGGGCCTTTACGAGCCCTGTCCGAGTACGACAAATCGTACGGTGTCAAATAGTACAGTGCGTTCCCGGGTATTTTGCCAATGGACACTCCTCGGTTGGCCGATTCGACACAGTTGGAAAGGCGAGGGTTACAGTCGTATACAATGACAAAAGGTTCGCGCGTATTAAAGTACAGAGGATACGAGGACACGACAAGCACTGATTTCGAGGCCGCGATGGACCTGCCGTACGCTCTGTAGTGGGGTGTTCTGAGATTAGGAGGGCCGTACGGGGAGAGTAAGTTGGGTTGCCACCAGTAAATGTCCTTTTCCCGCGGTGTATCTGCAGACATGTCCCACGCGTACAGACGCCCGTAATTACGCCCTTCGTCGTGCGGGTTATTTTCGATGAATCGATTGGTGTCGCCTGGCGCAGATACAAACAGCCCGGCCGAAGTTTCGTTAAAGGAACCCGTGATGGCGACGTCGTAACCGAATTGTTGCCATTGAAAATACGGCACGAGTACGGGATTCAGTGGACCGCCGCCATAGTACCCGCCAAAGTAGTACGGTAATTGTTCAGGAATGCATTTGCGCTGAAATGCGTTCACCTCTTTTCCGTCGCGTTTGTCTTGGATTTTGGTGCCGTCTGCATGTTTATAAAATCCATAATAGTTCTTCCATTCATTGTAGCCCAGTTTGCACGTGTCTCCATCAGGATAGCATCCCGTTTCGTAGATGGACCGGCACGAATGCAAATTCTTATTGCGAAACACGAAAGCGTATCCCAATGTGATAGGCCGTCCGTCGTCTCTAAGTTTGCCCGGTGCACCAGCTACCCATGTATCCCCTTGAATGTCCACGGAAAAACCGAATCGGTACACAGGGATGGCCTCGTCGGTATATGTGTACTCGTCTCCGTCTAACCACGATATTTCCATCATGTCGGGTCGAATTGTGTCCACGTTTGCGCCTGGACGCCATAGACGCACGACACCGGTCCCGTCGGCGGGGGTGTACGGGGTTCCGTCTCGCGTCATATATCCGGGTGACGGTTCATCGGGGAATCCGAAGAGAACGATGGAACAATCCTGGTTGATGGCCATGATACTCGAATGTATTTCTGTTTCGAACTTGGAACCATCGTCGTGAAAGCGCACAACAGTTTTGTTCAATATATTGGACGCATATAGTGTGCACGAATCTGCCACTTTCATATCGGTCGGTTCAAACTCGATATCGAAATGCTCTTGCCGATATGCGGAAGCCAGGGTCAACAATAGAAGAAGCCACATTATACCATTAAAACGTAACAAATATATAGTTATTTTTTCTCACGCATGATGCTAACTTTGATGTAGGGATTGCCTGTCCTTTGTCTTTTGATTTTGCCGACAAGTTTTCCAAACGATTCCTGGGTGTATTCGACGCCAATGACTGTGTCCTCCAATTGGAATATATAATCGCCCTTTCGGACACCCGCCTTGAACGCAGCTGAGCCGCCTGTGACGTTGTCAATGTATAACACGCCGCGTCCGGTATCACCGATGTCAACCCCCCATGGTTCGCCCACGGGTAAGCGAATGTTAGTGGGTTGACATTTGTTGAAAATGGCGAGCCGCGTGTGTTCTTTTCCCGTATGTTTGGAGGAAAATCTGAGCGTGTCGGCGTTAATGTCAGGAATCAGCGCTGAGCACAGTCTGTTCGCTTTCAACATTTTCACGTATCGAATAATCACAAGTACGGTTACGTCGCGCGTGTTACGGTTCTTGCGTCGAATGATGCATTCAGATGCTGATTGCTGTATAGCGGTCAGTGTACATGGCGTTTTGCGGTGGTGGTTTTGTTCGAACTCTAAAACTGCGGCGTAAAAACACGCGGCGGCGAATTGGACGCGTCCGTGAGGCATTTTGAATTTATCGTCGTTTCGCTTACCATGTCCATTGTGGACACTGTAGTAGAAGATTTTGCACTTTTTCTTTGCTTTTGATGCTATCGAGTCAATGCATTGCATTGACTCTTGCCAAGCGGCTGCAATGTCGTCAATGTCTGTTCGCATGGACCAATAGTTACGCAAGTGCGACGGAATGCGCTGTCCGGCGATTTGTATACGTTTACCCTTTCTGGTTACGATAGCCGTGTCGTTTACATCACATCCCGGTGTACAGTTCCACTGTGACTTATTGGCCTTTTCATTTTCACCCAAGTGACGTGAGTCCATGTTGCTTTCCACAAGGCGATGCACGTACCCACAGCACATGCACGTGGAATGACCCTTCTCGTGGTAGTGTTTAAAGTTCCAAGACGGCTTGCCGCACTTGTCATTTGAGCAAAAGCGCGTTGGATAAATTTCCACGATGATGTCTGAATCTTTGCATTTTTTCAAAAATGCTTCTGTGGCATCTATGGTAACATTCTTCTTCGGTACGATGCCGTTGATGGATTTGAGGTACCCACTGCCTTCTTGCTGCTCCGTACAGTTCGCGAAAGACCCGGTGGTCACTCTGCCAGTGTCGTTCACTTGAACGTTGCCCTTTCTCTTACGAAACTCGCCCACGGTCTCTTGGACACACACTTCATCGAGGCCAGACATACTTTGTACACGGATAAAATATATTTTAATTTAATTTAAATTAAAAATTGTATCGACGTTCACCCACTAGTGAACATATGTATGTACTCAAAATAAAACATCCTACCGCGCACAGTGTCAAGAAGTCTGAGCCCTCGCCAGTCGATTCCATGGTACAATTGTTCGCTGTCATTAAGTACCTTCGTGGGTCGAATTATATATGTCGCTAGATTTCGCGGACGGTAAGCGGCCAATTTAATTTAAATTAAATTAAATCGGTATAAATTGTATCCATCTTCTCGACAACCCACATGTCCCACATGCGCCCAACAAAACGTCGTCGCGTGAATGGACACGAGCAAGACCGACGAAGACGCTTTCGACGTGTTGTTCTGCGCCCAGACCCGTTCGGCTTTCCTCTGGGACCACATCTCGGGAACGTTTGCGCTCCTGTGGGCCTGGGTGATAGGACGCACAGCATCCAAAATTACATTACGGGATTCGAACAGGGTCAGCCGATATTCCATATTCCGGACCACGAGTATCGCGTGGAAAGTGTGGATGGTATGTACGCCAAGCTGGTTGGTCGCTCGGATCCGCGGATGATTGCGACGCTTCACACGAGCTATACCGTGCGCTTGTACCACGAGGCCCACAGCATATTGAGTGCTATAAAAGAACAGAATCGCGTACAACTGGTGAACGTTGCCGCGGACGACTTTAAGACAGTAGACATTAGTCGCGCCACATTCAACCGCAGACAAAATGTGAAAAATGTCGTATACCTGAACGCCAAGCATTTGGACAAGACAGTCGTCCTGAAAACGACGACCGACCCGTCAACAATGCTTAAATATGTGTTGGAAGCCGTCATTCATTACCATCTCAAGCTCAAAGCCCCCGGTTGCGTGCCAGATTTACACTTTATAGGCATGGCCGATAAAAATCGTCTCGTGGTATGTTCTGAACAGCTGACGATTCCGTCGGTAGCCACGTGGGTCAATACGTTGCGTAGACGTGACAACAGTAGGGCGCTGTATTTTATGTTGAAAAACGTGTGCAATGCGTTCGCAGTCATTCAGAGAAACGCTAAATTCACACACCGCGACTGTCACACCGCGAATGTATACTACAACGAGCGCACCCGCCAAATTCAGTTCATTGACTTTGATTGGTCGTGCATTCGTATTGGTGACAAGACAATTTCAGTACCGCGTTTTTTGTACGACACCACCCGGTCATCGTACGGCAAAAATCGGTCCGTGGACCTCTGCATTTTTATGCGGTGTCTTGGACACCAAATCAAAGAGGCGCCTGATTTTTTAAATATGATTTGGCTCCCGTTGATGCGAAGATATGAACGCGAAAGCGGCGCGTTACTACTACAAAAATACGCTGGATACGACGGGGTTTCGGGAGAATCGGCCGCCAAACAGCTTTACAAAATGGGCATAGAAACCGTGGACGGTCGCAGGAAAAAATACTCGCACACTGTTGGTTACAAGACGCACAAGAAGGAGTTTGACTACATTATGGGGTATTATGAATATCCGTGTATGACGCCTGGGGCAATTTTGAAATTTCTGAGAGAACACGACATTACTCGGCGCTAAACGTTCGAAATCAAAATTGGATAGCGCCATTCAGCGGTTCCGATTCGCTGATGGTCGACACTTCGTCCTTGCCATCTTCTATACCAGATGTGACTATAATCGCCGATGTAATACTCAGCAGTGGGACGCCACCAAGTAGAAACAAAACTGTCAGTAAATTTGCCAGCGGTTTGTTCGAGACTGTTTGCGAACCCGTGGTAGTCATGGCTCCCACTGCAAAATTCAAAGATTTAATAAAAGTCCATTCTTCGACGAACACTCCTATGCACACGCCGAAGAAAGACCACAGGAATGTAATGCAGATGGCCAGCTGTGCCGGTGACAATTTTGTCCACTTAGACACCCACAACATTGCTCGGCGACTGTATAATGCTATTTCGTGAAATAAACCGGATGTAGTTTGACCGAGTGTAGCCTTGACAAGTGCAAGACACCACTTAAAAAACACAAAATATCCTAGCAACATCCATATGGTGGACACGAACAGGGACACGTCATCTTTTTCCGGTATGTTACCTTCGCCCATACCTATATTGAACCCCAAATCGAAAAAGTAACGCAGTGAAGCATCTAACGTAATAGAATTGTAGAGTGTATAAAACGATATCATTGTGGCTGTACTGCACAGCACAATGATGGTGTCCATGTGCAGTTTACAGGTTGCTTTAAATATGAATAAATAATAAAAGTTAATCATATTTTTTTTTCGTTCTAACTATTATAATGTTACGGTGGAGATGTATACTGCTGGCGATTTGATTCAATTTGATATTAGTGGTCAATCTTTCTATGGTGAAGTATTGGGAGTGGACGACGACGACAAGATAGAAGTCTCGCGTTTGAAGAAAACGGCCAAGCAAGAAGGTCGTATTTGGGAATTTGTCGAGGACAACAAGTGGTCTGCTATAGATGCAACGTACGTGAAAAAACACATAGAAGTCTCAGATTCTGCACGTCGTTCTCAGGTCGTCAAGGCCTGGAAAGCCATTGGATTCGTGCCAGCCGGCGACGGCATCACCTTTTGTCGTATCGAAGACGAAGACAAAACGACCTTGCCGTTGCTTGACGGCGATTCTTCGGACGATGAGTACTCTGAGGAGGACGAACCTTCTGCAAATCCCGCAATGCACGGATACGCCGACGACGGCTTCGTCGTGCCGGACGACGAAGGTTCGGAGTTCGAGTTCGCAGACCCAGACGAACTGGAAGAAGAGGCCGCGCAATTCGTCCGTGAAACGCATCAAGCTGTGCACGACTTTGACAACTGGAAACCTGAAGACCGTCAGGGCAAAGCCATCAAAGCGTTTGTGGACAAAATGGACCACAAGGCCACTATTGAAACCGACAACAAGCGGTTCGCAAAAGGCAAAGAAGCGATTTCGACAAGTAAGCCACCGCTAAAAAAAAAACGTAGACGCAAATAAAAGTAAAAACATACAGTATTTAAGCATATGTGTAGTTTACACTATGTATCATTCATTCGTATCTACATATCATCACTTTTTGTCCACCGAAGACGAGGTCGATGATATCATCGATCGCATGAAAAATCTGGACGTGTTCGACGTGGACCAAACGTGTTGGAAGATGCTAACAGGTGGCATTGTGGGTGCTCGAGAAAAGAGACAGTTGTCGACCCTACACAAAAATATTGAAACGGATACTGGCATGAAAATAATTTCTGGGACGGCATTGGCAAGTTACAAAGACGGAACAGGTTCTCCTCTCAGCGGCACTTATATTTTTAGATACACGATGGAACTCATCAAAAACGTGTACGATTCGGCACATGGCAATGGTCAGAACGACATACTGTCTGCGCTTATGAAACAGACGGCATGTGCAGACGTTTTACAACCAATTCTAGACGTGATTAACGAATATTATAAACCTGGCGAACTTTTGTCATCATTTGCACAATTCGAATGTTGGAAACGTGTAGTCACGTTGAATGCGGATACAATACAGAGTTTGAGCAAACAAGATAATCGAATGTTGACTTTAGAAGAATGTCAACATATAGGTGTCACCGTACCCTCGTCTTTAATGGAAATCAGTTCAAATGATAGGGTTGTGCGTGCAGTAAATGCCTTTTCTGTACGCGTGCTGAATACGCCATATAAGAAAAGTCTAGACGAGTACAACGATTCTTCGCTGTCAAGCGTGTCGTTTATTCACGTCGCTGGTTCGTCTGAAAGGTCTCAGAAACCTTTTTCAAACAAATCGGTTGCAATGTCGTTGACAGATGAATTGGAACGTGCTGTAAGATACGCCGTGTACTATGCTCAGGTCATCCCAGTGATGGTCTTCGTACAAATCAACAAAGAAAACGCAATACCAACAACAACAGTGTTGGAGTTCGGCGAACAAAATTCGAATAAAAAGTATGCCTCTGGTCAAGCTTATAACATAGCTGAGAAACACCACGAGTATATACCGAGTACTGTTTCGTACATAGACCCGTCTATTATTGTCGATATGAGACCTTTGATTATGTCGTCCGGTCCTTCGTTCGAAGTTGGCCTGGACATGGGTCCCGATTACCCACGTGAGCACTGGCTTCAACATACTAGCGTCTACGTAAACAAAAAACACCAACGTGAATCGAGAACAATATCACCCGGTACAAGCCCAGCTCAATCGCCGCGGCCAATCCCAGCTCAGTCACCAGGACAATCTGTGTTAGAAAACCCCATCCCACAGCTGCTCCCGACTTCGTCGAACCGAATCAAAAAAGGCGACAGGATTATGTATGCATGGAATCGCGAGGCCGGTGAATATTACGCAGGCGAAGTCATCAGTATAAGTGTCAGAAGACACGACGTCAAAATAAAATGGGACGACAATACTTCGGATACTTTATACGCCACGAACTTTACCCCTGAGAAATACGGCGTAACGTGGTGGTATGAGGCGGATATCACGCACTCGCCACATGAGAATAAACGTCGTTCACGAAGGGTGCGTAAACCGGTGAACTATGCCGAACATTCTGAGAAATCAGGTTACCAGCCAGGTGAAGAAATATTTGTGAACGGAAGGAAGGCGATTGTGAAAAAGAGACGGGGAAAAACCGTAACATTCGAGTACGAAGATACTCACGCAATTAGTACTCTAAAAATACAATAATTTGTTTAAAACAAAATGTCCATTAATATTTGCCTGAATTCGACGTCTTCTTCGGCTTTTTTGAGCTGTTGGACCACGCCTTCGAGTCCCGACTGAATGTGTTCCCATGTGAATGTGGGTTCCCATTCCGTATCTTTGGTGCGAACATAGAACTGCCCATTGTCTTCGCGCATGTGGTGATAACACTGTTTCTGGTTGTAAGTTTCCACGAGGGTCAGCTGTGTCTGACGCAACATCTTCATGTAAATCATACACTGGACCTGTTCGTAGCGCCGAAACTCGTAAAACAATCTGGACCGACGGTGTTTAAGTTCATAAATTTCTTTGGTCGTTGTATCTTGACCGTCGATGCGTCCGATAACAAATCCACCTCCTCGCACGTTCAGAAAGTACGCCTTGTCGTTTCCAGCGACAACGTTTGGATGTTGCTGGCGCACGATTTCGAGGTCTGAGAGTTCTTTCTGCTGTCCGCGCGTCGTGTTGATAACTTTTGTCGCTGTTTTTTCCATGGTGGCGGCCACCTTTTGCTGACGCACAGCCTTCTTTTTGGCGGCGACGACTTGGCGCGTTTGTTCTTCGCGCTGCTCGACCAGTACCCACCCTCGCGAAGCAGCTTCCTCCGCATTGGACAGCGTGGCGTGTCTGGAAGAGGTTTTGTGATACACCTTGTCTTCTACGGTAAAGTAGGAGTTGATAGCGGCCCTCCCCACGCCGGCTTTCTTTGTGTTATAATTACGCATGGTACTGACTTTCGCGAGCGCTACCACTGCTTTGACAGCGGCGGCCGACGCCAGTTGGGCCTGGTGTACGGCTTCGCGTTTCATTTGCGTGACGACTTGTGCTTGTGCCGTGGGATTGTCTACACCCCGCTGAACCATTTGTTTAAACGCGGGCGCTTGCGTGGCGGCCTCGGCAATTTCTTGCGACGTTTGTTGGTGCGTTTGTATAGAGGGCGTGACACCAAACCTGGGCATCCTTTTGAGATTCATGTGCCATGTTTTTGCGAGCGCTTCCACGGCACTTTCTTCACCAAAGTGACCCAGGAGTTTGCCGACGGCCGAGGCGTTGATTTGCCAATTGAATGCACGACGTTTGCGCTTAAACATGATGTACATTTTATACGAAAGTGTATTTGTTTTTTATCTTATGCTCTCCTTAATCACAAGTTTGGGCGAGATGCCCATGGACATGAGTTCTTGCATCATGAGTTTGCCTGCGTAAGGCATCTGAATAATGTGCACGTCGGTGCCACCGCACATGCAACATTTCATGGGTTCGTACGTCTCTTTTTGAATCACGGTCCCGATGAGACCGCATTTTCCGCACACTGGCGCGTCGTATTTGTCCGACGAAATCATCATTCTTTCGTGCAACACCGCTGCCGCGCCGTGTGCCACGCCGCAATCGCGCTCCATTTCACCCCAGCGCAGCCCGCCACCGTTGGCGCGACCGTCCACGGGCTGCCTTGTGAGACCCACGACTTTACCGCGCGCACGGGCGTGAATCTTATCTTCAACCATGTGTTTGAGCCTTTGGTAAAACGTGGGACCAATGAACACTCGTCCTTCGAGTCGCTTTCCCGTATGTGGGTGATACATCACTTCTTTTCCGTCTTCAGAGTAGCCTGCTTTTTTTAGCATGTTACATATTTCTTCCACGGGTTTGTGCGAAAAGGCCGTCGCGTCTATACGTGTACCCAGTAGAGCTGCTAACTTGGAGCCCACACATTCGAACACGTGACCAATGGTCATTCGGCTCGGAATGGCATGTGGGTTCACGATTATATCCGGTACTATACCTTCAGCAGTGAATGGGAGATTCTCTTGTGTGTACATCATACCTATTGTACCTTTTTGACCGTGTCGACTTGAAAATTTGTCCCCGATTTGGGGTATCCTCTGCTCTCTGATGCGTGTTTTTGCAGTCTGGCCCCCATTGGCGTTTTGAAAGAGGATGGTTGAATCGACGACACCGGACGACTTTTTATTCTTGGTAATGTGTGGATATTTCTTTCCGGACGTGACATTGCAGAAAATAGCTTTGCCCTTGTCGATGGGCGTGTCTGGAAAGGCAAGGCCATCGGCATCCAATGTTGATGTGACATCACCGTACGTGTCTTGTTTCTTGAACTCAGACGCCGGGGCCTGTCGCGTGGAGGCATTGGATGACGAGTACGTGCGAAATGTCGTGGACCGACCAAACCCGCGTTGAATGGCAGACTTGTTGAATAAGAGTGAATCTTCTTGATTGTATCCGCCAAAGCACATGATGGCGACAATAGCTTGTGTCCCGGCCGGGAGCTCGTCTCCACAAAGTGCTTTCGCCGCGCGCGTTGTGACCAACGGTTTCTGTGGATAATGCATGACGTGTCCGTTCGTATCAAATCGCTTTGCATAGTTGCTGGCGTAAATGCCCATCGCTTGTTTGCCCATCGCTGACTGGTACACGTTTCTAGGCGATTGGTTGTGGTCCGGGTACGGTATAGTGGACGCAAGCGTGCCAAGAATAAGTGACGGGTCTAGTTCGCAGTGTGTATGTTCCTCCGTAACGTCTTCCGGGTGCAGCGCGATATAGGCGGTCTCTTCCTCGTACACAGAAAGGTTTTCGATGACACCAAGCGTAAACAAGTCTTCCCAGTGTAAACGTCCGTCCCTCAAATCGTTTACTTGTTCATCTCGAATGACAAGGGCGCCGTCCTTGACCACAAACACGGGACGCGATACACGTCCCGAATCACTCCACACATGCACGTGCAGACCTTCTACAGCTACGCATACGTCAGAGGACACTGTGCGTACGCGGCGTGCGTTGCGCAAGTGTTCCACAACGTCCAGACTGTTTACACTGCCTACTGGCGCGCCATTGTGAAAGACTACGTAACGTCCGTCCTTGAGCAGATGTGATTGGACGATTTCCATGATTTTTTCAGTGTCGCATTGAGTGGTGACATACGCAGATAGAGATAATTGTTTGACCAGGCCACATGGTCCGCCCTCGGGCGTCTCGGACGGACACATATACCCCCACTGATTGCCGTACAACATGCGCGGTGCAATAATCTTTTGTTGCGAATCTATGCCCGTGTCGACCCGACGTAGCTGTGAAATGCAAGAAATGTAGGTATTGCGATTGAGAAGTTGCGACACGCCCACGCGTCCGGCGAACGCCGATGATTTGATTTTCCAATTGCCAGTGGCCAGGGCGTACTTTATCCCGTCTGTGATGTGTTGAGGTTGAATCAAACGGTGCGGGCGCAATCGCTTGTTTTTGTTCAGCAGCGCTGTGGCCTGTTTCCGGATAGTACTGAGCATTTGGTAGAATAGATGCGAGAACATGGAGCCGAGCATGGCGCCGGCCGTGTCCAAACGTTTGGCGCGAACATGGTCACGGTCGTCAAACGGCGTGCGCTTGTGCAAACAATCCAAATATTTTTTCCATTGTAATCCGAGCTGCTGAGTCTTCATTTCGGGCGCAATGTTCGGGTACACCCGACGCTCAATGGTATTTTCGGGTTCCTCACAATACTTACCGAGCCAAAGTATGGCCTCTTCTTGGGTCATTGCACACGCGGCATCGGTCATGGACGCCCGAAAGTCCTCTTCGTCGATGTACAATTGCCATTTGTCTTCGACATCGCCTAGAGCGCGGAAAAGAATCACAATGGGAATCTCCGCCTCGACGCCGGGCAGCGTGACTCTGTACGGGTGCGCGCCGAACTTGCGAGTGCGAATGCGCAGCGTGGCGACGCGGTGGGCTATGGGGTCATACTCGGCATGGTAAATACACTCTGTCGTTGAGAAACAGAAAATGATGTTAGGTGAAATGCGCTCCTGTACAACCAGCGTCTTTTCGCGGCCGTTTACAATAAAGTATCCGCCTGGGTCATGTGGACATTCACCGTTGTCAAAGTCTTTGTCTCGGTTCGACGAACACAGCGACGAACGAAACATGACGGGCATACGTGCCAAATACACATCGTTGTATTCGTCTGTCACGCGTTCGCCCTTCTCATTATTGTGTGTATGCTTGACGTTTACAAACATGGGGGCCGAGTACATGAGGTCCCGATTGCGCGCTTCCATGGGCGTGTAACGCCGGATGTCGTTATTCTTTTCCATGCACGAAGGGACACCGTAACGCACGCCGTCGAGTTGTATAACATGTGTAGGACCATCGTACGAAAACTCGGATCGCACTTCCACAGGCCGGTGGTTTTTCACCACCTCGGGTACTATACGCGACACAAAATCATCGTACGAATGAATCGCTTGGGCCGTCAATGACACATCACGAAAAAGGGCCTCTACCACATGCTTCTGCATTTTTGTACAATTATACCACATCCGATAAAATAAAATTACACTATTCTCTAATTAATTATATTTTTCATATTTTCGGTTAACATACTGCTGACGTCGATGAGGTTGACTCGGCGCGTGTTCTGTTTGGGAGACACGGACCACAACCAGCACGACAATTCGTCGGCCACCGCCAACCCAAACCAATCTATCGATTTGGCGGTGGAAGGCTCTGATTCCAAAAGAAGGCAGCCTTTGGCGGTGCGAATTTCGATGGCAATAATCTGACTGGGGGCGACGCGCCATCCCGTCGGACAGTGGAAATTTGGGTCCGGGGCGGTGCATATAACATCGAGAGCTTCATCAGAATGACGCATGAACCCTCTAACGTTACTCCTGGCCACTTTTTCGTGAATACGAAGCGGCATGGTATGTCCGCCACCGTACACCAGTGTTTTTTGCACAGGTTTATCGTTGAAATGACACACTGACTGACACTCCATGGTTGCCAGAACCAGCGATATCTGCCCCCACGCATGGAACAAATGCTGTGGAGCGACGCGCAAGATGAGTTCGGAACCTTTGACGATGCCGATGGCCGTAGAGGAGGGCGGTAACACAGTGTCTGGCCATTGTTCGATAGCGAGTGAGACCATAGTGTGGTATGGTGATGGCCCTTTATACGTGCTCAGAAAATTTATTTAACTCAGAAAATTTAATTTAATTTAAATTAAATTTCATAAGAACTCGAATATTTTTGCGAGTAGCGTGACAAAATTTAATTTAATTTAAATTAAATTGACATCTGTGAAATGAACCTCTTCCTTCTCGCGACCACCCTCCGCAAATGTGCCGAGTATCATTGTGACAAACATTGCATCAAAATGATTCTCGAACTCACACAAATGCTCTACTCAGCGTGGTGGTTCGGCAGGGATGTGTTTCCAAGCCCTGAACTCGACCCGTTGCCCAACAATCCATACAGACCAACACACAAAAATCACCCAGTGTCCATATGGGTGCGCGCTTCACACAAGCATTACACTTGGACACTGAAACTGGCCTTCGAACTTGTTAGACAATACTACAATCGCTATGGCAAATTGCACGCCTGTATGGCTCATCTCGAGCGGCTCCAGGCGCTAGGCGCGCCTCCACACGTCAGAGTAGAAACATACGAACCACCACTGGCCAAACGTGCTACAACTGGGTTGCCCGAAGGTATCGACTACTTTGATTGTGCGATTAATGACGACGTATTTCCACAATGCGCGGTGTACACAAATGGACACTTGAACGCGGTCGAAACATATCGCCGATACTACCAAACGAAAAAGTGGAAAATGAAATGGCGTGGTATAGGCGAACCTATGTGGTTCAAATCACTGCCGGTACCCAATATGGTTTCTCCGGCGGCGTTATTCGTCCAACACACCCCAAAGTCCATTGTCGTTTATAAGACATCTGGTGTTTCTCTATTTGCAACTGCCAACAATATTCTTTAAAGTAATTGGTACTGGTTAATGGACCAAAGCGCTTTTTGACTCTTGGTTTCCATATAACATTTGATAGGTAAAGTGGTTTAGATTCAGTGTCGATTGGGTAAAGGTCGACATTTCTCAAAAAACTAAATATATGGCATTGTATCTCGTACGGTAAATGATACGTCGTAAAAATACCCGTTGATGTATATACCAATATTTTCAAATATTTAGATTGGAGGGAGAAATTTAAAAAAAATGTTGGTCGCAGCTATACTAAATATTTTAAGAAATATTCATCATAATTATTATTTTATATACAACCGTAGAGAAACTTGTAAAACGTGAGGAGTGAAATGAACGCGTGGTTCTCTGCGGAGCGGTCCTTGATGGGACATGTGTTCCAGTATTTGCGCCTTAAAGATGTGTGCAAATGGCGCATGAGTTCTAAGAATACCGAATTGACGGACGCGTTTTCGCATGGAAACTGGACTCCCAGGGTACGACGCGAGCCAGAGGTCCACACTTGCTCGTCCTGTCACCGCCTTCGTGGATACAAGGGACTGTTCCCATGCGAAGAGTGTTGTAGGACGGTTTGCGTCGATCACGTTGTCGCTTGCACATATTGCGAACACGAAATGTGCCTGGACTGTGCGGTTGGGCGCGGCTGTCTTAAGTGTTAGGGGGACCTAATATTTTGAATATCTTCCGTTCTGTTTTTCATGTATTCGAAGAAAGACCAGAAGTCCATGTTGTCTTCGCCCTTAGGCATGACCGCTTTCATCAACGCGTTGGCCTTGTCACTCTTGTTAAATCCATTGTATACTGCAATGCGTTTCTCGAGCGATTGCACTGCGAGGGTGAGTAAGAGGCGCTCGTGTTCGCGCCGCGCGTCAAATTCCTGCTTTATTTTAGCTTGCGCGTGTTGTTCGTCTAATGTTATCTGCATATTCCCTACGTTGAAGGCCTTTTTCTTGGATTGGGCCTGGTCTTCCATGTGTGTGATACAATTCGAAACGTGCAGTTCTGCAATCTGTTCAATCTCGTCCGACGAGACGCCTAAGTTGGAGTCTTTGTCTAGTTTATCGAATAAAGAACATATTTTCTTAAATTTGTTTTGGTCGTAGTTGTCAGGACATGTGAGTACGGGTACTTTTGAAGGTTGACTTCCCATTTAATGAATTTCACTAGCTTTTATATGTGCTTTTGGTTTCGTCGCGGCTAGAAGACCCTGCTCGTATCTGTGCAAAGTGTGTATGTCTTCCTGGGAGAGTCGTGACAATTTATTGGAGTGTAATTTGCCTCCGAGATGTTGATACGCACTGAACAACGCGTGCGCCATCACAGACCACCCGTACCCCACTTCACGCGTCTCTATGTGGTCCACTAGTATGGTGGACATTTCTTCTGCAACCTGTTGGGCCGCGTCTGCGAGGGACATGCATTCGTAATTCAACAGTGTCTCCGTTTTCCATCCGCTCTTGCCCGGTTGACACAGCAACATTTCCGTATTATTGGACATCATGATGGCCGACTTTTTGTGAGTCTTCATCTGGTGTTTGACGGCGTTTTCACAGCCTTCGTAGTCTACAGTTTCACCTCTCCAACACGAAGTTGGCTGAAACTCGTGGCGCGTCCATGGTGCATCGTCCGTCATCACGTGAAACGCATTCCCGTAAAATTTCTCGAACGGTACCCACATTTTATGCACGGCGAAGAGTCGGCGTTTTGGCAGGACCAGGACGGGTTCACGTTGCGTGGACCAACTGTTCTTGTCCCACTTGAACGTGTCCATAGTGTCACCGTCTATAAATCCCACAATGGCAGGGTTTGACCTTAGAAAGCGAGGAGCGTCCAGGAGCCACCGTCCGTCGACACCCGCCGGCGTGCACTTCATACCTCGTTCCCGTAGGAGTTCTTGGACCACTTCGAACCTCCAGTATCCACTCGCTGTACAATACTTTGCGATGGGGTTACTCGTCTGTTGCACTAGCCGCGCCGCAACGTTGTTCAGCGTGCGCTCGTTAATTTCGTACAACAAATGCGAGACGGCCGTCAGCGCTTTCTTTGCTCCAATTTTGAAGTCCGACATTTATTCGAGACACCCAACATAAATATGTAAAATTTTAAAAGTGGTGCCAGGATTCGCTCGAAATTTCTGAGAACGTACCTGCTCCACAGACAATTTAATTTAAATTAAACTGTTCATTCACATATATAGTTAGCCAACACCTATCAGCACTCTTCCCATACACCATGGTATATTCTGACTATACACGACCGTCCATTGGCGTCCAGACGAGCCGCGAGTGTTCGGACGACTCGCTCGCACCGGTTAGAATCACACGTTCGCGCCCGTTCGTCAACCGTGTCGAATATATGGTCCAAATGCTCGTGCTCAAATTGTGCAAAGGTGAACCTGTACGTTCGGCTCCCTCAAAGGCCCTTCGCGCCGATGTTAGCCGACACGAGTCTAAGAAGCGTCTTCGTCGGGCGCAAATGGCTCGCGCATTGTCTAATAAGAACCGTAAACAGTTTAGGCGCCGTTTAGGGAACCGTGGACGCTCTAATCGTCACATTTACACGAACAAAGATATGAAGATGTAAAGTGAAATTATCTTTTTTTCAGTAATATTGTAAACCTTCATGTATATCAGACACGTTTAATTTCGTATACCTTTTTATCTTCCGTATTGTCAATTATTTCTAATTTGAGCCCCTTTGCGCTTAATTTTTCTTCAATTCGACCTAAATCCGCACGGGTAGCTTTGCTCAAAGTAGTTGATAATGTTCCTGTCAAGCCGTTTCTTACAAAGTTAAACTGGGGAACATCTCTTAACAAAACAGCAATGTCATCCCCATCTCCTCGCGCGCTCATGCGGGCGAATGGGTTAAGATGGTCAAGATTATTTCTAATTATAAACACCATGTCAACCCCTTGTTCAATGTGTTCAATGTCTTCGCTTTCTGGTTCTTTGGAGTCTCCGGCGCTTACGCCGCTCAAATAAATTGTTCGAAGGCGTTGAATCTGTCTTCTACATATGGGACACTTGCCAGTGTTCGCTCGATTTAAAACTCGGTCTGCACAGCTCCTGCACATACATGCGTGATAACATGGTATGATGACGGTGTCTATTGATTTTTTCATGCAGACGGAACATAGTGACATGAATATATTTTATAATGGTACGGTTTTATATAGTATTTATTCTCTTTTTTGCAACTGAAACATTATCATTAAATGTAACATTTACGTTTACGTTTGTGCTTTTTAAGCGCATGTGAGAGCTGTAGACGCTTGATGCCTTCCTCTAAAATCCTCTTAGAAGCGCGTGTGTTCTTCAGAGAGATTGTGAGCATTGCGTTTTCATTGTGGAGCCGTTTGTAAACGCGTTTAAGTTTGTAAAGAGGGGCTCTGAAATTTTCCAGAGACTTGCGCAGGAGAGCACTCGTCTGTCTTTCGAGGGCGAGCTGTTTGGCGTAGTGTGCTTTTGCAAAGACCGCCTGTTTCACGGACTCGGCAGCATCGGCGTCCTTCTCCGCTGTCGTATGTTCGTTCTTCACGGTCGCCTGGTCCTTTTGATGCATCATTTTCTCAAGCTGGCGCACCTTGCGGGTGAGAGCGCGGAAGTCACGAGCGGTGTGCTTGACCATGGTGATTGATGTGTGTTGGTCTTGAGATGAAATAAATTTCCTGTAAATTTAATTTAATTTAATTTAAATTAAATTAAATTTGTCGATGTAAAAAAAATCTCGATTAACAGGTGCACGGGTTAATACCAAAATGTGTCATGACTTCGAACAAGGCATATAAAGTACTGACGACCATCAATAAATTGTGATCGCCTAGCAACATTTGTTCTTGGTCACGATTGTCTCCAGATTTAGGCGGTGGACCGTTCGGTGGACCGTTCGGTGGCGGCGGCGGTGGCATCATTTTGTGATGGTGCGACGGCTTTTATATTTGCTTTGCGCTGTTGAATGCGCCAGCCTTTTTGGGCAAGTTCTTTTAGCACCTCTTCGTAGCGATTCTTTTGCGTCTTGGTCATTTCAGTTGTCGTCAATCGTGAAGAAGCACAACGAAATTTGCCAATCGTTTGCCACGAGGCCGACGAAAACTCTTGTTCGGCAATGTCCATACATTCCTCTATTTTTTCGTCCAAAGCTTGCTCCCGCGACCTAGACGTTCGTTTTTCTTCGAGTGTCTTCCTCCGAGCGTCCGTTTCGGCGTCTATGTCTGTCATGCGGTCCGTTTTGAGTGTTTCTTGGAACTCGAGTTTTTGTTCAAGCTGTAGCCTACGTTCAGGCAGTACACGTTCCGGTCTAAGCGTGCGATAGTCCCTGCGAATTTTCTTCCGTCCTTCACCATAAGCCACATCCACGGCTTTCTTGGCGTCTTCGACCCTCCTGCGCTCACGTTCGTCTTCGTCTTCGTCTTGTAAGCGGTTCACCAAGGCGAGTGTTTCCAGGCGTTGCTTCTTTGTGGGTCGTGTCGCGGGGTTGCGTTTTCGTTTCATGCTGTTGTTTATACTTTCACGTTTTATATTCAAACTGACAAATGTTTATAGAGTTTTATTTTTATTAAAATTAAAATCGTGTTGTCATGTTATATAGCCTAACTTTACAATCTCTATTTCTAATGATTTGTTTATTGTTATTCACTGACGAGACGTTTCCGACCCGTGGAGCTTTTTTTCTTCTCAGAGTCTGGTGTCAACGACCGTACAAAAGAGGGCACCGGTTGCTTTTCGTCGTACGACCTGCATGTGCCAATGTAATTAGCATCATAATTCACTTTCTTGACTTTGATGGCAATAGGTGCGGTGGTCGAGCTCTGCATGTGGTATGATAGCGGTGGATTTATATACGGACTGTTCATGCGATGTTCGGATTTACCTCTCCATACAATGACGGTGCGCCAGGCACGTCCGTCGAAATGCCACATCACTTCGCTCATTGCATTGTATTCAGAAGTGTATGTACATGTATATACTGGTGCAACGCGAACATTCTGCACATATGAGTATTCAAAATTACAGAATAATGTATGAACAAAGAAAGATGGACGTGCGTCTCGTTCCGACACCCGAACAACATGAGCACATGAGTAAACCATGGAAACCGTCGTTGGCCGCACTCAAATCGGCGGATTTTCTGGGGCGCCAGGACTATATAGACTGGTGGATAACACGGTATTGGCTCGTCATGTCCGCCGTAAACCCCAACGAGTTGCCGCTGTGTGTCTCAGAGTCTATACACTGTGATTTTAAACTAAAAAGACGGTGGAGGAAAGCCATTCGTCGGGCAATTGTGGATGAAAATGCAGAGTTTATGGAGACACATTACATCATACCAGACCCGTTTGTATGGAATATCGTGGACTTCGAGACGGTCAGCGATAAACTGTTTTTCGCGTTGGCGGAAACAGACATTCCTAAGCGTCTGAGCCCTTTCATCGTGGCGAGTCAACGTTTGAAAATTTTGGAGGTGTTCGTGGACAAGCACGGGCCGACGTTACCACTGCGAGACGCTATTTGCCATCAATGGACGTGTGCAGTGGCTTGGTTGTTGATGGAAGGAGCCGAAATAACGGGGGATTGTGTGGGCATGGCGGTTCGACACGCGCGCATTTTTGACCTGGTGACAATGTACAACCCAGAGGCGAAGCAAAGCGATTGGGAAGAGTTTTTATTGCAGTGTACACTCAGGCGTGTACCAGACGTACCCCGGGTGGAACAATGGTTTTACATTAATGGATTTAGAATGTAAATTTGCTATTTAAATTTTTCAACCACTCTTCGTGTTTGAGTATACCGTTCCCCATGTCCACGTGTACATCCGTGTAAGTGACGTTTCCGTGTGTTTTGAGTACTATACAATCGCTCTCGTCAAGCGTCGAGTTCTGCACATCTATACGGACGCGCTGTATAAACAGAATAGTCCCACTATCCCTGAAACGGCGTATACGGCTCAGCGTCAAGACCTCGAGGTTCTTGCCAATGTAAAACCCTGGTAATATGTCGACGTTGTCAATCCGTAAGTGTTGTAGCCGGCGAAACCGGTGGAGCTTTTGTAGCATGTCCGTCTTCGGCGAACTCAACGACAATAACCCCAGGTTGGGCATGAGCATAGCCCACGCGCGTACGTGTTTTGACCGGTAATCTTCGGCGTTGGGTATATGAATATGTGTCACGTGTGTCAGATTGAGGTCTGGACGAATCAGCGATTGCAAGCGTGCTATGTCATTGAGTCGTTGCGGACCAGTTCCTTTTGAAGGATGATTTACTATTGCGTTGTGTATGTTTTCGATTTGGCACTGGCACGCGATAGCCTGTGCGGAAACGCCGGTACGTATGGTTTCGATAATGTTGTCCATCACGGACGTGTCGTCGTTGTCTTCCATATATATGTGCACTTGATTCGACTGGCATTTAATGCGCTTCGTCATTTCCCCCCAGAACGATTCCCGGCCAACGGGTTCTTCTTCAGAGTCGCTGAGCGATTCGTATTCGTAGTCCATGTCCATGATTCACAGACTGGACTCCCGATTAAATAGTTGAACATTCTTAAATCCGCATAAGATGTGAATCTTGATTATAAACATTGTTCAACAGACGTTCGAAAATGTCGACCAATACGCGTGCTTCGGCGCACGTGCTCCCGACCCCTGCGGTCCTGAAACGACAACTGCCCGTGCCGTCGCCGTCTCCCGTTGTTGGTTGGCGCCAGACGATAGTTGACATTTTGCACGGCCGGGACACGCGCTTGCTGTTGATTGTGGGTCCTTGTAGCGTGCATGACCCCATCGCGGTGCTCGACTATGCACGGCGCTTGGCCGAATGTCAGCAGCAATTCCCGCATATATTTTTTGTCATGCGCACGTATTTTGAGAAACCTCGCACGCGTAAAGGTTGGTCGGGGTTCATGCACGACCCGAATCTCGACGGTTCAAACGACATGGCGGTGGGCGTTTCTCGGGCGCGCAAGTTGCTGCTCCAAATTACGAATTTAGGTGTACCCACAGCTACGGAAACCCTGTCCCTGATTGCGCCGCAATACATTGACGATTTGATAGCGTTTGCTTGTATTGGTGCGCGTACGACCGAGTCTCAGCCCCATCGTGAACTGGCTTCCGGCCTGTCTGTGCCTGTCGGGTTTAAGAACTCGACCACGGGTAACATTTCGGTGGCGGTCAATTCTATTATATCCGCCTCGGAAGGCAAGGTGTTCATGGGCGTAAACGCGGAAGGGCGAGTATCCGCTATTCAGACAAATGGCAATCCGCACTGCTGTTTGGTGTTGCGCGGTTCAGTGTCGGGTCCCAACTACGACGAGGACACTGCCCGACAGATGGCACTTCAATTGGAGCGTGAAGGCGTGTCGACGGGTATAGTGGTGGACGCTTCGCACGGCAACTCTGGCAAAAAATGGCGCGCCCAAGTCGACGTGCTCAAGTATTTGGCGACGCACCGTGTCGAACAGGTGCGGGGTTTCATGATGGAATCGTTTTTGCATGATGGAAATCAATCGTTGGACGCGCGTCCACAGCGCCACGGATTGTCCGTGACGGATGAGTGTATCGGTTGGGATACATCGATGGAAATATTTAAATTCATAGAATATCATGCAAAGTAAAAAAAGTAGAGGATATTCTATTTTGGAAATGTTAGTATAAATGCTTGACAAAATAAGTATAATGTCAAATTTTAACGTGTATGGATTTTGCCTTATTGTGTCAGCGTCGTTGGTGGCGCTGCTCTCCATGTCGACGGATTTTTTCGTCCAATGGGTAAACGACATTGTAATCCCGTGTCAACATGATTCTGTGTGGACTGGCGTATCTTGCAACTGTGATAACACGCGTGGTGTTTACGGGGGCGCATACTGCGACGAATGCCAGTGTGCACATCAGGGAATCTGTAGCATTAGTTCAAAGGGAGGAAGTAGCCGATGGGGTTGTCTGTGCCCCACACACAAAAAGTGGACGGGGACGTTGTGCGACAGTTGTTATGCAGTGGACCACAACGCGTCCTTAAACGAATGTTCCGGCGTTTGTCTAAACAGTTCAACGCACCAGCATTTCGGGCCCAAGTGCGATACGGTGTGCGTGCCACGTGGGTCTTCCGGGGATAGCGTTTGTCGAGAAGTTGCGTCTGGCGGTGGCGTGTGTAACGCGTGCAACGGGCACGGTGCGTGCGGTCCAACGGGAACGTGTGAATGTGACGAGGGTTGGTTCAACACCCTCGGAGGGGAACAGTGTGCTTTGTCCTGTGAGACGGCTGGTATCGATTGTCCAGACGACCGTGGCATCTGTCAGAGTATTGGGGGCGAGTTACAGTGTGTGTGTGCGCCTGGATACTATGGTCGAGACTGTGACTTGACGTGCAAGTCTGTGAATGACATTCCGTGTTCAGGCCACGGTACGTGCGGTTTGTCGGCCCTTGGCGTACCAGCGTGCACGTGCGATACACATTATGCCGGCGACATGTGTCAACACGAGTGTCCGGGCGATAAATCGTTCCCTACGCCGTGTTCTGGTCACGGACAATGCACACTCGAGGTCGACCGACACACGCAGAAAGAGTCGGCCATATGTACGTGTAATAAGAATTCGCTGTGGGAAGGGTTCGACTGTTCGTGCAATGCCCGTTTTTCCTGTTCAGGCCACGGTTCGTGCAATGCTGACGCGACATGTCAATGTAACGACTGGGGTCCTCCTGACGAACTTACGCATCAACATTTCGACGGTGAAGCATGCCAAAAATGTAAGAAACATTGGTACGGTCGCGAGTGCCATCTCAGATGCGACCCTGACGGTACATACACGGCCGACGAGTTTGCGGCCGGCCGTTTATTACTTAGAGACGGCGTGGACATTGGGTGTAATGGGTTCGGCACGTGTGATGTCATTCCCACTGCTCTGGGAGAGCGCGTTCAGTGTTCTTGCCGTGGCACAGACCCCACGTGGTTTTGCGCAAAGTGTGAAGCGAATTACTACCCGTTGACGTCGGTCAAAACGGCCGAGGCTTACTGTACCAACGAATGCAACGAGGGAACGTGCTCGTTTAGTGGCATATGCAACGACGAATACGACGGTACAAATGACATTTGTATCTGCAACACGGTGTCGGTCGGCACGGTGGACTTCGACACGATTGACCCTGCACAGTTCTGTTCCACGTGTAAAGCCAATTGGTTTCCGGACGAAATGAATTCGCAAGCGCCTTGTACGCATTATTGTGCAGACGATGGTGAAGTAGAAGGGCGTTTAATTGTCTTTGGTGAAGACCGGTTGTTACAAGGAGACAAAAACGCTCAAAAAGTGTGCGCAAAGGTAGGTGACGGTTGGTCGCCGGACCCCGACTGTCGTGTGTGTTCTGGAAAAGGCACTTGTCAAGGGGACGGTGAATGCAGCTGTGACGACGGTGTCACTGGTATGTATTGTGAAATAGACTGTGGTACGACGGCCAACGGACAGGTGTGTAATGGCCATGGTCGGTGTAAACGCAACGATTTGGACATGTGGTTTGACCCGTTCACTAAAGAATATCGCTGTGAATGCCAGCCGTACGACACGTACACGTCAGAAACGCGTCAACGCTTGTTAAAGCGTGGATTTCAGGTGGCCCCCCCACCTAATCCCAACTTTTACGGAAAATATTGTGAGTTTCATTGTCCCAGATATAATGAGAAAATCTGCGCCGGGCGCGGCGAATGTGACATTGGCATTGTGACACCCGAAAAGTCTGATCCCGACAAAGGGTTGGTGGTCGGCGAACCAAAGACGTGTTCGAAAGATAGTGAATGTGAAGGTATTCCGGGCGCCTTTTGTGCTCAGATGACTTCACCTTGGGACTCGCTCATGTCGGGTACCAAAAGTTTCTTCACTAGTGGGCCCGAATCACCCGGGTACTTTACGTGTGCGAAATCGCAAAATTGTTTGGATTCCATATACAGCATACCGTGGGACGATTATTGTGTGAACATGCTGAACGGGTGGTATCCCGACGTGTTGAACACTGCGTCCTGTACGTACCACATTGATGACACCGTCAACTGTCGCGAACGCGTGGAAGACTTTTTTATAAATGACTATAAAAATACGAACAAGACGTGGTGCGAATCCGCGCTTGAAGAAATGACACCGTTTACGCTAGTCAACAACGACCTTACTGCTTCAGAGAACACGACTGTGCAGCGGTGCAGTCATACGACGCATGCTTCGGAAGAATTGTTTAACATATACGACGAGCTTTGTCACACTTGGGAACTGAGGTCTGCCTGTGATGCGTCCCCCGAGTGTATTTACGACCAAACTACACGTTACATAGAAACCACGGATGTGAAATGTAGTGAATTGACCATTTTAGAGGGTAAATGCTGCTCTTCCGAGGGCGTCTGTCCTTCCGAATGCAGTGTGAACGTGGAAGGCACTGGTTGCGACACAAAAACGTATTGTCGTGCCCGTGATTGCCACGATGCGATTGTAGAGAACAATATCGAGTCTTTATGCGTGTCCGTGGCACCTCCCGTCTGCCCGGTCCAAGAAACTGATTGGTCCTCGTACTGTACGGAGACCACGGGTGAATTACGCGGGTTGACGGAAATGACGGTACGAGATACGTTCTATTCGTGCATCATGTACGAGAACAGCGCCAACCCACAAACCTTACGCGCTCGTATACCTGGTGGAGTCAATATATACGGCGAACTGTCAGTATCACCGGAAGAAAACATCCCCATTCAACAATATCGGACGGCAGCAATTGCCTCGAGAACATTGTTGAGTAGCGTCACTCATTGTGGGAAAGCGCTAAGTGAAATAGACTTTGGGACAAATGAGTTCTGTTCCAAGCACCTTGAGCATGTGGAACCGTCGTGGTACACGTACAAGTCAGAGGTCGCTAACTGGTTTAAGGAATACATGGTCATTTGTTCTCCAGGGATAGAAGGTATCTACACAAACGCAGCGACGGCGGTAGACAAGGCTGCATTGTTACATAAGGAGTGTACGGTCGAATACAAGTGTCAGAATCGTCTCAACCCATCGTGGGACGCAACGTGTGCTGACGTCGACAGTGAAGCCGACGTCAGCGCGTGGACATTGAAGTGTTTGACGTCGGGCGACACTCCGTTCGACATACCTGACTGGTCCGCATTCCCAGAAGACGTTTCGGACTGCACCTTGCACGAAAATACACTGGTGACACGATGGGGTGCCTCCAAGTGGGATATCAACGACGTCATAACGAAATTCACTGACAACTGCAAACGTGGTTTAGATGCGTCTTGGATTCCCAAAGAAACGCCAATCCCTCGAATATGTGATATGGGAGCGTGTGCGGAAGGTCATACGTGCGTACCATGCTCTACAGATACTATGGAGTGCCACGATGGCGTTGTCTGCATAGCTACGAACAACGTCAACTGTTTCGAAGACCATCCGTGTCAGAACGGGGGCGAGTGTTATCAGTTTGAAATAGGGACTATATCGCAATCCTCGAACAAATATTTGTGTGAATGGCGCGAGCCAACGCCCGTCAACGCGTACGTGAACGGTGTAGAGTACCCGGCCTCTATCTCGAGCCGTGGTGTATTGATTGTGCCAGCAGTTGCGGATGTGGTATCAGGTTCCGTAGTTGTCGTCAGAAACAGTACTTGGTCTATGATGTCAGACCCCAACGTATTCAGAGACGAGGAGTTGCGCATACCATGGACAGCGCCGTGGAATAATTGTTCCGCGTTCTTTTGTCCGTTCACCGCCACGTGTGTTTCGGAGTGTTCCGGCTGTGGCAACTCGGCACACGGCAACATATGTTCCGGAATTCCTGTACAGTCTAAGTCTTCGAGTCCTGTCCTGCCCCCTAACATAGAATCGTGCCGTACGGACGACGATTTCAATTGGTACGCGTATTGTTCCGGCGAAGCGGTCCACAACAAAAGAAACCGGACGCTGTCCACATCGGCGGCGAACGGATTAAACGTCAACTGGTCAGGGCGCAATCTCATGGTCGGATCGGAGTCCCTGCTTTTGACAGAGACCTCGGCAAACGTGGCCTCGCAGCTAAAGGTGATTATTGACGTAGAGGCCTCAGACCCAGACGCAAGTTTGGTCATCACCATAGACGATGAGGAGACCGTGTGGCACGTCTCTGGCGAAGTCCTTAGCTACACTGATTATGTGCGCACGTACAGAACAGCTTCAAATCAACTTGAAATCCTACACAGGAAAAACTCGTCCGCGTTTATCAGTCTTAGAGCCATGTTCGGACGCAAGTTGGTGCTAAAAGCTTTGCTATTGGACGGCGTGCCACAAATGAAGGACTTTGAGGACACTTTAGATAAGAATCGTTTTTATTTCGGTCGTGAGGACAATGTAACGAATTACAAGTCGTGGTCTTTTGATGTGGACGGGACGTCGACCATTTACCGAACTCAAAACGAGGTACATCCCCCCACGAAACAGTGCGACATCGAAATGTTGGATAATACGACCGTCAAGGTGTGTAGAGACAGTGAAATGCCCACAAACGGTCAACGTTGGGCGTTGGACATGGCTTACGAAAAGCGCATTCACGGCTGGACAAAAATACAAGACACGTGGGAAAAAGTTGCGAACATGGATGTGTACAACGCCGATTTTTCGCCTATCGTGCGCCTCTATGTGTATCAGAAGCGCGTGTACGTAAATGATGTAGCCACTGAATGCCGCGTCGAACCATCGCAGTGGTGGCATTGGACGATAGACATGCACGCTGTCAACGAATCTAGTTTTGTGACGACGGGCGAAGTCGTTATTAATGAGTTTTTGATTGTGAACGAGGGCCAGACGCTGTTCCGCCAGAGCTGGGACATTTCTGTCCAAATTGGGGACTGTACGTTTGAAGACACATATGAGATGGTCACGTCAGCGCACGAGAAATCGACCCCAGGCCTGATGAGTACACATTTTCGACACGTGACAGACACGCCGAAACATGTGTGCAGGGCGCACTGCCACGGACACGTGGGCTGCCGTCAGTGGTCTTGGACCCCTTCTGCTCAAGACTGTTACTTGCACGCGAAACCGTGTCACGAAGGAGGATGCACGCTCGGTTCACACGCGGTGCATACCTTTCACGCGCGCGGGGTATCATATTTCGATATCTGGACGTCTGCAAAGAATACGAAAGTATCTTGGAACCACATCCGCGCAGAAGATGTGATTGACGCACCATTCACGTGCCCGGTTGTGGATATTGATTCGACCATCCCTGAGAAGTGGCGCGTCCCGTTCGAGACGCTCTACGAACCGTTCGAGGTCGACGCGACCACTATCTGCAACGCGCTGCACACAATGTGGGAACCACTGCCCGGTTACAAGACGGGTAACTGTGGTCTATCGGACGAGTGTCCGTATACAACCTCTGTCGCCGACTGTGCAAAGTATATAGAGCATGCGGAGCCATCACTCGATTCCGTTGTGGACTGCGAGAACGACAAAGAATTGTTTTTGAACTTGGATTGGACATCATATTGTCGGTATGAACGGTCTTTTTACGACGACGTGCCTTTTCTGGGCGGGCGTGACATATTTGTCGCCGATAAGACGATGGCTGGGATGTGCGCCAAGGTCAATGATGTACGCAAGGACGCCGCGGACAAATGTACAAAGCCTGTTGATAGCGAGTGGTTTGGGAATTGTTTTGAGCGTACGTCTGCGTATGAGGAGTTTTGTTCTAATGACTGCATTGCACATATTGAGTCGATGCTGGATGAAGTTCCTGGCGACCCCTCGATATGCACTATTCGCAAAGGCTACCTAGACATTTCGGATATTGGGCTCGACAAGCAGTGTGAGTGTTCTTTAAACAATTTGATTGTGACAGATTTTTGCTTGACTCAAAATTCGTACCATGTCGGTGAAAGTGTCAAAGTGCCGGAATTGTACAACTCTGAATGTTCTCGAGACTGCATGACCACACTCCAAGACTCGATGGACAGGTCTACGTGGAAAACGTGGTGCGAGGAGTTGTCGATGGGCGTTATTCCTGGAACGTGTGCAAAAACCATTTGCGAATGTGACCCCAGCGAGCGCGGCGTCGCAGGTAAAAGATGCGAACTAAGCTGTCCGTCTGGCATTGATGACGGCATCGAAGTTGCGTGCTCGGGAAGAAACGGTCGTTGCTTCGCTCTAAACGAAGAGGAAATAACCGAAGACATTGATAAACAACAGTTGAGCGGCGAGTACAGGAACGCGTCATTTGTCGGACCGACTGTGCCTATATGGCAGCGTGGCCCTGTACCGACTGTTGACGGTCGGTGCCAGTGTGCGCTGGGTTCGGGGTCCACGTGCTCTATCCCGTGCGACCGGTGCAACAATGGCACATACGGTGCTCACGCGGCTTCGCAGTATGGCATTTGTGATTCGTTCAACGGTATATGCCGCGGCCTGGCACCTTGGATGCGCTATAATTACGAGAAGGCGGCGGAGGAAGGCGGGTCGCCAAACACGACTGCGTTTGAAAGCGCTTTGGGCGCGGCGAGGTGGTCGTTCCCCGACCGTTTTCTGTTTGAATCAGACGATACATTATTGGACTACGCTCTGCAGTATTTGAGCGATGAAGACGGGTATTATAAATCCTCTGTATTAGAACCAGTACTTGAGGAGGAAGACCACATGGCGGTCATTTTCGACGTATTTGAAGAATTATGCTGGACACCCGCATATTCAAACTTGAAATATCTTAATAACGATGCATCTGTCGAAAGTGATGGTCTTACGTTAGGTTTGGGTACCATGAACCTTAAAAGTACAGAACTTGAAGAAACCGGTTTGTGCACGGTGATTAAGTATTCTTCGGACTTGACGCTGTGTTACAGTGAAGGCAAAATGTACGCACGCGACAATGGTATTCGCCTCGTCGTGGTTGAAAAGGGTAACACCGAGTTTACTTTGACGGAAACGTCTTATTTAGAACACGTGACTTTCACAGTGCACGAAGATGGGTATGTTTATGCGTTCGGAGGTCAGTGGAATTACGGTAAGACGACACAGAATATGAATACTGTATACAAAATTACCGTGCAACGAGTTGGATGGATTTCTAATGGCATTATCGTTCTTACTTGGTCTGAGGTGCCGGTTTCCGGTATCGCACCTAAAGGACAGGGTTTTGCACCCATTGCCACAATAGATACGTCGTTGTACGTATTGTCATTTTCCGACAATATGTACACTATGTTTGCGCTGAAGTTGCCTACACCTATTTCACCGATAGGTTCTTGGTCCACGTTTGATGTCGACGTTCTAGGCAACGGTTTTGTAAAATACATGGAGTCGAACGGTGCCGGTCAACTCAATATATATTTCACAACAGAGACGTACCTCTTCACACCTGAAGCCGCAGCCCCCTTTGCGCTGAACGCCGGCAAACATACTTCGGAAATGATAACAGAAAAGGAAGCTCCGTTTCCAAAGGCTGTCCAACAGTGTAGTATTGAGTTAGCTCATGAGGGTGATACAACGGTGCTTCGCGTTGCCGGGCAACCCGTCGTGCGTGTAGATGCATTGAAAGACACTGTGCGAATATACATTTCAGAGTGGATGTCTGTCGATACGTCTACGAAAGCATCTTTAACGACCCGTTTCTTAGAGACGGTGGATTTCGACGTGGATATGGACCCGGTGGACACGAACACGTTGACTGAAAAAAAGAAGTTACAGGCGATTGAAATGGTAGAGCGCATCCACATGCACCAGGCCCGATGGTCTGCGGACGATATGTTTTACGCGAAAACCAAGATGGTCTCGCGTATTTGGAGCGATGACAGTATGTTTCGACATGCGATGATTGATAGCTCCGTGTTCACCACGGGGTTCGAAACAGTGTTTGATACACTGTCACTAGGGTTTTTCGCGCAGGATATACAAAGTTCTCCCACGAAGTTAAGTATTGTTATCGAAGGCAACGAACCTAGACGGCGGTTGCTTGTGCAGGGCGAGTACGCCGGCCAAGAAGATGGATATCGCCAGAAATTCTATTTGGGCAATCATAAAATGGAGATATATTTGGAGTGGACTGTATCCACATTGCGTATCAAGTTGACTAAAGAAGGGGCCTCTGATGGAGGATATGTCCGCTGGCTGGTGGCCGGTCAACCAAGTCGCACGTTCATACTGACCATTGCTTTGGAAGACTGGCTCCGCAACGCGGTGGATAGACGCGATAAAGAATCTTACAGACACGAGTTTTCAGATAAAGTGGGCCGTCCGGCCATGTTCAACCTATTTGTATCACGTGAAGTCTCACATACGTACTCAATGATGAAGCAAACGTCAGATTTTTTGGCGTACTCGTCCTCTCACTGTGCTACAACAGCATCCACGCAATGTCCCGGCACTCTACCGTATATCCATATACCGTGTTCCGGCCGTGGAAAATGCAATATCGCATGTCAATGTGTGTGTGAAGTTGCACCGTCAGTTCTAAAGACATCAGATACAGCCCTAGAAAACGCTCAGCGAGACGAATCTCCGTTTAGGGGAAAGGGTTGTGAAATAACCTGTCCAGGTTATGATGGTAACGATTTAGATTCCATCTGTTCTGGCCGTGGCACTTGCCAATACGATGGTTCGTGTTCTTGTCCTCAAGGATATACCGGGGACGCATGCCAATTCAAGTGTCCTATTGACGAAGAAGAAAATATTTGCTCTGCACACGGTGGTTGCGGCACGCGTGCCACGGAAATATCTTCTTTTGTATTCAATAATAATAATTATATGGATACTATCACAGCTACGAACAAGAAGAATTATGTGATGGCACTTTATTCGTTTTACAGCGCGTGTTACGAATACAATTATATTTCACAGGGAGCTGTATTCAAGACTGAGGTGAATGTCGCGAACGGCGACTTTGACCGGCGCGAGGATGCATTCGCCAAGTGTGAGGAATTGAATCTGGATATTCGTCAAAACGCACGGCTGAATCGTGACGAAGAGTTCAGAAATTACCCTTATGGAATGTGCATAGGCGTTACCGAGGAGTTACCAAATTACTTTGTCAATACGTTGAGAAAACCTCTTTGGTTGCCGCTTCCCTTTGACGCCGTCTCGATGTTTGACTGTGAATCTGGAGATTGTACATTCGAGGCTTCAGAGAACAACGACAATTCGATAAGGGGGCTCCAAACTAAGTTAGTGTCGCCTTCGTTCGAGATAAAGATGAAGTATGTTCACGGCTCTTCGTCAGGATTGGAACATTACGAAGTCAATGGTATAGACTTTTACATCGAGACGACATGGACCGCGTACGCATTTCGCGTCGACTTTTTGAACACACTAGGATTCGAGAATACAACAGTTGTCGTCGACGACCCAGTCATCATGTTCAAATTAGTTGTCGAAGACAAAAAGGCCTCCTACAAGGTGTTCAAAGATTATTTTCCGAGTCCGTCTGAGGATGGGAGGTTATTTCTGGCGCCCATGTTTGAACACAAGTACGTCAAATTGGTGGACGCGTTTGACGGCTACGTTCTTGTTAAAGATTTGCCGTATCTTCAACGAGAGACAGTGGAGTACGCTTGTGATATCGAGCCATTGTGCACGGGTATTATTCAATGGGATGAACCGTTTCGAGAAAACCTGTATTCTCTCCTTTCACGTATCGATAACGTTGAAGGGTTCGATTCCTACAAAATGCCCGAAAACGTAGGAATTATGTTATTTAAAATGTCTTCGATATATCAGGGACGCGACGCGGGTACGTCAAAATGTGATACCATTTCGGGAAAGAGGGCCAAATACCCCACAGTACAGTTCACAGAAACGTACGACATTCCGATTGAAGACATAGACCTTTCGTTGGCTAAGGACGACGAAACACCGTCCGTAATTATTGGGAAAGGGATTTGGACACAATGTTGGCAACGAGTCGCCGCCACGTCCAAAAGAGATTGCTACGAACAGGCAAAAGAAGCAAACACGTTTGGGTTTGCATATTCCGAAGACGAAGGCGTATGTCTTGTCTATTACGAACTGACGGATGCCACGCGTATTAAGTTGGGTAGATACAATAGCGAATCGCGGTTGAATATATTTCACCCGTGCAACTCCGAAAACACGTATTGGAGACCTATTCAATAATACATAATCACAAAGTTACAACATATTTTTTTATTTAATCTTCGTATTTAAGACACACCAGGGTTGTTATTATGTTATGGTTTATAATGCTTTTTTTACCGACGGTGTATGCTTCTTGTGGTGCCGGTAAATACCAGCCGACTTCCGCAGAAGAGGGGAAGTCCCTGGATTCTTGTTATGACTGTCCTGCCGGGTATCATAGGTCAGACATCAACCGTCCTACATGTAGGGAATGTGGACTCGGTAAGTACCAGGATATCCAAGGGGCAATCAAGTGCAAAAATTGTCCAGACGGTTACGCCCAGACGGTGGGAAACCAGAAATGCATACAGTGTAGTGCCGGAAGATTCCTGACGCCCCTATTCCGCTGCGCGGACGCATGTCCAGACGGTAGCTGGAATGTAGATTCGGTCTGTCAAGTATGTCAGGCTGGAAAATATTCGGAAAGAAACTCAGATGTATGTAAGCCGTGTGCCGTGGGCTATTTTAAGTATGGGCCGTCCACCTCGAACTGTAGCCAGTGTCCATCGGGATTTATTTCCATAACGTCGAAACAATCGTGTACACAATGCGAGGCCGGTACGCAGCCAAATATTACCGATGAAGTTTGCAATCAGTGTGTCGCTGGTCAGTATGAAAACAATAATATATGTGAAGAATGCGCACCAGGGAGATTTTCGATGACCAAACAGACAATGTGTACCCAGTGTGAGGCCGGTCAGTATCAAACACTGCGTGGACAAGCTTCGTGTTCAAATTGTCCGGTAGGAACGTTTTCTAATGTCAGACAGCGCGCATGCACTACGTGTCCGACTGGTTATGGTGTTTCCAGTGAAGGCGCATCCGCGTGTGTTCTATGTACGGGTGCAGAGACTGTGAACGGTCAGTGTGTTACATGCAACGCTGGCATGTACGACTCGGGACCGAGATGTTCAGCCTGTCCGCTAGGATATGCGTCTAATGACGGTGCAAGCCAGTGTACAATATGTCCTATGGACACTTACTCTGACGATGGTATTCTCAATGCCAATGGGTTGTGCAAACTATGTACAAAGAGTCAAGGTAGTACAAACATCATGCATGGCCCTGGGAGTTGGAAATGTTGTATTTCTGGGTGCTCGGACTGTCCTGCGGGTACTTATCGCGACGAAAATAAGTGTTCCAGCTGCCCACTTGGTTTTTTCTCGAACTCTGCATCGGATAGATGTACAGCGTGTATTGCCAGAGAGGGCGAGTACGCGGACAGTGTGAAATCTACCGAATGCAAGGCGTGTGCAGAAGGGTACGACTCGACCGGTAGTGAATGTTTAGCATGTGGTCCTGGAACGTCAGAGTTCATGTTCGATTGTCTTGATTGTCCCCGTGGGTGGTATTCATCTTCCGAGGTGAATCCCGATTGTACTCGCTGCGCTCCGCAAAAAACGACCTTGGCCAGCGCGTCGAACGCCGCCTCAGCGTGCGGAGAGGTCACCTGTAAAACAAATGAAATCGTGGATGAATTTGGAAAGTGTCAGGTCTGTGGTGGTGGCAAGTACGTGGACGGTTACCACTGCAAAGAGTGTCCACTCGGTTACTTCAAAAATACACCGGAGGACCAAGACTGCACCGTATGTCCACCGAGATTTAACACTGAAACAACGGGCCAGTTGAACTGCTTTATGTGCCCGCCAGGCGAAACTTGCGGATGTCCATGGGGCCAGTACGGACCGGACAAAGACACTTGTACAGACTGCCCGGTGGGGTTTTTCTCAAAGGGCAATGCAGAGTGCACGGCGTGCTCCGCACACACGTACCAAGACGAAGAAGGGAAAGGCGGATGCAAGTCCTGTCCTGCAGGCAGGTTTGGGGACACTGTTGGTAGCGCATCGTGCAAAGAGTGTGCAGCAGGTACATTTCAAAAGTTTACTGCGTCGGGGGCTTGTGACGAGTGCACTCGTGGGCGTTACTCAAGTACGGGTCAAATAGAATGTACAAACTGCACGGCAGGGACGTCGACCATATCGGAAAAATCGACAGTGTTGAGTCAGTGCCATCCGTGTCCAATCGGTACAATGGAATCCGACCATCTATGTATGCCTTGTCACGAAGGTCAATATCAAAACGAACCCGGTACTAAAGTATGCAAACAATGTCCGGCTCGTAAATGGTCCGCACCGGGGACGAAGACAGAGTCTGAATGTTTCAGTATGTCTGGATTGGTTACATATACGTTTGGAAATGTACAAGATTCAAAGGAAGACACCGAGTTCACCACGTTGTGTGAGCTGCGTCCCAATTTTATCATGTTGTGTCCCGCGTGCACGTGCGATGCGGACAGTCGCAATGGATTTTGGGGCGGACCTTTGTGCAACGAATGCGAACGAGGCTTTGCGACGCGATTTTGTACATCCATTTGTCCGGGGTATGATGGCAGACACGATTCAACGATATGCAATGGCAACGGTCGTTGTTGGTTTGGTCGCCAGGGCACCGGCATTTGTTATTGTGGTGGGAAAGATGAGATAGACTCGTCTGCTGAAAACGTGTTCGTGGATACGCGTTACTGTCCTGCCGGGCAAATATGTCCGGGTTACGGCGTAGAAAAGGTGGCCGTGATGAAGTACATACCCCTGTATTATTTGTTAGTTTATCGCCAATTTACGTCATTTGTGCTACAAATGACGCAATACACACCACAACGCGGACACATGTGGTTTAAACGTTTTTCGCCCGCAAAGGCTTTTGAAAACACTTGTACACAATGTACGTCGAAGTTTTCGGATTCCGTGATGACGTCCGTTGGACATTGGAACAACGACAACGAATACGGGCTGTTTCCTAACTCTGCCCAGAGTCCGAACGGATTTCATGGTGAAAATTGTCAACATGAATGCGCGGTATGTCTGAACGGTGGGTCGTGTGTGCATTCTCCTCACCCGTATAGGTACACGTACACTATTGAAGATACTTTTCAGCTACAAAAGGCAATCACAGTTCCCACCACGGCATGCCTTTGTACATCAAATGTGTTTGACGCCTCCCACATGTGCTGCCCGAACGGGTTTCAGCCATATGTGTATTATGGTAAACGAGGTACTACGCCGTACACACGTATGACCACCGTTCCCCACATAACTTCCGTGGACAATGACGTTGCAAGAGGGTATTACATTGACAAAGATTTATTATTGGAACCTGGGTTTCACACGCCCTACGCGGAACCCGAAAATGGGTTCATCGCTATTGCACAAGGTCGTCAAATAGTGGACGACGTCGGCATTTTCAGAGACATTGGTCCGTATAACAAACATGTGTATCATGGTACGACGAAAGAGATTTGCAGGGCCTGTCCAGGTCTGTTCGGAAAGGGCGTGCGTGCGGTTGAGCGACTCATTAAAACCGAACAGGAAGCTGAGGAATACTGGTGGAATTTTCCCGCAAGTGCGGGTTCCAAGAAATGTCAGGGCCAAGGCGTCTGTGACTTTTATGCAGACGATAAACAGATAGACGTAGACTTTATGGGTAATGTCAACGACTGGGCGTTGCTACATCGTGGCACACTGTGTATAAATTCGATTGAAGGGCGCGTCGGTATACATAAAGGGGAGCGTATCACAACACTCGAACAGTGTGTAGAATATGGCTTAAGCTTGGACGCAAATTACGTTGGATGGGCGCCTGTATTTTACCGTGGGGGCACCGACGAGGACATGATGCAGGACAAATTAGGCGCTATCAATTACGGGTCGTCGGAAACTGCAGAAAACATAGCGAGAAGTTCGTTCTCGCCAGCTTGGGCGAAAAAAGAAGGGGACATCTACGCGGTCGTAGACAAAGTCTTTCCGAGACCAGACTCTGATTCGCCTTATCTCGTTTACCCCCGACTTGAAAAGAAATGCGTTGCTTATGAATACTGTCCAGAGGTGAGACCCATTACCGCCACTACGTATCGACCCTTTAATGTGTACACCATAGAACGCGGAAGGGGGGACGAGAGGATGGACGGTGCCACGTTCGACCGCTTCGACACGTGTTTCACATATACAAAAAACTATGACCACGACCCCTCAATGCTAAACAATCGCCAGAAATTTGGACTATATTTCACACAGAATTACGAACAGGGAGACGATCCCTTCATCGGTGGTCTCTGTCCACGTGGACATTTTTGTTCACAGAACAGCCAAGGCGTAGGGTTCAAAGAAGCGTGTCCAGTGGGGTACTATCAACCCCACGAAGGTCAAACACGCACGGGACGAGACGTGCATTGTAGTCGCGTAACAAACAGTCATCCAGCGTGCCAAGAAAATTTGGCGACAAAAAATAGTACGGATTTCGTGGACCGAACTTGTAAACGATGTTCCAGAGATTCATACGCACCCGCAGGGTCCTACGAATGTACCCAATGTCCTCCAGGTCGAGTCAAAAAAGTGTCCGGTAGATTTGACCCATCCGCAGTAGACGTGTACAATATTCCGACCATGTCAACACCATACTGGTTCTACATCCCAAACGAAGGTGGGACTATGTTGGACGACTGTGCAATTGTGCCAGCGTCCGTGGTACACGTGCCCAGCGCAAACGAAAAAATGACGGAAACAGATTTAGACGACCAATATTTGCCCGTAGTTTCATGCCCCTTCGGTTATTCTTCAAGACCGGGTTCGTATGTAATAGAAGACATATGGAACATGAAATCAATACTACAAACGGACAGAAACGCCATGGTAGCGCCCTATATATACATCGACGGTGACATACAGGTTATTGCGTCGTCCGTGCCATGTGACTGTCTCACTACAGACGAAAAAACAACATACAATGTACCAGTTTCAGCCGAACTATGTGAACAATATAGTACATATTTATCGGAAAAGGGCACGGTGGGAAATGTACGCGGTATTACAAAAGGCTTATGGTACGGGTGTATCAAGTACCCACATTCGTCATGGGTGCAATACAACGACAACGACAACGTGAACTTTAACTATCCGTCGAACGTCAAGTTTATTTGTCAACGTGTTGTCCAGGAAAAAACGCTCATCGAAGAATTCGTTTCCTCGTACTGTTACGAATGTCCGGGCGATTCAATGACCGGACCTGGTTCTGGCATTTGTACGACATGTACAGCCAACCTCATTAAGACAAACATGAAACAGAGCGTTCAGAAACTCGTCTCCAATTCACAACCCAGAATGTTCCACTGTGACAACTCAAGTCAAGCCATAGCGTCTGGTACTAAATTCAATGACCCTAGAGCATGTCCATTTCAAATCATCTTCACGGACGTGGATATGGAAATCACTGCGGACACATGTAATTCGGGTAGTGTTTGCGATAAGCTCGGTCAAGTATGTACGTTAACAAACACCGGCACAATGACGACATGTTGTCAACACCAGGAGGGGTTGAAATGGACGAATCGAACAGATATGTTCACTTTTAGGAACGAAGACATATTTTGCTCTGTAGAAGAAGTCGAATGCAAAAAATATTGTACGCAATTAGGAAATGAAAGTTTTGTCACACCGATGGGTTATTGTATATGTTCAACAGAAGACGGACAGATTACCACCGACTGTGTTATCACGGAGCAGATGGCTATAGTAGACGTCCTGACGTTACCAGTCAATAATCCAAACTGTCTGACCAGTACAGAAGATGGTACTTGTGCAGAAGATAAATGCAAAACCATATCAATGGACATAAAAGACACCATTTATGATGTTGAATACGGAAACGAGGTGTTGGCTTGGTATTTCATCCAACAAGAAGATAGAATTTGGCCTGCACAACACGTATTCTCATTTATTCAAGACCCGTCTATCTTTGGGGCCAATGTAGAAGTGTCCATTACAGATTGTATTCTTGCTTGTTCGACAGTCTTCGACAAGACCTATGACATCGCGTCTGATGTACGACGTGTTCGTGTCGGGTACGCGCGTAACACTGAAGAGCGCAGCTTCTGCATGTGTAACGAAGGGAATCCTCAAAACACGAGAGACGCAGTCGCTGTCGCTGTAGATTCAGATCCATCACCAGGAACATATTGTAACGCGGTTCAACTTGCCGACAAAGAAAATATACTGTCGGGAAATTGTACAACACTCGGCGATTTGAAAGTAACATGGTACGAATCTTCGGTAGTGGACGACTGGGCAAAAACGGAATACCCGTTATGTGGTTTATGTGCCCCAGGGAAACGCTTCACAGGTTCCAGCTGTGAAAATTGTGCACAAGGTCAATTCACAGCTGATATGGAGCAATCGATGAGAGACGTTTGCCGACTGTGTCCGAAAGGCTTTTTCCAAGAAGCAGTCGGCAGTAATGGGTGTCGAGAGTGTCGACCTGGGTTATTTGCATCACTAGAAGCAATGCCGACGTGCAAAGAATGCGTTCCCGGTCAACACCAAGACGAATTCAAAATGCCGGCGTGCAAAAACTGTCCGTCCGGTTACCAACAAGACGACCACAAGGGCGTCATCTGTAAAATTTGCCCCGTGGGACGATACGAACCGTCTACGCGTAACGACACACACGTGAATGATGACGAATGTAAACAGTGTCCCAAAGGGTATTACGAAGACGAAAGAGGGTCATCTTTCTGCAATAGATGTGAAAGGGGTCGATTTCAGACTGACAACGGAGAAACGTCCTGCAACGAATGTGCGTTTGGTAAATTTATGGCCACCGAGGCACAACCGACGACCTGTGAAAACTGTCCCAGGGGATTCCATCAAGACGAACGCGGACAGCCCGACTGTAAGACATGTAGAGGTACCAATGCGGATATTCAATGTCCAACCGGCGACGACTGTTTGTGGAAACCCAGTGATGGTGCTGTGCGCACCGACGCGGCGGGCGACGCTAAGTATGCCGCGCAAGAGGGCATGCAAGATTGTGTTAAGTGCCAAGCTGCATACTTTTGTCAGGTCGACGCGCCACAGACGCCATGTGCCACGGGTTCGGCGATGCCACCCGGTTGGTACAGCCAACAATGCTACGAATGCAATGGCGCTTACTATGCGAACCCTGATAGAGATGCATGTATTAAATGCACCCAGCCATCGATTATAGATGCAACGCGTTCAGCGTGTTCGGCATGCTTAGCAACACAAGGCAAAATAGCCAAACCCACCGGCTGTGGCATTGAACCCTTTGACATCGGGTGTAACGAGTGTTTCCAATGTGGTATACACGAAAAATCGGAAGGTAACGCATGTGTCAAGTGTTGTAAAGACGGTGAAAAGTGTACAGATCCGTTTCAAGATAAAAAAGATGGCACCAAGTGCTCCGACTGCGAAAGCGCAAAATTCTACAACGGGGAGGCCTGTCAATCGTGTCCGAAATTAGGATGGAAAGAACTGCCCGATGACGGAACTGATGGTAGACACTGGTATATTACAAAACATTGTGGATTTTTCGGCTGTTCACTGGGTAAAAAAACAAACAATAAAGAGAAAATGTACTACAAAGGACCGAAACAGTCTTGTTGTTGGTCCAACGAGGATTATGTTGCCATAGAAGCCTGGGTTGTCACCGGGGAAGATGCAGGAACGCTTACAGTGTCAGATAGCGACGATTATGTTGATATAAAGGTTGATAAAATATTTCCGACAGGTCGTAACATCCTCAACAAAAAATACACATACGCTTCCTCAGACGAAACTACAGACCTGGATGCGAACAGTATCTTCAAGGTAAGATGGACCTGGAAGAATACAAATCTAGATGGTATATTCGAGGTTTCTCTAAAGAAAGCACTTGCGTATAAGGAAAAAATAGAAAAAGCACCAGCCCAGGTATACAGAAAGTGCACGTAACATTACAAATGCACAAATTTTCGTTTTTTACTTTGAATGTATTCTAAACGCTCTGTTTCATGATGGGACCACTGTGTAATTCTGCGGTCCTTCATATCGGCTTCCTGGGTTTCTTCCCATTGGAATGATTTCGCGTCACGCTGGACCCAGAGAGTTCGGTCTCCGTCGCGCACCAAATCTATCATCCGTGGTTTCCCCTGACGTCGCATGTACTGTACGCCACACTTGTTGCACAAAGATGCAGTCCCACACGGGCCAGGACGCCATGTAGAGGACACGACGGCACGACACCGCGTACACGGCAATTTGTGCCGTGACATCGTTTGTTTGATAGGATGCGCCTCATAATACTTTTGAATCAAATACCCCACAACTTGGTCCACGTGCATCTTTTGTTCAGTATTCGATCTGTAACACCGAAATCACTTAATCTTTACATTTTGTGAAATCGCATATAATTTTCGATTTCTAGAATCAGATGCGCACATCCCGGGTCTGATTTCACAATGGCCAGTGCAAAGTCCAAGCGTGTTTTACACTCGTCATGCTGTTGCGACTTCGTGCGGATACTATCCGTCAGCTTGAGGATGTCGGCCTGTTCAGATTTCAACGTTTGTTCTGCGCGAAAGGTTTCCGGTGTCCGACGTTTGGCCACAGTGCGACCGTTGGCAAAAGCTGAATCTTTGGGTTGGTCCTTGCTACGTACCTCGTAAGGTGGCGAACGGACGGATTTTGCATGTTGCAGAAGGCCGTTCGCCATGGGCGTCAGGACAATAACCCAATGTGGAAACTTTGTCTCAGAAATCTTACGCATGTGTCCGGACAGTGTCCACTTCTTCTTGTGCCAGTGGACCTGTTTATGACCCGGGCCTATCCATTGCTGGTTTGACTGAACGGGAATTTCAACTCGGACTCGTCTATCTAATTGTTGGTCCATGTCCTTCAAGAATACAGGCGGCTTGAAACGGTCTTGTCCACGTGCGTCTTTGCCCAGATACATGCCCATAGACGATTTCGTTATGTCGTGGTGTAAATAGAACGACACAAGGATGTTATCGGCAGCACAGAGACTCTCTGGAATGGTGATACCCGGACAACGCCCCAATACCGATGCATCCCTTTTTTGACAGTGTCCTCGGGGACCTTTATCAAAGTTCACCAGTTCAACCTCAACGGGTAGTGCTTCACGGATTTTGAAATCACCAATGTCCGTAGAGTCCGAAAGCGCGTCCATTAGAGGGGTGCTAGTTTCAAATTCCGCTCTACATTTGTGTTTTCGCTTATGTGCGACATATGTTGATATAGACATTGAATTAAATATAAAAGTGAACAGTGAATTTAATTTAATTTAAATTAAATTTTGTAGACGCAAAGTGAACAGTGCATTTAATTTAAATTAAATTAAATTTTGTAGACGCAAAGTGAACAGTGCATTTAATTTAAATTAAATTAAATTTTGTAGACGCAAAGTGAACAGTGCATTTAATTTAAATTAAATTAAATTGTATACATCATGTCCAATACTCAACATGCCGGGTTCTCTGACACTGACGACGAATGGGTGGACTCCGAAGGTCTCACATCGGCCAGGCGCGTCGTCCCCGTCCCGTGGTCCGTTTTGGACGGCGTACCATTCCCCAAAGGCACACACAAGTACAACGAAGGGCTAAGTGAGACTCTGGGTGTCGACAACATCGATATGGACAATGGTGTTTTGACCATTCTACGTTGTCAACCGGTGAAACACAGATACCCCACGATACGGTTTCCCGACACGTATAGCCAGTACAGTCGTGTCCTGGTGTCTATGGCAATGTTCCACCATGGTCTGGAGCACGTCCCAGTGCGTTTCCCGGACACGAAAGACAAGTGCGAACAACATCGCAGTGAGTCTGGACTGTGGCTTAACCCGAGTGCCAATCTCGCTGTGAAACTGAAGAAAAAAGCCACTGATAAGGTGACGAAGAAACACGTTGCTTTCCGTGTTGGTTCTGAGTTCAAGTTCCTCACTGGCGAGCTTGACCCATTCTTCGTGATTATCGCCACGCCATTTGTAAATGGCGCGTTTCAAACGGAACACGCAATTCGTTCGAAGCCGTTCATTGTCAAAAGCAAGTCATCGACGTCCAACAGGCCTCCCAAGCGTCGTAAAAAGGCTCGCGAATTGGACAAGTTGAACACGGACATTGCGTCCGCGCGCTTGGAGAAACAAACGCTCGAGAGAGACGAGACGCGCGCTAGCTACCTTATCACTCAGCATGCGCGTTTCTTACAGCGTCTGAACCAACGTGCGATGGAGCTCCACGAAGGCCCTGCGAAAATCGCACTTATCCATGCTACTCGCGACATCGTCAAAACGGCCGAAACGGTGTCTCTCTAAAACCATGGTGTCAAACAAAAGCACACTTGAAACTATTTCTAAAAGAGCTCCTCATGAAAAGAATATTACTTCAACGGATCTCAAACCGCGCGCGCCCGGGACCGCAGAATTTTGCTTTCTACCAGGACTAGGGAGCGTGGGTGCCGGCAAATTTCTGGGGGGGGGTCTCGGACAATATTACATAAGAAATCCCAAAATAATATTTATAGTCCTTCGAATTTGATATATTAAATTGGATATCTAATGTATTGACATTTGTAATATAATCAGAGTACCTATACTATTTTCAGCGCTTATTAGAAACCCCTTCAGCAGGCAACGCGCTCCACATTACGTGTACTTTATTCATTAATATCATTGCCGCCGCTGTTCAATATGTCGTACAAAAGTCCCCCGCACAACGTTTGGATAGGACCGGTGCCGCCGGCGCCACCGCCTGTCTCCGCCGGTGCCTCCGCCGGTGCCTCCGCCGGTGCCTCCGCCGGTGCCTCCGCCGGTGCCTCCGCCGGTGCGACACCAAGTGTAGGTCAAGGTGCAAGTAACCAGGTGATGCCCATTAGCTCTTCCCTAGGAGCTCATTCAAAGGTTATAGACATGTCGACTGCAGCGGCTGCACGAGCCTACCTCCAGTCGGTAGCGGCGGGGGCAGCAGCGTTCGCACCGGTGGGGGCAGTGGCACCGCGTGCGGCAGACGCAGCGGTAGAGTCTCGGAAGAAGTCGAAGAAGACGAAGAAGACGCCCGTCAAAAAGTCATCCGGCATTCAGTCTGTACAATCTGCACAGTCTGGCCTTGGACCTGTTGCTGTAGATGGTATCGTTATAAGTCCAGTCGAGGCGTCGTCTTCTTCATCGGGAGAGCTACAGCCTGCACTCTCCCAACGCGACATGTTTGTCGGGTTCAGTGCGGATGATTTTGTCCGCTCTCTTGCGATTTTTAAAAGGGCCAACAACCAGGGGGCTCTCACCGATGAAGAATTTGCGGAGGCCAAGGAGGCCATACTCAAAAAACTGTCTACTGTGCCCATGGTAAGTGCCACCTTCCACTCCAAAGTGGTGAATCGGGCGATTGATACGAGGGACGATAACTCTTTTGTTTCAGACGAAGACGCCGAGGAAGACGTTGAAGAGTCTGAGGAAGAGGAAGACGAAGAGTCTGAGGAAGACGCCGAGGAAGACGCCGAGTCTGAGGAAGACGTCGAGGAAGACGCCGAGGAAGAGTCTGAGTCTGAGGAAGAGTCTGAGTCTGAGGAAGAGTCTGAGGAAGAGTCTGAGGAAGAGTCTGAGGAAGAGTCTGAGGAAGAGTCTGAGAGTGACGACGACGACGACGACGACGACGACGACGACGAGGAAGAAGTCGCTCAAGCATGTGCCACAGCCAATAAGTCAAAGAAACGTCAATATGTCGGTGCCAACATGTCTATAAGTCCAAAGAAGTCGAAGAAGGCGAATAAGTCGAGGGAGATCGACGACTTGAAGACCGAATACTTGAAAGTAGTTGGGCGTAAACCGGCTGGGCGTATGGCCAACGACGCCCATTGGCTCAAACAGAAGATTAACGAGAGTCTCGAACAGCTGAACCGTTGAAACTGAGGTCTTCACGGGTCATTTTTTATAAATGATAACATCGCACTAAATATATAGAATACTTCTTCTACTCAGTTCCAGCGTCTCCGGTCGATGCCTAAGGTCTCACCCATATACGCATTGGTGCATTTATATAAAACTAGGAGTATGACGAACCCCTCCACTTCGTGCATGCGTCAATGATGATGAATATCTGCTTCAAAAGGTTTTTCGGGGTGGAATCTCCCACCTCAAATATTCCCCACTCATAGTAATACAAAGCAGGTAACCGTAATCAATAAAGAGGAGATGACAAACATCACGTATTAATATTTTGTTGTATAAATACTAGTGCACAAAAAACAAAGGGATGATTTCGAACATCTCTTCTAAAAATATAAACAAAATAATGAACGTGGTGGCTATTTACATTGGTGTCACGCTCATAGCAATGGGCGTCACAGAAATGAACGATTCAAACTATGTTCCACCCGAAACACCGGCGGGGTGGATTATGGGCATGGCTTGGATTATTGCGGGTGGAATAATTGCCACCACTTGGTTCTTGTTCGTCTCCTCCGACGTAATTGCGCAAAAGTTAAACGCAGAAAAACGGTGGACGTTCTCTACAATGGTAACCATTTCTCTGGTATTGATTCTGGCGGCCGGTTGTGCTATTTTGGGTACGTGGCATACGTGGAAGCACCCTTATAGTATCGGCGAGTGTATGTGTACGGAAGACCAATGGGGGCTCTTTTGCAAGCCCTGTGAATGTGTCAACGGTGCCTGCCACTCTGGTATGTACGGCACTGGCGTCTGTGCGTGCGAACTGGGATGGACCGGCGACAAATGCGACCGATGCGACGACCGACACAAGCCCGAACCCGATGGCGACGAACCGGCGTGCAATCTGTGCAAGACCGGCTTTGTGGGGGACAAATGTCAATTTTGTGATGTTGGATATACGGGTGATGAGTGTGACACGTGCGATACTGGGTGGCACCCTTGGCAGTACGCATCACCGCTCTTTCCCAAGACCATTTCCGACGACAACCGCCACATTTGTGACGAATGCATTCCGAATCATTGGGGATATTACTGCAAACCTTGTCCGCTCGGGAACGACGTACCGCACAAAACTCTGGCCAAAAACAACCCACTGGTCATAGGTGAAACCAGAGTTGCCGACAAACTCGGGGCTAGGGGAGTCCTTCACGCAATCGAAACTTGTTCGTTAGACACGACAACGAAAACGTGCACGACGTGGACCACGGGTGCTGAGTACGACGTGAAGAATCCGTTCATTCTTGAACATGTTCGAGTGCAGATCCGATACGATTCTGACGATGCTGTTTCCAGATGGCTATTGATGAAACAAGTTGGGGGCTTCGAGTGTAACAATCGCGGCACGTGCCGTGATGACCTGTGGCATCAGGCAAACAACCCGGACTGGGACAAAACATGTACAAAAACATACATTCAGGAATGTACTTCCCACAGTGACTGCAAAATGTCCGAAAACTGTCGCGGCACATGCCAACCGTTAGAACTGCCGATCAATCCAATCTGGTCCAAATGGAACGGAGAATCTGGTAGAATGTGTGCGGACGATGCTGATTGTCGCGGGGACCCAATCAGCGAAGACGAGGACGGAAACCTTATATACTATACTGGTGGAAGGTGTATTTCACGTTTCTGCTGTGACGAGTCCTACCACGGTGACGGCACCTGTGACTGCAACGCCACCTATTTCGGACCCCCATTTGGCCCAGGTATTAAACCCCATCAGGAGCTGTCTCCCGCGTGTGATTTCTGCCCGGGGTACGATTCCGAATCCGGGGAAAGCGACACCATTTGCTCCGGGGGATACGGCACATGTGCGGCCTCCTTTGCGTCCGCATTGGAGGCCAACACACTGGGAGACTATTTGAACATGCGATGTATATGCGGTTCAACTGTGTACATTGACCCGGACACGGGTATCGTCGACCCCACCGTCGTGATTCAATGGCAGGGGGAATTTTGTGAATGTGGAGACAGCGACAATGATGGCGAATGTGACTTTTGTTCGGCGGGCCATTGGGGTCCAGAATGCAAAATGTGTCCAGGCGGCGCCGGCGCGCGCGCCTGTTCGGGTCACGGCACCTGCAGTTCCGACGTACTTGGAGATGGCACGTGCACGTGTGACGTCGACAGGTCTTCATCCTGGATGCTGTCCGATTACGTGCCGCGTTTCGAGGGAGATTGTGCCGACTGTGGCAATCCCGATATCCCGGACGGTACGAAGACGTGCAATGAGTGCGCGCCAAACTTCTGGGGTGAAGGATGCTGGCGGTGTGATGATACGGACATGATTAAAGCCAGTGAATTGGACGATGTGTTCCAACCACAGGGCAGTTTTCATATGGGACTCGGTCAATCTACACTGCTGCCGCATCCCGTATGTCATCCGCAACAACCTTGGTTATGTACATTGGCATGTGGAGGCGGTGGGTGGTGTGACTGGGGTCGTAGAGGCACCGGCAATTGTAAATGCTGGTCGAACCGTCGCGAAGACGAACGCACATGGAATCCATTGGACAACGTGTGCATAGGAAATGACCGATATGACCCAACCGGTTCGAAAACGTTCCAGCGAGCCCTCGAAGACGGTGCAATGGAAGGCAAATTCATGGAACAATGTCCGTCGAATGGATACTGTAGTACTGGAAGTACATCACGTGACATAGATTTGTTTACTCAGTGTGGTCGTGAAGACTTTATCGGCGATGACAAAAATATGAGCCTTAGTATTTCAGAGGTCAACTGGTCACCGGCACAAGATTGGGGTGGTAACAATAAAGCATGTCTAACTGGAACGTGCTACGTCTGGAGAAGCATCAACTGGGAGCTGAAACGGTCTTTGATTTCATGTAGGCCGGATTAAAATAGAGGATAAAAAAAACATATAAGATTAACCTTTATTTTCCATCTCTTCTATCTTTGTTTCTAAGACGCGAATCCGAGCGGATTGCCTTTTTAGTATTTGCAAAATTACTTCAAATCTAGGCGTAGAATGCCATAAAGCCTTAATTTCACAACTATCGTACAAAGTTCTCTTTCTTTTACGACCTAGCTGCTGACGGCGGTTGCAAGCACCGGTATTTAATACCTCAAGACGTTCGATAGTATAACTTTCTTTCATTTTCAGGGCCTCTTCCTCTTTCATTTTCAGGGCCAATGCCTCCTTTTGTTTCTGGAGCTGTTCCATTTGTTCTGAGAGAGATGCCATTCGTATATGCTTAACCATAGAAACACAAAAATAAAAAACACATAAGAACAACTTTTTTGATATCATGTAGGCCTGATTAAAACTGTTCACGCCTAAAATTATCTCTATATGTGTACTCAATCCAAATAAAAACGTGTATTCATTATATAAACACCGCGTGTTCCAAACAAATGTCCATCGTCATTGAAAATAAAATTCCGGCTGAACAGCGCTTCGCTCAGAAAGACGGCGATGAGTTTCACGTTTTTTCTACGGAAGTGTCTGATGCCACCGTTGTCAACAAATGGCGCGCTGTTTTGTCACCTCGTAAAGTTCTTCTGGACGTCGAAACTATCGCCCGGCTCAAGAACAAACGCATCGAATGGCACTTTGCGGACGATAAAACCATCTCGGCGGTAGAAATCAAAGATGAATCGTAGATACGTATGCGCCCGTATCTTTGTACCACGCCAGAACGTCGGGATTGTCAGCGGGCCACGCGTCTTCTCTATACGGCCACAGAGATGCCACTGTTTTGTTGCGCCATTTGTACTCAATGACATCGTCGGAATACAACAAGGGTATGGGATGTATTTCTTCGACCAACAACATATACTTGTAATCGTACGTGTGAAATGTTTCAAATGGGTCCACGCCAAATTTCAGCCGCGTCGATTTGCGTTTTCTATGTCCGAATGCCCATAAATCCGCGTGAGCGTCTCTGTAAATGTGCTCAAAAGTACGCACGTGTTGTCTACCAACAAACGCCACCATGTGATCGAACGAATGCTGGTGCACGAAACGGCTATAGTGACTATACATAAATACACATACAGAAGCTAATATAAGGATACATTCATACATCTACTTGGATACGAGACTATTAAATACACCTTTAAAACCGCACGCCGGAATCCGCACAGTCTGCCTGGCCAAAATCGCCATTGAATTGAATCACCTTTTTTCTTCCCGTAATGGCCATGCATATGCCTGGCCTCCGCTTGTTCGAGGGCATGTGCCACGCCATCACGACGTCGCCTATCTCTACGTTAGTCGTTTCCACGTTTTCGGCCGAACTGATTTGAAAGTATTTGCCCAATCTTGTCACTTTATATCCTGCCTCCGAGGTCGCCATGATGGTAAACTTGGACCCGCGTACGAGCACATGGTCTCCTTTGGCAAAACTGGGACATATCGTATGCTGTATGCGCGTGCTCAGTTCGTCAAGTGCGAAATATTCAGCCTCTTCCTTGAGCAGGAGCATTTGCGTCGAGTTCTTGGGCGGCAGGACACGCGACCCACGCAAGTAGTTCAGTACCCAACGGAACGTCTCGGGGTCTCTATCGATAAAATAGTGTCCGTCGACGACCTGGGCTGGGTTCTGGTGCTCAATCATCACCGACAACATATTCGCCCCCCTGTCCGTCAGCGTCTCTTTGGCGGTCAAAAAAACGCGCCCTCCGACGTTCAGCTTGACTATCATCAGTTCTCTATTTCACATATATATACAGCCTCGGAGGAAACAAATGGAACAACAACTCCAAGAACAATTTCACAAAGCTTTTTATGACGTGATTAGAGAGTCCATTCGCGACGGAAATCACGAACATATTGTCCAGCTATACGCAGAAATTGCGGAAAGAGTTGCGAACAAAGTCAAACCGACCGGACGCGCACATCAGCGAATTCGCGAAGACTTTGACGTGGATTTGTTTCGCCAAATGTTACAGCACAATGCGTTCAGCGGTCAGTCACTGCTCGGACTGGTGAACACAACGTTCAAATGGATTCACGACTTACAGATGCCGATTCGCGACCAGGACACAGCGGCAGCGAAGCAGCGCGTGATGGAGTCAGGTACCTCCATGGAGGAAGTCGTGCCTGTGTACATCAAAGAAGTGCACGGGTGCTTGGACACATTAGACCAAGACTTGAAGGAGTTTTACGAAAATCGAAACCACCCGGTGGTACAACACATGCTGCAACAAGCTACAGGCGTTAGAAAATAGGAACTATATACATGCACATACAACCAGTACAATGACAAATTCAACGGAGTCAAACGTAGATTTATTTTTAACAGCTTTTTCATATCTCGATGGATTATCCGTCCTCGGCATTTTGATACTCACCTACAACGTCCTGTATTACATCTCTTATTATTGGTGCTGCGTGTCTCGCGCCAACCACGTGATTGCAACGCGCCTACTACCACTGCAAATATACGCCGAAGACCTGACGGTGATTATAGACGGATTGCGGAACAAAACACTGACTTCACGACTCGGCGAATTACAGAAACGGTACGAATCATTCATTCAATCGGACCAGTACTGTCACGTACAGATACCCTACGACCGTGCATGGGGTAATTGTTGCGAAATACCGCTGGAATACTCATTTGAGCTGTGTAAATATACAAATGACGGCAAAAAAATATATATTGAGCGCGAGTTTTATAAGCGCTGGGACCGATGTGGCATCGCATATGCGTTCGCGCGCTTGTTCTCCTGTGGATATTACCGTCTCGTAGATACTGGCGAGAAAACTCGTCTGGTGGTCAAAGAAAAGGATATCTTCAAAGGCATATACCCCCCGTATTACCCAAGACACATGAGAAACATGGAAAGGTTGTACTTGGACACCAGGAAAATAAGTCGGCGCAGTGGGATTGTTAAAAGGACTCACGTACCGTGCAAAACACCCACAAAGTCGTTGTGTAGGTGTTTCAACGCGTATTGGGGTGGATGGGAATTGGAAAACTTGGAGCTCGCGTTGAAGGCAGAATTGGACGCCCAACACCTCGCTAAAGATTTAGGTGTTGACCTAGCCCTGGAATTCGACCTGCATAACCCGATGCTGCGCACCGTGACGACTTGAATGGTCGAACACGCTGTATAATTAGGTTAAAATCCATACGGTGGTTCTTATAAAGTGTACTTATAGGTTATGCCGTCATATTGTATGATGCCCGACGACGAAATGTTGTCACGGGTACCACCGTCAGAACAGCTCGGATTCGGACTATATGTTCTAGACAAAGTTTACAAAAGAGAGTTGTATGAAAAATATCCGTATTATACGACAGAAGAGATTATTGGGTCGTTTCTCGGATATAATCCACACTTCCCATCTCAAGTCGCATGGGCTAACGCGAGGCTTCCACAATCACTTTTTCGCAAGAGAACGGATTCCGAAGAAATGACACCAGAATAGTATATCCGGTTTGTACCCTTTAGAAATGGCGTTTGAAAATCCGAAAGACGGCTATTCCATCTATACCAAAACCAACTGCAAGTACTGTCGCAATGTCAAAAAGCTCATTCCAAACGCGCACGTGGTCCCCTCTGACACGTACATACAGCAAAACCGCGATAAATTTCTCGAATTCGTGGACAGGTTGTCTGGTACAAAACCTCGTACATTCCCCATGGTGTTTCTGAACAAGCGTTTCATCGGCGGGTACACCGAAACCAAGTCTTACATTGACGAACTCGAAGCCTTCAAATTTGTCGATTTCTGAATCTTTCGTAGCAATACCGATCTGCATTCGGTCAACATATTCAATTGTTAACCGAATGCTAGTGGACGACCGTGAGCACGATTTAATAACGCATCTGAGAGCCGAAAAAGCAGAGTTCGAGATCAAGCGTTTGCCATTGGGCGACATCATGTACGAACGCAATGACACGACCTGTATCGTCGAGCGTAAGCGCGCCGACGATTTCGCTGCCTCAATTACCGATGGGAGATGGAGAGAGCAAAAGGACCGCTTAAAAGCCTCCGGTGCGATAATCGTGTATCTTATCGAGGGAAGTTTGTACCGACAGGCCAAACCGGCACAAACATTGTCGTCCGCCATTTGGAACACCATGTTGCGCGACAAGATGTGGGTGATACAAACTCGTGGACTTGAAGACACAACGTTGCATTTGCTGACGCTTCAGAAAAAGATAGGCGTGACTATTGCCGGAGGGACTGGCATCAAAAGTCTACTGAGCAAACGCAAACGTAAAATCGATAATGTCTTTTTATTGATGTTGATGTCCGTACCCAGCGTGTCCGAACGCATCGCGGCAGCCCTTGTTGCGCGGTGGCCCGGTCTGTGTCAACTACAGCAGCAGTTAGAACAAAACCCCAATGCACTGCGTCAAATTCAAGTCACCGCGAAGCGTAAGATAGGACCTGCGGTGATAAAGTCTCTCGTAAAGCATTTATTGTAAGTCTCGTAATTACAGTATTAAACCATTGATTTATTTTGTTACAAATGTACAATCAACCCGTACTTTTTTGGGGCGGATGTTTTTGTATCGTTGTTCGCTTGTTATACCACGTCGTACATGCGTTTCTATCCGCCTTGTCTCCGAAATACAGTAATATGGCCGTGCACCGACAAATGTACGTACAAAAGAACATGGTAAAATCGGTGGTTCTTGCACTTATGCTCCCACCGGCGTTAGTATTTATCGCTTACCCGATATGGCAACACGGTGTGTGGCACACCATGCGCATACATTACTTTGCAGTGTTGTACGGTGCCAACGACTTTGTAGGCCTCGTGTGCGTGGATAAGTTACCCAAGACGACGCGTGTACATCACATTGTATGTACGTTTCTTGTTCTGACGAGTCTGGCTCTCGATTTCAACGTGTCTCCAGTGGCACAATCCATGCTCGTATATACATTTTTTGCGGCGTCATCTTACATTGTGAATTTCCACTTGGCGATTCGGTGGCTATTCCCACGCGGTGAACTTCAACGTCTTCGCTTAATCGCAGCGGTGGTGTACGCTGTTTGTTGCGTGGTATCATGGTGCTGGCAAGTCTGGTGGGTGTGGCATACACCTCTCGAATGGTATCATTGTTTGTACATCGGTCTTATGTTTTGGATTGTGCGCGACGATATCATCCTCATGCAGTGGTTGGTGAGTATTTAGTATTCTTGGCCACAGCGGAATGACCTCCGTCTCCGCTGTGTTCTTGGGCGATATTGGCGTGGGCAAGACGACGTTCCTCACCACCGCGAGCGAAGGGCGTGCGCGCCCCAACATAAAATCCACGCTGGGTGTGGATAATATAGTTTATCGCGACCGAGGGCGGATTTTGCGTTGTTGGGATACGAGCGGATCCGACCGTTTTATACATGTGATACCGCTGTTCGTGCGCATGTGTGATATCGCAGTGTATGTGGTCGACGCGCGCCGTCCGCAGACGTTTGAGAACGTAAAAAAGTGGCATGAGCTTGTATGCCGGTCTGAAGATCCACCAGAGGAACATCTTATAGTGGTGCTGAAAATGGAGGACGAAATGACGATTCCGTCGTATCCAGGAATTGAAGTTGTGGATGGTCGGTACGCGCAAGACGTGATGCGCGACATTATGGACCGCGGAGAGCAGCGACAGGGACTGCGTCGCCATGCGTCTTTAGATCTCGAGACAGAGAGTGTCCAAACTCAATGTTGTTTTAGGTTGTGTTTGTAGAATATTTAGAGTGTGGAAGGCGTCCGCGAAACACCTGTATATAAAGAGATATATGTTCATTAAACATGGGATATTTACCAGCAGTTGTTCGTATCATTGCAGCTCAAGGTGGCGGGGCTGGTGGAAAAGCCATCGGAACAGGGTTCTTTTTGTCCGTGGATGGTGACCTCATCAAGGAGGAGGGCCTGTTGATGACCAATGCGCACGTTGTGACGAATTCGCCTGTCGTTAAAATCATGACGACGTACATCGAGCACCAAGCTTTGCCGGTGACCGTTGTTGCGGTGAATCATGACCGTGATTTGGCATTGTTAAAAGTGGAACCTCAAGTCCAGCAGTGGCTGAAGCGTGTGCTGTTGGAGCGTTACGAACTCAACCACATACCGTCATTTTCATTTGGCGATTCGGACAAACTGCGCACTGGCGTTGAAGTACATGCCGTCGGCCATCCGCTGGGTCTGATTGACCAGCAGTTTACGACCGGGCAGTATCAAGGCGTTGTGCACCTAAACAACGAGATACGCGGCTTGAGCGGTGCCACCATCAACGGTGGTAATTCGGGCGGCTCGCTCCTCGGTAATGTAGAACATGCCAACCAAAAAGTCATCAAGGGAATGCATTACTTTGTACCCTCGAAATACGAAGTGTTGGGCATCAACACGTTTAAGCTCACTGGCGCCAACGTGGACGGTGAGAACGGGTTCATATTCGCGAACACCGTCAAACGCGTTCTCCCCACGCTTTTGAAACCGTTGCAGACGCGGTATGTGCGCGAAAAAGCCGTCATGAAAATGATTGGTAATATGACCGTCAAGCAGCTGCAAACGGCGACGCCCGTCGCGCACGCCATGGCGGACCATCTCACCACCGCCGAACGCGACGTATTGGAAAACAAGATGTCCGACATCGAAACAGCGTGGACAGACAATGCACTTGGGGGTTTTGTCGCCGGCAAACCCCGCTCTTTTCGCTCTTGGATGTGGCGTCACGTAGCGAAACCCAAACAGCTGCACCTCCACCGTGGAGGCCCTGAATTGCTCTCAAAAGTTCTCGCTTTCGCCGCCGAAGACGATTGGGAAGGCTTGCAAGAGTGGAAAGGCCACCGGCGATGGCACGAAGTGCGCACTGGCCTGACGGACACCACTGCTCCTGAAACAGCTCCTGCCGTCGTACGTATATTGCCACCTCCGGCTACGCACGTACATTCGCCGCGCATCGGCATTGCCTCGCACCCGATTTACACTCCCGACCTTCTCGTCCACTACAAGTGTCCGTCCGAAAAAGGTAAGTGGGTGGCGACCGGCGGTGTCGTTGTGACGGCGGTTGAACCACAATCTCTCTACGCACAAGCAGGAGGCCAGCCCGGTGATATTGTTTTCAAGTTTGTAAACGAGAGTACCAGCGCGGCGTTCAGCGCTGCTGGTACGTGGTACTCGGAAAAGCGCGACCTTCCCATGTCCCTGACGGACCTGTGCAACGACACGAACATTGGCGAGCAGATAACGCTGCACGTGCTGCGTGAGAAAGGTACCATCGTACAAATCAAAATGGAGCATCGCGAACCGACGTACCAAGAACTTCCCGACATCCGCCAGACCTATGGATACTGTGACGAAGGACGCTTCGAGGCCAAACAAAAAGCACAAGTACAAGGCATTGTATTCTCGCCGTTGCGACTGCAACACGTTGGCATGTTCAAGCTCATGGATTACATGGCACCGGACAAACGCTTTCAATTTAAAGTCGTGGTTGAAGCCGTATCGCCAGAATCGCCCGCCTACGCCTCTGAGTCCGTGCATGCTGGTTCCATCATCACGCACGTCAACGACGAGCCGGTCGCAAACACGTGGAAAGCAGTCCAAGAACAGTTGGCCAAGCCACACGCAGAGACCAATTGCTGGGTTCTCGACACAGACTACAACGGCCAAAAGAATAAATTCGCCATGGCGGTCCGTAAATCAACGATAGCGTAGTATATAAATTTAAATGCTTTTTTTTAAATGAGTTCCCTAGTGACCAAGGTATCCGAATCTTTGAAACGGTATTCCGCGAAATTGACCATCAAAACACCCACCGGTAAACCTAGTTCGAACCCTCCCTCGGTCGAAAGGCGGGTCCGACAGAAAAAGCGCAGACTCAGCAATATCTTAAGAAGTTTGGGGTAACATGTTTACCATTCATATCGACAATGACAAATACATTTGTTGTGGAGCTCGCGAGTACGAACGTGTCCGAAACCGCTTGTACGAGTCGCGAAACGAAGGAGACATGCACAAGCTCTTCATTTTTTCACATGCGTGGTATAGCATTGAGAGCTACCATGTCGCCGACGATTTGCCGCGCGACTGTTCCGATTTGTATTGGAGAACACCCCCCAGGTATTTCGATATATGGAAAAGAGACCAACTCGTCTCCGTCATATTCGGAGGAATACACGAGTTGATTTGGTTCGTCAGAAGGACGGATTGTACTCTACGTCGCCTATACGAACGCACACGTCGATGGGCCACCGCCAATGGCCACTTGTGCGAAGGCCGACTGTTCGACAGAAATCTTGATAAACGTCTAGACTTGTCACAGATGCTGCTTGACATTTACACGAGTACATTCGAAATTAAACCTTAAATTTTTTTCCCGCTCTAAACATTATGCGACTCTGTTTGAACGTATTGCTTATTGACTATAGACTCGGCACGCTCACGGCGCCGTTTTCGTTCACGCTTGGAGCGCTCATCTTGTTTGAGGGCCGAGCCGCCACAGTGTGGACACTTTCTACACGCTGTTGCGATTTTTGCGCCACAATTAGGACAGTCTTTGGTATTCTTCTTTTTGCGACATTTTGACGTGTCGACAGCAGTGTTAGGTGTCACCGGGAATTTCCGCTTCGCGTTTCGTTTTTTGGGACGTTTATACGTGTCGCCGTCAGTCTGTGGGACCGGAGGTTTCTTCTTCGGTGGGACCGGAGGTTTCTTCTTCGGTGGGACCGGAGGTTTCTTCTTCGGTGGGACCGGAGGTTTCTTCTTCAGTGGGACCGGAGGTTTCTTGTTCGCGCTTGAGTGTACCAGTACGAAGTTATCATCCTCGTCTTTAACAACTTTTGTCTGGACGGGCGTGTTCGCCGGCGTCTTCGGTCGGACGACGTCTTCCTTCAAATCATCTCTGTCAGCGGGCGATGCATCGTCAGAATAGACAGGCGCAATGTTCTTTACGGCTTCTTCGGACGCTGCCATCGGTGTTGGCGTGCCAATAAACGTTTGCGGTTCGTTCATAGACGTACGTTTCACCTGTGTGGATTTCACGCGCGTTTTCACTGGGGTAGCAGCATTCTGTTCTGACAATGCAAATGTAGACCTCGGTGTACTTGCGAATTGTTCATGGAGCTTGGTCACTTTGCTTCTCGCGACGTTGAAAGCATGGTTACAATACCTCTGGGCTTGGCGCAATTCTTTTGTGGTGGTTTTAAGGGCATTATCGATGTTTGTCTTAGTCAGAGCCGTGGATTTACTCATGGTGTCCCTTTGTGTAATATTATTTGTATGTGATGGTGTGGCAGGAAATGTTAGGATCTCAGCAATTCTGACGACACGCAAAATCCTTCTACCTAGAAATTTTACAGGAAATTTATCAGGATATTGAATACCGGTACCATGACCAAAACTGTCATAGCGACCACACCCGGAACATTGTCAAAGGCCGTTGCGAAGGCGTTAAAAACCACGAGAAAAGAAGCACGCGTCCGAAAAAAGAAACGTCGTAAGGTCCCCATGAAAATATTGCCGCCTAGGCACGTATCGAGGTCTCTGTGGGCCACACGTTCCCGGGAGGATTTGGTGGCGGCGAAAGCCAAACTCAAGTCATTAGCACAGAACAAAAAATTCACAGTTCCTTCCGAGTCTTGTGAGGGAAAAGCGTATCAGGTCGTGTGTGACGACTGCGGCGCGTGGTCATGCACGTGTCCCGATTATAAGTGTCGACACTCAACGGACGGATGTCGGTACGCTTTTTACTGTAAACATATCGCCGTCTGCATCGACAAACTTCAAAATAAAAAATAAAACTAGTATAAATTTAATTTAATTTAAATTAAATTAAATGTCGACTGAGAACATGGTCTTCGAAACGTCGGTGCTGGTCATCGGTAATGAAAGTGGTTCAGGCACAAGCGCTGGCGTTACAACGTTTTTGATATGCCAATACCGCGGGAAAATGTTTAAAGTGCCTTATGGGACCGGTTTACTGCGCTCTTTGGTTCCAGACATCGGTGCGCGGGTCAAAGTGAAATATACAGAGATGGCATGCGGTGTACCGTCGGACCCAAAACTGCAACTTGGTGTTAATCGAATTCTCTAGTTGGGCAGCATCTCTGGGCTACCAGGGTCCACGCGTACAACGCAAAGGAGACCCACTGTGAAGCTATAGAGACCCACATCTGTGCTGTGCTATGATTTCCCGACACGGTTCCCCAGTTTGTCAGCAGCATGGACATGTAAACCGCACCAGTCGCCATACTGGCGTGAAACAAAATCATCGATTGTCCGTCTATTGTTTCTTCGACAGAGTCGTCTATTGTTTCTTCGTCAGAGTCGTCCTCTTCGTCTTGCGATAGTTCGTTGATAAGGGTAGCGTGTGTTGTGTTGCGTGTGCCTGCGGAATAGCAGGACCATAACAGAGAGAACGCGGAGAGGCTGAACGCGATGACCTTTTGCTCGACTGGTTGTCGGTGTTCAGGGTTGCATTCGTCCGAAGAGACGCCGGACCAACATAGGTATGTAGCGTATGCCGACACGATGCACGACGTGATGAGCGAACTGTCTGTATCATCGATGTTGAGCTGTGACACGGTGGCTATAATGATGAGCATTAGTGTGACGGTGATGAACACGGTCTGGCGTTCACAATGATGGAAAAAAATATACAATAAAATAATTGAAATAGCGACAGCCAGCATCATGAAGAAGCACGTCATGAGCGCCAATGCAACCCAGTTGCGGTTTTCTTCAAACTGGTCTCCGTACGCCCGGTTAGCGAAATATGCGTTCCAATGGTACGCAGCGTCGACGAAGTAGATCAATTGTGTCACCAGAAATAGCGCAGACACCGCGCGTGCAAACTGTACGTATCCATCTTGACCGATCAGTGGTGTGAAGAATAGACCCGTGGTCATGATAAGCAGTGAGCCTATCTTGATGCCCCACAAGCCAGTGTGAAAGCGTTTCGAGCAGCAGTTCCCGAACATATTAAGGAGGAACCACAGCATCATACCGAGCGATATTCGGTACACTGCGTTTTCACCTTTACAGGCTGAAACATCGATGTTGGGAATATCTTTACATCCAATGTTGAACGAGTAAATATCGATGCTGGGGGCGCCCCATTCTTGCATGAGAAACGCGACCACTGTCATGAGAGCGAAGAGTAGCAGGTACATAACGTTAGCACAGGTGACAGACATTTGTCCGTTTTTGCACAGACATTTCATCATTTGACATGCACAGGACGCTGTTTCACAGGCGGCACAACATAGAATAGTACCCATTGAATAGAATATAAGTCTTGCTTTTTATACTTAGTTTAGTCTGACTTGGTATCCTCCTCGGAATTTTCCGGTAGAGGTAGTTCTTGGTCTTTCCACACTATTTGTTCAGTGTTTCTAAGAGCATTTAACCGTATGTACATGGTTATAAATTCCCGCGACCACCACATAGCGTAATGTTGAACCATGTTGAGCATATAAAAGTAAAATCCTCTGTTCGTCTTGGTCACGCGCCCCCAATCGAGTCTGAATTCTTGCCAAGATATGGGCAATGCAATGGCTCTATCCATGAGCATAAACACGATGCAGTCGCACAGTAGCCATAGGCCTTGATGCATAGTCAGTAATACGGGTGAACCTACACCGTGACAGTAGACCAACAAAGACAGGCACATTAAAGACGCAACGTGACTGTCAACGATAACTTCGAACGGTGCCGTCCACCTTGTCTTTGTGTATTTGTTACGCAACTGTGTCCACCGAACTCTTCGGTCAACGTAATCACATATACCGATGGGCCCGATGTTTTGTACTGCGACGTGTTTTGAGATGGATGTTGTGTAACCGTGTTGGTCAAAGGCCAAACCGATTTCAGCGTCTTCGTTCAGTGTGGTGCCAAATTGTTCGAGGCCGCCTATAGCGTCCATGTGATGTTTGGAGAAGAGATTGCTCATGCCATTCAGACAAGTACATACCGCGTGGTTCAGGACAGTGTAGGGTCTTCCGTGTGCCGAGGCAAAGTACCAGCGTTCTAAAATGGAGCCGCAAGAGATGGCACCCAACGTGGCCTCGACGGCTGGGCCGGACACAGTCCATGCTAATTGGTGGACCAATCTAGAACCGGACACACACTTGTCCACCATATCCTGTAGAGCAGCGTCAGAGGCAACTATGTTCGCATCTGCTATCCACACCAAGTCCCAATTGGCAGCATCGTAACCAGTAGCCAAATTGCACACTTTGGGGTTCACGCCCACGTCCTTGGTTCCTGTGGAGACAATGGTGGACACTTCGGGAAATTCTTCTTGTAATTTCTTGACAACCTCCAATGCTGGGTCGTCCTCGTCGGTGACGCAGAATATGAGTTCGAACACGGGGTATTGAAGTGTGAAATAGGTGCGCAAGTTCTCGTACAGAGTGACCGGGGCGCCACACAACGGTTTTAAGATTGACACGCCAGAATGTTCGTAGTACTTGCGCTCTAAACGTCTCTGTACGCCTTCGTTGGACGGGCTGTCGAGCATGATTTTCGTCAAGACAATGTTACCGAGTTGAAACCACCAAGAGAGTAAAACAACCCCAAAACAAAACCATTGACTTAAAAGCATGCATGCGAACAAAGCGCAACAAGTGATATGATAAGTTTTAACGTTCATTTGCATCAACAGAGTTTGCTTATATACTTATTAAAAATTCTTGGTCAGTGAAACTCATCGTCATAAAATAACAAGTATGCATTATATAAGGACCTACAATTTTAAATATATCATGAAGAGTTTACTGTTTGGAATTGCTTCATTGGTTGTCGCAGAAGCCCGCTTTTTTCGCGGCCAAGGGATGCTCGGTGCGTCTTCGGATTTTCAGGGCAACGCGCACGAGCAGCATGCGTACAAAGGTACAGTGTACCACCACGCTTCGGCGACTCCTGCCACGGAAGCTTCGACAATCGAACACATTACAGTAGACATCGCACAGATGTTCGCAGAAAAACTGCCCGGCCTTTTTGCAGAAATGCGTGAGAATATGGAAACGCAGGCCGATACCGGTGTTCTGTTCTGCGGCGCCGAAGCTGCTGTAAACGCGGCCGGAGTTAGCTCGCTCGCATTTAAACAGTCGAACGAACTATTCGTGGGTCACGATTACTCGGATTCGCCTGTCGCTTTGGATGGCATTTTAGGACCGATTGACGAAGCCGCGAGCCTCGGCCAATGTGGAGACAACAAATGTCAGCCGGATAGTCTCGTGGCAAAGTTGGCAGGGCTTATCCGTGCACGTGGGTACCATGTCAAACACTCGGACATTTGTACGGCTATGGGCCAAAAAAATTACGACATTAGTAAGTGCAGTGTTCAAGGGACGTTCTCCAGAAGGACGTTCTCGTGCCCGCGCTCTGTGTCGCCGCAGTGGGAACAAGACGAATTGTGTTCCGTCGTTAACGAAGCTGACTGTCGCAACCCGAACGCGGCAACCCACTGCCAATGGATTACGGACGACGGCAGAGACAGACCGTATACTTTGGGATGTGTTGCTAGTTATGACTACCTCGTGAACCAAACTTGTACTGAAAACAAAGAGAACAACATTGGTTTTAGTCAACCCGTGGAAGGTTTGTGCCGCACGTGTCATTCAAAGGCGACTGGGAAGACCGAATGTCCTGAAGACCCGTCCACCTGTTGTCCAGGCACCGGTGGGGGACTCTGGGAAAGAGAAATTCCCGACGATAATGGCCAAGCTTTTGGTCAGCGCCCCGGCGGAGATGCGTATATTCCTGCAAACGAAAATATCTGCATGAAGTTTTACACCAACAACCCAAAAATGGGACTGCAGACGGGTGACGTTTCTCCCAACCAAGTGGCACGTGTTATCCAATACGGCTTTTCAAACGGTGTCGGTACAGACATTCGCGATTCGGTGGCGATTACTGGCTCCACTGACGGGTGTGCGTACTTGCGCGGTACCGTCCTCGCCATCAACGGCAACAAACTCGAGCTCAAATTTGTCTTGAAACAGCACCGCGCGGCGGAGGAGTACTGGCAGTCGCAAATTGACGACACCAAGTCTATCATCAAAACTGTCCGCGAGAAAATCATCAACTTACAGGGACTGGGCGGTCTCTTTTACCCGCTTGAGAACTCTGGCCCGTTCCAGTGCAACGCCGAGTTCAGTGCTTTTGAGCCCAACATCGACGCTGGCGGACCGGAGGACCCGAAGTGTGACCTGGCTGGGACCGACTATTCATCGTTCCAAGGCACGCCCCACCACAAGTCTATGGCCCAGCGCTCGTCATGCTTTTGCCGCAGTTTCGCGGGTTCGGGCGACGACTTTTACTTGTCGACGACTCTGGTGGACAAGGCGTACTGCGACGCCAACTTCAAGGAGTTGCTTCCGTCAGTGTACACGTTCTGCCTTCAACACGCGGACCTTGGTGAGACCGAAGAATGGAAACGCGCTCTCGACGAGCTGCTGTTCTCGCGTAACGACGTCCCCACCAACCTGGACACGTGGTTCCATGGCGCTTCAGACGAAATCAAAAAGAACTTTGAGGACTCTATTGCTGGTCAAGGAAGAACCTGTGGACGCGTGGCGTCCGCGGACCCGAACAACGTCAAGTTTTCCAACAAGGGTGGTAACTGTGTGCCTATTAACGGCGTGCAGGACATTATCTACAGACTGGAATTCGAGTTCTTCAACGCCGACGCCGCCGTGGACCGCAAAGGTTCCGGAAACACCTACGCCGACACCATGTGTGTGGCCAACCCAGGGGGCGAACAGATACTCTCGTTCCGTCAGCTCGCCTACCAATGGCAGCGCCGGAACCCGAATGTCGCAGGCGCATTGTTCGAGGAGGACGACGTGAATAACGACAACATCCAAACGAAAAACCACAAGGCCCAGTTTTACGACGACGATGGCAATGACAACTACCAAGACTTTTGTTCGGTCGACTTTACACAGTTGTTGGGCGGCGGCAAAGCTTATGTGGAAGGCGCCACCATGGTCGCTGACCCGCTAGACTTTTTGGTGCGTGTCTCCGGCGAAGCGTCGTTCAATGTCGAGAAAACAACAATTGCCAAATCCAGAGCCGAGGCGGAGGAACAAGTGCTCTGGAGCAAAATTATGCAGCAGTTGACAGAGAGCAAAAAGGTCGGCAATCTTGGCACATTCATGGGTTCTCCGTACCAGAGCACTTATAACAACATCGTGAACAGTATCGGTGAAAAGGCCGCCGGACATTTCATGGCGATTCTCGGACACAACGGTGACGAGACTGGCTTTACGCCGTTGTGCGGCAAAAAGGTTCAAATGTCCGAGATTACTAGCAGTAACGGAATCTCGAAGTGTGAAGAGGCCCTCGAGCTGCACGTCACCAACGATGGCGATGTCAACGTGGGGAGCTTTGCTGCGTTCAACGCACCGAATTTGCGTAAGACGGTCCTCAGCTCCGGAACCGGCAAGTACGACATTAAGGCGATGGCATTCCGCGGAAACGCCCAATACGACGGAGTCAACAATCTGGGCGCAGACCACGTCATCTTGTTCAAGTCAGATAAATATTCTCCCACGGGCAGCGGGGACATCACTGTCACAATGTCCGCCAACTCCATCGACGCCCACACTCGTTGTGGATTGCTTTGCGACGAGGGTTACTTTGACAACGCGACGGAGTACTTTTCCGAACGTGCCGGCGTGGAGGACGTGGTTGGCGCACGCCCTCCGCTATGCGACATCGACAACTTGTCCGAACTCGGTAGTCGCCACTGTGAACTCGACCGCAGAGTGTACCAAGTCCCGTCGCCGCGCGAAGATAAAACAAAGGTACAAAACGACAAGTTCGATGGCACCTTGAAGTTCGGATTCTACACGGCACAGATTACCCGCGACACTAAATTCGACTGCGACAAAAGTCCCAGAACATTTTTCACGCGCGAACTGCCCACGGCCGCAAATTACGGTACGGGAAAAGTCCTGAGCCTCAACGAGCCATTCGACACCACAGACTCGTTCACGGACCCGACCATCACCATGGCCGAATTCTACCTCGGCACGGACTGTGCAACGCTCGAAATCGGAGACCTCTCTAAATGCCCTTACCTAGAGCACATTTACATCCACACGCAGACCGACTACGTGACGACCGGCCCCAACACGCCCGCTGCCGCGTCCTGTGCCAGCAAGGTTGACTTCAGCAACGCCAAATTCGGTGAAAAGATGCGTTTCGTCTGGACTGGTGACGCGGGGCTTACCGACGACGCTAGAGCCGTCGAGATTTCTAACAAGTCGTTCATCTTCTTTGGTGCTGGCAGCGACATCAGAGACGCAAACGGCGTCTCTGTTTCGACCGACGGCGAGTACTGTGCTCGCAAAAATGGCACGTCCGCTTCGGTGCGCGGAGACGAGGTGTATCTCGTGGCAGGCGATTCCGTCAAAACGCGCTTCACGAAAAAGTGCTCGTTCGCGGAAAAACTGGTCCTTCCGGACTCCATTCCGCGTCTCGGTGACTCTGCGATTCTCGACTTGGAAATTGACGAATCCATTGTGGCCAACGAAACAGACCAAGGCGGTGGATACATTACTGGCGCACGTCCGTTTCAAATATTCGCCGGTGAGAAGTTGCTCGACGGGACCACGAACACTGGCGGACGGATACCCGACGTCGACAATTTCGCGCTCTTCATTGACGACCAGCGCGAAGCCAGGCTTAGACGTCGTTGTCCGACGCTCACGTTTGACCGTGACGAGGGCACGCGTCGTACGATGCTGCTGCCGCGCTCATTGTACGCCATCGGTGCCGAGGAGGGCGACCAGCCAACGGGTTACAGTACACCTAACATCGTGTCCCAGCCTTACTTTTCGTACGGATACGGATACGTCAGCTATGGCAAAAACCTTCCCGAGACGACTGACATTTTTACCATCCTTGAACGTTCTATTAATCCCGACCGGGCTTATGACGGGATGACCGCTTCGAGAGGGGCCCGTTCGTGCTTTACCGTGACACAAAAGCAATTGTTTGAAGGCAATGAAGGCCAAAAAACGTGCGAAGAGCGCCGTGATAAAGAGGACTGCTTTGCAAACGTCAACGGATGGTGCGCTTCCGACGGCACACCTGAGACGCAGATGGGAAGTTGCCATGAACAATGGGGCCAAGCTGCTGAGAATGGCGAAGTCGATTACGAGTGGGGATTGGTGTTAGGAGGCGATGTCAAAATGACTTGCAGTGACGGCCGTCGGATGATATACACCAAAAGTGCGGCTAATTTAGCCACGCACGCCGACTGTCGCGGCGGGACCGGCACCTGTGCTCCCCCCATCAGCTATGTCTGGACAGCTCCAAACGGTCAAACGTCGACACAGTACAATTATTGGGGTTTCCAGTCCGGCCAAGGTAGAGTCATGTGCCATCAGAACAGTGGCCCATATGGCCCATCAGGAGTTGACCTCATATTCGCCACGCAAGCGGGATGTTGGTCCGGAACGTTCGGGGACGATGTTACCATTACGGACGACCTCGACGTCGCTTCGAGTTGCGTAGCACTGTGCAACGGCAACGGAATGGCGATTCATAACTGCGCCGGTCAAACCGGTGCGTATTGTGTCCCGCCTTCGTGTTAATTCATAAATCAGAAATCATTTACTAGAATAAAAAATTAAATTAAACTTTCAATATTTAAATCAGAATGTTTCGCACAAAATGTATCCATCTCGCGCAGTTGCTTTACCAGCGTGTTCCCGTGAACGCCGTCCGACGAATACGTCCAGCCGATGCCTGACAACGCGCTCAGCTGCTTGACGATGCCCTCCATGGCCGCACACATTGGCACCTCGAGGTCCGAAAACGATGCGTCCAGATGGAACTTTCGCGTATGACCAACCTGCTCAAGGAAGGCAGATAAATCGTCCGCGCTGATTTTGCCTTCATGGTGCAGACGGAAGTACCCTTGACACCAACCCTTGAGATACCAATGTATGTACGGCTTGCGCCGTGCTCCACTCAGGCCGATGGTCACGGTGTGCGAGTTGGGGGCGTAATAGGTGCCGTTATCATATATGCGTAGAGGCACGGAAGCTGCAAAGTTTAGCTTGAGATAAGGGACCGACATTTAATTTAAATTGGCCGCGGAGCCAGGCTTCGAGTGATTGTAAAAATTGTGAATTTAATTTAAATTAAATATTGTCAGGACAAATAAATTAGAGAAGGATCTTAAATTTTAATTTAATTTAAATTAAATATTGTCGGACCGCGGAATTTTCCTCTCGGCTTCGAGTGAAAGTAATATGTGAATTTAATTTAAATTAAATTAAATTTGTCGGACCGCGGAATTTTTCTCGTCCAAACGTTCACTACTAGATGAAGAGGGATTTTGTGGGTTGGGATATATAAGCAGACTGCATCGTTCAAAATGTACGTTTGGGTTTTCGCAATGTGTATATATGCGTGCAGTGCCCACGATTTCGATTATTTCGAAGCGACATTGTCGAACAAGGCCGACGGTTACGAATCCGTGTGGTCGACTGAAAACATCGAGTGTGACGTGGACGCGTACGCCGTGACAGATACCTTCTTGCAACGGTTCCTCGGCATTGACGACAAGTATCCGTATGTCCTCCTAACACTCAAAGACAATGCAACCAACTTTGATACGCACGTGTGGGAACCAGAGCAATGGAACGTGGTCACTGAGACAGGCTCCGACGCGTCCGTATCCGAACAAATATCTACGTTGCGGGCCATCAAGGACAGCGTGTCCCCAAAGATATGGAAACAGCCGAAGGGTGTACACGAGCTACTGAATCTCGAACATGCACCGGAGACGTTGAATGGGTCGAACGTTTCGTTTACACTGTACTTTGCCAACGCTACGGATGCGGCCGAGATGGCCGACATTATGCACGTGGTGAGCGCCAAATATCCCGAGGTGAACATGTATTGTTGGGACCTGATGATTTCCGATGGGCCTAACCCGTTCAAGTATTTGCCCACGGTGGTAGTCCGCAACGAAGCTGTGCACGGCGCAGATCTGAAAGAACTACAGCAGCCGTTCACGCAAAAGCAGTTCGACCTGTTCGTGGACGCCAATCTTGAAATGCAAGACATCAATGTGGCCTACCTTCGGCACCTAGATTTGGACGCCAAGAGTATTTAAACTGAGTAAATGTTAAACAAATGATTCTTTTTCTACTTTTTTTTATTTGTGTACAGGGCGCACGGTCGAATGAAATTCTGTCCATGATACAGCAAACAGTGTTGGGACACATGTACTTGTACAGCGTCGACGACATGTGCACAATTGTGCTTCGCAGAATGTCGTACAAGGGTATTTTTGTCGCGGACCACAGCATATGTCCCGAGGCCCCGATTGAGAGTGACTACGCCGACACGTTGCGTGAGCTGTACGAGTATTACCCCCTCATGGCGGACTCGTATGTTCAGATTCCTATGAAAGCGTTTGCAGAAGCGCAACACCAGGTGCTCATACATTGCACGCGCACGTTCGACGTATTGACATACATTGACCAAGTGTACCCCATGTTCGAATACGACCCATGTTTCGAAGACCCGGGGTCCGTAAACGATGGCTTCGAGGATGAAGCGTGCATGCCCATTGAAGATGTATACATCGGGAACGCGACCGAAGTCGTGATTTCAAGCGCATCACTTCAAAAATGCTTGGACAATTTGGACAAAATGAAAGAAAAGCGAGCTAAATTCACCGACTCGCAATTATTCAAAGCCAATATGCCGGGCATCATCGCACCGGAGATTTCTCGCGCGTGGACCCAACTTATGCCAGGCTGGTTGCAAAAACACTCTAGTCGGCCGCTACACTAGTTGCATAAGCTCTTCGCGCAAATCAAGCATGTGCTGCAGTTCTTTATGTGCATTTTCGCGCGCTATTTCGGCACGTTGCAGTTGTTTGGCAAATATAACGTGGTCGTCTATGAGATGATGTCGCATATGTTCTTGTTGTCGCGCAACGACGTCGTGCAACACCCTGGCACAGTGCTTTAAATCTTGGCGCGCATGGTGCAGCCACACCTCTGAGGATTCCATAGCAAGTTCCATTTCGTTTGTGTACTCCTCGGCGATGTCATGGGGCATTTTATTCGCGCGTGAGGCGCACTTTTCAACGGCGTATGTGTGGTGTGTGACTTTGAGCTGTGTATCGCGCAGAGTCAACATTAGTTCGCGCCGAGCCGATATGAGGTTTTGGTCTTCCTTGTCGGCGTGCCGACGTGCTTCGAGGGCGTCCATGTACACGTCAGCCCAGGCTTCAATGTCGCCGTGTTCGCGTACAAAGTTGTTGTCGAGACACTTTTGTGTGGTACGTACCAAATCATCGCGGTTCCATTCAACAACTTTCATAGGCACGCAGTACATGACTTTGGCGTTGTCTCGGACCGCGACCACTGTGGTCAACATGAGAAATATCCATTTCATAGTATAAATGTTGCTAAACCATTTATAGATGTTTTTTATATTGTTCCTACTCGTCGTGGGTGCGCAGGCTCATACACGTCAATATATACACACGTGTCTCCTATCTCTAGACCCGTACTCTGTGTCCAATAACGCAGACTACATGATTCGTGCATCCGAAAAGTGTCTGGCGCGCGCCTATGTGCCCTTTCCGGACCATTACAAACCAGAACTGAAAACTATACTTGACTTTTGCATTGGTAAAATCGGCGAAACGGAGCAGTCGCGCTCTGAGTACCACGCCCTGGAAAAAACCATCTCTTCGATGACGTCGGATTTGGGTTCGTCCATCGTCGAGTCACAGCATTTACTTGAAACTTTGGCTTTTTGTGCCAACCCCTTGAAGGCCATTACGACGGTAGACATTTACGAAGAGTCGCGGTTTGAATCGGTAACGAAGATGTTCATTGACCAACTCGAGAAGGCGGACCACTGTATCGTGCACGGCGTGGAACATGTCGAAGAGGTGACTACCAAAGTCGAGACACAAATCACGAAATTTCGTTCCAATTACGCACTGTGGAAAAACATTACGAAACAACGCCAGGCGGACGCTACAAAATGCCGCGAAGATATCGACAAAATGACGGACAAAATTACGGCGGACATTCTCCGCTCACTGCACGATGTATGAAGAGTAGTGCGATACGATTTCATTTCGAAAATGAGCGACGGCCGTCTGCATCGCCGCGCGCTTGATATCACGCTCGTTGAGTGCGTGTTCCAACCGGTCCGAGTAAAAGGTAATGTTGCCGAGACGATTCCTGTACGTGCCAATAGGAATCGCCTTCACAAATGCGACATACTGGGCATTCTGTTTCAAATACTCGTCCACGTTGCGCAGATTGGTCTCGTCGCTTAAATGCGTCAATGGAGGTAGGTGGGATTCGCCGATTAAATACTTGAGGTTCATACGGACGGCCACGATATCGCGTTGGATATTGCGCAGTTCGCGCTTTGAGTTTGCCTCGTATTTGGCCGCAGTGTGTTGCAGCTGTTCGTACGCGTCTAATTTAGCCTTGTATTCCTCCACGGGTAGACGCAAGCGTTCGTCTACGGAGGCCTGAGTCATTCGAAAAAGGTGGGTGTCCCACATGCACTGGTACACGTTAGTCAGCACGTTGTCCACGTTGTCCCGTTTTAGGATTTCAAATTCGGTACACGTAAATAGTTTTGATTGGACGGTCGCCAAATCGAGCGCGCCGACAACAGAAAACCACATTAGCGAGAGGAACCATAGCATGTTTCGTATTTATTTTTTACGGTATATAAGTACATATTTTTTATTCACGAAAGAAAATGAACAAGTTTTTTCTGACATTGATTGCATGTATGTTAATGAGCGCAAACGCGCGATTTTTCAGAGGTGCTGACCTCCTCAAGACAGGAAAGGATTTCCTCCGTTCTGTCCACCTTCTGAAGGGTTCTGCTGACTTCCAGGGCAATGCGCACTACGACCACACTCATCGCGGTGACGTGGAGCACAAAGCGACGGAATCTGGCATGACGACAGAGGCGCATATTACTTCGGACATTGCAATTAACTTGGGGGCAAAGATGCCCGGTTACGTCGCGCAAATCCGTGAAATTCTGGAGACGCAGGTCGACACCGGTGTCACCTTTTGCGGGAATCCTTACGAGCGCACGTCGGGTGCCGGTGCGAGAAAGAAGCTGTCCGAGATTGTCGGTACAGACCCCTTTTCGCCGAACCATGCGTACACGGACTCTGCTGTGGCCAACGACGGTGTCGTTGCCAAACCGTCGCAGATTACCGAGACCGATGACGTCCACCAGTGTGGAAACTCGAACTGCGTGTCGGGTTCCATTGTGGCGTCCGTGGCGTCGTTTATCCGCGCACAGGGCTACCACGTCAACCATGCTGATATCTGCAGGGCCAGAGGTACTGTCGCCGATGTCACGTCGAGAACGTGTAACCTCGTGACCGCCCCCTCGCTTGTCAAGCAGTTTAATTGCAAAAAGAAGACGGGATTCTCTGACCAGTGGAAGTACGACCGCGAGTGTGCGGCGTTCGGAGTCAACTACCGCGTCAACGCCGATGGCACTGCGAACACCGGATACAACTCGGCCACAGGGGGTTCCCCGTGTGACGCTGTTACCGGTGCCGCCTCTAACTGTGTCGAGAGCGACGACACGTGCATCTACGACCCGGCCAAGGTTGCCGCGCTCGACTCTGGAAACCTGTGTGTCGAGGACATCGACAACGCCATTGTACCGTTTCCGTGCTCGTACCTCGCCGCCGGTGACCCACTGTCTGACTCTGCGGGCGCCGCGTGCGTTCCGGTCCATAACCAGCTCAAGCGTACTCTCAAGTACGGCCTTATCACCGGCGGAAAAGCCGACATTGACGACGCGGTTGTGGTCACCGGCGCTGCTGACGGCTGCACTTCCCTGCGCGGTATTGTCCTCGCCATCAACGGTAACAAGCTCGAGCGTACCTACGTCTCCAAGCAGCACGAAGCCGCCGAAGATTACTGGCAGGGCCAAATCGACGACACGAAGGCCATTGTCAAAACCATCCGCGAGAAAATCATCAACCTTCAGGGACTTGGAAACTATTTCTACCCCCTGGAGAACTCGAAGAAATACGAGTGTGATTCCGAATTCGGACCTTTCGAGAATGGCATCGACGCCGGCGGTGCCACGGACCCCAGATGCGACCTCGCGGGCACCGACTACGCTTCGTTCCAGGGCACCCCGCACACCAAATCCATGGCACTGCGCTCGTCCTGCTTTTGCCGTAGTTTCGACGGTTCGGGTGACGACTTTTACCTCACGACCACGGAAGCCCCAGACGCGGCTTTCTGTGACACCAACTTTGAGGAGAAACTCCCGTCCGTCTACACGTACTGTCTCCTCCACAAGCAACTTGGCGAGACCAACGAGTGGAAGAATGCACTGAGTCAGCTGCTGTTCTCACCCAACGATGTCCCGACGAACCTCGACACGTGGTTCCACGGCGCGTCGGCCGAAATCAAAAAGAACTTTGAGGACTCGGTTGCGGGCCAGGGGACCAAGTGCGGACGCGTGTCCACCGCGGACCCAGCTTCCGTCAAGTTCTCCAACAAGGGCGGAAACTGCATCCCTCTCGAGGGCGTACAGGACATCGTCTACAGACTCGAGTACGAATTCTTCAACGCCGACGCCGCCGTCGACCGCAAGGGTAACGGAGACACCTACGCCGACAAAATGTGCGTCGCCAATCCCGGTGGCGACCAAGTGCTCTCGTTCCGCCAGCTCTCCTACGTCTGGCAGCGCATGGGTGCCGTCACGGCTAACGAACTGCCCGCCGAAACCGACGACAACAGCGACGACATTCACACCAACAACCCCAAAGCACAGTTCTACGACGATTCTAACACAAACGCCGGTGCGGGTCAATACGAAGACTTTTGCACCGTCGACTACGCACAGATGCTGGGTGGAGGCAAAGCGTACGAAGATGCCGGCATGAAGGTGGCCGACCCCCTTGATTTCCTCTCACGCGTCAACTCTGAAGCGTCCGAGAACGTCGAGGCGACCGCCAACGCCAAAAACAACGCACTTGAGTCTGAAGACAGGCTCTGGTCCAAGCTGTCGGACGAGCTCACGCTCGACCAAGCTGGACGCATCATCAAAAAGATTGGAGACCGTGCGGCTGCACATTTCAAACGCGTCAACTCGCACGAAGTGGGCAATGACGTTATCGGAAACATCCCGTTGTGCAAACCTAAGGTCATCGCGTCGGGCGCCAAAGTCGAAGCGCGCGGGTTCTACTCGTGCGAAGACATCAAGGAATTCTCCACGGCGGCCGGCGTCGGTGTCACCACCCCGTTCGAGGTCCAAAAATGGGCCTTCTACGGCGCCAAGAACCTGAAGACCCTCACTCTGCCCGGACAAGTCACTGTCGCCGAAATGGCGCTCAGAAACATTGGCGAGGGCAAGACGGTCAACTTTGCGTCCAACAAATACGAAGGCGAGGGGAACAACAGCATCTCGCTGGACGTCCATTCTCTATCGCATGGCACGAAATGTGGCGTCACTTGCGACGTGGACTACTCCCCGTCTCAACTGGCCAGTCACACACTCTGCCAGTTGACTTCCGGCGGAGCTCAAAGCAACCTCAACGCCGCTTCGTGCAACTTTGACAACACCGTGTTTGCCGAAAAGGACAACAGCGCGAAAAAGAAGAACTCCGACGGCAATACCTATAACGACGGCACCGCGGACCGATTCCTAAGCAAATCCATCGACAGAAACACCAAACTCGAATGCGCGGCCGGTTCCACCGGTCTCAAGGTCATCGACGTGAAGCTGCCCGCCGACTGCGGAAAGCTCACCATCGGCGACCTCAGTCTGTGCACTGAATTGAGCCACATCTACATCAAGAAAGACGCCGGATGCGCGCTCACTCAGTTGGACGTGTCCGGTGCCAAAATCGGTGCCGGTGTTCGGTTCATCTGGTCCAACGACCAAAATCTTGTGGACAAAATCAAGGACGAAACCGACTTTTCCAGTGCTACTCCGAGCAAACTCGCGTTCGGCGTAGCAAACACAATCACTCACGTGGGCGGTGCGGGCGTCACGGACGGCGAGGCGTGCTCCAAGGAGACAGTAATCCCTGCCGGTGGTGAAGACGCAGTCAGACAACTGCTCAAACTTCCGTTTGCCACAGTTACCCCTATAGTCGAACAGGATGCCACTGCCACATTCAAGTGCCTTAACGCGACCGGTGTCGGGGAAGTCTGCACCGCTGATGACGTCACCGCCGCTCAGGGACTCCACCGTGGGTTCTTGTGCACGATTGATGGCACGGACAACCAGAAGATTAACTGCAACGGCGGCAAACTTGAGATTAAGAGCGATTACCTGCCCACCGAGGCACTGGTCAACTTGTTGAACGGTAGCAAAACCTGTGGCAACGCTGACGCCGTGTATGACACGACTGGTACCAAGGAATGTGCATTCGGTGGTATCCAGTCTGACGGTCAACTCCCTGGGACCGGCGACAAATCCGACCTGGACTTCAGGTGCGTGGAGGCCAATGGCGACCAGAACCAGACCCAAGACAGAGGCTGTAGTGATCAGGATAGAACAAATGCCGCCTCTGCACACTACGGCTTCACGTGCACGACGCCAGCCAATGTAGCTGCAGAGTGCTTATACTGGAACGACACCGCGGTTGACGTTACGCTATTAGCCGGCAAAGCCGAGTGTGACGGCAAAAAGATTGACAACGCGTATGTGGCGCCGGTCCCTGCCGAATCGTCGTGCGTAGACCCGCTAGGAAACCCGCTTAACGTTGCCGCTGATGCCAACCAAACGGAGTGTGACGACCTAACGATTGCCAACGTGTATGTGGCGCCGGTCCCTGCCGAATCGTCGTGCAAAGACCATAACGGAACCGCGCTTACCGTTGACGCTGATGCCGACAAAGGCGACTGTGACGCCCTCGAGCCCGCTAACGTGTATGCGGCGCCGGAAGCTGCCACGTGCAAGAACAACGGAACCACAGTACCTCAATGCACGGACGATGTCGTGGATGAAGAATGCACCCTGGGCGAACACACATTCAACAGTAGCGACGATTCACACCATGTTGGCCCATGTGCCTTCTCAGCTGTGGCCGGCGACAGCTGGCCGAAAGTGGACTTGTGCGAAAAGGACATGGGAGGAGGAGTGCCCGGTGTGGGGCGTAGACTTAACGCAGTGACTTTTACGTATGAAGAATGGACCGACCAGTGTAACGGAACGAAAATCGATGCAGGTTCCGTGGTCAACGCCTCGGCCGTCGGCAACGATGGGTTGGCAGGTAAAGTCTGCATGTCTAGCTCTGGAGCGTTCGGCATCGACACGTTTGCTGAGGGTAATTGCAAGGACCACCTCTCAACTCCCACCGGCGGCCCCGACAAGTTGGGTGTATTCGTCGGAAAGCACTGTTTGATTAGCGGCACGAAAGAGTTCAATGCTATTGTTCAAAGTGGTATCGTGGACTTGGCCGGGTGCACCGATGGTGAGTTGACCAGTGGTCAAAGCAATACGTTCACGGCTGCGGTCGATGAGAGTTGCACGCAGGCCAGCGGTTCGGTCCTGGGCAACATAAATCAGACTGAGTGCGGTGCGGCGGCCAAGTCGCCAAACACGTTCGTGAAACAGGGTTCTACGATCGCGGAGAGTTGCACAAAGGCTGACAATACGACCATCGCCGGTAATAAGACTGTGTGCGATGCGGCGGCCACCGTAGCAAACACGTTCGTGAAACAGGGTAAAAACACAACGGAGAGTTGCACACAGGCTGATGGTACGGACCTGGGCAACAAAAATCAGGCTGAGTGCGCTGCGGCGGACAAGTCGCTAACTAAGTACACTCAGGGGACCGACAATCGCGCGAAGATTGAGTGTGTCAATGCGGCGAACGCGGACCACCCTGTTGTGCATATCGACCCTACGGGTCATGGCCTTGAGGTGGTGAGCTCTAGTCCGTGGTCTCCGGGTCCGTTGCCCGATAAGGCGAATGGCGCGCAGAGCTACTTGTTGTCGAACGATGTGACGTTGACTGGCGACCAGCTGACAAAGGTGTGCCCGAAGGCGACGGAGGTCATTGTGCCGGACTCTGTGACGAAGGTTGGCATCGGTTTCGTGATTAACCTCAACACAGCTGCTGGTGTTGATCTCACGGTGTACCTTGGCGATTCTGTCGCGGTGGCGGCGCCTGGTATTTCTATCGCCGAGACAGCGGGCGTGTTGCCAAACGACGTGAACAATGTTGCGGCGTTTTTCCGCCGGTGTCCCGTGGACGGCGACCGCAAGTATGAGTTCGATAACTTGACGCCGCGTAAAGCAGACGGAACCATTGACCGTACTGCTGCCACTGCTGTGACGGCGACCAAGTTGCACACGATGAACGATAGGTCTGTGAGAAATTTGGAGAACGGACTTGTGGACACGTGTCTAAATTAATTTACTAACTCTAACGAAATTTAAATGAAAGTTAACTATATAAAATTTAAATCAAAATCGCGGCATACAATAGCTGAGTAATTTTTGAGAGTATATAAGTACCTAAAAGATAAACATGAAAGCATGAAGACATTCCTGCTGATTTGTGCTGTGTGCGCGCTGGGAGCAAACGCTCGTTTGTTTCGGGGTGCACTGAAATCCTCGGACCAGTTCCAGGGCGAAGCGCATTACGAGCATACTGCGAAAGGTGATGTGTTCCACCGCGCTTCGGCTGCTATTCCGACGCTAGCGAGTACCCAAGTCCATATTACTGAAGATATTAAGCTCATGCTTGGTCAAAAGCTTCCAGGGTTGATTGCGGAGACCAAATTAATTCAAGATACGCAAGCGGATACGGGTGTGCTGTTCTGCGGCGCTCTTCCTGGGTCGGATCATCTGGGCATCACCGACATTTCGGGAGTTGGTTCTGATACTGCGGCGGCTGGACACGACTACCAGGATAGTGTTGTGGCCAAAGATGGTTTTATTGCATCTTTGGCCACATCGGTAGCCGCGGTGGATCTGAATCAATGCGGTGACAACCGTTGTCTTCCTGAGTCCATCGTTGCGAAAGTTGCCGGGCTGATTCGGGCTAGCGGTTACCACATCAGACATTCGGACATCTGTGCGGCTCGGGGTCAAGCCGTCACAGAGGTGAAGATGTGCAAACTTGACTCGAACAGTAATCCCTCAGTAGCCCCGAATTACCAACGTGCGTTTTCATGCCCGCGTAAGACTGGTGTTGGCATGCAGTGGGAGTACGATAAGCAGTGCTCTGCCACTGCGCCGACTGGTCAATGCACGTATCTTCCGGGTGCAGACAAAAACGTCGCCTCTGATGCTTTCCTCACGGGCAAAGGCTGCACGTGGAACTGGGTCAATGATATTGGCATTGACCCGTTGTACTACACGACAGGCGTATGCGCGACAGGTGTCACGTGCAAAGGTTCTGGGTCTTGGTGTGTCAATGGTGAAGTTGCAGGATGGCCGGACGCAGGTCCGACCACCGCAGAACTGGGGTTCACGAAGCACGCTGACGCCACCGACGAGTACTGTATGTCGTTCGCGTCACCGCCGGCCCTTCCTGGCCCTGCAGTGAATCAAGTTGCACGCACCATCAAGTACGGTCAGGTTGTCGGCCGTGCGGTGGACATTCCGGATGCGGTTGTCGTCACGGGCGATGCCGGATGCTCCTCACTGCGTGGCATTGTCCTCGCTATTAACGGAAACAAACTCGAGGAAAAATACGTGTTAAAGCAGCACGAATTTGCGTCTGACTACTGGCAGACGCAAATTGACGACACCAAGTCCATCATTGAGACGATTCGCGAGAAAATCATCAACTTACAGGGACTGGGCGGTCTCTTTTACCCGCTTGAGAACTCTGGACCGTTCGAGTGCAATGCCGATTTTAGCGCGTTTGAGCCCAACATCGACGCTGGTAGCCCCCTGGACCCGAAGTGTGACCTTGCTGAAACTGACTACGCGGCGTTCCAAGGCACGCCCCACCACAAGTCCATGGCCCGTCGCTCCTCGTGCTTTTGCCGCAGTTTCGCGGGTTCAGGCGACGACTTTTACTTGTCGACGACTCTGTCCACCGGTAAGGCGTACTGTGACTCGAATTTCAAGGAGACGCTTCCGTCCGTGTACTCGTTCTGCCTGGCACACAAAGAACTCGGGGAGGTGGATCTGTGGAAAGCTGCTCTTGACGAGCTGCTGTTCTCTCCCAACGACGTCCCCACCAACTTGGAGACGTGGTTCCCCGGCGCTTCTAACGAAATCAAAAAGAACTTTGAGGACTCTCTTGCGGGACAAGGAAGAACCTGTGGGCGCGTGGCGTCCGCGGACCCGAACAACGTCAAGTTTTCCAACAAGGGTGGTAACTGTGTGCCGATTAACGGCGTGCAGGACATTGTCTACAGACTAGAGTTCGAGTTCTTTAACGCTGACGCCGCCGTGGACCGCAAGGGCAACGGAAATACGTACGCCGACCAAATGTGTGTAGCCAACCCGTCTGGCGAGCAGGTGCTCTCGTTCCGCCAGCTCGCGTACCAATGGCAGCGCGTTTACACAAACAACAGTACGGGCGGCACCGTCGGCTTATACCACGCTGAGGAAGACGTCAACGCCGACACTATCGAAACAACCGACTCTAAAAGTCAGTTCTACGACGACGACGGTCAAGACAATTACTTCGACTTTTGTGCCGTGGATTTCGCACAGCTGTTGGGCGGTGGTAAGGCGTACACGGAGGCTGGCGTCGCTGTGGCAGACCCGTTGAACTACTTGGACCGCGTGAATGGCGAAGCTTCATTTAATGCGGACGCCATTTCTTCTGAATTGGCACGTGTGAACAGAGATTCTGAAATTACCTGGAATCTTCTTAGTGTCCAACTGACACAATCCGACAACGGCGAAATCGTCAATGAAGTCGGCGAAAAGGCCGCCGGGCATTTCATGGCTGTCCTCGGGCACGATTCCACTGCCAACGGCTTCTCACCCATTTGTGCGATGCGCGTCGGCACGAATGCCGTCACTGCAGCGAGCAATCTCCAAGGCTGTGAACAAATGTCCATCCTGAAGGTGGAGAACACCGGTGACATTGAACTTGGCACCTTTGCGGCATACAGAGCCAGTAACTTGCAGAAAACGATGCTCAAGTCGGGCACGCACAAGTACAGCATCAAGTCTATGGCACTCCGCGACAACATCCAGCCTGCGGCAGAATCTGGAGAGCCAAGTCACACGGTTCTGTTCGAAGGCGACCGTTACACGAAAGACGCTGCCGCGGGTGGTGTCGACGCCACTTTCTTGACTAACGCACTCGACTCTACAGCAAGGTGTGGTCTTCTCTGTGCGGACGGCTACTATGACAACGCGACTGAGTACCAACCCGGTGTCGGAGGAGCCACCCGCGCGAAGAAATGCGGGACGGACTACGATGCGCTGACCGCCGATTTGGCGGGACGTTATTGCGAACTAGACCGGGAGCAGTACAGCAGGGAGTTTTTGTCGTTGCAAGTCAACGAGGACACTACCATTGACTGTGACAGGACGTTGACTGGCGATAGCAAACTTCGCATCATGGAGTTCTACCAGGGCACCGGATGTGGCAAGCTCACCATCGGCGACCTGAGCAAGTGTCCCGAGCTTTCGCACATCTACATCCACACCAACGAAGATTACGTTCTCGACGGCCCGAACACGGCCCCGAGTACTGTCTGTGGCGCCGGCGTTGACCTGTCCGCTGCCGTTTTCCCGGCTTCCACCCGTCTGATTTGGTCCGACGAGGCCTCTGTCGTCGACGAAGCGATTGGTCAAGTTACTGATTTTGACGAGATTGCGTTTGGCGTGGGCGCTGTGCTGAAGGACGGAGTGAACACTGGCAGTGCCGGCGAATTGTGCCTGTCCGAGTCTGTGAAGAACCTCACTGCGGCCAACGTTGCAACCCTTCAGGGACAAACCTTTGCCAGGTTTGACGCATCAGCTTTTGCCGACAAAACCCCGGTGCCGCAGACAAGCGCCACGGGCGACTCTACGCCGCTTGTTGGTGGCGCGTCAACGGTAGCGCGTTTCACTATGTCGTGCCCGCGGGCCAAGACGCTTATCTTGCCCGACTCTGTGGACCACTTGGAGGATTCGACTGTGTTGGACCTCGAGTTGGAGTTGACTACAGACGCTAAGTTTTCGCTTGTGGTTGGTGAGAAACTGTTTCGTGATGGAAATCGCCCGGACATCGACCCATTCGCATTGTTTGTGGACGACTCGACGAAGGCACAACTCTTCCGCCGATGCCCGACGCTTACGGCGACGCGCGACGAGGGCACACAAAAAGCGGGATCGTGGTTGCGGCATCCGTTCGGCATTAGCGCCGAACTCGCTGGTGAGACCAACGACCTGGGTCAAAGTCTGTACTCGAATGTGAAAGGTAAAGTGAAGCCAGTTGTGTTTGGCGTGGATCTTCCCGAGTTGACTGAAAGCAGCCAAGTGAATGTCCGTACTCTCGAACTCAATTCCGCGTATGACGGCGCGACGGCGTCACGCTCATCTGGATGTTTCCCTGGCATTCCCGACGACAACTCGTTGCTTCAGGACTATAGTAAAGAAGGAGTCATTGGCGATGCCCTAGTTTTCGCAAACGACGGCACGCTTAGGTAAATTAAATTATAGTATAAATAATTGCTTAATTCTGTTTGACATGTTTATTATATTCATTTTGCTGACTAGTGCTGCCGCGTTTGATTGTATTGAGCACGCGCGCGAATATTCGGAACATCATACTGTAATTTCCAAAGAAGACCGGGAACAATTCTTGCCGACATTGTGTGCGACGACCTCACTGTGTCATGCCAGTCCTGTACTCACCTCTTTCGACGCGTGGTCCGACGACGTCATACGTTGTTATCAGAGTCGTACGTACAATTTTGACATCGACCTCCTGGAGACACTTCGACCGAACGTGACCAGTTACATCATCGCGAAAGAGCAGCGTTGGAAGCGCGCCATGGCGTACGACGCTGTGAATTACCAAGCCAAGGACGCCATGACGAACATTATCGGCGTGGTGCGCATTCGCGATTCGTATTTGCGTGAGTTTCAGTACACGAAACCGTTTTTATTGTCCGGGGACATTGCGTTGTTGTTGTCGAACAATCGTCGCATGTATTCGGCGGATTCGGAGCATTTGAACGGCAACATTGAGACGATTGTGAATACGACGTCTGTGCATATTGCAACCGCTACGGATTGGCTCAACCAATTGGAAACGCATTATTTAGGACTGAACCAAGCGATTGACGAACTGTTGCGCAAAGAAAAGGAGATGAAAGAGGTGGCCATTTTGATTAAGAAAAATGTGGTAGAATCGTTGTTAAAGGTAAACATGGATGAATAATAAATATGATTGAGATTTAACATTAAAATTTACTGTTTTAACGAGCCTCTGCTTCCTTTTGGTAATTGACAATACACGTTGAAAGAACATCGTACGCGGCGCGTTCAATAGAGCGCGCGAATACCTCCAGTCTTTCGCCTTCGTTGGCAATCTGATTGAGGACGGACCAGCGAAGGCCGTCTCTCTTCACCTGGTGTGCGAGTGTCTCGAATTCGGCAGCAGCGGCCGAGAGGTCTCCCTTCAGACCACCGATAATGGTCTTGGCACTGTTGGACCCGCCGAGCAGTTGACGCGAGGCCTGTGAGTACTTCTTCTCCGACTCGTACTCGGCGGCGCGGTCGAGCCTGGTCTTGAGCACATCGGCGTGGGCGTTCATGACGTCCTTGAGGGCGTCTCTGGTGACGCGCCACTCGTTCTGGAGGGCCTCGAGTTTCTCCATGTAGTTATCGCGCTCACTCTGTGCCTTAGACATGCGCTTCTTCTGCTGGTGGATGTAGACCATCGTTTTGACCATATCCTGGAGGTTCTTGTCGTCCTCGCTGATAGCGCATCCGGATTTGTGCAGAGCCTTGGTGATGTACGGAGCCCATTCGTCTGGCTTCTCCACCCAGTACTCGGCGTCCGCACCCTGAAGACGCATACCGTCGGAAATCTTGTTGAGCTCAGTGTTGTACCGCTGACACGCAAACTTGATTCCCATACCGTACTGTTGGATAAGGGTCGACCACACGGCCGAGTTGTCCGTACCCGCGGTACCGTCGTAATCATGACCGGTGGTCGACGTACCCGAGAGTAGCGCGCCGTCAGGTCCACGGAGCTCGAGGCCTGGACCACATCGCTCGGTGTTCACTTCAGCTTCTTGGATTTCAAAACCTTGGGCGACGCCCGCGAGAGCTACCATTCCTACAATGACCTTGTGCATTTTGAGTACACGAATCATACCATCTTATATACTGCATTTTTTATAAACGGATAAACACTATTTAATACGAATCAGGCATGTTAATGTGGTTCATACTATTCTACATGATGTATGTCGTCAAAGCTCAGGACGCAAATCGGGTCGGTGCCTCCATTTCCGAAAAATGCAGCACGCTGCTGCAAGTTCCCAGTAGTATGGATACGTTCGACATGCTGCGACGGACTTTAAACGTCAACTGTTTCGAGTACTATAACGTTGGTGTCAATCGCACTGTCATGTCATCTATAGAAACGACCTACAACGACGCTATCATCACTGCCCAACACTATGAAGCGGCATACACGGCGAACGAACATGTGCTATACGCCGTGAAAGCATGGCTCAACATGGACGCTGCCGAACCACTCACTAAAATTCAGCGCGGTCTCAAAGAATGCAATTCCCAATTGCTGGTCAATTTCTTCGGGGCTGAAGATGTTCGACTCGTCCTGCCTACGTTTATTTCGTCCTTACACTACATGAAGTCGTGCTTTCAACGGGTTTTTGGAGACGCCACACAAGAACGCACACAGTTGCTCGAAACATACGCCACCAAAGAGCTGGCGGTCGAACATTCCGCCGAAGCGGTGCGCGAGGCACGCCAAACCATGCAAGATGCGCACGACCAGTTCGAGCTTGTCCGTGTTATTTTTGAACGTGCTATAGACGCAGCCTTTCGTTCGGTTGTAAGGTAGTATTTAAGTTTGTATGAACAAAACAATGTTATTACTTTTTGCATGGTGTATTTTTTTGGCGTCGTGCGTCGTGATTGCGCACGACGCTCTGCCGGTGGCAACGTGCGAGAACGAGACCAACTACATGGTGCCGTACAAAGACGGTGACATTTTGGACCCCGCGGGCGACGGCGACTGCTGGACCTACGACGACCACATTATGTGGCACGAGTTGACGTATAATGAATCCGAGTACTCTGACCTACACCTTAAAGAAAGTCAGTATCAATGTTTGGAATCTGGCTGCACAAATTTCTTCTACGGACATGTGGACCTACAACTGTTGGAAAAATGTGCCACACACAAATGCAGAGTTTTACATGTCCGTATAGAACAGGCGCGAAACTGTTCTTCACAACTCTTGATCAGCTCCGCGTTGTACTCACACATCCTCGGATTCAAAAAATATTACGACAACATTGTTCTAAGCAACCGTTCCAACATTGAGTACGAAAAGCACGATATGTTGTACGACGCGCGCACCGTTCTAGACGAATCCTACGAATTGGTCAACGATTTCAACCTTATTGTCGGCGACCTGACGACTATGCTTTCCATAAAAGTACCAACCGCCGAAATACGCACACTCGTACAATTGCGCCAAGAAATGGAGGATTCAGAGGCTGTGACGCATAGCATTCGAGACCATATCCACAACATGGATTCCTCAGCAGCGACCACGAAATGGTTGCTGCACTATTTGCAAGCCGTTACGGACTACGCCGTGTCTTACTCCAATGCCCTTAAAGTGGTGAAAGAACACATTGATATGTTACGCGATAAAATACTGCATCAATATGTATATGGGACTGGTACGTGCGACCCTATCGAACTATTGTATGAACACATTGCCATGGACTGTGTTTTATGCGACAGGGGTACGTGTAATTTTTTGCAGGACAAATTGTCTTGCGACTGCGAAGTTGGCTGGAAAGGGCTCACATGTGCGCAGCCAAAAGACAACTGTGACGATGACCCTTGTATCAACGGCGGACTATGTGACAACGAGTTCAATTTTTTTAGGTGTGAATGTCCCTCAGACTGGACAGGTCAGTTTTGTGAGATTCCTATTAATCAGACGTTGGGTTGCGCTGCCATTGAAGACGCACACCCTTGTCAACACAATTCAAATTGCACACAGGGCGACGGTGGCTACGAATGCGAATGTGAGTTTGGATGGACCGGCAAAAACTGTCAGTATACTCTGAAAGACTGTGAAGTTCAAAATCCTTGCGACAGGGGCGAGTGCAAATTCGAAAACTATCGCATCGAATGCGAATGTCCGAGAGATATTGTATACAGACAACCGTTTTGGAAAGGCGACGCTTGTTCATACGAACAACTCGAGTGCGATTATGATACAGAAAAATATCACGAAGGCGTATTGCTGTATGGCGAACCTTGTAGTGGTCATGGTCTATGTACTTTGGACCGTGCCGCGGAAGACGGAATGAACCCGTGGACTTGCGTATGCGACAATGGATACTTTGGAAAAAAGTGTGAAATATTATTGGACCCTGAAAACTTTTGTGTGTACTATGGTGTGTTGTGTTTGCACGGAAACTGTGCAAAGTGTACAAACGCCGAAGATTGTACGTGTGCGTGTGACGCGGGTTGGACTGGTATGGCGTGCAGCGAAGAAATTGACGAATGTGAAACCGACCCGTGCCAGAACGGCGCCCCGTGTGTGGATCAACTGGCGGATTTTTACTGCGAGTGTTCCAAGATACCGGGTCAGTACGGCGGCAAATTCTGCGAGTCTCAAGTGACGTGTGTGCAATCGCCTTGTGGAAATGACGAACAAAATTTTTGCAACGACCAATCCACAAACTACATATCAAATATACAATGTCTTTGCAGCCAACATTGGCTGGGCGACAGATGCGAAAAGGAATCTGAAACGTGTCAACCAGACACATGCTTCAACAGTGGACAGTGTATGCAAGGGATCACTGCTTTTTGCAAGTGTTTGCCCGGATGGTCGGGTGATAGATGTCAGAACCCACCCACTTGGTGTAGTAACAACCCGTGTGGCTCCACAGGGAAGTGCTTGTTGGACACAGATGGATATATATGCGAATGTGAGCCTGGCTGGGAAGGCGCCAATTGCAATATCAATATCGACGACTGCATTTCCAAACCTTGTCAAAACAGAGCCACGTGCATCGACGAAATAAACGATTTTACGTGTTTGTGTGAACCAGGGTGGGATGGCAAACACTGCGGACGCCTTATTACACCGTGTGACGACGTTTCGTGCCCCAAACACGGCAAGTGTGTTGACACAAGAGCAGACAATTGGACGTCTAATTCGTTTGAGTGTTTATGTGCATCAAACACATGCCGCGCGTTGACGTCATCGGGCGGTCGACATGATGGCAAAACTCACAAAGTCAGCCGCACCTACACCGTGTACGGTATTCTCGTCGGCATGGGAATCTCTGTTCTCTTTGGTATTGTTTTTTTAATCTGGAAACAGTGTCACGGACACGGGACGCCGGACGAGTGCCACGAATACAAGATGCGGGGAAAACGTAAGATGTACACACCGACCCAGCTATTTGAGACTATTTAAGTTTGACATCAATCATGCGTAATGGCCGCCATTGAACCACTCTCTGGATTCCGCCAGTTCAGCAAAGGTGAAGCCGTCGCCGTCATTGAAGCGAAAAACGCACAGCTCAATGCAAAAATGGAAAAGGAGTTAAGAAGTATACAAGAAAATGTACACGCGACAGTGCGTGAAATAGTGAAAGACCAAATGGAATTGTTGCAGCAGCGGGTGAAACAGAACACTCAAGATATACGCGACATGTACAAGAAATCGACTGACGAGGAGTGGAAAAGCAAAATGGAGTCCATGATTCGCAAAAACACAGAAAATATTCAAATAGTGGATACGAATGTCAAACGAGTAAGTCAGTCATTACAATAGTAGTATTTAGGGTGAATCAATTTAAATCGTTGTTATGATTTTGTTCTTTATTATTGTCGCCTACGCCACCGCCGTAGAACCCCTTGCGACAAGCCCGTCAATTTTGGGTGCGCGCCCACACAACCTCACACACTCATCCTATCTATACTACGACTTTAGTGACGAAACTTTTGATGTACGATATGACCCCAAATACACGCGCGGCAAACATTGCGCGGCACAGTACTTGGCTATCGACTATAATACACATTCGTATGGTCACGACTTGTTTGAAAACTGTGTGCGTTCTGTGCATCCGTTGGCGGTGCACGGGTATGCGGTGCTAACCACGCGAAGTCTGTTCAAAGACATGTATGCCATTTTCGACAACTATACGCGACATGTGTTCCTGCACGACGAGGAAACTGACAGTCTGTATGAGACGTACGTCGACATCCAACACGATTTTAGCACATATAAAATAGACATTGTACAAGCCGCGACCAGCTTCACACACCCTGTCAACGCTCTGTCCATGAGCACGTCTCCCACAGACGCCAAAAAAGCCTTGAAAACGTCCACCGACATTATGGAGCGTTTGTACAACACGGTCAAAATCTGGGGAGAAATGTACGACACCGTCATCGACGGGAAAGCCACGAAACTGGCGGCGTACCAAGCCGTAGAAAATGCAGAATGGCTGCGACTTCATGAGCAGCAACACACGTACATTGCGAACGTGTCAACAATGTTGAAGCAGCTGACGCTGGTGCCCAACGTGTATGAGAATTGCAACACGGGCCATTGGTGTGTCAATGGCCAGGCGACGGCGTGCCCGGCCGGCACGTTCCAACCCGCACATAATATGACACGGTCGTTGGCGTGCATCCAAACTCCCGTCGGAACGTATGCCAAGGCAGGCGCCGCAAACTGGACCGCGTGCCCCGCCAACACGCATGTCGGTGCCACTGCGTGTCACGTTCGACCGCTTCAAGAGATGGTACGCCCCGGCGTGCTTGTGACCGATTTCTATGTGACGTACGATTTTACACGTGTGTATGAGAATGGCACATTGCTCACCACGGCACAAACGGCCAACGCGACGACCGGTCCACTTCTACAACGCATACAAAATTTAACTGCTGCGGGGACACAACTCGTGGCGGCGTACATGACCGCAAAACTGGAACAATTGCGAAATGAATCGACGACCCTGTTCGACAACACCGATTTAGACACAGACACGTATCTGAATCAATCCGATTTGACATCTTTCCGTATTCCGTACGTCGACGGCCTGTACAACGTGAGCGTCGGCGTGTCTACGTGGTCTATCGCGCACGTGCAATCGGGACAAACATTGGTCTCAGGCACGCGAAACGGAACTGTGTTGTCAGGCGTACCGTCAACGGTCAAGGGGATGGTTTTTTCAAACGGGTATCCTATGGTAGATATAAACACAATTAAGCTTTTATCTTAAGTGGTTTTGATATTTTGTGTACACGTTTAAATTCTTCGAAGAATGTTTCGGAAATCTCTGGGTCGTCGAAGATCATTATGTTTTCCAGGTTGGTCACGGCGGATTCAGTGACGTTGAAACTACCATTCATGACCCAAATAGGTTCACGCGCAGCGTTTAGTCCAGTCAAAAACTTATGATGCATGAGCGACTTGAAACGCCCACGTCCTTCACCCACAGTGCGAATAACACCCCCGGCAAAACACCCGCGAAGTTTGGCGTACGCTTGTTGATTCTTGCGACGTTTGGTCAATTTGTCCGTGGTGGTAATAATGGTGACACCCTTCAGGTGTTCGGCCATGCATTTGAGAATACGTTTGTTCGATAGCCATGCAACGCATCCTACGATGTACGCAGTGTCCTCCCTTTTGACGTGTCGTACAATAGCGTTTTGAATGCCGCGGCCGTTGAACATAATGGAAACCTTTCGCTTTCCGCGTTGGTGTACCTTTTGACGTTTGCGTTCGTCGTCATTGATTTGTTGGTTCAAGTCGCGACTTCGTTTCGGCATGTACAAAACCAAATCTTCATATATATAGGCCGATGTCGTGACTAAACGAATGGATGCGCACGCGTTGTATTCTCGCTGGAAAGAGTATCAACGACTACCGGGTGTAAACGCCGTCGTCGATTTTACCGTCGCTGGAAAGACGCGCGAACTCGAGTTTGTCGCAGTTCTGTACACAACCACAGGCAAAACACTAGACATTTCGTCTGCACTGCGCGACGAAAATCTTCTACCAATTCTGTTAAAACAAATACCTACAACCTGGAACGAAAAGATTAGCGCGGTGATGACGATTCAGAGTGACATATTGGAACAGCACGCGGACCTCCGCATTTTAGTGGGTCGGGCGGCCTCTCAAGGACCAGTGCCCACCAACGCCATTGAGGGCGTCGAAGCGCTCGTCCAACAAATGAACCAGCTCTCTTTAGCCAAATCGGCGGACGAGTACATGGTGGGACATAGTAAACGTGACCTGCATACGATGGCCGACATGATACGCGCACACGTGTCTATGGATTGGGTCAAACAATGTGCGAGTACGCTACAGGCAAGCACTCGAACGCCTGTGGATGAATATGAGTTCGTGCTGTTACGTAGCGCGTCCGACAGACATGTACACCACGTTAACGGGTCTGTGATAGCGTTCTTGAATGCCCTTAGCGCCAGCAGCAAAACCGAAAACGGCTTTCCGCAAACCGTCACGTGGCAGTTTTCGCAAGAGTCTAAGTCTGCCATTCATCTGACCAAGTTCAGAAACGGCGCCGCGCGCCTGTGTCCAGAACACCCTATGGAGTTCATCGTATTTGCATGTAGCATTGGAATACCCATACACGAGCTCATGAAGACGCGAGACATCATACAGACCTGGAAATCGTCCAGATTTAAACTTTTCAACCAAGAAAATATTATTAAGGCGTTATTACGACGACGATTCGACTCCGATGCCACCGACATAGAGTCCAATCGTCTGGTGCGCAAGTACGTTGAGAACATTGACGATTTCCATGTGATGGAAGACACCGCAGACATCGACCAGTATTTTTTCAAAAAGTTTTATTCATACCCGACCGCCGACGAAATCGAACACTTGGCGAATCGCATCACAAAGAATACACACGAGTGGTCCAGAAAACGATAACCAATTAAGAGACCGCACAGAACAAATTTAATTTAATATTTATCGTATCATAGTACATAGAGTTCAAATATAAAAATCAATCTATAGATTTTACCTCGATTTTTGTAGGAACTTCTTCTAGTTTCAAGGGTTGTACAGACAATTTCTTATTATTTTTTTCTTTTTTATCAGGCCTCGTGTCGCGTTCCATAGACCATACCATGTATGAAATACAGAAAACAACAAGTACGACAGGCATCACGACAGATAAAATTATTGACGGAGCTAAACCGTCGTTAACACTCGGTGGGGTACGTAATGTACTACTCGTATTAGTTTGATTCATCCTCATAGATAATATTTAATCGGATGCCATTTAATACTAAACATATTCTGTAATTGTGCGTATTTTCCTAATGAGCGAAGAATAAGTTTTGCATTTCACGGCTCAAGATTTAATTTAAATTAAATTAAATTTGCACAAGCAAAGTTTTGCATTTCACGGCTCAAGATTTAATTTAATTTAAATTAAATTTGCTGTTTGTCATAATGGGCAAACGACGAGGACGCAAGGGTAAATCCGTCGCGTGGAAGGATTTGGTCCGCGTGCACAGACGCGGTCCTAAACGTCTCCTAGTGGTCCGTCCTCGTCGTAAGGACGGTATGATACCCTTGACTAACCCCGAATTCTCTAAACGCATACAGGTCGTGGATAAGACAGGTTTTTCAGAAAGACGTACCGGCATCTCTGTGCTCAACAACGTTTTTTCCAATTTGGGACTCGAGGATGGGGGCGTGTATACTGTGGCCCCGGGCGAGCCCATGCGTGCATTGAGGCTCCTGAAGAAACCACTAGAAGCATTTGGACACAACGACCACATTTTGGGCGGGCGAATGCGTGAGTTCAAGTTGGAGAACCTGGTTGGTAAATGCGTGGCATTGACAGGCACCATCAAAAAAGCAGACGCAACCATAACTATATGTCGCGCGAAACAGGCAATTCCACCAGCAGTGAAACCACCAGCGATAGAAATAGAATATATGAAGGACAATGAGTCCGGCGACGGTTGGTCTGGTGACGAAGAAGATTAATCATTTGTTTATTTATTTTTTACGCCTAAGAACTGGATGTGCGTGAAACGACTGAAGTGCACATATGGCCACGTCCATACTGCTGTCGTATTCCTCGACATCGACTTCAGTTTTTGTAAGAGACGTTTTACTACATTGGGGCCCCCCACAGTGGTCATGATTGGCCAGCTCTGCCTTGCGCGCCGAATGCTGTACACCCCATCGTCCCAACATGATTGGTTTGGATTTCCTGGTAAACAGACGCAGCATGTCCGATGATATACGTGAGACCGACATTAATACTCAGTTATGACAAATCTAATTTTATGAAAATATAAGACGATTTAATTTAATTTAAATTAAAAATGGTCAAGGCGTCGACACAGGCGATTCGATCTGGACACGGTCGATATGGGTCTATGAAGTGCAATCACCCAGTACGTTCCATACATAAAAACAAACCATTCAAAGTGAAGGCATGTGAGGGCGGAAAGACACGTCTCGTCCGTTTCGGCGATGCGCATATGCGTAATCGGTCGTATGACCCTAAGCGCAAAGCTGCGTTCCGCGCGCGTCATCACTGTGACCAGAAAAAGAGCAAACTGTCAGCGGGTTACTGGTCGTGCAAAAAATGGTAGTCGAAATCCAAATTGTGTAAAACATAATATCATTTATATGTATATCCTGTATTATTCTAAGAGTGTAATTATGTCCGAGACCTGGCACGCGTGGTTTTCAGCTCAAGCACAAGTCGCTCTGCGCGACGCAGAGATACATAGTGAGATTCCAGTGTATTTTTGTAAATACACGAAGCAACCCGTGGAAGCCACTTTTGTCACCGCGGGGGATGAACTTGATTTCTTTTGTGAGTGGGAGGACCTAGAGTACGTCGGTCCTGTGGAGCGCTGGCGCCCGCCGACCGGTTAGAGTACGTCCTTTGCGGATGGGTCTGACCGTCCTGTCATGAATTGTATAGACCAATAGAGTCCAATCATAAATGTCATTACTAAATCATCATTCCCTTGTTCTTTTCCTGAGTAAATGATTTTTGGAATGTTATAGTCCTTACCGCGCGGCACTACAATCTTGCTGAACATACCCAATTGCTTGCGAAACATTCTCTTGACACGCGCGGCACGGCTGTTCGCATCACCGTACGGATTTGCACATACGAATTGTGACGCGTACCACACGCCCCCGCCTGCGAAACGTTCGACGGCACTGTTCGCGTACAATTCCTTGCGTTTGTGCGTGGTAATGACCCCAGGCTCGCCCTTTTCCATCAGCGAGCGACACTTTGGTATGTCTTTTAACATGTGTGACATGTGTGAGGCCTCGTGTCCTAGATTCGACTCTGGTATGAAGATGATGTACGAGGACACGAAAGTGGCACGAATGGCCCGCACGTGAGTCTCGAGTAGATTGCGAATCTCACCGTGGCCTTTGGCAGCATGAGATTCCATCCCACATACAGCAAAGTTGTTGGCGTCTTGATAAAGAGAGACGATAGCCATCTGTGAAGACCCACCACCGTTGGGGTCACAGGCGACAAATATAACACGCGGTGTGGCCAGCGACGTGTAAGGGGGTCGGTTTGCAAACTGGTCGAGCCAGTCGTCCTGAAAAATAGCCGCCGAATCGTTTGTAGTCACGCCCATGGACTCGCGAAGCATATCTTCCGTGTTATCCCCATAAATTTGTCGGACCATATCCTGTTTTCCACCGCTTTTCCACTTGGGTAAGAGGTGCTTCATATGTGTACATTTTTCTGGGTGGGCCGACAACTTACAATCCTCGCAGACCATTGAGATTTGTATCTGGTTGAACAGTTTTTCACCGGCGGCGTCCACCATCTCGAACATCATTGAATAGAAATTGCTAGAGTCCTGAGGCGTGCTAATACAAATCAGCGCCGTTGTCTCTAATTCTAGCAAGGGGACAATCACTTCGTGGAACATCTTTATTGGCATAAATGCTGCCTCTTCCAATAAAATAAGGTCACCCCCGACCCCTCTTAACTTATCGGAACCGGAGGGATATGATGCCACTTTACGGACATCGTTGGCCCCGGGTCCGTAGTAGAAAAGAAATTCGCCTTTGCGCTTACAAGTCTTATCGTGGTTGGTGCCCAAATCTTCGTCAATCAATTTGATGAACTCGTGTATCTTGTCAAGCATACCATCCGAGGCTCTCTTTCCTGTACTGAAAATGCACAACTGGGCCTTCTCAACGCTCAAAAAGTAGGCCGCTACGAACATAGCGACGGCAGTTGTCTTGCCGAAGCGCCGAGGAGTTAAGCATAATACCTGTTGTTTGAGGTTCGGCCATTCGTTCATGGACATGATCTTGTCCATATCTACCTCGGGGTCGTCTTTATAGAGATGAAGTGCCACGGCCTGAAGAAATGATTCGTGAAATTGTTTTTGCATCTCAGAACGGTCGTAGCCCTTTACGTGGTCTAAATAGTGGCGAATGTTCACCAGCCGTACGTCCCCGTAATTTTTTTGTTTCGTCTTGACTTGATTGGTCACGGCTTCGTAGTGAGTTTTGGGTTTGAGTGACACTAACGAATTTAACATTTCCTTTTGATAGTACTCATAGGCGCCTACCAACAACGGACGGTACGAGACGCGCGAAGACATCACGACGCGACCAAGGCGGCGCTTTTTTGCTGGTGGGTCTTCATAGGACGATGTAGACCCGGAGAATTCGAGCATGTTTGATGTTATACATCATGTTTAAATAGTGCGGTGTGAGCGAAATAGACATTGAGATGATTAGAATAATTTAGTGGTGCCTACTTTTTTTAGAGGCGTCGGGCTTCGGAACGTAATGTTTCGACTTCTTGTGTTTGCTTTTCCGTTTCTTGGATTTACCGAACGGGAGAGCAGCGCTGCCGTTCTCTGCGTCGTCATCGTGGGCGTATGTATCTGTCACGGCGATATTCTTATGTCCCATGGATTTGCTAACGTTTTTAAGGGGGACGCCGTTTTTGAGTTGGCTCGTACAGAACCAGTGACGACACCAGTGTGGTGTAATACAGTCGCGCAACTTGGCTGCGTCGCGGGCCTTATAAAACCATGCTCGTGCACCTGACGTGGATACGGTCAGGTTATTCAACCGTTGGTTGTAATGGGCAGCCCTCTGCTTGTATTTTCCATAATCGGAAAGAGTCGCCCATCTGTCCCGTGCTATCGTTGTAAGTGCACCATGTGACTCACCGGGTTTCTCAAAACGTAACCCTGACTTAATTTCGTCATAGTAGTACCAGAAAGGCGCGCGCGTGTGTGCATTGCTTCCAGCCGGGAACATCATCGTTTTACCGGAAGTAATCTGGTCCTGCACGTATTCATACACGACAGCCCCTACTTCAGGGTGTAGTTTCCTGGTCCGCGATTCTGAATTTTTACTGTTGGCAGCACGGACAGTAACAGTAAACTCGCATTCTAGGGCTTGTGTAGAACACATTAAGCCACTCCGTTCCATAGCCGTATGCAGTGCGACATTCGAAACGGCCTTCTCGCGCAGCTTCGCCATGATCCATTTTTTGTCGTGCTTGTATTTATTAGGAAGGGGCTTGACAAAGTCTCTGTATAATTTTTGGAGTTCGTACAACTCGGGTGAATCGACTTCGTCAGAATCAGATTCATATTCTGAACGAGTATCAGAATCAGAGTTTGTGTCATCCGACTCTGATGATGATTCTGAATCCGCGTCTTGTACGGCAGCGACACGCGCGCGTTTGATATCGTCACAGCGCATCTGACATGCTTCTGCAATACGAAGTCCGGCGTAGCACAGCAGTAGTACAAATACGTAAATTTTAGAGTCAAACTTTTGAGCAGCCCGTAGCAATTTGCGCACTTCTTTGTCTGACATTTGCCGCGTGACCCGTGCCGTTTTTTCCTTATTAAACTGTTTCATTTTGACGAAACGAAGTTTGTTTTCTTCAAGGTAGTGCTCTACGAAGAGCCAGTTGTAAAAGCAACGTAGAATCTTGATGTCTACGAGTACTTTGAAACCATTCGCAGTGCGGCTCTCGCGCCAGTCCTGGAAGAGTTCCGGGGTAATTTCGGCGAGGTCCGAACCGCGTGCAATCAGGAATTCACGGAAAGTGGCGAGGCGATTCTCATATAATGCGGCGGTTCTACGGTTGTTTACACGGACCGACGTCAAGAACGTGTTATAGCCGTGTTCGATGGTCTTAGGCGGCCCGTGAGACCCGTTTGAAGCCTCTGATGCCTGTTTGGAAGCCATATCTTCTATAGTTTTCCGCAACTGATGTATTTGATGTTCGAGTGTGTGAGTATCACGTGGGGTTTTGGAGAAGTCTGTACTACCGCAGTGTTTTTCTATCGAGGTATCCTGTCCAGACATTTGTCCGTTTGAGAGTGTCGGTCCAGACATTGTCGAACTATTTCCTGCGATATTACCCGGTGATATGCATTCCTGAAAATATGATCTACATACTCTGTGACAAATTTAATTTAAATTAAGTTAAATTTTCTTCGCGGACTTGACACTCTAGAGTGTTCTGACCAGGAACATTTCCTCCCAGGAAATTTAATTTAAATTAAATTAAATTAACATAATCATTAACACTACTTAAGCACAACACATACTCATACATCATGTCCGCCGCTGCCCATACCACCGTCCACCAACACGTCTCCAAGAAAGTCAAGACCAGCCATGCCGGTGGCTTTGAAGGTCTAAGCGACCCCCCGCATGATGTCGCGGGCATTGCGAACGCATTTATGAGCGTCGGACGTACGGTAGTCTTCCTGATGCGCGGCGACCGGCACTTCTGGGACGAAAAGACCAAGTCGGATTGGGCCACAAAATTCTGGCCCAAAGATGACACGTTCAAGGGCGCACCTTTCCAGGTCTACACCGTCGCAGAGACCCTTACGCTGCTCGGAAAGTCGTACGTACCGGCCGAAATTGCGCGCTGGATTCTTGCGCACATGCTGAGCAAGAAATGGGTGCCGATGTGCTGTTTTCCCGACCGCGACACGGCCACCGCCGCCCTCGCCAAAGACTTTGATGTCGGCACGGTGGAAGAGGCGCCCCTGCTTGCCCTGCACAACATTCTACACGATTTTACGGGGCGCGTGTCTGGTCAGCACTACCACGAGCTCGCCATGGGCGCAGTCGACGGCGGCGCCACTCGGGACATGGCCAATGTCGAGGCTACCCTCTACAAGGAAACCGAAGAGGAAGCCGGCGCGTCAAAAGAAGACCTGGCGGGCAAGACCAAGTTTCAGGTTTGGTCAGACGCATTTACGTCCCGCAAAACCGGCGAAACCACGGTGACCGCCATTTTCGTGACCGACATAGAACAGTCGGCCATGAACCGCATCTGGGCCACTGCAGACGCCGAGCGCCGCCCGGCGGGTTTCAACGGCTGGCGCTGCCCGCACGCCTGGTACAAGAAAATTCCGGGCATCGACTTGGTCGCCGCTGAACGCGAAAAGGCTATTCAAGAAACGCGCAACGGTGCGTGGTACAGCGTCGACGAAGCGCTGACACGCCACGACTTTGTGGACGCGAAGAACCAAGCCGTTCTGAAGAAGATCGTGATGATGTTCTGAATAAAATCCTGAGATATAGATACTAAAAAAATGACTAATGCATCACATTTATTTATTTCGTTATGGCGCTACGATATTCTACTAAACAATGCCGCGATTCTATCGCAAACAAGAACCGAAAAAGCAGATACAATTATCGTTCGTCGATGAGGGTACGATTCGCGTGAAGACACACAAGATGTCGTCAGAAGACGTGAATCATATAAAAAAGGCGTGTCACGTGAACGACAAGCGCAAGACGTTCGACATGGCGGCCGTAGATTTGCGCTCTTTGAAAACGGCGACCGATAAGTTTACTGTGTCTGATATTCCGTCGCATGTGTGGAATGTGCGTCGCCGGGTGGTGCCGGCCACTTTTGATGCCAGTAAAGTCCCGTCCGCACTGTGGACCTCTCTGTTTCCCTATCAAAAAGAGGGCGTGCAGCAGGCGTTTGATGTTTACGGTGGGCGTGTTCTATTGGCCGACGACATGGGGCTCGGAAAGACGCGCCAGGCTCTCTCTTTCATTGGGCACTGTTTGCCGGCGCGGGTGCTCGTCGTGTGCCCTTCATACCTACGATATCATTGGACGCATGCTTTGAAGGAATGGTTAGACCTGGACGGTCAGTTGGTGAAGAAGGGCAAGGAGGTACTGGAGGGCGAGGCGTGCATCGTGTCCTATGATATGTTGTGCGCACTCAAGATACCGACGGGGGTATTCGACGTGGTGGTCTGTGACGAGTCGCACTACGTCAAATCGCGCAAGACGAAGCGCACGAAGGCGGTGACCCCTTTGGTGCGGTCAGCCCGTCACGCTATGCTGGTGACGGGCACCCCGGCATTGAATCGTCCTATAGAGTTGTTCTCTCAGCTCATGATGTTGCGCCCGGCGTACGTGAAGAATTATACCTCGTATGCGAAGCGGTATTGTAACGGCAAAGTGACGCCGTTCGGATACGACGACCGTGGCGCCAGTTTGGGTCATGAGCTCCACTGGGTCCTGCGACGCGGTTTCATGGTGCGCCGTCTAAAGCGTGACGTACTCACCCAATTGCCGCCGAAAACGCGCCATACAGTATGGCTGGAAGTAAAAAGCGGCAACTTGGCCGACGTGGAGTCGGGGTTCCGACAGTGGAAGGGGTTGAATCAGACGATGTATCGTTTGCCTGCGGGCTCCGAAGCGCAGCGCTTGCAAATGTTCGAGCGTCAGAAGGTCATTTCGGAACTGTTCGTGGCTACGTCTGTGGCAAAGTGTGAGGCAATTGCGCGATGGGTGGTTGATGCTTTGTCCGAGGGGCGTTCGTTTATATTCTTTGCGTACCACCAGGTCGTCCTGAACGCGGTGGAGGACGCCATTCGCGACAAGTACAATTACATGCGCATTGATGGTTCGACACCCGCGGCGCGGCGCCAGGCCAACGTGGAGGCCTTCCAAGCGGACGACAGCATACGCATTGCTATACTGTCCATCATGGCAGCGGGCACTGGCGTGACGTTGACGCGTGTATCCGAATGTGTCTTTGGTGAGCTCTATTGGGTGCCCGGTGTGATGATTCAAGCCGAAGATAGAATTCACCGCATTTCTCAAACCGAACGCTGTGATATATATTATCTGTTGGGCACGGACACGCTGGATACATACGTGCACCCATCGCTGTGCAAAAAACTCGCGACACTGGATTCATTGGTGGACAAGCGTACGGACCGCACGTTCAAGGGGGCGACAACGACGACGGTGCCTGTGGAAGAGGAGTCACTGTTAAACGTTCTGTCAAAATTGTTTTGATGACACAGACTATATATTGATGTTTGTTATTTTTGTACATGCGTTATAATGTTGTATTCGTAGGTTCTGTAGGAGCAGGCAAAACGTCCATCATAAGTCGGTACCAGTCGAAATCGTTAAATGTGACGTCAACCTTGGCTGTCGATTTCGTCCCGATGGAACTGGGCGATTTCAAAGTGTCTGTGTGGGATACATGTGGGCAGGAGCGTTTTATGTCCATTACTTCGTCGTATTTCGCTCGGGGGCATGTGTTCGTGCTGGTACACGATATTGCAGATTCGTCTGTGGCAGACGATTTGAAAAAGTGGTACGCCACAATTAACGACAAGGCCGCACGCCTACACGAACCTGTCGTGATTATCGTCTCTAACAAGACGGATTTGAACCCTTTCGCCTCCAGTGAAGTGACGAAGTGGGTCAAAGAGCACACGTTCGACCACATTTACACATCAGCGACGTCAGGTGAGGGCATTGATAATTTGTTCTCTAAAATTCGGGACGCGGTGCTCGTGCATCAGGCCGAGTGGTTGACGCCGTCGCTTCCCGCGTTGCCCGCCGAACCCGTCAGACGCGCCCCTGGATGCAGCTGTTAAACGCTTGTGCGACTGGCACAATCGTTTCCGAGGCGTCTAGTATACTCTGAATATGTGCGCCGAACGTCTCGTCCTGCAGACATCTACCAAAGGAATTATCGTCGAACTTTAGCACCAGTGAGTGTTTCGCGTTCACAGAGTCTCGCGTGATGACCCAATCTACACACGCATGGGCCACTTTGGACTCGAATTGTTGTTTCCAAACGTGCAGGCGCATTTGAAACAAATGGTTGGCGTCCATGGGGTCGATGGCGGCGGCGACGGACCATGAGCCAGAAACAGTGACTTTGGTCTCACTGATGGTAAGCGGCGCTTTAAAATACACGATATGTTTTTTGGTGAGTACTGACATGCTTGTTTCTGGACGTGTCCCTACTTATAGTTCCATGCGAAATATACCGGTCATTTGGTTGGACGCCGAGTGTGTCATGTCGACAAAGCTTTGAAACCACGTTTCTTCAGTGGCCTTTTCGACGACCGATTCGATTTGAACAGAAGCCTCATCATGACCTTCGCCCGGCACAAAGCGGTCCAACGCGTGGTCGCGAATGCGCTTCCAATGTCGACTCTTGTCACCCACAATAAAACACTCCGATACCAACAGATGATACCAGAACGAAGTATGTATACGCATGGCACCGTACGCCACTTGTGTGAGACGCACAAAGGACGCAAACGTGGCACTTTGATGTCCTCCCATTGCGTTAATCATGTCTTCGGTAATGCGCATTTGTGTTCGTTGTCGTTTCGGGTCGTCTCCGAACACGTAGCCGAAATCGACATGGACCAACAGCGCATCAGACGAGACTAAAATATTTTCTAAGTGTCGGTCTCCCAGTCCCATGGTAAAGGCGAGCAGACACGCACCCGCGGTGGACGCAACGATTCTGTCACGAAGCGCTTTTACACTAAGTTTCTCGTTAGAAGACATGATGTAATTCAATAGTGTCTCCTTAGAGTTTCGGATTTCATACAAAGTTTTCGTTTGTGGAATCATTTGGACAATGCCACATTGTTCGTTCAACGGAAACACGTCATAAGTATGCACATAGATGTCCGAGGTCAGCTTATTAATCCAGTACCCAATGACCATCGCCATTCTATCCGTGCGCACGTCCTCACTCTTCAAAAGTACCATGTGACATGTGCCGTCCTTGCCTTGTAGTTCCATAACAAGTGGGTTGGACGACGACGGCAATTGCTTCACGACACACATGCGCACGATAACAATGTTCACGTTCCACGGCAAACGCACGGGACCGTGGTCTTTGAAGAACGCGGCAGTCAGTGCGGCACGGCGTTCTTTACTCGGGGCGCGCACAATGTTCTTGAAGCATTGGACCAAATGGCGCGTTTTCAACAACTCCCGACGCGTCTCTATAGTAGCGTCTGCCTCCAAGGCTTTCTGTACGCGTTGAAGAGCGTGCGTTAGACGCGGCGTTTTTTGTAAGTCGCATTCGAACCACATGGCGAACATCAGGTCCATCCGCTGTGCCGCCAATGGAACAAGACCATGTTTGAATAGTGTCTCGAACTTACAACAAAAGTGGACCCACCACGACATCATTTTTATCATGGTAGTGTTGTCAGTCAGACGCCACGCCTCGATGACCCAATGTTGCGCGGGACTCTCTTCCAGACAATTGGTCATGCCGAGACGCAGGATGTCTTCCACCGACAACGTGGGCCGGCACGCGCGTGAACACAAGAGTTTTCGACACGGTAGTTCGTACTGACCTACCTCTTTTTTGAAAAACACACGGCCACGTTGATGCATTGCCGCCAGTGTATGCACCTGCCACGGAACGTGACCGTGAAACTCCTTGTAATGTGTCATCAAAAAGTCGCACTCGATGGTAGAATACGCCTGACACGACAACTTGTACTGTAAACCCCGAAAAATACTGAACATCGTGTTCGTGGCGTGATTCCACTCTTTATTCACCAAACGCAAATCAAACAAATCGGTCATCAACACCGGTAACATACTTATCATGCGAATCAAATGCTCTACTTCGGCGGCACGCTTCAACGATTGCGTACAGGGTGCACACGTGCGCTGCGGCGTGTTGAACAGGACACCCGAAAATGTATGATAATACGAAGGTATTAATTCACGATACGCGGTACACGCCGAACAAAAAATGCGCCCGCATGACCGACAGTGATGCTTCCGGCGAAAGGTCGAGAACGCTATACCACACCCATAACATCGCTTGACACGTTCGTCCGGAATCCACGTAGACGGTGCCGAGGGTTTGATAGTCCAGTCCGCATTTCCCGACCGCTCGGACAGCATCATGGACATCGACAGAGACGACATTACATTCAATCAAAAAGCCTAAATACCTAAATATGAACATGTATAGAATATATGAAATAAAATACGACATCATCTTAAAAAGCGCGAACAATCATGTGGGCTCTCATCGCTATTCCTCTTCTACTGATTTGCATTCTGTTCTTGTTTATGAGGAATGCAAAAGCCGCGCCGAAGAAACGGAAAGCGACTCGCTCGCAGTCTACACCGTCGGAGGACCGGAGTTCATCGTTGGAGCAACGTGTGCGTCGCCGAATGGCGAAATCGTCATGAGTCCGACGTTACCCAAACGTCCTTTCGTCACGTAGTACTCTTCTAATCGACAGTGTCTTGCGTCGGTCTTATATTGGATTAGCATCCCATCTATACCAGTTTGTATTTTCCAAACGTGCAGGATGTTCAATATGAAAAGTTCACCTTTCGAATCAACCTGGTATAGCAGACACGTTTTATCGACTACACGGTCCTTGGCCCACCACGGTAAATGGAGTAGAAAGCCATTGAGGTCGGGTGTCGCAATCCACATTCGTCCGTATTCATCCCGTGTCAAACTTTTGAGGCTGGTGATGTACCGCCACTCGCGATTTGTAAACATTTATTCTAAACACAAACGTCTATTTGTACTTCAATTTATGTATACTCTAAACTGATTCACTGCAACATGTATTCAATCGGTCGACAAGCGTGTCCAATTGTGATTGTATTTCCGCACGGCCCGCGGCTACACCTTCTTCATATATCCCCTGTCCCACTCCGCCATCATCTTTCGTTACGCGTAGGCGACTCACATCTTCCTCGCATACATCCAGGTTGTTAAACACCTGAACCAGTGCGTTGGCGTCCTCAGCCTTGCAGTACGCGGCAGACAAACACCTGGTGGACGTTGCCACACAAGGTCGGGGAGCAGTCCAATCCGAAGGAGGACCGCTCACACTCCCGGCGGTCGCAGGCGTATACAAGTCAAGCCAAGCCGTCGCGTCTTTAAACATATCTGTCGTATCCACACTCTCGGCGGTATCGGCTACGTCTGTAAAGTGGCCACATACACCGTCGCTTGCGTAAATGCATTTACTGTTTTGCCCGTCAAATTTACAGCCGCCTTGGTTTTCACACGTCGGGCCTGAGGAGCCAGATTGTGGTAATCCCTTGCAGACTGTATTTCCATTCTCCTGCTCTTCAACCTTAGCTTTGACTTCTTCACATGTGGCCCACCCTTCCTGGCCTTGCGATTTCTCACATTTACGTATTCCGTTTCCAGTGACGATTGAAAAGGCTTTGCCTGGTTTATACGCGTCACAATTCATACACACGCCCGAATCTTCATATTCGTCAAATTTACAACCTTCTCGGTATTGTCCGCCTCCCATGTAGCATGAACCTTTCTCTACACTTCCGTATTTGGTCAGACCCGTGTAAGGAGTTGCGCAACTAGGGACACCGTATTTTGTGACACATCCATTAGCTTGTCCCGAATTATCCATCTGGCACGCCTCGTAGGAACCGTCGCCGTTATATGTAAAACGCTCTTGCTTCCACGTATACGTCTCACCGTCGTAATTCCATTCATACACCGTGTCGCCTGCCTTGTACCCACGACACTCGCCAAGTTTCATGTAACCGAATGTCACGGGGCATTTTTCGGGTGTGTCGTTCGTTGGATACATAAATTCGTTCAAAATTCCGCCCTTTTGCACGTCTTGATGTTCGAGCTCGGCTAGCGTGCGCGACGGAGGCGAGACGCCGCCTAGGACCCACCCAGTAATATCTTGTTCAAAAGCGGTGGCATTTTCAAACAATTTGGACAAGTCGTTTACCGCAGTGACATTCCAACTTGCGATGCCTGTACATAGCGACCCATCACTACTGGTCCAATCCGGTATACAATTTAGCAAGGCCGAATCGAGTTCGGTTCTAGATGTTATTATACGATCCGCCATGGTCACTGAAGTCAAGCACATGACGGCATTCACATACTTGAACATATATGATGACGAAAAAGATTACATCCTAGTTTATACGCGATTTATTTAAATTGGCTGCGGAGCCTCCGACGTCCGCGAAATTAAATTTACGACTCTTGTGGAAAAAAGTTGAGGCGGTGCATATTTAATTTAAATTAAATTAAATTTACGACTCTTGTGGAAAAAAGTTGAGGCGGTGCATATTTAATTTAATTTAAATTAAATTTCTGTCAGGTATTTCAGTTCTAACAACATGTCCGACCGCTCCCATAAACGCGCCCGTACCGATGACCCACCCGACCAATGGGGTTCGTTGCGCCAGGCTTGGAATGCGTCATCGCTCGCAGAAGAGGTCACAGAGCTTGCTGACAACAACGAAGAGCTCGCTGACGCCCTCGAAACGTGCAAAAAGAATGTTGGCTACTACAAACGTATGTACGAAATAGCGCAGGCCAACTATGAAAAATACAAGACGGGGTACCAGAAAAAATGCCAGTGTGTGGAACAACTTAAGATTGAACTAAAGGATGCCGAACTTGCAGAGGCTGCAGCGGCGAAAGCACACGCTGACGCCGTAGAACAAAAACAGCAGCTTGTTGAGGTATCCACGACGGATAAAGAAGAGGCCATCTCCGCATTTACTGTCGAAGTCGCCGAACTCAAACGCGAAGTCGCCGAACTCAAACGCGAAAACAACGAATACCGCGGCCGTACGAAGACGTGGCGCGTGAGATACGAAAAACTGGTTGAACGCGGTGCTTCAGCGTTGGCGTCCAAGACCATGGCGGAATACAACGTCACACCTGACGAAGTCACTTTGTACAAGAACTTTGCCGCGAAACAGGCGGCGGCGGCACGGGCGGCGGAGGCGGCACGTGAGGCGGCGGTGCAGGCGACTCAAATGGGGTTGAAGGCACTTACAAATGCAGAGTGAAAAAAAAAAATTATCGGTTCTTGTAGTCTCGTTAATCAGAAACCCTATGCGGCCGTGGGTCCTCAGCCGCGACATTAGAAAAAATTGGCGGTATCTGCGAAAGTTTTGTTGGGTCAGGTGGACTCATTATCAGGAAAAATAACCGAAAAGGTGTCAGGTGGTAGTCGGTTCCTGGTCATATTTGGGTGTCAATTTCGTGAGTTCTTAAGGTATAATTAACATTTATACGTGGTTGGGCGACGGTTTAAATTTAAACACGACGGTTTTAATTTAAACTTTTCATTCATTCATACTCAAGTACACTACACGTATACCCAAGTAAACCCCACGACCCGCCCACACCCACCATCTACCATACTGAAAATGTCTTCTTCTAGCACCATGAACACGTCCCTGCCTATCGTAAACGACTCGAAAGGCGCTTGTGCATCGTCTAGTGGCACGCGCGTGAAGGAATGTGTCCACTGTCACACGTGGTGCGGTAACGCAAGCAAGTCATGTAAATCATGTAAACACCCCTTTCCTCATAAGACAACTGGTGGGCACGATACGCGTCAAGGCAAATCGCATAAAGTTTGCGGCGAATGCGGTACTGAGGCCGCGGGCAACAACACGCGCGTCTGTAAGAACGCGGCGTGTGGTCACAAGTTCCCTCGCGCAGCGGTGGCGGCCACAAATACGTCGTTGGCAGTGGCTTCCTCTAAGAAGCGCCGCCATGTTAGCAAGTCTGGTGCGCGAAAAAAACGCAAACCAAATGCTGAACCAGTCGGCGATGTCGACCCGTTTGTGGCGATACTCGAGTCTTTCCGTAGCGAACCAACTCCCTACGCCCAAAAGAACATAGCTCAGGAGCAGCAAGTGCTCCTCAGCAGTGCCGCGGACTCGGTCGAGTTTCACGGGTTCGCTTGGGACCCCGACCTCGAGTTCCCGTTAACCTCGATGGCGAACACGCAGTGTAACGACATTGAGCCTTTCGAGTGTAACGACATTGAGCCTTTCGAGAGTTCGCTCAACGGGCAGTCATTGGACACTACAGAAGACTGGGAGCGCCAGCTTATGGACGAGCTAAACGGCGACTGGCTAGACCACCAGACGGCGGCGATTCTGAAGGCGAATCCAGCGGCCCTCCCGGTCATCACGGCGTCTCCGGCTATCACTGTCTAAGTAAAAATAACGACAGTCCCGGTCATCACGGTTTAAGTACCAAAAATATACATATAATTTAAACAATATCAAGAGGGTTTGTTTTTTTTCCAGAGTATACTTCATATAGTATTTGTACGGGTAATAAAAACCATGCTAGTTCGTGTGTAAACAATAGCCATGTCCACTTTATACCACAATTGGACGGCCACGGTCCGCGTGATATACCTGCAAACAGTGCGCATTTGATACACATTCGAAATGGCGTGTCGAAAATAGACGAGGTGGCCAGCCATCGCAGGGACCAGGCGGATAAAACCCATATCGCCCGGTTATACTTGGGCACGATATAGTGACTACTGACGGCACATGCTATAATAATATGTTGTAGTACGAGTGCGTGAATGCTCTGCGCGTGTGTGTATGGATGCGTGAAATAGAATAAAACGAATACCGCGGTCGCTGTGTGGAAATTATGTGCGTTCGGGTACATACTGCACAATATAGTTTGGCCGGCAATCAGCTGTTCTCTGTAAGGTTCGTCTGCGAATAGGGATACGATGAGTAACGGCCATCCGGCCAACCATATCATCCAGTGAGTGGCATTAATGGTTTATAGGCAAAGTCGCCATTTCGCGTTGGATGTATTCGTTGATGGTTTTGAGTTTCACAAACGCTTGCTTTACAAACATCGAGTTTTGGTGTTCCAACACACGTCTGGACACGTCTGGACAGTTACCTCGTTTCCACCAGCGTTGTTTCACTAACCAATGTTTAATTTCTTTAATTATTTCGTCTGTAAAATGAACCAGATACCAAAAATTGTAGATGAGTCTTTTAAATCGCTTGTGAATCGTGACTATATGTGGCGTTTTTGAGCCTATAACGAGTGTTAACCCTTGATGTGTCGACATGTTTTGATTTGTGAATGCGCAGACGCTCTTTCGTGCGACAGAGTCGTGTTGTTCCACGCGTCCGGCGACAATGAGTCCGTGCAGTATTGGGTGATTATCGAGATGTCTAAATATATGCCCGCACAAGCTTTGGCGCATTCTGTGAAACGATTGTACATCGTCGATAAGCTTTTTGGTTTCGTCAGAGGCTTCATTGGAGCTTAACTGTTGGTCAATGTTGTCTACATATTTTGGATTCAATTTACTTTCCACAAAAAAGTGAAAAATTCGTTTAAATGTATCAAAATCCTGCATTGTACTCGTGCAGATATTGGACTATATACTCGACCGCAAAATCCTCTGCCGCGGATTCGATCATGAGTATAGCCTCAATCTTAATGTGTGATGACGTCTGTATACGCTGCGCACGCCACTATCGATTTGGATCGTCAGAAGAGCGATTTGATGTATCATCTTATTGTGAACACCGAAGCCTCAACTTTGGACGACTTGTGCAAACAAATTGCGGAATCCGTGTTGAAGAGGTATGCAGAGCCGTCTATCCGTTTGAAGAAAATGCTGGCACAAGTGACTTCGGACCAAGACCGGATTGCCAAACACGCCCTCCTACTTTTCGCCTTGTATCAAGAAGATGATACGATGAATATCTTTTTCGACGGGGACACCCCGCGCGTTCCCCCAGAGAAGTTTCAAATATTTGTAGAACAAGAATTACCGACGTTGGTGGATAAACTTATGAAAGGCGCATTTACATCTTTGCGTGCCTTTGTCGAAGATGCTCGCTGGACCTATATAACATTATGAAATATTATAAATAATTTACGTTTTAAAAAATGCAGCGCTCTTTTTGGTTTATTTTATTTCTAAGCGTGTTGATGTTTCATGCGTGGGCTGAACACGCGTTCATTCTCATATACTATACAATATGGACGTTCCTCCTCGAAACCATCTACTTTGGGCTTTTACTGATCGGCATAGACTCTAAGCATTTGTACGAAACTATTTTTGCCCCTTCCATCGTCGTGTTCGCCGGTTTTTGGCTCGTGATAGCGCCCACATATATCAACAGTCCCAAACCAAACAACGGCATGTTTGTATTGGTAACACACGGATGCAATGCCTTGGCTATGATTTCCGAAAGCAGACCTCTGCCGATGAAATCCATTTGGAAACCAGTCGTGTACACCATCGTGTACAATTTATTTTTGGTCATGTATGTGGGCGCTGGGGGGCGCTCTGTGTCTGGTAAACTACCGTATTGGTACGCCCAATACGACAGACCTGTCGGGTGGGTGTTCTTCGCCATCGCGGTCATGGCCGTCACTGCAGTTCATGTCATTGCGTCCACGTACATTTGGCCGATTCGCGCGACACGCGAATCTAAACAATATATCGTATAGTTTCTATCAATATTTGGTCCTCGTTGGCCACTGTCTGTATTTGGAATACCCGCACTGGGTCCGCCTGCGTTATAGAACAGACCGTTAGCCCGGTGTTTTGCGAGGTCACATCCATTCCGACGCGTTTAATGTGTGCGTTTAATTCTTCTATCGTCAATGGTATTTTATCGATGATGAACGGAGCAAACAGAGCTCGGCTTTCTCGTACGAAAGCGTAACGTCTTGTCTTGGCGTTTAATTCCGTCCACTCTACGGTTTCACCCGGCTTGGCTTCTTCCAAGGGGTCTGGGTCTGCTATCGTTTGTTCTTGTGCTTGTTGTGATTTAATCTGTTTCTGTTTGGCTTTTTTGTTGCCAAACTTGGCCAGCATGAGCCGTACTTCTTCGCGTTGCTCATCGGACAGTTCGAGTTCAGGAGTCGCCATCACATTTGCGCGGCACAGCTTATTTATAGGCTTAATTCGTCACAATCAAGGATGTAAGGAGACGGTGTACGATGTCTGTGGTTTTCTTCAGGTGGTAGTTCGGGGACGATGGGGCACGGTGCTGTATAGGTAGTCGGTGAGTCTATATGTAAAAGTGGTTCCTCTTTTTGTGATTGACAACAACCCATATTTATTTGTTTCGTGTAACCCTAAATAGTTTCTAACATTGATGGGAGTAGCGACGCTTGGCGACACCTGGACCCCCCGAACGTTTGTAGGTCTCCTTTAGAAGGCGTGCCTTCGAACTGTACGATGCACCTAAATATGGTTATTCCAAGTTTGTTCATATCTGTGAGCAGCGCATCGTGCTCGAATCGGATTAGGACGGCCTCGTTCTGCCAAGTCGACGGTTCTCTTCCCTTGAGTTGTGTTTGTTTGACGCGTACGCGAGTACCTTTCTGAAGGTAGCCGACGTTCGTCGTGACCATTTTATGTTGGAACGCGGTTATTAATATACCGTGCGACCAGTTTACAAAGAATCCAGTATATATTCGCAAAGTGTAACGGTGCTACATGGAACAGCTGAGTGTCTGGGCCCCGCCAGATGTTTGTTCCGATTCGCTGTGCAGCAAGGTGAATGAGTGGATGGCGCAGAATCCTTCAAAGCCACCGTACGAGCGATTCATACAAGACTACGTGTCTTCTCAGTGGCCCGTCATGTGGCATTTAAGAATCGAGTACAAGGTGTTGATTGACAAATCGGAACGTTTTGTGTGGCCTGAGGTGTCGAACGACGTCGGCGAAACGCCGGTCGAGTTGTGCGCTATCTGTCACAACTCGTTGGGCGGTGCAGTGGAACATTTGGCTTGTCGCCATGTGTTTCACAGCATGTGCATCCACACTTGGTTAAGGCGCGCTGATACGTGCCCGATGTGTCGGGCGGTTGTTTGTACATAAAGACTATATAACGACATCTGAACATACTTGAATATATGCCCACCTACTTTGTGGGAAACGTACTCCCGCCGACGTCTGACCCTGGCGAAGACGACCCTACGTTCGACTTTACCACGGACGAATCAAAAAGCATGCGTTTGCGCGATGTACCTATACGTTTGGAGCACGAGGAGGGCCTTGCAGTGGGTTCTGTGCAACGTGACTGGACGGACTCAGACGGAAAAAAATGGATTCTCGGCAAAGTGAATTCGGACACGTTGGAGAGCCGATTTGCCGAGCACGCCATAAAGCCGAGTTCGTGTGGGCACACGTTGTACAAGGGTCTTTCGCTACAACACGTCCACACGTCTTTCAGCAACGGAGCGACGAGCAAGCGGGCGATTGAGGTTTCGCTCTGTGCGGAGCCACGAAGACCGGGATGCAATGTGACATGTGTGGACGAAACTAAAAAAAAGGAGTATATAACACACCTTGCATCGAAGCAAAATATGTCCGCCGAACAGACTACCGCTCCCGTCGAAAACGTCGCCCCCGTCGAGACCGCCGCCGACCCCGCGGCTCCTGCAGAGCCCGCTGCTCAGGCACCCGAGGCCACCAATCAGGAGGAACTTATGAAGCTGGTCATTGACCAAGAGAACGAGCTCGGTTCTACCAAGACTGCACTCGAGAAAGCACACGCCGAGCTCATGAAGATGCAGAACGCGTGGAAAGAGCGCGAGGACAACGAGCGTCTCCAAACGAAGAGCAAGGCCGAGGCCCTGTCTAAGGCCTTAGTCGATTCGTGGTCGGCATCGTTGCCCGCGGACATGATGACGGACGAAAATAAGCAGGCTATTTTCGCACTTGCGCAGAACTTTCCCGAGCAATCGGTCAAGATGATGGAGATTGCCCACAAGGCGTCGAAGAAATACAAACAGGACATGGATTCGCTCGCGTCCCAAGCCGTCAGCAAGCAGAAGCGTCAACTCGAGTCGCGCGTGATGGACATTGTGACCAAGAAGCGTCGCGTGGCCCCAGACACCCGCTCCGTCGTGCACGCCGCCTCTGCCAGGGTTGCGCCCGCCGCCAACCCCTTCTCGTTCGACGCTGCCAAGACCTCCAGCTCCATGAATAGCGTCCGTGATAGAAACCCCAACCTGTTCGCCGCGTTGTCCGGATTTTCGTCCGGCAACCTCCGCGATAGAATGGGACAAATTGCTAACATTAACGGAAATTAATCAATCTTATTTTTAATTTAATTTAATTGGATTACCTTTTGATCGTATTTAGCCCACCTTATTCTTGTACAAGTGTCATGCACGACATCGACGCCGTCCAGTTTGGAGTCAGTTCCCCCGATGCCATTCGCGCCATGTCAATGTGCGAAGTTGACACGGACGAACTGTACGAGGACAACAAGCCCAAACTGGGAGGGTTGCGGGACCCTCGCTTCGGCGTGTCGTCGCGCCGTGGAATGTGTCCGTCGTGCAAAAAAACATGGTCCGATTGCTCGGGACACTTTGGACACTTTGAACTGCCGTGCCCTTGCTACCATATAGGATGGATGTACGAAGCGCTCCAATGGTTGCGCAAAACGTGCGCACACTGTGGACACGTTGGAGATAAACCCATGAAAAAGTGCAAAAAATGTACAAAACCCGCATTCCGATACTTTAAAAAAAACTCGACCACCATATGCGTGGAAACGCCCGTGGGCGGTATACGCAACTTGCTCGCCCCCGAAGCGCGCGACATTTTGAGCAAAATACAGATGAAAGACAGCACTTTTCATCCCAAATGGCTTATCATGACGGTGCTGCCCATTCCCCCCAATTGTGTCAGACCGTCGCCCACCCTCGATGGCGAAGAAGTGCGCGGCGAAGATGATATCACGCGACGCCTGCTGTACGTCATTCGCATCGCCAAGGCGTACAAAAAATCTGAAGGTGAGATATCTCTTATCAGAAACCATGCCACGGATCGACTCCAAGACGCCTTGCACATGTACATGGACCAAACCAGAATGCCAGGGAAAATGAAAAACGGACAGAAATCGATTTCAGAGCGCCTGCGGGGCAAGCAGGGACGCGTGCGCGGCACGTTGATGGGGAAGCGCTGCAATTTCACGTCTAGAACAGTCATCACTGGCGACGCCATGCTGGATATGCGCGAAGTCGGTGTCCCGAAGCAGGTCGCGGAGACACTCACCATCGTCGAACACGTGAACCGTCTTAATTTCAAGCAGATAAAGACCATGATTTGCGAAGAAGACACCAGAATAAAATACGTCATTCGCAAAGACGGCACGCGACTGGACCTCAAAACCATGCGGGGTCAAGTCGACCTACAAGTTGGATGGTCCATAGAACGCCAACTCAAAGATGGAGACCCGGTACTTTTCAATCGCCAACCCTCTCTGCATAGAATGTCCATAATGTGCCACAGGGTCAAAATTATGTCAGAGGGGAAGACATTCCGGCTCAATTTAAGCTGTACAACGCCATACAACGCTGACTTTGACGGTAAACTCATTGCCGTCAACAGGGGGCTCTAAAAAAGTGCTACCCCCTAGTTTTGCCCGGTGGCAAAGCGACATACCTTGATGCGGGAAACCCCTAAGAGCTCTTATTACCATCGTTTGGACGAAAATTCAAAACGAGACCACGGTTAATAGCCGTACCCAAAGGTAACCAACATAAGAGATTGGGCAATCCGCAGTGTTACTGTCTACGTCCGATTCGCTAGGATATGACAGGCATTCAGAGACTGAACGGGTATGGGTCTTTTATGACGGTTTAAGCAACCCGAAAAGGCTTAAGATACAGTCCGCCTTGGTGAGAAATCTCCAAGATATCTCGGATGAGATGAATTTACATGTGTTGCAAACGCATGAGTCGCGCGCCGATGCCCTCGAGTTGATGTCGGTTGCCTACAATATCGTGACACCACAATCAAACAAACCGGTCATGGGCATCGTGCAAGACTCCTTGTTGTCGAGCTACATGATGACGCAACCCGGTATCTATATGGACAAGTCGGAAATGTGCAACATGGCCATGTGGGTGCAAGACTTTGAATCGCTTCCGCCACCCACACTCACGTCGCCAGAGCGCTGGACGGGACTCCAATGCATGTCCATGCTGTTTCCGGCAGATTTTATATGGAGAGACATTATCGTCGATGGTCAAATTCTGAACGGTCCACTCGGGAAAAAAGCACTCGGGCGTTCACACGGTTCTATCATACACCGCCTGTACAATGATTATGGACCCGACCGCACGTGCCGCTTCATCAACGAACTACAACGCATCAACCATATTTGGTTCTCCACACAGGGCTTTTCCATTGGCATCGGCGACATGCGTATACACAAAACAACAGCTCTCGCGGTCGCCGACGCCTGCTCTAATGTAGACGCAGATGCGGCCAAACTACTGAAAGAGCACGGAGCAGAAGCGGAACCAAAAATAAACCGAATGCTAAACAAAACCCGTGACGCCATGGGCCTCATTGCGCAAAACGCCATGTCAGCAGACAATTGTCTCAACCGCATGGTGAGCTCTGGGTCAAAGGGCTCCCTTGTGAACATTCTTCAGATTATGGCATGTGTGGGACAGCAAAACTGCCAAGGGAAACGCATTCAGCCTACACTTGGAAACAGAACACTGCCCATGTTTAAACCGTTCGACGACTCCCCGCGCGCACGTGGGTTTGTCAAACACTCGTACGTCGACGGGTTGACCCCGGACGAGTATTGGAACCACACTGTGGGTGGGCGCGAAGGTCTCGTAGACACTGCCGTGAAAACGAGTACCACAGGTTACATCCAAAGACGACTGGTCAAGTCGTTGGAATCCATTCACGTGGCCAACGACACGTCGGTCCGTGATTCGCAAAACAGAGTCATACAATTCAAGTACGGCGAAGACGGTCTGGACGGAATGTGTCACGAAATGGTGCACTGTCCTTTCGACGATATGGCAACACCACCCGAAAACAAACACTGGCCCGAACTCGTACCTGCCTATCACCACTGGAAAACGTTCCTGTCTCACAGACTCGGTGAAAAATGGGCGGTCACCATACCCTGCGCACGCATATTGAAAAAATACAACGACAACTCAGGGACCAGTCCCGCAGAAACGCGTACGATTATTACGCCGCTTCTAGATGCCGTGAAAGCGAATCACATGGTGTACAGCTACGCACTCGCAACGATGACATCTCATACTTGCAGTGCCCCCGTACTCAAAAAAGTGGTAGACATTCTGCTGAAAAAATGGCATCACTCCATTGTAGCACCTGGAGAAATGGTGGGCACCATTGCAGCACAATCCGTGGGAGAACCGACCACGCAGATGACTTTAAATACCTTCCACCAAGCGGGAAACTCTGCCAAGAACGTAACTCTGGGTGTGCCACGCTTTGAAGAACTCATTAACGCCTCGAAAAAAATGAAAACACCCATTCTTACTCTGCACGCATGCACCGTCCTGAACCCCGAAAATGCCTGGAAACTCAAGACGGAAATACAAAGGACGACACTCGCAGACATATCTATAGAGCACGATTTCAATATGGACGACGATATATTGCAACAATACCTCAAACTACCAGACAACAACAGATGGAACACGAAGAAGCCGCCTAAAAAAGTGCTACGGTGCGTCATTGGAAGACAAAAATTGATTCAATGTGGCATGACTATCTACGAAGTCGCCAACGCATTGAGGTCACGTCTCAAATACATGTCTTTTGCATACGGTGACAATGCCCTCGGAGACATCACTCTGTTAGCATGTCCAAGGAAAGAATCAGCGTTCTACCAACATGTGAAAACTCTGTTTCAAACCACCATCAAGGGTTCGGAAAAGATACCGTCTGTCTCAGTACGGACAGAACAGGGGGAGTTCGTTATCGATACAGAAGGTATCGATATAGGACACGTACACACGATTAAAGCTTTAGAACATGCACGCATTCAGTGCAACGACATCTTTGCAATCAGAAATACGTTTGGCGTAGAGGCGGCACGGGCGGCTTTGTTGAAAGAAATACACACCATCCTGTCATTTGACGGTTCATACGTCAATATTCGTCATCTCATGACCATTGTGGATTGGATGACGTGGCGTGGAAACATCACCGCGCTAAACCGACACGGTGTCAAAAAGATGATGGATGGCGCATCGCCGATTAAACGCGCAACATTTGAACAACCGGTAGAAATACTGCATAACGCGGCGGTAAAAGGACTGCACGACGAGCTCAACGGCGTTTCCGAGCAATTGCTCGTGGGAAAAATGCCCGCCTGTGGGTCTCATTTCAACGGTACTGTGGTCGAACAATCTTACCAAAAGATGTGGGACAACGACGACTGGGAACCTTCTGATTCTGACGAGGACGTCGAGATGCTCGAGGGGGCAGACATGTGGTGCCCGACACAACACGAAAACTGGGAGTCACACACAACATTTGCTCAGAATTTACCGACTCCGCCAGTTATTTCCAAAATAGAGACGAGTAGTTGGCAGCAACCCGCATGGCAACAACAGCAGCAACCCGCGTGGCAGCAACAGCAGCAACCCGCGTGGCAGCAACAGCAGCAACCCGCATGGCAGCAACAGCAGCAACCCGCATGGCAGCAACAGCAACAACCCGCGTGGCAGCAACAGCAGCAACCCGCCCATAAGATACGGCAAGAGGGCGTCTATTCGCCTACAAGTCCAGCGTATTCGCCTACAAGTCCTACTGGTTCACCGGCCAGTCCAGCGTATTCGCCTACAAGTCCAGCGTATTCGCCTACAAGTCCAGCGTATTCGCCTACAAGTCCTACTGGTTCACCGGCCAGTCCAGCGTATTCGCCTACAAGTCCAGCGTATTCGCCTACAAGTCCTACTGGTTCACCGGCCAGTCCAGCGTATTCGCCAACAAGTCCAGACGAAGCGTTGGTCTTCGCGAAAGAATCTCCCGAAGAAGGATATTATTCGAATATTGAAGGGAGTCCTTCAAAACGTCGGAAACAGAATATAAATGCACACCCTTAAAATGTAAAATGACTGTCATGTGCGATTCCAAAAACTTAAACTGGTGTGGACGTATCACATTATTATTATCAATTTGTGGAATTCTGTGCATCATGATGTTTCAGATTTGGTCTTATTATTTTTCTTTGGTGACACAAATGGACGACTTGGTCCTCGAATCGCCTCAGGTCCGTGGTTTACTGGACATTTGTGACGGCGTCGTACGCCGCGCATGGAATGTGGATAACTGTGCGTTCTCAACATCTCAAGTGACATGTGAATTGTCGGGCATTTTTGATGACTTGTATGTGGATTACGTGGGTAGGGGTCTCGCACCAACGGTGAACGCGTCTCATATGATGTTTACCGGAGATACGTGTGGACGGGTCATGTTGTGGATTTTGCCGTGGTAGATATTTATACGAAACAAAAATTATAAATGGAACATGAGATTGCTGCCATAGAAATGGTTGTGTTATTGATTTTATTATTGTGTATTGTTGTATGGGACACTATAGAAAAGTTGCGTTGGATTCCAAATTCGGCAGTAGCTGTCGTGCTTGGTATGATTGTGGCCACGTGGTCTGGTTCAGATGCGGCACCGTTTGTGTTTGCCCCGGAATTGTTTTTATATTTGTTGTTGCCGGTGATTTTGTTGAGTTCATCTTTGCGTTTTCGCCCGGAATCGTTGCGGCGGACGTGGCTGTCGTCTATGATGTTTGCTTGGGTGGGCACGATGATGTCCATTATGTTGATAGCTTGGGGTATTTTGGTGTGGGCGTCCATGTTTGCCGTCACGATTACGTTTGTGGATTCGTTGTTAATCGCGTCGTTGTTGGCTCCGACGGACACGGTAGCCACTCTGATGTTGTCAAAAACGTTGGACGACACGTTTATCGCTGAAGTTATGGAAAACGAGGCCGTCCTTAACGACGCGATTTCGGTGGTTTTGGTGCGTTTGTTTGCCACGATGTCTGTGAACCACCAGCAGTTGAATCGGTGGGTACCTGTCCGCGCGGTAGGCACTTCCTTGCTATTTATGTGTTTGTCCGCCGTGGTTGGCGTTGGTTCTGCCCAAGTGGTGCGACGTTTACGCGTGGAGACGGCATCCATCCATTTTATTGTGGCGTTGATAGTGTATGCGGCTTGTGAGTACGTTGGCATATCCGGCATTGTTGGGTTGTTTTCGTACGGGTCCATGGTACGCCCTCCCGATATCGTAAAGACAACTGTCGGTTCAGTGTCTGAAATTGTAGAGGCATATGTTTACTTGACGATTGGATTGGCGTTGAATACGTACGAGACATCTATGATGGCGATGTCTTTTTTAATTCTGTTGTCTTGTATAGTGAGTCGTGTGCTAGTGGTCTTTAGTTTGGGCTATTGTCTGCGGTGTTGTGGGCGCAAACAGTGGACGACGCCTACACTACTGTACTTTTCTATGTGTGGCATTCGCGGGGCCATTTCGTTCGCCATGTGCATGGGGTTGCGGTCAGAATGGCGCGCATTTATTCAGTCCACTGCGTTTGTGGTGATCGTGACAACTATATTGATCATGGGAACTCTACAAAAGTGCATGCAATCTTTGTTATTGTCGGTACAACCTAGTTCTATTGTATAGTATTTAAAGAAGTAATATTAAAGAGAATGTTTGAATCGTTTGAAACTCTGTTTACAAATGTTGCTGGTTCTATGGATGATATATTTAGTGCTGTCACAACGTTTTTGGTGCTGCGTGTGGTCTCTAGTTGGTTGTTTTGGTGCATGCACGTATACTTTCGTTTGTCTGCGTATGTGTCAGAGACTGTGAATTTTTTGCTGTGGTTATTGCTGTCCGTGTTCGTGGTCAACCACATTTTCGGCACCGAGATTTCTACGTCGTTGTTTAGTGGGTTTTCCATCGGTATGGGGTACGCGTTTCAACCCTACATCATCTCCTTGTTCACGGGTCTCTGTAACGGCTTCATGATAAGTCCTGGAGATACGATAATGTTGGGTGGCGAAACGTTGACTGTGAAAAAGCTGTCATTGTTTTACGTGGTGGTGACATCCGGTGAGTATCAAATGTACGTACCCCATTCTTTTTTTAAGTCTACGCCTTTGAAAGTGCGTCATGCGCCTACGCGCATGCATGAGCGCTCACAATTCTCGGCGAAACAGTGACCCGTTGACGATATTTGCCATCGACTCCTGGAATGAAACTTCCCACTCTGGCAGCCGGTGCAGTTGTGTCGCGACCCAGACCACAAACCACAAATACGTGGTTGTAATGATCTTACAGGACCAAACGCACAACTGGCGAATGTTTTGAAAGGCAATATGGGTGACGAGGAACAGTAGCACCCATACTAACACGAGAGCAATGGACTCATACATCGTCATCGTCAGATACGGGCAGTGCCGGAACCTCCTTATAGTCGTTTTGGGAAAATCCAATAATTCCGTCGACAATAAATGCGACTAAAATGGCGCCTTGAATGGTCAATATATATTCGCTCCAAACTGATTGTGAGAGCACTTCAGTTTTGTGCAGCACAGACCCAATGAGCAGCGCCACTGAAATAACAAAACATACGCACACGCGCGTTATTTGTCTACACCTGCGACTGTTCTGCGCCTGTGAACGACAAATATGTATTAGATATGCGATGTTTACGAACGTGAGAAGGGCACAATTCGTGATGTAAACGGTTATACCGTGTGGCGAGGTTGCGTTGAACAACGAGCAAATAACCACGAGACCTAACATACAAAATACATACCAGTGTAGTCCGGGTTCTGTTATTTTGTCAGTGTGACTGACAACGCACCAGAAAATGGACGCAAGGGTGGAAACGGCAGTAAACCAAATGTTTAGCGTGAGGTCTGATATGTATTCTTCTGAGAAAAAAACAACACCGATAAGAACGGCGACAAACCAACTAACAAACCATAGAATCACTTTGGTGTGTTTCGCCACGTTCTGATAAATAAGTAGCGTGGCACCAGTGATGGAAATAACGATGGCGGAACACAGGACCATAGTTTTGGCAATATGTGTCACGTCCAAGTGTGTCATCAACGTATAGGCGAAAATAAATGTCCACACGAGCACGACCCATACAAGGGAATGACATCTAAACATATTATTGTTTATGTACACTTCTATTAAATAGATAATATTCACAAATACATGTTGGGCGGCGGCGTGGGCGCAGTGAACACTTTTGCGTGCTTTTCGAAAGTTTTAAACCCCTCTTCGATATCTACCAAATGCAATACATGTTTACTTTTGCCCGGGAACTGTCGTACGATGGACGCCTGCTTGCTGTGAAAGATTATTTGTTGCGTGGAACCGCCTCCGTGCGGTATTTTTTTATGCACACGCTGAAAAAACTCTCTAACTTTCATGCGGTCGCTTTTTTCCACTTTCCATTTGGCCTCGCGTAGTTGTTTCACGAACACGCTCTCCAGCATGGCGCTTGCCGGCGATTTGAACCGGTACACGTATCCAAATCGTCTTTCAAGGCCGGCGTTGTGTGTGAACAACTGTTTCATGTCCTCTTCGTACCCCGCCATGATGAATATGACCTGTTTGTCCGTGTTGGACATGGCTTCGACGATTTCCGTGAGAACCTCTCTTCCATACATGTCGTCGCCGTCTTTGGACGAGATGATAGAATACGCTTCGTCGATAAAAATGACACCACCTTTGGCGGATTCAATAAGTTTTTTCGCTTTGGCCACTGAGTGTCCCTGATACTTGCCCACCCAATCGGACCGTTTGGTGATTTTGAAACGGCGTTTGTCGATGATACCCAACGCGTCCCACACATCGACAAGTAGCGACGCAAACGTCGTTTTGCCGGAACCGGGTTTGCCCAGCAACAACGTGTGTACGAAATGTCCTTGCAAGTATTTCATGCGTTCACGACATTTTGCCACGAAAGGTGGGTCCTCTTCCTCCTCTTCTTCGTCGGACGAATCTTCTTGCTGTCGCAACGAATGTGTCAGCAATGCAATCAGTGCCATTTTGGCGCCACCGTCTTCTTCTGGCACATAGTCCTCGTCCTCGTCGTCTGAAGTAGACATGGACAGCGTTCGTCGACGTTTTGCGGACGGTGTCGAACGCTTGCGTTTGCGCTTCGAACGACGCAACTGTGTGATTTTACACTGTGATATAAAGTAGAGTACCATTTTGGCGACGGTTTCTTTAATATCGTTGTGCCCGACGAATTCAGAGAGGGCTTTCAAAGCGGGGACTAGTTTAGGGTAATTTTTTTTGTGTTCCTGTAGATAGGAATTTAGGCGACGGAGATGCAAGCTCATAGATTTTATGGATGTCATTACACTACTGAGATATATAACACACAATTAAAAAAACTAATATGTCGTGATTAATATTAATTTTGATCTGTTGAATTGTCTGTTAAGTCTGACAGGGACTATCGCCGAAAAAAAAGTTATATTAGTATACATATGTCTTTTTAAAAATCTACATCTAGGGCAAACCCACTCGTGGACGGGTCGTTTCCGACGCCCGCCATCGTATATTCTGCAACGCGAGCCTCGAAGAAGTTCGTCTTTGAGTCTATGGAAATCATTTCCATGAACGCGAGTGGTTGCGTGGCATTCCAGGGCTTCACGTGTTTTCCTTTGAGCATAGACAACAATCTTTCGGCGCAATGACGCACGTATTCGATAACGTGCTCTGTCGATAATCCGGTCAGATTTTGTGGGAGTGCTTTGCGAATAAATCGTTCTTCGATATCGACCGCTTCTTTCAGGATAGCTATGGCTTTCTCGGGGTTTAACGGCGGGTCCATCATGTTGAGCATTTCCACGCCGAACTTTGCATGTAACGACTCGTCCCTCTGAATCAGTTCGTTGCTGAACGTGAGTCCCTTGCACTTGTTTTTGGTTCGTAGCCAGTACAGCGACGCGAACGAAGCGGCGAACAGGACGCCTTCGAATATGCAAAAGGCCCACAGGCGCTCTTCAAAGGGCCGGTCTGCTTGCATGTATTTTTCTGCGAACATTCCCTTGGCCTGAATGGTGGGTTCAGTGGCGAGTGCGTCGAACAGATGTTTTTTCTGGTCGGCGGGGGCGAATTTCTCGAGGGCAGTGGCGTACGTCTCGGAGTGGATGGTCTCTATATATGCCTGTAGTGTGTAAAATACGCGACACTCTGCGACAGTCACTTCCGACATGAACTGGTCCATCAGATTGTCGATGACCAGCATATCCGAGGACGCGAAGAATGCGATGATGTGCAATAAAAAGTTTTGTGCTTCGGGTTGCAGTGTGTCCCAGTCCGATTTATCGTTGTCCCACAGGATTTCTTCCGTGGTCCACAGAACGGACTGTTGTTCTTTGAAAATGTTCCATAAATTGGAATGGCGAATGGGTTTGAGGACAAACCTTTTTTGGTCGGCACTGGTGAAGAACGACATATTACTTTTAACAAGTGACTATATATACCAGGTCAGACAAAAACAAATGGCTGACTGTCAACCCGACGAATGGATTAATGGACTTTGGCTGGTAGTGTCCGGTATTATACTCACGGTGGCGGGCTGCATGTCTATATTTGTCGTGTCACCGGTACTACGCGACTGACGCCACTTGCGCATGTAGTGGCGACGACAGAGCTGTTTGCAAAATGTCGGGCGTGAACATTGAATACACGTGCGTCCGATGAAATGTCGAAAACATTTTTCGTTCATATACACTGGTTGTGGACAACGTAGACACTTTTTCAAGGGTGGTACCTGACGTTTGCGGTAATGATATCGACACACTTGTTTACAATAGGAAGGCCTTTTACACGTTGGCACGTTGCAGTGTACGTTGGCCGCCCGATAGTGGTGTTTGCACAGCGTGAGCGCAAAAATGGGGTTTGAACAAGATTTCCAAGTACAGTGGTAGCGTTGGGCGCGCGCTTCTTTCCAGTGTGTGTAGCAGAGTTTTCGCCGATGTGTAGGTTTAGAACACTTTTTGCACATAACAAAATTTAAAGTTTCAGTTAAATAGTTTAATTAGTTACTCTTCCGGGACTTCGCCTGAGGGAAACTGGTAGTTCATCTGGAGCTCAACACAGACCTTGTACATACCATCGGGGCCATCGGGATGACTATCGACGTAGTGAGACGTCGGCTTGCTGGTGAACTTGGCACGGACGTCGTTCAGGTCAGTGAACGGCATACGGGCAAGGACGTGTGACTGGAGGTCGTTGATGACACGGTCGAACACGTGGGCCGGGACCTGGACGTACTTTCCGTTGAAGCGGGCCTCGGAATCGACGTTGATTCCGAGTTGCTCCCAATTCTGACGGATGACGTTGAGAACAACGTGGTCTTGCGAGACCAAGTAGTACTGCTCGCCCGGGAAGGCGACAACACCGTCGTAGAGATTCTCCGCGGAACAGTTGCCGTACTGCTGGACGTAGCGGTCCGAGGCAATCTCATTGGGCTCGTACACATTCAGTTCGGAGCGCGACTTCTCATACGGCATGACAGCCAGGAGGTTGCGATATCCCTGCTCGTCCTTCGCGGTGGCCTCGGTGCCGAAATCGGTCTTCTGGGGCGTGTGCAGCCATCCGACGTTATTCTTGAGCGACGGCTCTTTCTTGGAAGAGTTGTACAGATTGAGAGCAAAGGTGACGGGCTCAGAGCAGTCCGAGTAAATGGACTTGACATTAATGGACGTCAAGATGCCCTTGCTGACATCGACGTCCTCGACGCCTGCGGTGAACACGTGCGAAGCGTTCGCCAACTGGACGATGACACCGTGCGCCATCTGCGGGGCACTGGCATTCGCCTCGAACACTACACGCGTGGTGTACGTTTCCTTCGGTGACTCCGGACCGGCTGCGCTGGTGAGAGTCGTCTTAAGTGGAGCATCTTTGGCTTCGGCGGAGACAACTGTGGCATTTTCAGGGCGCTGAATTCGGGACATTGTAATTACAAAAAAGAAGACCCCTTATATAAGTAACAAAAGTTAATTGATGCAGTACTTTTATTATGATAGGAATATGTGTTTCTGACAGTAAGCAAACATAATCCATCAACACTATTCTCAGCTCAAAATGTTTACAACGTTGCGGCGTGCCATCGACTGTGGGAACGAATACGTGGTCGCGGAAGATGTTGCCAAAGACGGAAAAAAACACTTTTACACAGGGACTCTTGAAGAACTGCGACGAGTGTACATGACGAAAATCAATCATTATTGGTATGAATGTCTTCGGGAGGACCGTACGTCGCGTCTCTTCCTCGATGTCGACGCCAAACAACCCATGAATATCGACGATGTCGTTGCCAAACTACGGACGGCCCTGGACGCTATCCTGAAACACAAAGGTCTTGACATCCAACCCGTTATCGAAGTGTTAGACTCGTCTGGAACTCACAAATACTCGTGGCATATTCTCGTCACTAACGTTATATTTAAAAATGTGTATCACGTTGGTGCCTTTGTGAGACGCCTACTACTTTGGTACGCAGATTGTCCAGACATGCAAGCGATTGACAGTGCCGTGTACACGCGAAATCGCATGTTCAGACTACCTGGGTCCAGCAAGTTCGGGTCTCCCCGCGTGTTGCGTGCCGACAAGCCGTGGTGGCAGTTACTAGTACAAATGCCAACCGCACATCCTATCGAATGTTTAGAAATAGACCAGACGGAGCCCGTGTCGACGTCCGCACCGCCACAAGAATTGTTTCGCGAACGTGAAGATGGGACCTGGGGTGCCTTTGAAGATGTTGGTGAAAACTGGGCGCGTACAACGCCGGCGTATGCCCATCGCGGCTCATCCACGATGTCGTGCGTTCTCATTTCTCCTGTCCTGGACTGGTTGGACAGACACGAACAGGGCGAAACACAGCGGCACAAATTAAAATTACTGGCAACCGGCAAGTACTGTGTGTCGTCTAAATCTCGCAAGTGTCGTATTGCCGGCCGCACGCACAAGGGGAATCATATATGGTATTTGTTGGATTTGCCCAATCGCCAGATTGTGCAACGATGTTTGGATGCGGACTGTGGGAAGCAGAAACACATCATTCCGTGCCCAGAACACATTTGGGACAGATGGACGACTGGATGGATGTCTGTCGAACCGGCACCAAACAACCAAAACACCCTATATAATATATCTTATTAAGTTAAAATGTCCATCGCTGTTGTCAAGTCCCCCGTTCTCGCGATGAACTCCGAAATGAACGAAGCATTAGAGACCGTCATGGCCACGCTAAATAAACAAGCGGAGCACGTAAAATCTGTTTCTGTTCTTTCTAACTTTTCGGTAGACACCGAAGCCGCACTTTCGGCGGGATTGCCCGTCGTGGTACAAGGCATTGTCGTGTGCCTGCACAAGGAGTACAAACTCAGTCCAGAGGACATGTCTTGGTTTCACCCCGACGTGGCTCGTGGCCGTTCAGTGTTCAGTCTGGACGCACCGGTCGCCAAATCTGTCCTCGAGGGACTCAAAATCTCTGGCCAAGGCAATTCGGTAGGCGAGTACCAGATTTCCACGCCCGACGAGTTCGGGTGCGAACAGCTTGAGAACCGCCTCGTCGTCAACATGTCTGCCAAAGAACTACTGTGCGATACCTACCAAGAGTGGTTGACGGCTGGGGTGACCGCCGGCGAACTCGACACGCAATGGAAACGCATGAAGTTCGACAACGCGTACTCCATTGTCACCAAGTCCGAACAGATGCGCGCCAACATCGCAACACGCGTATCGGGTACTGCGAAACTTCTACACTCGGACATTTCGCACTCGGTCCTCTCCGATGTTCAGTACGTCTACATCGCCAACGCCGCCGTGCGAACCGCCGAAAAGGTGTTGGTCAAGTCGTCGGCGCTGGGAGGGTACAGAATGTACGCGACCTCGAAGACGGAGCGTCGCTTTTTCCCGTCGAATCTCGGCGTCTCGCCCACGTTTTACGCCTGGGACGATTTGTCCCAGCAAAACTGTAGTCGCATTGTGAACACGTGTACGTGGTCCGGCGACCTCGCGTTCAACACGCAAGTAATGCGCCCGCCCTCTGTCAAAAACATCAAGGCCATGGAAGAGGACCTCGCCGTAACCCTCAGTGACACGCTCAAAATGCGCCACTGTTCATTCTCGGGGTCGGACGCCATCGTCGACAAACTCAGTCCAAATGACGTGCTCAAGCTCACGCCTACGCAGAAACAGTCGCCGAACGCGACCCCGCATATCGCGGCGCCCCTCACCATGGAGCACCCGGTCATGCACAACCTTATGCACGATATCCAGGGTGTTCAGGCCAAGTTTGCGGACTTTCAACTCTTCAACCCCAAATATGTCTCCAATGGACGCCTCAACATACCTAGAAATGTGTACGCACATATAGTATAAATGAAAAAACTTTATTTTATCTAACAGGACGAGTCCATTCTGCGTACGTATCCCGTGACCTAACACACCGCATCTGTTTCAGTACCGCCGACTGCTCTTGGTGCAGACGGCGAAACGTCTTGTCGCGGATATTATCCTGGGAAAACGACAATATAGAAGAAATGGCCATGCGAATCGCAACCAGACGCGCGAACAACGTCGAATACGATGGACTTTCGACGAGGGTTTTCAACCGTGCCTGAACGAAACCGTTTCCCGCAATGTTCTGCGCTTCCTTGATGTGTCCGTACACGGCCGGCGACAAATAAATGATGCCAGAAATCTCAGGTTCCTGCATCCAATGTTTGTCCGCCTTTGCCACAACAGCGCAAATATTGTCGATGTCCTGCGTCGCTTGACGCCCTTTGCCCGTCGACGACACCAACTTGCCGAGTCGACGCGCCGAAAATGCAGACACCATCATCAAAAATTTATATCCAGGGTCCTTGCGTATTTCCGCCTCCAGTGCAAGGCCAGCCTGAAACTCACGAACTGTACTCCCGTCCGCACCATGCGCAACCATACGCTCGGCTTGTTCCTCTTGCTGCTTGCTTGCAGGTTTTTCTTGGTCCAGGACGCGCACAGAGGTCTCATTCGAGTCTAAACCTTCCGCTGCGGCAAACGTCACTTCGTGCTGTTGCCAGGCATCCATTTACACATGAGACCGTGGGCTTTATACTACTAATCGACATGTTGTACATGTCCGACATGACCTTGCATCAGACGAGGCAAGGTCATGTGTGTAAACATGCGGTCACGCTGGTAATCCACCCACTTGAAATACACCATCATACCACAAATCACAATGCCGATAAAAAAATAATGCACATTGCTCCACAACCAATCCAATGTACCGTCGCAACGTCCGTGACCACAAGGATACCAATCGTTCAAAATATCGTACGCCGCAGCTTCCGTTGGACTCTCATTTACGATATGCTCTGCCTTTTCACACAGATTAAATGTACCCAACTGAGAACGCGTAATTGCGTCTGCACACACGTCAGAGTGAAGGTACACGCGGGCCTCAGAATGCTTGCGTCTTCGTTCGACGTGATAGCGATTGAAATTACGAATCTGTAGTAGCACCGTGACAGTAGCGAAGATACCCATAGTCCAACGCATATACATGATTACACAGGAAATAACAATATTTATACTTAATCAATTCACACTCTAAATTTAAATCCACACTATTAAGTGACCGTATTTTCGTACGCCGCCATACGCAAATGGACCCCCTCAAGTTGTTTGGTGATGTACTCAATTTGACCAAAGTTCTCTTTCGCCACTGTCTGCATGTTGTCCATATTACGCCCAAGTACTTCTAGCGCACTACTGAACCCATCAAATGTCTTCACAAACGTCAAATTCATTTGGACCAACTCAGCGTCACGCGCCGCCAAACGTTCCGTCAGCGCATTCATCTGCCGATGGTGAAGAAACACCCAAGCAAACAGCAAACATAATATCGCGTTCACGGACGACATGGTTGCTTTAGTTACGGGTTGTGTATAAATAATAATATATGACGAACTTTATATAGAACCACAAGAAAAAAAAGTATCCGATACCAAATTTAATTTAAATTAAATTAAATCTGAGAACCCCAAGAAAAAAACAATCACGACTAAATTTAATTTAAATTAAATTAAATCTGAGGACTTGAAGAAAAAAAGTATCCAATACCGAATTTAATTTAAATTAAATTAAATCTGACGACCCCGAGAAAAAAAAAATCACGGTCAAATTAAATTAAATTTGGCATAATAAGTACAACTACATTAAAGTTCGAGACCTTTGAGTCTTGGGTGTCGCTGATTCGTGTATGGTACCGTCCATCGCCATTGAAAGTGATGTCCGAGGACACCCCACTCGGTTATTTCTTCACGTCCGAATCGGCGCATGCTCATTTCCAAAATCGACGGATGCACCTGCACGCGATACAGAAGGTATTTGGACTCGGCGTTGTACTGTACGTCCACGTAATCCATGACGTGGTCGTACAACATTCTCGCACATTCTTGTTGTGTATGATACGGTGAGAAAATGTGATTGTTGGTTTCTTCACATGCTTCGCGTATAGCCGTGTCAATGGGGCCTCTATCCACTCGGTCAGTCTTGCCACCGATGTCTTCTAGACGTCCCTGACATTTGTTAAACATTCGCATTATCCGGTTGCCTTTGTGTGTCCACAAAAGGATACCAGCGGCACGGACGGGTTTACTCTTGTAATAGAAAGTAGGACGAAACATGAAATGAAATGAAATGTCCAGATTAAATAGACTTTAAATTAAAATACCAAATGAGATTGGATGCCCTCTGCCGGCGCCAATAATTTTTGCCGCTCTTGTTCAAGTTGATGCAAAAGCAGTTGGCGTAGCTGCTTGAACCCGAGTATCGACGTGACCCATTGTTCACGGGTCCATGTTTTCTTGTCCGCCAGTTCGGTACCCACGTGCACGTCGTACCACTGGAACAGCGGAGGAAAGGCAGAGTCGTTAACGACGAGCTTGGTCATCAGTTCCTGACGGTGACGGCGGAGAGCTTCGGGCAGTTGTAGGAACCAACTAGAGAAAGCTTTCTCTGACACAAATCGGTTTTGTCCGTAATCGATTTGTACAAGTGTATCCCGTAAGTACATATAGTTGTCGAAATTAGGGTCGCGGTTATACATGCCTGCAGTGTCATACATTTTCAATATAAAATCGAACAGCTGCAGTGAACCTTTGCCCAAGGCCGTGTTCAGCGTATTTACCTTGAAACGTTTCCGCGAAAGCCCTCGCATGTACTCGTAACCCTGGTCGAGTGGTTGTATCTGTAACGCATTCGGGCACTTTTCGATAATCATGGCCTTCTTGTTGTATGATTTAACTTCTGGCGCTAGACCGCGTTTGTGAGCCCACTTCTGCAGCTCTGCCTCAATCTCGGGCGGTACGTTGTTTTCGTCTGATGTGGTATGTTTTTTGAGAATGACAGGCGCGAGCACGCCGTTGAGTTCAATGGAAAAAATATGCGAATGCAGACCCATCGATTTCATCTTGGTCATGGTGACCACTGTTTCATGGGCTGTGTTTGCGTTCACAATAAAGCGACTGCACGTTTGCCCACCAGAGTTACTCAGTGGTGGCAGGTTGTCCAGTTTGCTCCATACGCGTAGTATTTCGTGCCACTGGCTCGTGAACGTGTGTTTCCGTACGGACTGGAATGGCGACAATAGTCGAAGCCTCTTCAACGGTCGTGCCGACATTATCTTCGGCATCGTTGCTTTTATAGGAGCGTGGCATTATGATCGTATTTTTCGAACTGGCTTCGAAATTAGGCACGGGCAACTCGGAGGGGTCGGGCGATTGAAACATGAATGACTCTGCGAAAAAACTCATCTCTGACACACCACACACTTAAATAATGTAAACATGTTAGACATTATTTACAATGTATACACAACTGTCATGAATAATAGCACACGTCCATGCTGACGCTCGACGACCATCTTCGAATCGCGGAGCAGCTCTACATCACGGAACAACAGCATCGAAACCTCGTGGCAGATTTTCACAAGAAAAAATGCGCGGCGCGTAGGTCGAATCAAATAAAGTTCAAGCCCAACAGTGCCCAAGACGTCAACGTTTACAAAAAACGTGTACGACCATACGACAACAACATTTTTGGGATAGTCAAGTGCACTATGGACTCGCTTGTGTACAACACATATACTGCAGATGCTTTTGCCGCTTTTGCACAAACGCATCCACGAGTTGAAGGACGCGGGGATGTCTATTTCTTTATTCGCAAACGCGTTCAGGCCGGAGATGTACAAGTCACGCTACAAACTTTCTCGTCCGAACCCACTCTCACACAAACGGATTTGGACATCATTGCATGGCATAACCACGGGAAGCTCGCGTTAGTCGAGGAATGTTTGAAACACATGCTTGCTGGCACAGCGACACGTACATATATCAAACAAATTAAAACCTGGATAACAGGACTAAAAAATCAGTTAAACAAATAGATCTATCATGTCATTATAAAGCATTTATCATCTTGTATGGAAAACAATGTTCTAGCTCGGGTTCGGGCGCCATCTGGCCCGTCATATAGAACTTGAGCCAAGTGGAGTGTGTCACCACTGCAACATTGTCCGCTTCCAGCGTGTCTACATAAGCGTCAAACTGACGCCGAAAGACGGCCGGTGGCATCGAGTTGGGCCACGTCTGTTGTTCGGCGACGAGGTCTTCGAAATCGACGCGTGGGAACAACATTTCAAGAGTCGATTTGGCGGACCGACGGTTGCATATTTCAGTGTGCTGTGGAAACTCTTTCAGACACTCGAGTGCGACGATATTGGTATATGGGTACATCAACTCGGCTGTCTGCAGAGCCCGCGCCAACGGTGAGACTAACACGACGTCCACTGGCGGAACGCGCGCTGTTCTCGCTTGCCGCATTCCCTCGACGGTGAGTGTTGTGTCTTCAAAATATGTATATGCTTCATTGTCGTACTTGGGCACGACTACATTGTGTAGGGCCTGGCCGTGCCGAATGCCCACCATCTGTTTTTTAAATATTTGACGGACGAGCTGTGCGGCCATCTGTGCATGCTGCCCAGACTCTTTTATACCAGATATGACATTATTCTCTCGCGCGCGAAGCTGATGTCGATGTTGGTACGCCGGCCAAAGATGACGTGAAAAAGATTATAACGTTTCACTTGCATCATACGGCGCCACGCTTTATGTGTTTTCCATTTTGCAAAACGTAAAGCTTTGTACAACACTTCTTTGGTCGTCGTTTGGTCATCAAACGGGCGCAACGTCTTGGCTACACGTGGGTACCCCTTGAAAAGCACGCGGGGGTCTGTACGCTTTCTTGACGGACGGTCACGCTCAGCGTACCATATATGATATAGGTCGAAGAGGCGATATTGGCTTTCTCGGGCAACAACATACGCATCCATTTCACCCTATTTAAATTGTGTTAATTTAAATACTATGACCGGGCCAACTCGAGACGAATTAAAGGCTCTCGTCCACTATTATGCCGACAAAGCTGCTCTATACGGAAGAGCAATGCCTGTGGGTGGGCCACAGGCTTCTGAAACAGAGCAGGAGTACCGCGACCGTATTCTCGATTGGTTGAGCACTGTTGAACCGGACGCGAATAAGCGCACAGCTGTACTTTTGTCGTTACGATTAAAATTTTAATTTAAACGATTCATTATAGGTCGAAGTCGTATAAGAAGATAATAAATGTTACGCCTAATTTAGTTTTTATATGTCTCTTGTTATGTATAGTAGTTACAATGTTCTCTCGCCCAGCGTTGATTCCACATCGGGTGAAGGCCTTGTTCCATAATAAGAAAAGTTGCATCGACATTCGCGACGGTCAAGTGTATTCCATAAAGGCCAATACCAACAACCGTAAATGGTTTAACGAAGTTACCCCTGACACAGCGACCATTTCCATCAACCCTCGCACGCAACGCGACAACCGGGCCGTGTACACGTCCAAAGAACCGTTCCACGTTCTATCTTTCGGTTGTGGTGCCGATACGTACTACTGGGGACGGTACAAGTGCGTCGGAGGACAGCGTCAAAAGCAGTTCAAGTTGGTGTACGTCGACGGCGGTTCGTTGGACGCTTGTCTGGCTCCCGGTGAGACCAATCACCGTTCCAAGTTAGAGACGAGCTGGGCAGAGGCTTTCAAGGACCAATGCATTCAGGCGACGTTCGAACCAGCGACAATGAAGTTGTCTGACGGTTCGGAGTACACGCCCGACTTTTGGCTACCCGAATCGTCTACGTTTATCGAAATCAAGGGTCCGAATCCGACGAAGCGCGAGTTTAAAAAGTGTGCGGAGACGCGCCGCCTTGGGTTTAAGATTAAGATGTTCCATGGCGGCCCGCGCGGATTCGTAGAGTACGATTGGACGAAGGAGGGTAAGATGTCGATGCGCGACCAGGAGACGTATTACCGCTACTTGCACCCGGTCAGCACGCGCAAGCGGCGCAAACTTCACAACGTTTCCACTTATTAGAGTATAAATATAATAATGTCTGTTTCTTACAATGAGTTGTATTTGGTGTGGTATAGACCGCAGTTATTATGTCACTGTAGAACACGCGTCTCGCCAAAATTGCCATACATCGGACAGTGGGTACCACGAATTCTCTGAATTTGGAACGTGTATCCGATGGTTCGACTGTTTGCGTCAAAAGCGGCGCGCGGTCAATCACGAACGTCTTCTTCGACACCGTCGTGAAAAGCGACCAAACACTATTTAAGGCGTGTGAACAAAATAAATATGTCAGCCATTAAGACGCACGACGTGTATAATGTGATTCATGGAGACGACCTCGTCGTTGCACAGGAAGGGGAGGAAAAACGGTTCAAGGTGACCTCTATGTTGCTCCAACGAGACCGTCCGTCGGTGTGTCAAATATTTACAGCGACCGAGAACACGGGGTCGCTAGCATCGTCAGAAACGAAGGCATTCAACTGCAAAGTCGTGTCTACAGAGCCGAGCCAACATTCGACCAAGTTTAATTTGAAAGCAGTTGTCGGAACGGAAACACAAGAAATAGCATTGACGTCGGTAAAAACACAAAGTAGCGAATGTACAATATGTTGATTGAATTGGATTTTTTGTTTTGATTATATATATAATGTTTGAGTTTGATGTCAATGTTGTTGCTGTTTGCACTGTTGTTGTTCAGCCCAGTCGCCGCGGAATGGCCACCGTCTTCGTGCAGTCGGAATGCCGTCATCTCCGAAAATCGCGTACAGTTGACATCTTCCTCCAACGAAATGTCAGAATGTTCAGTGGCGCAATTCTACGAAGACGAGGTGTACATTCGTTTAGCGCGGTTCTACTCAAGTAATAATCGTAATTACCGCGGTATTTTGGACTCAAGCATCATCATCTCTGTCAACGACAGAGACGACACTGCGTTGTTCAACCTTCAGGTGCACAGTGACAGGATACTTGCACTCGAAAATCGTTGTTTCGGCGTTTTTCAGAATGCTAAACCGATGGAACTTCAACTCAAGGTGCACACGTTCTACGATTTGCAGAAAACGGTAGTCGGTGTGAGCACCGCTAAAAACGGACGCGACTTCAAGGCTTGTTTTCAATTTGAATTGGATAAAGTTGTTGGTAAGTTCAAACTAAGCATACGTGCGAGTACGCAATCAGGCATGGATCAATGGGTCCACGCGATTTCCACGGACGGAGGTCCCAAAGGCATGGACACAAAAAGTATTCACGCGAAGATAGGGTCTCTGGAAAAACAGGTGAAAACCTTACGCGTCAATGTTGTCGAGCTGTCTGAAAAGATTGCCCAGAACAACATACAACAAGACGAACACATACAAATTGTCAACACCAAACATCGCGAACTAGACAAACACCTCAAGACGTCTATATCGCGCAACGACCAGAGTGTGCGTCATTATTCGTACATGTCATGGGCCATGTTTGTCCTTCTATGTATATTCGGTATAGGTGCCGTCAAATTTACACAACACTACATTCGAAAACGAGACAAAATATTCTGAAAATCCAGAACATGTAGGGAATATGACCGTATTTAAATGAAGAGTGAGTATTCAGTAGAAAATCATGTCCAATTTTAACTATGAACCGTCTAAAAGTTCTCTCCGCGCCGATACTGTGGTCGAGTTTGTCAACCGTTCGCTGCTGGATTTTAAGATGAACGAGATTCCAGGTATGGGTCCAGCGTCGATTCAAAAGTTCTCGGACCACGGCATCTACACACCGGCCCAGATTGTGGCCAAGTTTCTGTCCTTTGTGGACTCAGATGAGGCCACAGCTCAGCAGGTCTGTGAAGCGTTTTACAATTGGGCCAACCCTATCATGGGAAAGGCCAACACGCACAACCTGACGTTTGCGCTCGCCAATTACGCAGGCGAGCACGGTCTCTTCCGTTACGAGTAAACTGACCAACCAAGCCCTAAAATAGAGAGTATCATAACTACAAACCCAAGTATAATCCAAATCGTCTGTTTATTAAATATACCTAAAGTGGTGATTATTGTACCGGCGATAACGCCCAGCAGTGACATAGCCACCGCGCGCCCAAATGAAGGTGCAGGTTTCAAGGTAATTTGACGCGATAGTTGTTTGAAAGCGATTTCGGGTGGTAACAGATGTCGCGAACGCCGGCCACTATGCACCGACATAATACGTAAAATAGTTCAGATTAAATACACGAAATTCATTATTTGTATCATCGCTCTAGATAAAGAAATGCACTACGTTGACGCGGTCCACTTCTTTCTTTAGTGCGTTTTGGCCCGTAATCAGTACCCGTACCACCGACCGTGTACTCACAGAACGCGTGCACTTCGACACGGTCTTTAATCAGTTCCCAGAGAATCATTTTTCGAATGGCCGCGTCGAATTTGGCGTATTTTTCGGGTGTGGTGGCCACCTGTATTTCTTTTGCACCCCACTTACCATCAGGTCCTTCATCTCCTACAATAACAAGAACCGAATCGGGGCCAGCCCACTCCGTACCCGCATCACCCCAGTGTCGTTTAAAAGATGAATCGTGGAAGAGAATTTTTTCGAGCACGTTCTCCAGAGAATCATCTTTCCAAACATTTGTCGGGTTAATGTACGTCCGTTCTATAGAGTATGCGTCTGGCGTAGGCTCGGGGTTGCCGCCGGGCCTGGCCTCAGCCGCGGCGAGTCTTTTCGACAGTGGATGCTGTGCGGCATGTGAGACAGTGACATCGTCAGTGGACGTTATGTGTTTGAGGTATGACATTTAATTTAAATTAAATTAAATTCCATTTATAGTGTGTTTTCGGTATTCCACGAATGTAATGCATAGTTGTTTTTTAATACGAGAAATATAAAATGAGTATAAAAATAAAATGGACGCCGATATGCCCCAGACGAGTGCCGATGAATTTGACCAATTGAAGAAAGAGTACACTGATGCCATTCCGGAAGGCGATGCCATCAAAGCACAGTTGAAGAGTTTCAACAAGGCACAGAAGCAGCGGCATGCGAAGATTTACCAGTACATGCGTGAGAATAACATGATGACGGCGGACCTGGGCGGTGTGACGTTTGAGCGCGAAGAGAAGACAACGGTACCAGCGGTCTCTCTCAAGACGTTGGAAGAGATTGTGGAAAACCCGGCCGTGGTAGAACAGTACAAGCGTGAGTATGCGAAGACCAAAGAGTCTCTCCGTGTGCGTAAACCTAAGCGTCAGCGCACCGAAGAGACATCCGATGAGTAAATGTAAAAACGTATATTTAACAGCACAAGTTTATTTATAATTATGAAACGACCTCGATGTAAAACGTGTAGACATACTATGAAAGGACACAAAAAACCCAAGTGTTCCTCCGAAGAAACCCTGATGTTTTCAGACGGTTCCACTTATATCGGGACCGTTTACGACGGCAAACCGTCCGGCTACGGGCGTTTGATAATGAGTTCCTTCGAGTTGTATGTAGGCGAATTTTTGGACGGAAAACGACACGGAAAAGGCAAACAACGCTCTCGACGTGGTATTTTTTACGACGGCGAGTGGTCGAAAGACAAGTATCACGGCCACGGCGTATTGCGCACGTCAGAGAATACGTACACCGGGAAATTCTATAATGGTCAATATCACGGACACGGAGAATTGACGGGTGAGGAGTCGTATATCGGAGAGTGGTCACATGGAAACAGACATGGTCACGGCACCCTAAAGAACGCCTCTGGGGCCTACGTAGGGAGCTTTTATTATGGGCTGCGGCACGGCATGGGCATGCAGACGGATGCGGATGGCTCTATGTACACTGGTTCGTGGCGCTCTGGTAACAAACATGGCCTCGGCGTGTTTACGAATCCAATTGAAACGTACACTGGTCACTGGGTCAATAATAAACGCCATGGTCATGGCAAGTGGGAGTCCAAGTATCTCGGTGTGTACGAGGGTCAATGGAAGCGTAACGTGCGACATAAACGCGGCACGCATACGTACATAGACGGTTCGGTATATACGGGCGGGTGGAGCTATGGCAAGCGCGTTGGGCACGGTATTATGAACTTCTCGGACGGTGCTGTGTACCGAGGATTTTGGCTTTCTGACGAGATGAACGGCAGAGGCACTTTTAAAGACGTCGACGGCGTCACGTTTAGAGGCGAATGGTCCAACGGCGACCGCGAAGGTACGTTTTTAGAACTGGTCGACGACAAGGTAGTCGCGGAAGGTTCCTGGCTATGTGACGTGCGGCACGGGGCTTTCAAAATCGGTAACGAACGCGCCCTCTTCTTATGGGGCTCGCGGACGGAGTTCAGCAGCGTCAAAAAGGCGCGCAAGGCTGTCCTCAAGATGATAGCGCAAAAGGACACTCTGTCTGCTGAGGAAGTCATCCGTTTTTACCCCAAGTTGTTGCGTTGGTCCTTGTTCAACAAACACGACACGCATGGGCTTCTGGTGCATATGTTGGAACAGACAGTGGTGGACAAGAAGTTTCGGAAGCATGCATATGAATTGTTTTTGGCCCAGCGCTACGTAATGATTGAGCGCATGTTTCGATTGTGTTCAGAGTCGCTGCAGAGCCAAATCGCAGAAGAACAGGACTTGTTGTTTGACGCCATGACGAAAGAATTTGTGGCCAATCCGTGGGTAGTGGGTAGTGTGGGATACTCCGAAGACACGAAACAAAAACTTTTGGAGGGATTACATTTGGGTGACTATGGGCGTTGTCCACCTCGTAACCCGTACACACGGCAAACTCTGACCGCGTCGTCCGGCAAATATTTGAGTGAGATGAAGACAGCCAAGCAAGTGTACGCCAAGATGTGTACCGTCTCCGAAAAGACAATAGAGACGCTGGCGTTTGAATATAATATGCAAGATTATGAACAACTGTTGCAAAACGCACGGGCCGCTAACGATAGAGATACAATTAAACATTTGATGAAAGAAAGAAACGAGTTTATACGCGCAAGGAGACGTCTGGATTCTGCAGACTCAAATGACTCTCAAAATCAGTAACACAATCTATGGTGCCCTTCGTTTTAAGCGTGGTCACTGTAACGGGCAACCTTTGGCCGATTCGCCACGCTCGTCCAATGGCTTGCTTTCTAATATGCGCGTCAAGGCACGGTTCGAGAAATAAGACGTGGGAACCTGCCGTGAGGGTGATTCCGACCGACGCTGTTTTCGTCGTCATTACAAAGACGCGCACGTTGGGGTCTGTCTGGAAAGCACGAATGGATTTTTCGCGGTGTTTGGGCGTCATGCGTCCTTCGATGGACACGTAAGGGATGTTTGCGCGCTGTAGGCCTGTGCACAGTAATTTCCATGCGTTGTGAAATTGTGTGAACACAATGAATTTCTGCGTGTCTTGCGAAATAATACGTAACGCGTGGTCTATTTTGTGTCCGTTTGTCGATTCGACACCGGTCAGACTTTCGTGTGTCGATGCGTCCATTTCGACCGTGTCGCCATTTTGCTCCGTCATGTACCACACGCTTCCCACTTCTTCACTCACGGCGGGCTCGTCCACAGACAGTTCGTGCAGTATTGCGTTTCCCGCGGGCGCTCTACAAAGTGGACACCTGCGTGTTTGGTCGTGGTGGTACGCCGACTGTATGCACTCAAGACAAAACATATGATGGCACGGGGTGACTGTCGGTCTGTCCATGGCATCCATGCAAATGGAACACTTTTCGTTGCCTGCCGCCCAGGATTGAATCGTATCCTTGAGAGATTCGTCGTAGTTTGTAGTGCCCAAAGTGCTAATGTAAGTGTGTATTGATTTTGTTTCTGTTTGTATTTGCCGCTCTGCGCACGGAAATCCGTAGTGACTTTGGCGGTTCAATAGTGGATGTATCGCAGCTAGACGTAACCACCGTTTGTAATGCAGACGTCGGGTTAGATGATGAACCCCCTGCATAGATGTATCGTGTTCGATACGCTGTCGTATTGATTCGACAAGCTGTTCGTACAGTTCAGGACTTGAATGGTCCAATTCGACGTCAAGGGAAGTTATATCAGGTAGATTTAAACGGACGTGTCGTTTTTGCTGCCACCACGTGCATGTCGTCAAAATATCGCGCAAAAGTGCCGGAGTGGCACAATGTCCGCCTCTGAAGAACATGGTCGACGTCAAGTCGTTGAATGGACTGACGCCAAGAAACGCGAGCATCGACACCACATTCTGCCTACCTTTCGGCCACGGTGTTGCAGACACGCACCACCGCAGCGGCGCATACAAACGGCACACAGCTTTGGCGGTGGCCGAATGAGCGTTGCGCATTTCGTGAGACTCGTCGAGCACGATGCGGCCCCATCGGATAGCGCCGATAGTCGGAACATGCTTTTGAGTCTCGTTCACCACGATGCGGTACGTCGTGACCACTATATCAGCGGCTCGGAGTTCGTCCATGTCATGCGTACGCCGGCTCCCGTGAAACTTATGGACTGAAAGTGACGGGACATGCGTTTCGGCTTCCGTCATCCATACCGACAACATTGTGGTGGGAACCACGACCAGTGTTGGGCCTGGAACCGACTTTTGAGAAGCGACAAGCGCCAAAATTTCCACAGTCTTGCCCATGCCGACGTCTTGGGCCAATAAGCCACCACGCACTGTTGTGTTCGGCGCCGTGAGCGATAAGTGTCCAAATACCGACGAATAGAAACGAAACCCGTTTTCAAACGTGTTTTCTGACCAGCCCCAACTAGATGTCGGCGGGGCACTCCTTTCGCGCTCTATCAACCAGTTCAAACAGCGTTGTTGAAACGGAAACAGGTCAGTCACAAAGGACGGGTCAGGAGTCGTAGCTTCGCGCTCGCTGCCTCTTTTCTTGCTTTGGCGTAGAACTCCGGAGAAGAAATGTTCGTGGACGGGTCCGGAAGCGACTTGTGGGCGTGTCTTTGGAAACATGATAAAGAACAATCTCTGGAACTGCGTGTGCAACCCCGCGTCGTAATTGCGGGGCTTGACGAATGTCATGTCGTGCAACAGTACGTCCAGCGTGAGTGACGTGGAATCCGTCGCGACCGGCTTGAATAACACAACCGGAAGACAGTCTTTGCGCCATTTTTTTAGTTCGGTTTGGATGTGTTCCGTTGGGGATTTCCACATTCTCAATTTCGGAAGGAGTCCGGCGCGCACCGACTCCGGAAACAGCGCCGCGGTCTCTGAAATCGGCGAATTGTACAAAAAATTGCTAAAACGGTCGATTAGTACAGAATGGACGTCACAAAGCGCATGGAAATACGTCATCCATTCCACACGAAAGTCATGGATGTCGGTCGTGTAACCACCACGAGGCTTGGGCCGACTCGGTCGGTGCACGTGTTCGCGCGTCAGGGACACAACGGTGCGCCATGTCTCCCAAGCGACAGGGCTCGCGGCACCGGGCTGTGGTCGCCCGAAGCGAATATATACACCTAGCATTTTAGACAACGCTGGACGTGGTTCCATCGATTCGAGGCCCTCCCAAGACACCTTCAGTGTACCAATGGATCGCCTCCAAGCCGCCCGGGGCACGACAGAAGACGGACACTCGTGGCGGATAGTTAACCACTCAATACGCGAGTCGGACATATGTTCCCACCGACACGGAATGGCGTCCTCACGACGAATGCGAATCAACGCGTGGTCGTGGTCGAAGGCATCCACGGTCCACGTCGCTCCATTGAAACGAACCGAGGACCCCATGTACGTATCTTCAGCCTGACTTGCTTTCAGACGTTTAGGCACATGGCCCATAGTCTCACGCATCATTAGCCAATGACAACCGGCATGTAAATCGTCGCCGAAACGTTCAACCGCCTCGGCTGCAGATGCCCGCTCAAACCCCATTTCGATATAACGTTCCATGGTTTTCTGCTTTGTTGTGTCCTTTTATATGTCGTTCGAATTAAGCGTTACATTTTCACACGACAATTCGGCAGACGTTGTGGAATATAAACATTGTACGGATAAAAATAAACAAACTCTCGTTCGGTTTAAATTAAAAAATTAAAGTTTTGCCATCGTCTCTATTTTTAGCACGGCGTTTCGCGGACGCTATCGCAGCACGGTTTATCCTCTCCGCTGAATTTTCTCCTTTTTCTGTGGCTGCTCCTGCCATACGAGTGAGAATGTATTCGTTCAAAAGGCCCACAAGACCCTCAATGATGTATACGTATCGACTGTCAAGTTTGTACGGGCCAAGACCCACTTTCGTTCCCGGTCCCGAACTCAACAGCTTATTCTTTTTTTGCATCAAATATACTATGAGCCATTGTGCCGCAGCTACGGGGTTACCACCTTCCAACGTGGCAGCGTTGACTCTCTTCGCTATTTTTTCACTGGACACTTGTCTTTTATTTTGAATGTCGTCTACAAGCTGACCCGAGAAGAAATTTTTCTTGTTGACTGGACAATAAGGTTCTGTGCCATAGGTTTCGGTCCCTTTTATAGAATGGCCTTCTTTGTCTTGTAACGAGGGTTGGCGTGTTACTACATATGGCAGGAATCGTATTCTCTTGGGTCCACCAAGTGCGAGTTTCCTGGGCGGTTTGTTTCCACTTGGTTTAGGTTGGTGTTTTCTTTTTTTCGGCGCGCCCGGGGCAGCGAGTGCTGACATTTGTGTACAACCGGAATACATATATAGTGTGGTTTTCTTGAAAACGAAAACACGTATTTAGTGCTGTCGTTTTCAAGACACCCGTCTATATGGAGGTGCACATCATGCTATTGTCCACAATGACACCCGAAGATACTGCAGCGAATTTGGCCCCACATGTAATCACGTTCGACACGCGTGAAGGCACTATCCAAAAGTTCCGGTGGGTCCGACAAGACAGACCTGTAACCGTGTCTTTGTGGGTAGCATGCCTACATCCATTGGTCGAGCATCTCGGGACGTCGTTCATACCGCACATGGATGCGTGCGTCTGTTGGTATCACGACCACGACGGACTCTCGTGCATCAAGGTCAAAGCAGCTATGACGTTTTTACAAGGACTGCACGACAATGTGCGGCTAATGGCGACAACGTGGCCGAACAAACACGACAAGCATCATTCGAGAATTCGCCGTCACTACGATGCGCACGGCTTTGAAATACAAAGACTCGTATCGAGCCTAGACACTAATATTGAAGAAATGTTAAAAGTGCATTTAGATATTCAGAAACATTTATAGACCGTCGTCGACACTTTCAAGCCCCAGGACGCCGAACATGACTAGAAAGCCCGGTATTCTGTACACAACCACCGCTGTGGCGAAAGACGCGAAGAACATGCCATAACTTATCGTACAGTATGTGGTCGCGCATCCCCTTTCTCCTTCAAACTGTCTACCAAGACCCGTATCGATCTTGTCACATAAGCCGCGCCATCCCAAAGCGGACCACCCGAACAACGAGAACGATAGAATACCCCAGACGATGTTGAGCCAGAAAATAATGGCTGTTGTGGAGTTTTCACACAATGACTCTGGGCGCGACGATGTCACGCCGGTATGAGCGGCTGTCAACACGGCGTTGAGCGCGAGGACGCCAAAACCGGCCTGACCCAGACCGGACAGTAGTGAGTCGATGCCAAACGGGGCGCAGTCAGTGAGTTTGTCCGTTTTCGTACAAGGTGGCATGATGGTCCAGCCGAAGGCGGGTTTACCGGCCGCAATAACACCTTCTGCGTCCATAATGACGAGTTCTACTTGTTTGTCGTCTTCAACTGAACCGCAGTAACCCGTAGCAACGCCGTCTTCAGTAGCGTTTACGTGTGGGAAGTTACCGTGACAACCATCTGTCTTAATTTGAAACCCATTTTTGTCTTTAATTGTCATAAAGTCACCCTCGTTATCGCCTGTTGTTTGTATTTTGAATACCATGTTGGAACCTGGGTAGTTTGCGTAGTCCATGTTGATACCAAACAGGATAAGGGTGGACAGTAACAGGACGGACGCGAGCACGCCAAAGAAACCACGGGCGATGTTTAAGTTCTTACTCGTAGAAAACGCTCTACAGTCGGGACAGCTCATGTTTAAAAAAAAAATGAATCCTTATATACTACCTATGTTTGAACCTCTACGGATCACTATGTTAAGTGTGGTGTTTCGCTGTTTGGTTTGATTTGTCAATACCTGTGTTAACGTACTCATGAAACTCTTTTCCACGAACCAACCGTTGTGCAATGCCCAGTCCAAAATTTGGAACAGTGAATTAATGACAGTGCCACATCCTCGTATGGAGACTGTGTCCGCGTGTTCGTTCTCGGCGATAGATTGTATAATTTGCACTGGGTCGTCGTCGCGACGAAGCGTAAATTCAAAATAACTTTTATATGGCGAGACTGTGACGTACAAGCACACTCGCCCATGTTCTGTGGGTTCCACGTTGACGGTCACGCCGTGGTTCAAGCGTCGAAACACATCCACTGCGAACAAAAAAGCAGATTTGTTCGTTTCCATCATTTTATGCACAAACACTTGTCCTTCCGCGAGGACCCTCTCAATGCGATTGACCCAATCTTGTTTCTGCATTTTAGGACTGAGTGCTACATATATACTAAAAACTTTGAAAAGCGCGCTGGATTGATTTCCCCGAGGGGTCTAAATGTTGTTTGAAATTTTCGTGCCATTCCGCGGCCGCACCCGTCGAGCACGCAATGGATTTACCGGTGTAAAGTACGGTCTTTTCAGCGGCGGGTTGTGCAAATAGGGTGCGGAACATGCATCTGTACAAAAATGCTTCCTTGGTGGCGGGCGTGTTGTACGGAAAAAGGATGTCTGCTGTCGCAAACGCACTGTCTGATATTTGGCGCTCTGCATGTAAAATCAACGAGTCAATCCACGCGCTTCCGACCGCGTCCGAAAACTGGGCTTTGGTCCTATCCACGACACAATCGGGCACGATGCCGCGAAACGCCTCTCGCACAAACCATTTCTCGGGCTTTGCTCCCTCTGGGTGCGTTCCGGACATTTTAAAGGCCGGCGGAAGTTTGTTCATGGCATAGTCGACGACTTGTTGGTCCAGAAATGGTACGCGTGTCTCCACTCCCCAGTCTCCGAGCGTTTTGTTGGCACGTTGACAGTCGTATGCGTGCAGTTGACTCATTTTGTTCTTACACTCTTTGACCATTTCGGCGGTGTTCGGACAGTGGAGATTGTACAAATACCCTGCAAACAGCTCGTCGGAACCTTCGCCGGAGAGCACCATCTTGATGCCGCGTGATTTTAGAACCTTGCCGAGCATCCACATGGGCGTGGACGCGCGCACGGTGGTCAAATCGTACGTTTCGACGGCCTTAATGACATTGCGGAGATGTTCAATGCCCTCCTCGACCGTGTATTCCACGGACACGTGGTGCGTCCCGAGTTCGTCGGCCACGCGTTTGGCAGTGCGGACGTCGGGCGAGTCTTTGAGGCCGATACAAAACGTGTGCACAACCGGATAGTCTGGACGTAACGTCTTCGCGACTTCTACGGCGAGCGTGGCCACGATGGTCGAATCCAGTCCTCCGGAAAGTAAGACGCCCCAAGGAACGTCTCCGTTGAGCCTTTTGGATACGGCTTGTCTCATAATGTCGACGAGACCGTCGGGAGCATTCTGGTTGGCTTCAGGCCAGTCCGAATACGGTTCCGTGTATGGAGTCCAGGACACAGGTTCGCCGATGCGGAATGCAGCGTAACTGCCTGGTGGCACGGTGTGTACGGGCGCCGTTGTGGGCATTGCCGCCAACAACGATGAAAAGACGAGGTCGTCCGACCAGTAAAGTGGCGTGACACCAATCGGGTCCCGCGCTACAATTACTTGCAACGTTTTGTGATTCCACGCCACAAACGAGAAAATGCCGTCAAGTTGTTTGATGCCTTCTGGTCCGTGTTCGTCCAGCAGTTTTGGAACGAGGAAACAGTCCGTTTCCTCGGTGTCGGCCTGGTAGTTGTATACCTCGCCGTTCATGGTGACCACCCAATCCTTGTACACGATGGGCTGTGGACCAGCTTCGGGGTGCACGATGGAGAGGCGCGTGTGTCCCAGATACACATGTTCATCTAAATACGAACCAGATTCGTCAGGTCCTCTATTCTTCAAAACATCAAGGGTTGTTGGAGTTGGTCCGCTAATCGCAGCTAGAATTCCACACATGATTTATGAAATAAACTGTTTCTAAATATGTAAACTACATCATACTTTTTGGGATTTACACATCTTTGCGTGGCCTTTTAGCGTCTGGTTCGTCGCCGGTGTCGTCGGCCACTCTTTTTCCAGTCGCAACTTCTTCATCGCTACATTCCTCATCGTCTATTGCAGCATCGCCGGGCAACATGAGGCAATCTGGGTATCGAATGTCGGTCCGCACGTCTAGGTCTTCGGCAACGAGAAACTCGACAGACTCCCACGGTGTTTGGGATTCTTTGCCTATTTTGGCGGTCCATTTCAATGCAACTTCATCGTCAATGTCGCGCACAATGCTGTACGTGCCTGCAGTACGCGTGGCACATGCGGAGTTGGATGTACCTGTGAAGTAACGCGACTGTTCAGTGTTCGCAAGGACATTTTTGAACTGAATGCCACGCCCGCCGGGTGCGCGGTCGATGACGCGCATCACGTGAAAGTACTGACCACTCAGTGGACATGCTGTGAGAATGCGTTTGTGCGCCGAATACTTGTGAGTCTCGGACGCCAACGTATCAAATACACTATCTGTGCCGTTACAAGCATGGTTAAGAATGTGTGCCACGTGCACAAAGGTGCCCTCACTGTTGATGACACACGAGTCGTATTTCTTGCGGCGTTTTCCTGCGTCGAGAACGGGGAATTTACTGTCGGTCGGGTCGGCGCCCACTGCGGGAACTTTGTATGGCTTGCTTTGAAATGAATGCTTGGTCATTTTGAGCAAAAAGTCTTCGATGTTGTTGGTGGACGTGCGACCCTTTTCGAGAGGAATACGCGAGTTGATTTTTTTGCCAAGTTGGCGCAGTCGTGGTAGTTTGATGTAGTCCATGCATGCGGTGTCGGCAGTATTGAACGGGTTGCCAAACTGCGGATTGGACTTTTCCATGGCCCATACTGTATTCAGAATCTTGTGCTCCACCGGCGAGCGAAACTGGTCGGCGAACAACGACAGCGTGTACAGCACCATTTCTTCAGTGACTTTGAGAAACGGCTCCAGGTCCGGAATCATGCCCTCGTTGAACGGCACTCCGTAATGCTTACCCCCAGGCAAGTTGCACACACGCTCGATGGCCGTCACAATGGCCTGGTTACGCGCAAACAATTTGACACGTTCCCAGTCGCGCGGCCCCGGCCGGATGATAGAGTTTTTCGTCATTTTGGACTTGAAACGTGGAATAAGAATGTTACTGGCCGTGTTGTTCACGTCTTTGATGACGCGTGTCCAGATGGCTTTTTCGACGAGCATGACGCGAAACTGCTCTTCGCGCGCCTCTTCAAACAAACGCTTGCGATGCGCTTTGTCTTCGGCCGACATCATGCGCTCGCCGTTCATGCAGTCGTCAATGTCGCGGCCGCGACGCTGCTGCTGCTCAAAGTTGCCCCAGAAGAAGCGTGTCTGCAGGGCCTCTTCGACGTCTCCTTTGGCGTCGTTGGTGGCGCCCATCCATACGCCGATGCATTCAGACTTGGTGAGGCGCGCGGACCGTTTACCCGTAGATTCGTCCTGGTAAAACGTTTTACAGGTCACGCGTTGCGATGTGAGCTTCTCTTTGAACATGGTTTCCTGTGACGAGTCCGCGTTGGGGTTTTTGGCGGTGCGAAACATGCCCGGTGGCGCCTCGTGACACACAGTGCAAATGTCGTTACGGTTGCCGTCGATGGCGTCGGCCTTGCCAGTCTGATACGTCAGGACTTCGGTCGTGCCCGGAATGGATTCCTCTTCCATGACCAAAAAGAGAAACGACTTGGAGGTGGCACCGTCGCCTGCCTGAAAGCAGTTGAGGTGAAGGCCGAAATCACGCCTGAATGCATCGTACCGTGCGTGATGAATCAGATACATCATACGATGTGCTGTAGAAATGAGATAGTACTGTTCGTAGCCTTCGAAGAGCACGATGGCACGGTTGGCGAAGACCGATAGACTTGGGTCTTTTATCTGGTGGCAAATCACTTGATGCTTGGACTGTTGTTGACGCCACGTCAACATTTTGGACACGACGTCGGAAATGCAGGCGTCGGGGTCCAAGCACTGTGTGGTGAGTGCCTTGACGGCCCAATCCTGGTATGCTTTGTATGCGGGTTCGTACATGCCTGGCACGTGTTCTAGCGGACCGCAATCTTTGGCGTAGCGCACTTTGGCTTGGTAGGCGAGAGACGCGAAGGCTGACCGGTCGGCCATTCCGTCGAGACGCGCGCGTTCAAGGTCTTGTGGCGTACGAATGTCATACTCGGTCTCGCAATTTGGGTCGTACTGGTCGTCTATGGGTTTTGCGGGAATCGCACGTTGGGCTTCCATCCAGACCTGGTGGTCGGGCAGGTACTTTTGGCAGAAAATCTTCGGGTGCAGTTGCGCCGGCGTCAGACGAATCACGTGCTTTTCGGTGGGAAACTCGAGATTGAGGACCGGTTCGTTCGAATTCGCTTGGCCCGTATACGTCACGCGGGACTTGAACGCATCGTCGGCGGACTCTGGAATCTTATCGAGCGCGTTATCGATGGAAAAGACCCACTTGGGGTTGGCCACGTTGTTGCCTTCGGACAGTGGGCGCTTCGGGTTGATGATGGCGTCCATTTGAGACGTGAACCGTTGAGAACCGACGTAGCGGTCGGCGACGGTGCGGACGTACATCTCGACGCCGGACACGCACATCCATTTTTGATAGTTTTGGAGGCCCGACAGTGGGTCGGCTTTGCGCGTGTTAGACTTGCGGTCCATCGAGTCGCGGTGGAGCTGTCCCGACTCGAATAACATCTTGTTCAACGAATTGCCAAATTTGACGTCCTTGTGGTGCGACACGGCGTGCACAATGTAGCCCGCGGCGTTTTCTTTTATGGTGGACGACGGAATCCACTGCAACCAGGCCGACACGTAAGGATAGACGTCCGTGGGCATCTGGTCCAGTGGTAGGTTGGCAGTCTCGTACACCATTTGCAGAAACAATTGCAGATTTATTTCGTCGAAACGGGCTTTAGACTCGGCGTGCCGTACGTCACTGAACTTGGATGCCGCGGGCCGCAACATATCACGCGGAATAAAGAGTGCGACGTAGTCGTGGATGTCAGAAACAATTGTTTTCGAAGTTGGTTTGGCATATTCGTTGTCACCCCACAAAGCTAACGGCTCCATGTGCATACCCTCCATGATGAGATTTTTTATACTTAATTTCAGCAAATATTTGGGAATACACTTATGTCAAACAAAAGTGGGGAATCCAATTTTTTTAGGGGTAGTTTAATATAAAGGATTTTATATTTAATTTAAAATACATGGAATTCACTTTACCAGCTCTTACACAAGAAAGTTTCAGCCGATGGTACAACAAAAAACTCCCTCGCGCCGATACAGTCGACGAAAGGATTGTCTATCCAGGCTGTCGCTTGAACTGCTCGACAAAATCACGCGACTTACGCTCGCAAATTCGACCAGAACATGTGTTCGTGACGCACGAAGTCGACACAAACACTTTTCATCATAAGGTTTTGGGCTCAAATAACGTTTTTATACCTTTGCCAAAACGATTATATTCACACTGTTTTCGCAACATCAATATTCACAGTATACCTACAGACAACAGAATTACAGTCCGTCTCACCGAAAACACATCCGTCGTTCTACCATTTATCCCAGATGACTTTGTTTCCCAGAAACGCACGAAGAGAAGCGTGCAGACGCGTATGCGTAAGCGCGACAACAAGAAGAAACGCAAACGCACATCCGAACCCTCTGAACCATACGAAGGGTGGGTGACACGCGTCGTAACACCGGCCACTGTATCGGGCGCGGACGACGCCATTGACGCCTTTCATCTCATGTCTTATATCCGGGCCGAAATGAAAAACAACGACAACAACTTGGACGTCTGCATTCCCAATCCGTTTGCCGGCGCCAACACCATCGAAGACATCAACGGTAGCGACGAGAAACTGAGAACGCTCACGGTCATCATACAATTCATACATCATTACTTTAGACATGCTATTTAGGTCATGTTACAAGATGACTTTTCCGATAATCGCTGCTCTAGAGCGCGCGTGTGCAAGCAACAACCTTTAATGTCTTTTTCAAAATCTGTTTGGGAACCAAATAGTTGCTGTTCTAAACTTGACAAGGATGCGTGCACTTGTTCTACGGTTGTGTCGCCCAAACTCGGTGTATCTCCAGTAAGAATGTCGTTCAGGTCGTCGCGGATGATATTATGAATGTGTAGGACGCCTTGGAAGTATGATTCGCCTTTTTTTGTCGGAATCGAAGGCGGACAGTGGAACATCATATTGACAAGAGAAAGAGTTTCCTGATACAAAAACTTTGGCGTGTACGTCCTAAAGAGAGACATGGATTGTCATTTGGATTTAACCCTAAATAGTGTGGTCGAATCGAGTATTTAGCATTTAGGCTACACCACAATGTTAGACAAATTGCACGCAGAAACGTGCACTCTTAAAATGCGACTAGTGGCGCTCGGCATGGCACTGTCGCCACCAGCCTGTTTACACCAAAACAAACTCAAACAAATGCACACTGATTTCATAGAAATGGCCCAGTGTCTTAACTACAACGGGCCGAAAAAGCTCTTGGACACGACCAAGTATGTGTACGGCAAAGTCACGGGAAAACATTTTTCAATACAAAACATAGAACAACTATCTTCGGCGTCAGCGTCCGTGCATACGTACATGTCGCACTACTTTGACAAGTCGACGAGAGCGCGTTGGAGCCATTGAAGGGATTCACCAACAAAGGGTCCGGCGGTGAGCGCCTGTTCGGCCGCGGTCAAAGGTTGGCCGCGATGCGCCGACAGCATCAGGTCGGCAATCACCCACGCCGGTGCAGTCGACACGTACGCCGGCATCGTTTGGGGGTCTTGACGTACCACGCGAGTGTCCAACGCGTACATTATATATTTTCCCCGTCGCGCGTGGTGCGGCCCGAAAGTGTACGACGTCTCCGAATGATTCACTGTGTGTTCACCTTGGTATCCCTCATACTCTGAGGAAAACATTTTTTGTATATAAATACAGGGGTCTTATATTATTATATGATTAAGTGTATCATTTTATTTTTTATTCTACACTATGTGCGAGGGTTTAATTCACGTGAATGTCGGACACAAAGCACGGAAACGTGGCTCTGTGATTACATGGAGAAACATAACAAGGTATACAGTTCGTGGTCTGAGTTTGTTTATCGCGGGAACATGCTCCGCAACGTACCGAAAGGTCCACATTATGGCCTGACGTCCAAGTCGGACGTCTTTTACCACGAAATGAGTAGCAACACCGCGTTTGCGTTTGGGCACCACAAGTCCTTGGAACGCTCATCGCATTTGCTGCACAAGCACAAGGAAGCGGTACCTGCGCTGTCCCCTATCGACTGGCGCACAACCGGGCGCGTCACATATGTGAAGGATCAGGGTGACTGTGGAGCATGTTTCGCATTCGCGTCGACGGCCGTCCTTGAATTCTGGGAGGGCGAACATCCCAAGTCGTTGTCTGCACAAAACACCATGGACTGTACGTCTGGTACGGACCGACCCAACGTTGGATGCGACGGGGGACTTATGGAATACGTATTCGACTACGCAAAGAAACACCCAATCGTCTTGCGGCAGGATTTCCCATTCAAAGAAAAACAGAATCGATGTCCGCGTCATCATTTGACGTCGAACGTAGCCGTGAAGGACTACCGCGTGCTCATGATAGACGACAACCCCAAGGCAGAACAACAGTTAGAACACTTGTTGCACGAGTATGGTCCAGTGTCCGTGGGCATCGATTCGTCCAAAATGAACAACTATAACGGCGGCATCTTTCCGGCGTCAGAATGCACCAACGACATTGACCACGCGGTGACCATCGTTGGATATACAGAAGACGCGTGGATCATTAAGAATTCATGGGGCAAGTATTGGGGCGAAGAAGGATATCTGAGGCTGGAGAGAGGCAAAAACGCTTGCGGGGTGGCTGAATATATCGTGTACGTGAAGTCGGCAGTGCCCACACACAAGAAAATGTCCACGGTGTGGCACAAGTACGTTTAGCCCCACATGACCCATGTCATAAACAGCGTCCACGTCCCGAGACCCATGGCAAACATGACCAGTTGGCATTTGGTAGTAAAATTTCCTTTAATCTGCCGGATAGATTTTTTCAACTCGGTGCGGTGGTCATCCAGTGTGCGACGCATCTCGCGAAAGTTCTCGTTGGATTGTATCATAATTTCAGAGTTCATCTGAATCACGTGAGCCACCTTGTCGTCCAGCTGTGCCACGCGATTGTCCAACACGTTCACGCCTTTCTCAAGAGTGTTCAAACGGTCGCAAATGAACTTGTCGCTCTTTGCCTGAATCATATATTAAAAAATAGACGAACTTTTATACTTTACTATAGAATAACCTAAAAAATTTACTCGACACGTACGCGTTTCGCACCACTGCTCTCGTCGTCGTCGCGCGCACGCTTGTGACTTGCGGCCGGTGCATCGTCGTCCATGCTGTACAGGACGCCTCCTCCGCCGCCAGAAGACTCTGGGTTCGACAGGACCTTGATGCCATGGCGCAGCGAAATGTCGAGTTTGATGCCGAATCCACCGTCGGGCATAAAGTAGAACGATGGCGTGACCACCGGCGAAATATTCGCGCCGCGGTTGAGCGTCAGCTCAGTGGTGACGTCGTTGCCGTCTGCGTCCTGGAGCGGAATCACGTTGGGCGTGTCCTCATTGTCGTAGGGGTACTGACGCGTCGTAATCTTGAGCTGACGGTACTCGTTTTCCTCACGCTTGACCACCGGAGAGTTGAAAATGTCCTCGACCATGGTGCGAAACGTTGATTCGTAACTCTCTCCAGTGTCTGCGCACATTTCACGCGCGTTGTCCTCAATTTCGCCCTTGGCCTTGGTGAGCAAATTCGCGTCATCCAGGCAGTGCTGAATGCCTGCATTGACGAACTTTTCCCAGTAGTCGAACATCGCGACAGACTCGGGGTTGGCCGTATCCTCCTTAAGAGTGCCAGTCAGCTTAGCTGTGGCCGGTGTCACGCCTGAAAACTTGCCCAGCGTGCCCGTCTGGAGGTCGTTCCACTCTAGTTCGGTCGCCATGACACGCGTGGTCAGGCGGCGATTCTTAGTGTCCTTAGAGTTGACATAATACTTGCCGCTGCTGCTGCCCTCGACGGTTTCGAACTTAAAGTCGCGATGGGGCGTGTCAATCACGTCCATGGGGACACCTGAGCCGCCCGGCGTGCCCGTGGAGTACACGATAATGTCAGGCGTCAGCGAGTACGTGATTCCGTACTTGTCCTTGGACATGCACCAAGGGCGCAGCGTGAACACCATACCGAGTAGGGCACCGCTGTAGACCTCGGGTGTCTCCTCCATTTCCACGTAACGGCCGCCTGCCGCCTGCACGTAACGAATGCTGCGGGGATTTCCATCGCGGTTAAACGCCCGACACTTGGGCGCCACAGTCGTCTCGCCATCGCGTGTCTTCAGCGGTACAGTGGCCTGCTTGTGAAAGTTCTCACGTGCCTTGGCCTCCTGCTCTTCGGGCGTCTTCGACTTGTAGTAACGCGCGGCCTTGTTGCGCGCGGCCGTAGCTGCACCACCAATGTCCGCTTCATACATCTGGTCCAGACCAGAGTTGTTGAGCTCTGACAGTCGTGCGAAAAAGTCATCGCGCTCTGCCTGGAACTTTCCAGAACCACCGTCCTTCAACAGAGTCGCGAGAATGTTCGAGGTGGCTGGCGTCTTCGCGAACTTGGAACGGTTGTAGTTGCCGCCCTCCGCGATGTGAGGGTAGCGCGATGCGCACGGCGGTGTCATTAGCTTGTAACCGTAGCCGGCTTCGTTTTGGAAATCGTAAAACGTTTCCTGTTTTCCAGTGGCCTTACTAAGACGCTGGGTCTCGACGAACTTCAGGTCACCCTGAGTGCGAAAGTTGAGAAGTGTGAATTTCGGGAGGGGGTACGTGTTTGCGGCCATCTTTTTTTTTTGCTACTATAATACCATGAGTCATCGGAAAAAAAAATTATTCTATACCTTTTCTAAATATTTTAATTTAACGCCTCCGTGTATATTTCTTCCTCTGCAGGGTCCAATTTGGCCTTGACAGCCTCGTCAAACGCATCAGTATCCTTTTGTTTCTTGCGAAGTTTGTAAATCTTCTTTTCCTCCGCTTCGATTTTTCCGACGAGTTTTTCGACCTTTTTTACTTCTTTTTTGTACTTTAGTTTACTGACAACGTTTCCAGCTGCCTTCGCGGCCCTTTTGCCAGCCCTTTTAGCAGCTTTTTTGGCGGATTTAGCAGCTTTTTTGGCGGATTTGGCGGCACCTTTCAGAGACCATTCGGCATCTTCAAAGGGGCGGACTTCAGTGTATTGGTGGAGATGGTCCTTCTCCGTCTCCACAGGGACGTGTTTAAACGCCGCTAACGGGTGCTGTATTCTGTATTCCGTGGGGCCAGAGTCGTATTCCATGGGTTTGGTTTCAGTCATGGACGTGGCTGTCTTTTGGAGGCGTGACATGTGTCATATGATGTCGGCATTATATACGGTCAAACCGTTGGTACACCATGATGGACAAAAAATACCTATCGAGTGAATTCAACTGCATACGCTATGTTCACATCCGTACCGAGCGTGACCCAAGGCTTCATGTAAATATGGCCTGAAGAACCCCCGGAGCGCACAGAACTCGAAGAGAGTGTCGTCGTTGAGCTGCCCGTTTGTTCTCTTCCGCCAACAAGCACGTCGCACATCAGTAGAACGCGCTGACCGTGAGAATTGCCAGCAGAGTATCCAGCAGCAAAGTCGATATCAGACGTCAAATAGAGTCCCTGACCATACGATTTCCCGTTAGACGTGCCTACATTCTGAAAGCCCGCTTTTTTGGTGACAATGGCGTCCAGGGCGTTCATAGGGCAGCCATGGCTCAAAACAGTAGTGTCAGAGGGCAGACCGCGCTCTCGTTGAATTTGTTGCATGACTTGCAACAGACGGTCACCCTTCATCACTGGTTCAAGATGATACACCTTTTTGGTGCGACAGGTAAGAGATTTTAAATGATTCCGAAAGGCCAGGGGGAGGGTTTTTACGTCCACCACGGGGTATGCCGGACCCAGAATGTTTGGAACTGCCTTACTTTTGAGGGGACGCAGTGTGACGACGCGTTTCACACCAGTCGAGGTGTTGGTTTGTTCCCCTTTATTGGCATGGGTCCAGTCGAGAGTATACGAGTGCGAGCCGTAGGTGTACTTGGCCTGTTTTTGGTAGCAGTACGCTTCGAGAATGGTGTAGCAGACAGACGCATCCATCTCCGTCATATTGCCGTACTCGTCTTTGAAAAAGACGGCCTTGGCACGGGTCTTCTTCAACAGGTCGGGGTACATCACGTACCCTTTGTTAAAGTCCACTCCACCATCTGTTATTAATTTCACCGTGAGAGAAACAATACTCCCGCTACTTTCTTTGTGCAACACTGGCGCACCTACGACGAATCCAACGCGTTTGAGCTGCTCTGGAGTGAACGGTGGAGGCTTGGAAGCCGCGGTCGCAACCTTCTTTGCAGCGCGGCGCTTGGGAGCTGCTTTTGCCGTGGTCGCCACCTTCTTTGCCGCGCGGCGTTTTCTCGCCAGGACTGCGTTCCGTGTCATGGACAGTACAGGGACCCCACATGTCGAGCATTTTTTCGCGGAACAGTGATTGGAGTGTCCGATGGCGCATTTCTTTTGGACTAAACGTGACACGCGCTTTTTTGTAATCACAATGTTCTTTGCATTCGATTGAACCGTATTGATGTGCCTATGGACGGTCCCGAGCGACTTTTTGAGGGGCTTACGGATGGCGATGCATTTGGGCATTGTGTAAAAGCTCAGACCAGGTCAGATTTAATTTAATTTAAATTAAATGTTGGCACCAACAAAAAAAAACTTTCGTCCCGACCAGATTTAATTTAATTTAAATTAAATGTTGGCACTAATATTTTTTTACAGGCTAGTCGTCAGATTTAATTTAATTTAAATTAAATGTTGGTGCCAACATTTTTTAACAGGTTAAAATTTCCAGGTATTTAAGTTATCGGGTATAAGGTATTAAATGATAAAGTGGGGTTATTTTGATGATGATGAAACCAGAAGTCTTCTTACGCGATGCTGTCCATGTGGCAAAGCACCTACGTTTTGGACCATCAATTGGACCGCCGCGTTGCTACACTTGGTCAACACGATACTTACGTTTGCTTTCTGGGCGGTTGCGGAAGAGTCAGACCGCAATGCTACGTATAAACTCTCTGAGACGTACGCCCCATGGGTGAACATCACAGGCATGAACACTACCGATTTAATAAACGGGTGTCCGAAAAGCGACGCTAGTCGTATATTCCCCATTTCGGAGGAATTCTGCGTCGAGAGGCGTATATCGTATACGAGCGACTTGTCTCTGTGGTGGCTGATTATTGCGTTCCACTTTCTGTCGTTCTTGTTTCAAACGCTGGCCATGGCAGAGTGGGACGTGTCTGTGTGCAAAACCAATTTCGTGCGTGAAAATTACGCTATAGAGGTGGAAGAGCACGGTACGAACGTGTTACGCATGATTGAGTATTCGATATCGGCGACACTCATGCAGATTTCGATTGCTCTAATTCTCGGTATTTGGGAACGGCTTGTGATAGGTGGTGTGGCTGCGTTGACGGTCGTGACGATGCTGTGTGGCCTTATTGCGGAGCAACTCAAGTACGACCGGAAAGACATGGCTTGGACGGCGCATTTCACGGGTTGGGTATCTATGAGCGCTGTGTGGCTCATACTCGGTCGCCAGTTCGGGTACACCATTGAAATGGCAAACGAAATGGCTAAAAAGGCGGGCGAAGAACCAAATCTGCCTCCGGACTTCGTGTACGCGATTGTGGTCGTGATTGGTCTCTTGTATACGGGTTTTGGTTTCATTCAGTTGGTCCAATTGTGGCGTTCGACGGCCGTGCCTGATGCGAAATTGAATCGCGGTGTCGAGATGGCGTATTGTCTGAATTCGTTGATATCGAAGACTTTTTTGGGATGGATTATCTTCTCGTCTGCGCTGAGTGGTATGGCCGAAAGTTAACAATTGTAGTCAAATATATTGCTTTTCATTAAAAATTAAGTTAGCTCTTTTGTCTGGTTGTATTTGTGTTACACTGAGGACTTCGCCGACATATAAACCATTCTGCTTTTTTACAGTATAAGTACACCTGTTTTTGTTATAGCCCTGATGGCCACGTTGCATCAGTATGTAGAACCACCAAACATAGCGTCCGGGATAGACGAGATCTCGGTGGACCTGAACAAAGTGGATTATAAACAGGAATTGCTTAGTGCGATAGAAAACAATGACACATCGTGGGTCGAGTATTATTTGAGGGAGTTTCCGTCAGTCATAAATGAATTCTTTATTGTGTTGGACAACACTAGTGGAGACATATTTAAAAAACTTGATGCGAATTGGACACGGTGGGTCGATAAAAACAGGGATATGCATTTACTCAACCCTCTTTTGATGGCATGCTATCTAGGCCATGTAGATACTGCGAAAACATTAATAAACCGAGGTGCAGATGTGAACAAAACCATACACAAATTCCGTCATTATGGAGACCGTATATATGTCGTAGAATTCGGCGCACCCAATGGCACTCATCCTCCAGAGGACTTGGATGAATGTGATGAACCTGAACTATACGGCATGGCTCCGCTCAACGTAGCATCATACGAAATGAGACCAACTGTGATCGAATACCTATTAGGCATAGTTTCTGTCGATATAGAAGCAATAAATGCAAGGGGTTGGACCCCAGTCTACACATGTACACGAACTGGTTCGGATCCTATATCCGAACTGGAAGTCTACTGTAAATGTACTGAAAGAGTGTATTTGGGGCATTTTTTGGACGAGTGCAACGGTTATAACACTTTAACCCAACTTCTTCACGATGGTCCGGGGAAAGAAGATGGTCTCAAAATACTACTATCCTCAACACAATTTTCCGACTACGTACCAACTCTTCGCGACGTATTAGGCTGTTTTGACCAAATATGGCCAGATACTGGACTCGTTATGCGTTGGCTATTGTTCAAAATATGGTGTACAAGCCCCGATTTTCGTCTGCCAAACAGCTACATGTCTGACATGGGACCTTTTCAAGAAGAATATTTAGATAGGTTCGAGCATTATAAAAGGAAGTATACGCGAACTAGTCGAATCCAAGGACGTTCAATGCATGTTAACAACCGTATACGCAGTAATTTAATACCCGAGCAACTGTCCGCCCAAAGACAAAGAATGACAGTTGCTCAGCTATTAGGGGGAAGCGCTACCCGTAGAAGGAGATCTGTCGACGAGAGTAAAATGGGCAATTTGCCGGCAGATCCTTTGCGTCACATTGCAGAATTCCTAGGCAGACCAGCACACGAACTTTTTCTATTTTGTGTTCAAGAAGAAGAGATGGCATCTGACGACTTAGCTTCTGAGTCGCCAGGAGAGCCAGGAGCATAAAGCGTTTAATCTGATTCTCTAATTCTAACCCTATGATAACTGACAGTCAAGCGATTATTCTGACCAGTCAACGCCGCCATGGTTTTAATGATAAGGGTTGGGATGTTTATAATGACTTGACATCCACGATAGGGGTTCGGGCGAGCTCCGTATATAAAGGTGCGACTTCGTCGAGAGATGACAAAGGCGGCCAAAAAGGATTACGCCTACCGTTCGACTTGGAAGCATACATTTTCACGCGCGCGCAATTTAGCGCAACGCGGCGGGCTCACGAAAAAAGAGATGATGAAAAAGTACGGACGGTTTCCGAAGAAGAACGAGTGGTGGGGACAAGACGATAGCTACCTAGTGTGGAAAGAGGCCTGGGTGAAAGCCAACCCAATTCCATCGGAATTAAATTGAACTCATGAAATCACACATTTATATTGAAATGCAATATTCAGAATGAATATATGTAACATATATTTTAGAAGTAAAAAAATAGTATAAATACTATTTTATTCTGTAGTAATGGATATCCTTCCTACTCTAGATTTTGAAGCAGTTGCTGATAATACTGGCATGATGGAGGAGGACGACCCTGGGGAGTTTGTACCGTGTCATTTTTCTGACGACGAGGAGGAGTCGCACGATTTGGATTGTCAGTGTGCGCTGTGTCAATACGGGGACGGTGGTTCTGGTGAGGCTCACTCTGTGATTCAGCGCATGCAGGAGATTGATTCGCAAATGGTGGGCAAGGTCCGCGACGAGGAGATTTATAATTTACAGGCCGACTTGTACCGAACACACGTCAAAGAGCCTCTCGAACGTCAAGGTATAGAGGCACCTAACGTGACGGCGGAGACGTGCAAAGCGCATTTCAGTAAACATCGTATGAATATGAAGCGCATGATTGGGTCTGAGATCTCGTTTGTCAATTCGATGCAGAAACACGTGCGCCGTGAGAATATTTTGTCGCGGAACAACGTGACAGGCCGTACAAAGGTAGATAACGGCTCTATTAAACAGTGGATTGCGTTGTCGAAGCATAAGCTGGATTTGATTAAATATTATAAGGGTCCTTTGTCTAAGGAAGCTGCCGCGAAGACCAAGTCTATTAAGCCGTATTCGTTTTCATAATTTTTTTTTTTAAAGAAGGGGATTGTTCTTCCACAAACGACAGAACAGCAGTATAAATAGGGTTGTCATTTTTTGCAATTACAAATGGTCTCCATCGCATCTCTCAGTGGTACTCCAGGACTTGGAAACGTGAACTCGAATCCCCCGTTCTCATTCAAGTCGTCTTCCGCGGTCAGGTCAGATTATGGGTCTAAGCCTTCTGTTTCGGCTCTCATGAACCCAACGTTACACAACAACGTGCCAGAGACTATGGTAAACTCCACGGCTCGCGTGCCTCTTTTCGTGCGTCCGTTTACGCGGGGGTTTGAAAAGGCGTACTCTGAAGGCGACGTCTTGTTCGTGCAGCGCGGTGATGAGCGCGCTGCTCAAACGATGTCACACGGTTCGCACAACGTGGTTGCGAATATCCCAGTCATGAATCATCTTCTGCGCACGACGCTGGTCGGCGGCACCGGCGCGGATGCCGAGCAGCTGCGGTACAATACGGTCGAAAAGGTATTGAACAATTTCAACTACTTTGGCATTCTTAACAATGACATGGATACGGGTTCGAAATGGCAGCGTCTGCTGAACGTCAACGTGCGTGGGCGTTCTCGTGTGGCCCGCATGTGGAAGCCCCCCGAAGGCCGCCTGAAGCGCGGTGACCAGTTGTGGTTGGCGTTTATGAAACGTGAGACTGGCGCCAAAATCCAAACATTTCGCGGACCAAGCGGTGTACGCGAAGCTGTGCCGCGAAACACTCAATACATCGAAGTCGTGGCCACATTGGATTGCTGTCCGGAATTCGAAACGGCGCAATACTTGATTCCCGTTGGCATTGTATCCCAGGTTACGATGAAAACACCGTCGCGCGTTCAGCTGAACGACGCTCGTTACGTTACAGAAAAATGTAAACTGTTGGAGCGCATCGAAGTGCTCATGCGTATATAAACAAAAATGCCGTATATAAATCACTTCATATTTATTAATCACCTCATGTACCAGTCTCAGAAACGTAGACGCATCAAGCCCTTCGCGCGCCCCACTTCTTTTGATATTAATGTCGTCTTTGACATCCGTCACTACCAGTCCGTCAAGTACGGCAACGTGATTGACCCGTACTTTCCGGCACACGGCAACGACGAGGCCTACCATGTCATGGAGGGTGAACTGCTCATGACCACAAACACGCCCCAGGTGCGTCGCTACGGTGACCATCAAATGCACGTCTTCTCCTTTGCGAACGGACTCAAGGCAAACGGTGCCGTGCTCAATGCGTCGAGTGACGCCGCTCCGGAGAAATCTGCGGTTCTGGACGGACTCAAATACGCTGGCGTCGCGGTTACGGAGTTCGCGCCGGAACGCGACATCTTTGAACAGGGGTTCGTGATGACCATGGCCGGTCTGAACACGCTGTTCAACAACGGCAATTCCATCATATACCCGGGCGACGTCATTTGTGCCGACATTCCCGCCACCGCCGGAAAGGGCGCACGGAAGAACCGGGCTCTACAGACCGGCGTTCCCCGCGAAAAGCTCCAGTTTATTGTGACACCCCTTCGCGACTTGCTGGCCCAAGGCGTGTCCGAGCGTCTGGCATCCAGGTTCATTATGGGTACCGCACTGTCGTACTCGCGGCCCGGTAGTTCTGTAGACGTCGTACTCCACAGATGCAACACTATTGTGAAACGCGAGGTCAGCGCTGTCGCCGATTTGATGGGAGCCGAGGGCAAAAAGCCCGGTACCAAGGCCACTGCAAGAAAGACGAAAGCTAAAAAGTAAATTTCCCAAAACAAGTAATTTCTATTATAAATAGACCTCTTTTATTTTTTGTAACGGATGTTATGTACTTTGTGCAGTGACGAAATTGGTCCAGCCAACGTGGCCACGTTCCCTTGTGGGCATTCCTTCCACTTGTCATGTGTTTTTGCACATACGTTCAAAACAACATGTTCTGTTTGCGATGTGACGTCTCAGAAGCTTCCTGATTTAGGCACCGACCGCGAAATAGCTATGACGGCCGACATCGAAGCCAAAATTAAACAACGTCAACTGAAACCAAATGAACCTATGTCGTTCATGCAAAAGTTGACGGCGGCTATTTCTCCGTTAACACCGAAGGCCAGAACGTTTTCGGATTATATTCACCACAACACAAAACTGTCCGTCATTCGCGAGCACGGTTTTGACGCTACCGACGCCGTACAGGAACGCATACCCTGGTCAAAAATTGACGCGCGTTATTCGGGCACTGATATACTAGACTTTGGATTTGAATGGGACCACATGGTAGATATGGGCATCGTGCCATCCCAACTGAACAAATTTACATGGACCCAACAGCAACACAAACTGCAGCTTGACGCGAAGAAATTACTGTCTATCCGTATGACGGTATCGGAACTCGCCAGATTGCGGTACACATCACACCAACTTATCGACATGGGGTTTGACTGGACCGTCATGACGCGCATGGGGGCGACAGTCGACACATGGCCCCTCTTCAAGCTCGACATTTCCGATATTAAACGCTATTGGTCTCCAAACGTAGCCCAGTGGGTTGCCTCGGGGTTTTACGACAAGGAGAGACTCGAACGTGCCGGGTGGTCCCTCGAAGATGTCTTGGAGACGCTCCCGGCCGTGACAGAACGATGCAACGGGCGCGTGTTACGTCTTGCGTTTTAGGGTTTGCCATAGAAACACAATTGAGGATGCGAAAAGGACACAAAGCCATAAAAATTCTTCCTGTACGATGTCGGCCGTCACCGTCACGTTTGTAGGTAGCGTTGTTGGAAACGTAAATACCGGGGCATCTTCGACAATATCAACTGTAGACATCTGTTGTTCAGTGGACAAACATAAATATGAGTGTTTCAATATAATGTGGATTCATTTTTTCTTCTTTTGTTGGTTTATTTTCTTCATTTGTTGTAAGATTATTTTTTTGGGAATGGGATGTTCATACTGGCGCAACCACGGCTTGTAGCACGTGTTACAAATGGCTATCGTATCTTGCTTATGGTAATCGTCTTCGATAGGAATTGACGTCCACGAATCCTTGCCGCGAAATGTATTACAAATAAAGCACTTGACCGTCGTGTACAATGTGCCCTCTTTTAGACATTCGCCACAAGTAAACCCGTGCTCGTCGATTTGCTTATCGTTAAACGTGGTCGGATTGCCACACGAAGGACAAAACAGATACAACTTGTTGTGGAACTGAAACAAACAACCCGTCATGTTAAATTTGACGCACTCGGTGTTCGCACACAATTCGTTCTGCATGGTCTTACGTCGTGTTTTCCAATCCTTTTTGATACGTCGCTTGCGATGCTCTTCTAATTCACCACCGTCCAAGAACTCGTCTACCGCAATGCGCTTGCGTTTCTTAGTGTCAGTTTTCTCACAACGGCGCCCACAATAACACTTGAGTGTCTCGTCATCAACGATAATTTTGTGGTGACCGTTCGCAAACAGGTTACTGCATTTTGCGTCCCTTTTCACGATGAACCCCTTGAACGTGTTGCACGACAGACACACGAACACCTGCCCCACGTGCGGTTCCATGTCGTCGGAGTCTGCGAGACCATAGCGTCTGCGCAGTGCCTCGCATTGACGCGTGTAATAGTGCTCTGGTAAGGGGAATACACGTATATTCAGATGTGTCTGTTCGAACGCGTGAAAGAGCTCACGTATTGCCTCGAATTCGTAGCGCGATGAACTGTTCAGCAGCTTGCGCAGGTCGGAGCGATACGTGTTCTGACGATAATGTTTGTACATGTTTACCAATGAGTCTATCGATTTCTGTGTCACGTTGAAAAATTTAAGCCATTCAATGTGAGGGTCTCCTCTGGGGACGCGTTTCGCCATATGACGTAGCAGCAGTCGGTAGTCGCTTGGAAACTCGACGTGTGGGTTTATTTGATGGCGCTGCTCGTCAATACGTTCGCACATGGCCAGCACGTTCTGCGTAAACGTCAACCGCTGCGGTCTGTACAAGTTGCCGAGCTGTTGTTTGTTCACCTGCATCAAGTTTGACTCAATTTGTGACAGCCAGTCGCTAATCGTATTGTACTTCAAGACGTTGGTTTCGACAATTTCGCGTACAGAGTCCATCGCTGTCCAGACAGTCTTTTCAAATGTGGTCCATTTGTAAGTGTCGCACAACTCTTCGTACAGTGCGGGAATCATGCGCATGGAGTAAGTCAGAAACTCCTTGATGATGTAAAACAACAAGTGTTGGTATGTCGTGAACAACCATTCTTGTAACTGCATGCGGTTTGGTTTGTCGTAAACGAAACGTTTGATGATTTTCTTACGTACTTTCCAGGACAAACGCGTCTTATCATGTTGGTACATGCCCAGTAGTGAACAGAGCAACGCGGTTCGCATGAACTCGTGGACGAGGTCGTCTGTACGGCAATAGTTCGAAATGATTTCGCGTAAATTGCGAATTTGACAGCGCTGTGGCAGGGCCTTGCACATAAGATGCACAATAGGCTGCATCTTTGGCTTGTTCTCATTCCAAAACGAACACTGGAGCTGTAGACTAATAATGTCTGGTAACGCACCCTCGTGCAATACCGTCTCCGTCCGTGGTTGGTACTTGTGAAACACGGAGCGAACATGCTCTGGAGAACAGTCCTCCAACGCACACATAAGAGGTACGTGGGCGTCATAGTAGATGTGCAGATAGAAATCGATTTCAGAAGAATGCGCACTCTCCAACAGATGCACGGTTTGATGCACGATGAGGGCCAACTTTGTGACCCACGGATGTGTGTGGTCGCCGGGCCACCACGCGTAGTCCAACGTGCGCTCTTCGACCGTCTGAAGACGCTCCCAGAACGTACCCATGAACAACCACTCATATGCAGACCCGGAGAAATGCGTTAACAGCAGTTGCTCTGGCATTTCGCGGCGCACACCGTCATAAAATTCGAACGGACATATGCGCCCGAGACCTAGTGCTTGGTCTCGGGCGCCTTCATTAAAAAATGCATCTGTTGTCCGGGGTATTTCATACGCCACTGCTCGTAGTAGCGCACGCCGTTCTGAATCTTCAAACGGTACGCGTTTTTCAAATGCAGCACCACTGGGTCCAGAATTCCCTGGAACACCGTGGGGGACGACAGAATGCAGTCTTCCATACAATACTCACCCTCCTCGCCGACAATATTGCGGTAATCCTGCAGAATGACGTTGTTCTTGACGCCCATGCCATCGGCGCGAATGTTCACGAACGCGCGCGCAATCTCGGAACGCTTGCACATGAGACACAACCGACCTTCGGATGGTAGTTTGCCTGTGCGCTTGTAATCCTCTTCCTCCGTCGGTAAGAGAAACTCGCGCAGAATAAAGGCGTTTTGCTTGACATGGGGCAAGTGCATTCCCTGACACTGGTCCCCCATGATGCACGGACGTTCCTTACGCAACGGTTCCCGCAAATACTCTTCTTCATAGGCGCGCGTCACCACCTGAATAGACACGCGCAAGTGCTCCTTGTGCTTGATGTCCTCGGGTGACAACGTGTCACACGGTTTCTGCTGTACAAGTGCACGTACATACGGAAAATCGTACGGACGCAAATGTGACAAGTCGTTACGCTTCCAGAAATCTTGGTTCTGTTGGTTGAAGAACGTCGTCTCCGCCACCATCAGTGTCTTAGGCTGTGGCACCTCCGGCTGGTTCGTCTGGAGAATGTCCGGCGTTTCTTGCTCCAACTCTTCAGCCGTAGCCGGCAACGAAGCAAATGTGTACGTATCCGTCTTCTGGCGCTTACGTTTCGTGTTCATAGTAGGCTCAAACTTGTTCCAATGTGCACATGACATTCACTATATAAGCTCGACATTTTATCTTATATAGTCGTTTTTGATCAATGAAATAGAATGGGATTTTCCGGAAAGGTTGTACATATGTGGCTGGACTTGACAAAATGAATATATTTTTCGTGGTGTCGGCGTGCATTTGGTCTTTCATTGTCGGTCGATGCATTGCCTTTGGTCCGAAATGTACTGTCTTCACATGGGTCGCCGATTTTCCACCAGACTCATGGTACTGTCTAACATCCATTCCACTGCGCATGCCACCCAAACTCGTACGCGTCATGCCTCTTCTACTGACAATATTTTCAATACCGGGATTACTACTGAACAGTACACTCGTACACAGCATTGTCGTTCTTTTCATGGTCAACGAACAAGCGTACTTACCTGTCTTTGGCACGCGCGTCTACGATTCGGTCATATACTGGCCCCTTGTCACGGCGCTTACAAATGTCGCGTTTGCACTCACGGTGCAGAACACGGTTGTAGTCATCACGCTCGGTATTAAATGTGGTATCTTTTTGTGGTTTACATGGATTGAATTCAGGTGTCGGAACAACCTTATTCGGGAAGAGTTGCCCTATGAAGAGCGTCAGCCGCGCACCGTATAAAGGTCGGTATACCAACTCACATCAACATGACCGCAAGTCTACAAAATGGTATTCGAGTCAGGTTATTTCTCATTGTAATGGCCTCCATAGGCGTTCGCATAGCACGCGAGCACAGTTCCTCATCCGTCCATAAAGCCTCGGGGCTCCTTGAAACCAATTTCTACCTGTACGGCATTCTCATGTTCTGTTCGCTGTTACCTTACAAAAATACATGGCTTCTCGCAATCGTGGCACAGGCGGCCGCCACATTTCTGGATATAGCGGCCACCGGACTCGGTATTTTGGCCACGATGCGATGTCGCACACAAACAGGGTGCATTCAAACTTTGCCAGTATCCCTCATCACGCTCGCACTGGTGGCCGCCAGTCTCGTCTTAGACGTGCTGCAAATATGGGACATATACCGTGTCATACGCGCTCCAATATTTGTGTCCTCGTCCACACAGCGAGTGCGCATTCTGTTCTCCTGGGCGTTGCCGTTCGGTTGGCTCGTGAACATTATCATGCTGACCGACTCACAATGGTCCATGTTCGCTTTCACCGCCGCGCATCTCGTCGTAGACCCACTCGTTATTTTGATGGCCAACGCTAAAGAAGACGTGTTCATATCTGTACTCATTGTCGTTGTCATTGCAACGGACATCCTCGCGTGGAACATGCACACGGACACGCTCGCCCAAAAGGCCACTGTTGTACAACTCGGACTGTCCGCCGGATCTCTCATCATACAAGTGTTGGCGGGCCCATCGACGCTCGAGGAAGCTCTAGAGGAGGAAGAGTACATGGCTGACGAGGAAGAAGAGTTCGAGGCTAGTGAATCGCAAACACTGCGCCACAGAAAATCCGGAAAAGACAAAATTAAGTTTTGACTATAAAGTGGAAATGACGATGGACACATGTCCGCCCCACCTTCTGATACGGATAGCCCTCCGCCCATCACAGGCCTGCGACAGCGCAAGTACCCAGATACGCCCATGCCCGCCGACGATTACGTGGAAGGCGACGAGGAAGATTACGAGGACCTGCCGAGACACGAGGAGCCAGAGGGAGACCGCAAAGAGTGCCGTCTGTTCGAAAACATAATGTTTATTGTGTTTGTAGCAGTAGCAGTGGCCCACTTTTGGACCGTGTGGACGTTGCAAGCGGACGTCAATATTTTAATGCAGTATCAGAAGGAACACGTGGACCAGTACAAACACATCGCCAAACTCTTGGAGAGTATGCACCAAGTCAAATGGCAAATGGTACCCGCGATTATAGAGTAAATATAAACAGTAAAAAAACCACGTATTTAAACTAAGAATAGTGTACATGTATGCACGCGCCATCTTTTCGTCAGCACGTTGTTAAACATTTTGCACCGGCAGAAGATTCCGCACGCACGCAGCAGGAGATGACTCAAGCGCGTGTCCAAATTGAAGAGGAAATTGAGGAAAACGAAGAAGAATACAATCGGGCGAAGGAAAAGAGATTTTCTGATTTGGCGAACTCAAGAGAACGCAAAGCGTTACGTTTGCGTGAACAAATCAGTACGTACGACACAGTCGTGTACGTCGACATATTGAAAGACAAGCTCGAGGCCATCGAGTCTGTCAAAACCGTGGCCCAAATGGAAGCTGTTCAGCCTACGCAATCGCCCATCTCCATTTGGTTTATCAACGCGGCTAAATTGACCAAACTCGACAATAAACACTTGTGTGCTAATATTGGCGCGAGCGGAAAAAGTGCATGTGAAAAACAGGATGACGTTGGTTCTCTTTGGACAGGCTACGGTACTCTTCCACCTTTGTTCGACGGCAACCCTCTCATAAAAAAAGCAGAAGATACATTGAGCGGCATTATCAACGGAAGATTTTCAGGCGAAACTGTCGAACAAAAACTTGAACGGTTTCGCGAAGGTGACATTCTAAGTGCATCATTCATGTTGAACGCTTACAACGAAAGCAAGCTTCTCAGTCAAGGCGCACGCAAAATGCCAATACTGGGCATAGAAAATAGATGGTGGCAAGACCTATACGAAAAATTTCATCACAAATTGCATGCCAAATGGCACTCCGAGCATTCGCAACATAATAAAGGATACGAGTGTGTGCCTCTCCATCCATTTCTGTGTTACTTTTACATTTTCGACGGGGAAAATGAGCTCGTGTTGCACCACAGCTTGAAAAAGTACGCTCTTATGGTCAAAGACAGCATACAAGCCAGATATCTTGAAGACCCTTTTGTACGAACCTTGAAGAAAGACGATGGCACTTTCGAAACCACAAAACGTTTTCCATACGGCAAACAAAAAATGTCCACGTCGGGTCCGGATTGGACACAAGGTCTTACCTTTTCGGACAACTCAAAGGCAGTGTTTATGATGTTTCTTGGAACAGTAATGGTGCATTCTTCTGAACTACCATCCTTGAATTTGGATTGGGCGTCACCGATAGAAAACAGGTGTCTCACCGCCTACGAATGGATATGTCAGACACAAGAGGCAAGATTAAATCACATGTTCGGCAAAGAAATGATACACTGGTCCTTTTCTGAATGGGGTGCGTCGGGAGGCTTCATGCCCAGTTTACTTGCACATCGGGGCCAATCCATGAAACATCTCAACATACGTCTCGAGAACAACAAAGAAGTGTGCAGCGCATGTCCGAAAGACTATATGACATATTATGGTGCGACATGGTATTCTGGTGTCAATAAAAAAAGGCCCAAAACCTCAAAGGCAAATGCGTCAGGTATATGCACACAATACATCGACGAAATTGCTGATGTACTCGAACTCACTGAAGAAGAAAAACGAAATCCATGGTGGTTGAACTGGGTTGGTACATGGGAACAAGCTCAACGTCGCTTGGACGCCTACAAGAAGAAACAGCAAGAAATGTACGATAACTCTGACCCACGCTACAGCTGGGTCAATTACTATCTCAACTTGCTCATTCTACAGGTGGATTTATGGGTGAAAAAACTGTTCAACGTATGCAATGTCAAAGTAGATGACAGTGGTGACGAGCAGGCCGAACTTACGGAGGAAGAGAAGAGTCAGTGGGAATGGGTCAATCAAAAAAGCGCGGGAGGAGTTGCAGCTGCCGCGGCCGCCGGAGCAGCCGCGGGTTCGTTTGTACCAATCCTTGGAACTGCCGCCGGTGCAGCTATAGGCGCGAGTACAGCCGCATTGTTCGCAAAGTATGGTGCATCCGGGGTTTTTCGTACTGTCAAAGAAATGGTACGCGTTGGTGGCGTGCTCCTATACAAGGTTATTGGCCTGGTCATGCGCTCGCCAATGGTAATGGAAGGCCTTCTTAAACTTGCCATCGATTACAAAAAGACGTTATGTTACAGGATGGCCATGAAACAAAATAAATTCGACCTCGTAAAGACAGATAAAGACGGGTCGTTGAAAAAAATGAACGATATGGGCCAATGGATACCGCTCACAGACCAGGCAAAAAAAGATATTGAAGTGAAGGCTTCCGAAGTCCGAAAGGAAAAAGATAAAAGGAAATTTTATCAATTCTTCGCTGTTCTTCAGGAGATGGGAGGAGCAGACGGTGCCAATTACCTCACACAAGCTCTGGGGGCCACGTCTTTATACATTGAAGGTGCCTTTGACAAGTTGGTAGACTTGCTTACCATCATACCGGGTATATCACAGATGTTGAAAACAACTGGACTCACAGCGGACAAGTTACAAGGAATGATAATTGTTGCTTTGACGACTGCTGGCCAGAAAAATTTCAATGCGATTGTCAGGGCGAACAGCACTATGTCACGTCTCACAAAATTTTACGACGTAATGATGAACGGTGCACAAGACTGTCTCACAAATGGCGACCGTCTGGTGGTGAAAGATGGGGGCGAACTGGGCGAAGGGGAACAATACCTAAATTACGCCTGGGAGACGCTCCATTTCAACGTACCTTACTATGCTCTTATGATTATCAACGAGATGGCGATGAACGCCTCAACATTCGAAAAAGACGAATCCAAAACGGAACGAAAGTATGTGGATAGGGGTTCAATTATGCCATGGGATGCAAATTTTGAGGACAAGATTGATGAGTACATTCAATACTTCACGATGGGTCAAACAGTACCGGGTGGAGAACCTGCGTTGTCAGAAGAACAGGAAAAACTCGTTGCCGAGCAAAGTGAGAAATACGAAAGTGCAATGCAAGCCATTGAGGACCAATTTGATTTGGAATTGAAACTGTTTCAATATCAAAAAATGCAAAACGACCTTCAACATAAAACGGCGGAAGCTGTGACAAAACGTTTGGCTGGTGATACCGGTATGGAAAGCGCAACAAATGAACTCGCGGCGAAATATCGCGAACTAGCGCAGAGAAATCAAAAATTTATCGATGATAAACTTGCCGAAGATTACCGTCAACAATTGTATTGGTGGGCCGGTGCAATCGCTATAACAGCGAGCGCCGGTCTTTTTGTTGCCACCGGTGGTGCTTCCGCAGTGATTCAGGCAGCCGTAGGGGGCGCAGGCGCATTGACGTCCGGGGCGGCGGCTGCCACTACTGTGGGTGCCACTACGGCGGCGGGCACGGCGGCGGCTGGTAGTGGGTTAAGCATTACTGGATTAATAGCGAGTGGCGCAACCATGACACGGACTGTGGCTTCGGCAAAAATACTCGTTGACACATTCTTTTCTCCAACTGAACAAAGGCTCGCGTTGCTATATGGATGTTCTTTAATGTACAGAGGATTCAACAAGGCTAGTGATGCTATGGAACATTGGAACGACCAATACAAGCAATTCCCAATAAACCAGGTTCTTCAACACCAGGAGCAATGGGACATGATATTCCGTGCTAAACTTCGAGAAAAAATTATAGAACTGGGAGCAAAACAACGACCATCTATGGAAGACACGACGCTCGAACGTACTGAAAAATGCATCGAATTGCGTCGCGTTATTTCTAAACAACATTCTTTACTCATGAAATGGACAGACCCGTTGACACTCGGCTTCTTAGACATAGATAAGTGCTTAAAAACGTTCAAATCATATGGAGATGTGATAGTATAAACACTAAATTACAAAATAATAGTTCATTTACTCCTCGTCGTCCGACTCGTAATCGCCCCAGCTCTCGATGCGCGGGGTACTGCCCCACGTATCCTGGGACGCACAGCTTGCGCTGTCGTCTTCCGACGGTTCCTCTTCGGCCACTTGCGTCGACGCCAGCGACGGGAAAGACTTGACGGAATCAGTGTCAATCGACGAACACGCATCGCTCACTGCAAGCTTACGAGTCGTCGGGGCCTGCCAGGTCCGGGTCACACACTTGTTCTCGGCCCAGTCGATTTGCCTCTGAAGCTTGCTTGTGGCAAGGTCCAGAATTTCTTGGGTCTTTTTCGGAAACGCGTACACCTGGCCGCGGAGCTTGATGAGGAACGCGCCGCCTGTGAACACCACGCCCAGGCGAAGCTTCTTGGTGTTGTGAACACGGTCGACCGCGGCGACGATGGCGTTGACGTGTTTCCACTTGCTGCCACACACAAGACCAACAGCCTGGGCGGAACAGGGAATACGCCTCACTGTGCCCCTGGTGTGAGTAGGTTCTTTCTTCGCCGGACACGTCGTGGGCGTGTTACGGGCCACACCGGCCGTATCCAGGGACGCGAACCTGTTCATCGTGCTCGTAGACATTATCTGAACCACACAGTCACGTCAGACAGTGGTGTGCGTACGTGCTTTATGTTTTCAGGTGTGTACGCGTGTATATGAAGACTGAACAGGAAACGTACGAAGCGGATCTCAGGATAAAATTAATTGACACCAACGAGATTTAATTTAAATTAAATTAAATTTGTCGAGGTACAACATTTTTTTTGGCCGCGGACGGAGATTTAATTTAAGTTAAATTAAATTTGTCGAGGTACAACATTAATTTACACCAACGAGATTTAATTTAATTTAAATTAAATTTGTCGAGGTACAACATTAATTGACACCAACGAGATTTAATTTAAATTAAAGTAAATGTGTCGAGGTACAACATTTTTTTTGGCCGCGGACGGAGATTTAATTTAAATTAAATTAAATTTGTCGAGGTACAACATTTTTTTTGCCCGCGGACGGAGATTTAATTTAATTTAAATTAAATTTGTCGAGGTACAACATTTTTTTACACGCGGAACAGGAATTCATTGGAATCCAATAACCATATAAAAATCCAAAGTCACTTTTCATAGGAAGACTATATAGAGCCCTCGACATTGGAGAAAATGGTACGAACCAAGAAGAGAAAACGTCAGCGTGACCCAGCCCGTCCAAAGCGCGCCATGACTCCTTTTCTATATTTTGCGTGTGAACAGCGCAAGATTCTGAAGCAAACGGATGTGAAGATGACGTTGCCGGACCAGAGTCGGCGTATCGCCCAACTGTGGAAAGAAGTCACAGATAAGTCCAAGTATATTGAGCAGGCAGCGGTGGACCAGGCACGCTACAAGGAGCAGATGAGCCGTTACATTCCACCTAAGAAAATCAAGCGGCCTCGTAGTTCGTATGCGTTCTTTATGCGTGACGTCCGCGAACGCATTGCTCGCGCATCGCCCGAAAAGACGCCACGTGAGCTGATGTCGGATATTGCCGCAGCGTGGAAGAGTATTTCTGACGACGAACGTGCCCGGTACACGAATATGGCAGAGAAGGACAAGCAGCGCTACGCCGACGAAAAAAGTGCCGAGTAAAGTATAAACAAGAATACACGTTACACGAATGTATTACAAGAAAAATTTATCTATTTATGATTCTACATTTCCGTTTGTGTGGGTGTCTATACTCACGTGGTGGTTAGACCGCTTGTTTGTCGAGCTTGGTCATCGGTCCTCAGATATGTCGGTGTGCCTTCACAACGACTTGCAGTACGTGCGTTTTCATCAGTACACGTGCGTAACACTAGTGATTTTACAAGTGTTCAAATCTGTGCTAGTCCGTAGACGCGAACACGTACGAGAGGCCCAACTTGTGAATTCGACTACGCATCCTGGGGCCGTTGTTTGTATCTTTGTATGTCAGGGTATATTAGTATTTGCGTGGTGTGCCATATTTTCCGTATTGCTGGATGTTTCGCCGTGGTTGTGTGTACAAGCGCTGCTGCAAAACCGCGCGGTGATCGTTCTGCTATCCCTAGTAGCCATTTTGATGACATTACCTGTCGAAGCTATCCTATGGGATTGTTTTCTCCAACGAGGCTTGGTCAACACAGTATAAATATATCTAATAATCCAATGAAAATGTTATTGTCGTTTTTTTTATCAATGAACCTATGTTTACTGTCTATAATCCTGGTAAAAGTTTCATTGGTCTGTTTCACGGTCCCGTGGTCTGTATTATTGACGCTATTTGCCGTGTCTTTACTCTCGTCTTTACTTGTTCATATGTACAGCTGGCGGTGTTGGAAATATCTGCGTCACAAGCCACAACGACTGCGTTCGTTTAAGTCCGAAGCCTCTGAACATGTTCCCCAATGCATGTATGTAGTATTCGGATGGTTGTGGCTGATGGCGGGTTCAGGCGTCGGCATCACGTACATGTGTGACACGGAGTACTGGCCTTGGTCTACTCTTGGGTTTTTACCGGCGGTGACTTATACTGCATCCTGGTCCATGATAGTGCGGTCATCTGGGTCCTCTGGGTCCTCTGAAACGGCCTCAGTCTCATCCGAGGACGAGCCGGAATCTTCTAATGTGAATACGTCTGTGGAAAGTGGCGATTTAGTGGCCCCCATTTCTTCGGGCGACTCTGCACGCGGAGCTGTCAATTGAATTTCTTCTTCCTCGTCAGTGACGTCCACATTGTTATACCGAGTTTCGTTTTTGATCCAATTTTTAATGAACGGATGGTGTGTGATAAACCACGTGCAGCACATGATCACAGCGGAAGCCGTCGCAACTGTAATCGCAACGTAGACCATAGCCCCTGATTCAACCCATGGGTCGCTCGTTGCGGTAGCCACCGCGGAGGGACTTGTTGTATTGTCCACTAGCGAACTTGCATTCATAGTCGAACATTTTCAAAAGGACTATATAGTTATCTTTTGAAATCCCATAATGAAACCCAAAGTTCGCGTTGTACGTTTTGTTTTCGCAGCAGTACTGACACTGTACACGAATCTGGTGCTGACAAACTTTGTGTCTTACCGCCAACACTGGTACACCCAAACGTATAACAATGGGACGGCCCTCACACCGCTGTACGATTCGTTCTTTATGGACTGGATACACGGCTACGACATTCCCATACCATCGTCAGTGACTCTACGAGACATGGTGGACATATGCACATACACTTGGGTTCTGTTGTGTCTGGTTGTGTGGGCGACATGTTCTCGCAAGCCCATCATCATTGCCAAGGGGTTGATGGCGCAAATGGTATTGATACCAGCGTTTTCGTGCGCACAGTTGCTCACCGTGGTTCCGGATTCGACGCCGAATTGTTTAAAAGAATTCAACATTCCTACGACGCAGGACGCAGGATGGGTCTTTTGGCGGTGGCCACATCGCGCATGCGGGAACATGTTGTGGTCGTCCGACATCACTCAGCTCGTGGTGTTTACGTCGCTGGCGGTTCAAATGGTACCGTCCAAGAAACACCGACTCGGGAGTATCGTGTGGATAGTCGGCGAATGCTGGACCTGTATGACGATTATATTTGCGTTTAGCTCGCACTATCAGTATACAGTGGACGTCGTGACGACGTACCTTGTGGTTAAACTAGCAATGTCCAATCCCACCATTACTTTCCTTGCGCGTTGGTTTTTCGTGAAAAACGGCGAGTACTTTGAACGTGTTCCCATGCAAGAACTTCCAAGAGCGACTATATAACCCACGGGGAACTTCTACAACATGTCGCAGACGCCTTTACAACTACAAGAGCAAATGGTCGCTCACTGGCGCGAAATGGACGCCGAACACCGGTACAGTACACGTAAACGCAGCCGTGAAGATGCACCAGAAGAGGCGCGTACTAGGTCAAAAACTCTAAACGACGGGGATGTAAATACAAGTGTTGGTCTCGGACATGAAACGCAATCAACACCCGCGCCAGGTCAAAACGCTTAAACGCCGACGCGATATGAACCTTTTGGACTCTTTGCGTATTAGATATATAGACCATGGGAATGGTTTTTTTCCATATTTTGACCGATACACCGTCGTGACGCAGGAGTGGGGTTTTTAAATTAAAACGGAACGTAATATTGCGTACAAAATTCAGAAATGGATATTGGCGGAAAAACATGACCGCGCCGTTGTTGAACCGCTTGCAAAATTTTCCGGGTGTCCATGGTGACCAGATTTGCAGAGGTTCGCTTAAATGTGCCGACCACAAATGGCGCTGCTGGAGCGTGACACGGTTCACCGCCCTGAAATTGCGCTGGCACACTTCTTGGACCCCTTCGCGCGAATCTGACTCCAACTGAAACTGGCGACTGAACTGGCGCCAGTCCGAGGAACGGAACCTAAAATCTCTGTGAACGACTGACCATAGATACCGTTCGTACAGACGAGAGTATGAAACAATAAGGTGTACACAGTCCATAGGTATCATGACTCACGAATCACGTGGACACGTTTATACTTGGTCTCACATTTGACATCCGTATTATGTTCAGAATAATAAAAAATGAAAACGATGTATACACAATGAGAACAGAATATAAAAACATTCTTTGTTTTAATTAAAAATGCCTATGTATGAAGATTACTACTCCGATGCATCCTTTAGTTCAGAAACCGATACTGACGAAGAGGAGGTAGAAACTGATGTTTATGACCCCCGCGAAGAAGAGTACTGGGCAATCGAGGCACTCATGGACATCCGTAAGCCTCCTCCGGCTATCGAGTACCTGTGTTCATTGTGTTCGTTTGATTTGCGCGAATGTGTCGTGGGCACATTGCGGCACGACATTGAATCGGTCGTGGACTCGAAATCCGTCCGGTCTTGGCACAGTTTTTGGAAACCCGAACAGCAGGGCGACCACGCGCGATTTTCGCACGATGACTGGGATGCCATTGGCGAATTTGCAATGCAACTCTGTGAATGCTGTGTCGTCCAACCGGGACAAGAACTCATTCAGTCGTGTATCATTCGGATTCTGAGTCTAGGTCGCTTTGTTCCGCCACCACACGTCGTCGCTTTGCCTCTGGCTCGTCGTCACTAGAATCGTCATCGTCGTCCTCCGAATCGACATTGTCCGGTACCCAGTCTGCGTCTGAATCAGATTCCGATTCAGACGAGTCCGCTTCCATGTGATGTTGCCAGTCGTGAATGTCCCATTCGTGTTTTTTTGCGTCGCGCACGATTTTTTTCCACGGTAGCGGGTCGAGTCCGCCAACGTAACACGCGCAGTTTACCTCATCCCTAATTTTTTCAATGGAAGATTGATTCGTACTGAACTCTGTAAGCTCTTCACCATCGAAGAAAACGGCGTCGCAGGTTTTCAGTCGCTTTGAGACGCGCTGGAAATACACAAACCAAGCCTTTTGCACGCGCTTGAAAGTTGTGTCTTTGTGCTTGAACGTCACCGTATCGTCTTCAAAAATAGCAGTAACTTCTTTTTTGCCAATTCTACCTACAACGGAAGACATTTAGATGACGAAACCACAGTTACATATATATGTATTTTTGATAGAGATTAAAATAGGATTCTTTCAAATGGGTATATAATGATTTTACAATGATTAATGTTGGTCCAGTTCGTTGGGTATCTTTTTCTGCTGTCTGCATCTATTTCGTCATCTATATCTATGAACTTCCAAAAGCTAGCCCAGCACGAAATTCATTACCTGGACCCACGTACTCGTCTTCGTAAACGTCAAACCCCCTTGAAATCGACAGTGTATTGCCGGCCTTTGTTCTTGGTCGCGATATGCTTGTCATTTGCGGCATCGACCATGGATTTCCTGGCGCTCACTTGGCTCCCACCACTGACGGTCGGCATTTTCGGAGCAGTGTCCATCATCGTCAATCTCCTCGTATCGAAAATAATACTCTTCGAGCAACCGGACTCCAAGGAGTGGGGCGCCATAGCCTGTGTCGTCACGGGTTGCTTGTTGTCCATCGCGTCCAAGGTCAATGGCGAAAACGACACACCACCACCAGAACTGCTGGAGCGCGTCTCGTCGTGCGTGTACATCGTTGCCAACTGGATTGTACTCCAATTGTTCTATATTGCACTTCAAAAAGATTTGTTACCGCCAAGTGGACAACGTTTCGGCTACCCATTCATTGCCGGTGCACTGGGCGCGCAAAACGTGTGCATGGGCAAATATATCGCATGGTCCGTCGCGGAAGCAGTCAGCAAGGGCCATTTGACGGTTCGTTCAGACGTACTCGTGTCTGTCATTGGACTTTGCGTCGGGTCCATCATCGTGCACATCGCATGGTTAAATCTGGGACTCGCGAAACACGACGCGTATTATTGTATTATTGTGTATCAATCTACGTGGTTTTTCTTCACCACATTGGCCGGGATTGTGGTGTATGACAACATGGCCACGCTCACGGCGTTGTCACAATTTATGTTTTTCACCGGTTGTTTTCTGGCAATGTACGGCGTTTGGAAAATATCGTGCATACACAAAGACTCAAACGAAACTTAACGTAAGCGACTTCATATTTCTTCCACAATCCGCCATAGAACTGCCCTGTACCAGCCTGTACAAATCGTGCGGGTGCATAGAGTTCGAAATAGAATCGTCCAACATATCGCCTTCTTTCATCGCGCCTATCACAATCTCGGAACAGTACCAACGCGGTGACAACCCCAGATACGTATACGACATGGGCGACGGAGAGAACGGTGCCCAGTACATAAAATAACCCATGTGATTGAACGGGTCGCCATGGTGCTCCTTGCAAAAGTCTAACATGGTGTCGTACTGTGATTTAGAACACTCCATAGAACGGAAAAACCACTCTTTGCGTGAAAAGCGTTTCTTCTCCAAGTGCACGGCACCGGAATAGACAATAGAACATGCCAACCCCGCTACCGTGTCCGTACCCGTGGGCGACCCAGGTGGGCAAAACAAAAGCTCGGCATGGATGAAAGGAGCAGACCCGTCGTCAGTAGACGCCAAAGACGCCGCGATTCGGTTTAGCCAAGAAGATTCCAGGATATCGGAATCCGAACGAACAAAGCACAACATAATTTTATGCGTCATGTCAAAATAGTAATGTTATTTTAAACTCTTTTATATGTAATTTTAGTCACTCTCTACCGCAGAAGATTCGGCGAACTCTAGTCCCGACGAGGTTTTATCTGACGTCTCGGCAAATTCCATATCGGAATCGCTCTCGGCGGCAGAGGACTCGGCAAATTCCATGCCCGATGACGTCTTGCCGCGTTCTGACGACTCTTCCTCCGACGAATTCGCCTGCACGCTCCTTTCCGACGATTGTGCAAAGTCGAGGTCCGAGTCCGTGTCCAGCGCCGACGACGCGGCAAAGTCCATAGATTCGTTTTCGGACTGCTCGGCAAAGTTCAGCTCTTCGTCTGACGACACCCAGTCGTCCGTCATGTTCTCAATCATGGCCGAGAGTTCACCCGGTTTCGGCGCGGACCATTCTTGTGAGTCCTCCTCGCCCAACATCATCAAATTGTTGACCGGAGTCGCGGTAGCGGGCAATTTTGCGGGTATGGACCGCAATCCCCACGACGCGAATTTGGCCGCGCGTCCCTCAAATCCATCCCCATTGAACGGTTGTGTCAAAAGGGTTTGGACAGCAGGGTTGTCGTCTTGCATCTTTTCCAAAGCGCTCGCGAGCAAAAACTTGGCCCCGCGGTCTTTCGTGGCAATATCTTTCAATACGAAAACATCACCACGGGCAGAGCGACCACCGTCGGCTTCAAATATATTTTTTTCAACGTCAATGGTGCAGATGGCCTTTGCATTAATGTACTGTTTTTCGCGACGGCTGCGCGGCGTCACTGCAAACTTTTTGCTCGCGTCGGCGGGTACGTAAAACACGCGCACAGAGTTCGCTTTCGAATATTCAACGATATCGCTTGCGCCCAGCCACGCGTCGGCACCGGTGGCTTTCAGCCATTCCTCCAAAGGAACGATGAAATCCGTTTGAATTTCTGTTGTGAGTTCTTGCACAGTGTTCTCCGTCTCCCAAGCGGATTTGTTCGTGCTCGCACCGATGGTGGCTCGTACCTTTGCGACGTCTCCGATAAAGTATGGCAAGATTTGATTCACAACCACACTTTGGAACGTAGATTCCTGTGTCTCTGAGGACTTGGACTCGCCACCGGTTGTCGCAAGCTGCTTTGCCTTGAACTCGATTTCCGCGTCTTTCCAAGATTTGTCTTCCATCACACGGGACACTGCACACCACTCGATGAACTCTTCTTCGTCGATGGTGCCGTTTGCATCCAAGTCGTTGTCGAGTACCAGTTGCTCGGCGGGGCTCCCATCACGTCCCACTCTTCGGAGAGCGTCTGCGAGCTCTGAAACCGTAATCTGACCGTTGCCGTCAGTGTCGTACGTCGTGAACACATACTTGACGAACGCCAGTTGTTCCGTATCCTCTCGCAAGGCTGCGATGAGCGCGGCACGCTCCTCAGCGTCTTGCCGCACGCGTTCGGCTTCCGCTTCGGCTGCTTTCGCGGCTTCCTCCTCGGCGGCAAGACGCTCGCGTTCGGCCTCCGCGGCTTTTTCGGCGGCGTTTGCTTCTTCAGCCAAACGCTTTTGCTCTCTGGCCAATTTACGTGCATTTTCGCGCTCTTCTTTGGCCAATGCGACGGCCGCGTCGTCAACAGACCATCCGGCGGCGTCGGCATCGGCGAAAGATTTCTTTGTGGCCGATTTGCCTGTGGAACTGTTCTGGTACACCTTTTCGTCCATGGTCATGAACCAAGTGTCTGGTCCAGATGCCGCAACACCGGCCTTTTTAGTCGCATACACTTTCATCGCCTGGCGGTTCGCCGCACGTTGCTGTTGTTCCAACAGTTCGCGCTCTCTCGCAAGGCGTGCTGCGGTCTCGGCGGCACGCTGTTCCACAATGCGCACTTCCTCCGCACGGGCTGCAGCTTCTTGACGGACGCGTGCGGCCGCCTCTTCGCGTTCACGGGCAAGACGCTCGCGTTCCAGTCTGGCGACCTCTTCGGCTTGTAGACGTTCGGCTTCACGTCTCGCAGCGTCTTCGCGCGCGCGTTGCTCGCGCTGCTGGCGTTGCAAGTCGTCCAGGCGCGCAAGGCGGCGCGCGAGTTCGGCCGCCTCTTCGCGTACACCACCAACCACGGGCAGCTGTAACGATATGCGTTTGCCTTCGTAAATGTCTTTGAGTTCGCTGTGAAGTTTCCTGGGATTGAGGTACACGGTCGGTTCGACAAACTCAATCATGTGCACGTAATCGCTGTCCGCAGTCGTGCCTGTCTCACACAGCTCAATCACTTCTAGCACTGACAAATCCAGGTGTTCCGGCAACTGGGCCACGCGGTCTTGGAACACGCGCGTACCAAAATCCGCATCGACAATGTTTCGGGGTGGGGTCATTAGGCGTTTAATCCTGCCCGCGACACCCTTGCACCGTTGCTCGAATTCTGCATCGCCGGGCTCGAACCGATATTGCTTGCGCTTGGCGGACCCTGCTTGACGTTTGATGACAGTCGACAGTTTTATCTTATTCGACAGTAGTTGTCCGTCACTGTATGACAGCCGGACCTGGCCGTCAGACAAGCCCGGGTTAATGTCCGGGTCGCCTTTAGCGCCAAGCTGGGACCAGGACTGTGCACCCGACTGCATTTCCCAATGGTATTTTTCGAGGGAGTTGGCCGCAATTTTTTCCGTGGGTTTAATGGTACCATTTCTGTAATGGATGTTTAATGTCGTTTTGGTCGTCACGGGCGCCGCGGGGGGATTTCTCATGACTTGGAGTTCATTGGTCGCGTTGGCGATGAGCGCCTCCAATTTCTCAGCATTTTTTACGTGAGTGCGTTTCTCAAAAACGTGCCGCACAAAGTTGTCCATGTACCCGAACCCAACTTGGATGTCCTGCGAATCTGCCACCGCAGGTTTGGGTACGCGCTCCACGCGGGAGATGAGCCCGGCAATGGTTTTCTCCTTCGCCAGTGCTTCACGCAAATCTTGAAGAAACTTACTCTTAGCATCGATAAGAGATTGACGTTGGGGGAGGTTTTCTCGAATACGTAATGTTTTCATGGAATCCGTTTAATTATCGACATGCGTATATATAGGGTTGTTTTTCAAAAACGATAGGGATGAGATGTCGCCAACATCCTGTGAATATATACCAAGGCCGCCGCCGTCCGAAATGGCAGCGCTATTTGGTGTACGCGTTGGGCATTGGTTTGCTCGTAGTCGTAGGGTGGTCTGTCCTGCGCGATACGACACCGGTCAGAATTAAGGTGCCTTCGGACGAGGATTTGAACCAATTGCCCGGCGCCACCGTCGGCACCGACAAATTGGACGACGTCTACTGGCGTGTCAAGATGCGCCACGTGAACGACATGCTTGCACGGGAATGTACTCGAACAAACTTCACTTTGTTCACCAACAAAAACATAGAGTTGGACGGCGAAACAATGAAGGAGTCGTACATTTATATATGTGACAATGGTCCCATTCTGAATGCCCGGGCTATACACTCGGGTCAATCTGTGGATTCGGTGCGCTGCAAAGAAACGTACGGGTCCAAAACGTCGGTCAAGTTGCGCGAGTATCCGTTTTCCTTAAAGTACATATCCGGACTTACGTTTATGCAAGAAACCAAGGTGGTACGCTCGGCCGTGGAAGCGTGTAAATGGCTGCACGCGATTGAAGTTGTGGAATCGCGCTGGGACTGAATTTTCCTATATAAGTTGCTTGCACGACGTCATAGATGGACCAAGGTATTGCATTGCCGATTCGACAGATGCTTCACTATGGCAAAGTGTTGCGCACGACGCCCATGCTTTACATGTGCCGCAACGTGATTCATCATCATCTGTTTGGAAACGGTATTGAATTTTCGCATCGACGTGGCCGTGTGCGACCAGACCCACACATGCAAGAAATCATGAACGATTTTTGGCTGCCGTGCTGCAAACAAATGACCGACCAAGTCCTTTCTATTGGCATCGTCGTCATCCGCATCGTAAATCTGGAACACGGGCTTCAAGTCCCGGTGGTACTTGAACCGGACGCGTTTCGCCTAAAGATGAAGTACGTGCTCGGATTGCGCGAGTACACTGTTCTCGACGCACAAATGAACGAAATTCCGGATACGCACGTCTACGATTTGTTCGGGCATTCGCCCACTGCCGGTGGCCACCTGACCTCAGTCGTTGCCAATCTCATGCCCGAGATTCAGTACATCAATACCTTGCGCGGCACGTCACTGGTCATGGAGCAGAAACGCGCGGACCCTGTTTTGATGACAGAAGCCGTAGACACCAAAATAGACAACGTCGAAGGGGTAAATTACGACTATTACGCGGATGGCGACATGCAAGACACGTCGTCCGACAACAAGTTCACGCGCGACCGACACAACGTGACCGCACTGCGCAATCAACAGATGATGTACGACGCGTTTTTCGCCGGTGGGGCGCCCGCCTCTGTTGGGGGAAACGTTCTGGAAAACATGGTCAACGTCCCACTGGGCCAACGCATTGTCAACGTCCCGACACAAACCGGACGCGGTGATATTTCAGCCCAGACCAAGGCTTTTCAAGACGTTGTATGTGGCGTGTTGGGCATTCCAAGGGCTCTGCTCATGTCGGACACACCGCACAAATCCGACGAGGAAGGTACGCACCAAACGTTTAAAAAGACTATTTTGAGCTGGAAAACATCCCTCCAATCTGTATGCGAGGCAATATACTCGATAATATATGCGGAAGACATAAAGCAGCAACTGTTGAAAGCCATTGGAAAGAAGAAGCGCAAGCGCACTGACATTGCCGACGTCTATATGCTGAAGAAACGCCTACAGGTAGAAATCGTGTTTCCAATTTCTCCGTTTCTGTCGCATGCAGAATTACACCAACATTACCAGAACGGTGTCATCAGCTGGGAAACGTATTCACAGCACGCGTGTGCAAACGCATCGCTGCCGTACGAACAATTGGAGGAGCCTTCTGCTATGGTTTCGGAACCCGGGGACAGTCAAAAGCCTAAAGAACCTAAAGAACCTAAAGAACCTAAAAGTACAACGAGTGAAGAAAAAGAAGATTAATTTGATTCGTGATACATTGCATCGTATGATGCTAAAATTTTATAATCAATATGCGACAGAAAATGCTGGGTCCCTCTGCACGTCACCGCAACATACAACGCGCCGTGGCTCGGTTTCGCCGCCGTCTGCTCCTGCTTCACGCGCAGTTCGGCCACCTTGTTTCCTTGGGCGTCGGCCGCCGTCTGAATAAGCTTTTGAAGCGTGTCCGAAGACAGTTCCATGCACGTGGCAGAGGAATGTACGCCTGGCCGGCGAAAGTTCACCCGCAATGTCAGGTCCGCCTGTCGGAGGGACGCCACTATCTTTTCAATGGACATGGCCGTGCCGTAGGTTTCCGTGGTCTGGTACAACAACGTACCGTTGCTTTCGGCTTTGCGCGTTTCATTCATTTCGAACAAATCTTTTCCTTGTGAGCGCAGTTGCCTCAACGCGGCGCCCTGTTCCGTGACGCGGTCTTGGCTGAAATTTTTCATGCCTACTGGACGCACCGTCGCCTCCAAGATGATGTGATGTTTGGTTGTTTTGGCCGCGCTGTCAATCGGAGTAGGGGAAGGGTCCGGAGAACGAAAGGCCAAGCGAGACATTTTCCTATGGAAAGACACTTTATATACTGTTTTTTTATCAAAAATCTAAGTAGTCACTGGACATGGTTTTAACTGTAGGAACCTCTTCCCGTTTCTGTTTGATTGGGGCGCGTACAGGCGACATCAAATAGCCGACAGACCCCACAAAAAGTGCAGCGTTAAGCACAATAATATGCCATATAGAACACCCCATTTCGACAGTGTCTCGGACCACATGAACCAGTACTCCGTACACGGCAGACATGCCCACCAACATCAGAACTATAGACCAACGCCCAACGGTCTGGGGTGCACAACACGCCACATGCTTTGTAGTGCGCCAAATATCCGACAAGTATAATTGCCGGCACACGTAGATGATAATATGCCACGATAACATAGACAGGAACACGGTGCGCCATTCAGAGTCATCGTCCTTCAACAAATGGTCCAACATATAGGACAAATACAACCAAAACACACCCAGCACCATGTCGTGTATCAACCAAATCGTCACCCGTTTACGAAACAGTAATATTTTAAACGACTCCTTCTCGGCCGCACATTGCAACAAACAGATAAAATGCGGCACACAACTAAGTATCCACAGCCCACTGGTGGTCGCCCACATAACCTGAACTAATTCAGTGTGACCCTGCCAAAACGTACTCCTGCACGTCCACGAGACGTAAAACGAAGTTGCGGCGGTCGCCCCAGACAACCCGCGGAAAAAACACGTCAAAAATAACACCGAATCTGACGAGGAACAGCCGAATCCGGGAATGCAACACGCCGTCGTCGTAGGCATCTCGTCGTAACTGTCGCGCAAAAATGCTGACCCAATTAACTCAGACAGCGACACGCCCATCAAAAACAACGTAGACACTCCCATGCTAGCAAACCACGCGTCTATATCGTGATTGTACCACGATATAGACGCCAAAGCTATCGAAACCACCGCAGAGAGGAACAACACTTTTCGCAAGGACTTTCTCAACTTCTCAAACAAAATTGTCATAACCGTTCTGCCCACCGACACAATCAAGAGGACCAATATCAAAAGGACAAACAATTCATACATTCAATTCAGTCAAAATTACAATTTATAGTGCGTTTTTAGAAAAGTATTTCGAAAACACCTGACCACCTTGGCTCGGTTTTACGAACGTCTCATACTGGGCCTGTGTTTCCTGCTGAAACACTCTGTTCTTACGCAAACGGTTCAGTCGAGTTTTTTCTGCATGACACCCTGGACATAGGGCTTGTAGATTAGAAGCCACGTCTTGTCCCCCATCTTGTAATTCTATAATATGGTCCACCTCGAAATTGGGAGGTATTGGAAACATTCCGCATTTGTTACACTGATAACGCTGGCGATACGCAATTTCGATACGCAGTGAACGACTCAAGACACGCTTGGGTATTTTCTTGGTATATGGTTTTAAATCACGACAAAAATGCATCAAGCTATTGGAACGCTGGTAAGTCGAATCCATATACCAGTTTACGAACTGCACAGCTATTTTACACGACATCACGCACACGTCTCGATGCTGTACAATGCCTAAGGATTTACACTCATACTCGAACCGGTCTTTTGACAACTCGAAGGCCTGTTCGGTTATGCACATTGCGCTCCGAACATTGTCTTCGTCGATGAAATGCTGTGAATCGATTGGATACAACTCCATCACTAATGTGACACCAATTAAGAAAGATCCGATTTATAGGTATATAAATGCCTTTTTTTTAGGTAACGGATGAATGATATCAGAGACGCCCCGGACATAGTTGACCCGACTATGCTCAAACGCGCGAGGGTCGACACTATCATAGGGGGCGCCCACACGGGCTCAGCACAACAAAAACCGCGCATAGAAATAAATGTAACGCCAGTACAGCCTACACCAGCGCAGCAGCAGCAGCAGATTGCGAGACAAAAGAGCATGGCAAACATCATACAAATTCGCTTCAAAAAGGCCATTCGCATCAATGATTCCACCATGCTCATTCGATGTCTAGAGTCCGGGTATAAACCCACGACTATACAATGGCTTCAAATCATTGGCAAAATGCACGTGGCGTCAGCACTGAACTGTGTGAGACTAGCAAGGACGCTTGAAGCGCCTTGCATCTCCTCCGCCATACGGCGACAACACAGGGCCTTGTTCAAGGAAGTCCTCAACCGTGTGGACACAGTGCCCACGGCACAGATGGAAAGTTTGATGGCGGTGCCTGCCTATTATTTGGGAATCTGTCTAGACAAAGGCCTGGACCCCAATATACGATTAAAAAACAAGCGGTTGCCCCTCGAACACGCTTGCTCACATTCGCGCATCGCGCACATTGAAATTCTTTTAAAAGATGAACGGACCACCGTTTCACAAAACGTATGTCGATTCATGATTCGCCAAAGTAAACAGCAGCGGTTTGCCGACAGGGCGATTGAACTGTGCGACAATATCGTCCCGAACATGATTCTGGAAGCCGTCGTCGCCAACGTCACGTCAGCACTGTGCTCCATGATGAAAAAACTAGAAATCAAGTACGAGGACAATCAAGCGTGGGAAGACATCACACACATGATGCTATGTCCCATACTGAACGATTACACCACAGATATCGTGAAAACGCCTGTCAATGACCACTACTATGACAGACAATCGCTCTTGAAATGGGTGCGCAATAAACACAACGACCCGCTGACAAGAGAACCCCTTCAGGAATCTGACTTGCTTTTACGGTCGGAATTTTTAAAGGATTATGCTAAAATTTTACAAGCTAAAATTCAAAAATTACAATGACGTTTCCTTTTTTATACTATATAACGGTCCGTGTTTGTTCGAACATGCTTGCGCCAATCATACCAATGCTAGCCCTATTGATTTCGGGCACGTATGCTACAAACGTAATCATAAGTAACGCTCGTTCTGACGACCCATATTACAGCATCACGTACGACGGAAACGACATAAACGCTCTAAACGACGGCGCGGCCTTTTTAGAACCTGGAAAGCAATACACGTTTAAAAACACAGATTCGGATAACAATGGGTTTTGTACACATCCATTTGAAATTTTAGGAACCACTATTAACTGTGATAATTCTGCATTGGTTACAATTCCAATAGGCACGTGCAATGTAACGTGGCGATGCACGTTACATTCTTATATGACAGGGACTATCAAGATTAATAAGCCCGGTTGTCCCGGCGTCCCAGATTCAAAGGTATGTGGGATTGATGACCTCGTTTCCCGTGTGGAAGATGCGATGCCGGAATCGAATTGTTTGAAAGATATAATGGGCCCACAGGTCTGTGTAAAAACATGTGGACACCTCCAAGCTCTTGGTCAGTACGTACTAAACGAATGGGATAAAAATTCGGCAAAATATGAGACTTGTAATAGAACAGGATACAAACTGTTGGCTACAATAACTGATACAAATACTATTTCACAAGATTTCGCAGAAATGTTGAACTTGAAGACAGATTGTCAAGATTCACAGGACGGTAAACCAATACGGGACTGTGATGGAGGTTTCGGGACCTGTCAGGCCGACTGTACGCAGACGTATTCCATAACAGGACCGGCTATCAACGGCGGTGCTGCCTGTGCCCATACAGCCGGCGACACACAGCGCTGTACCGGCGGCCAGTGCGTGCCTGTGGACTGTGATGGAGGTTTCGGGACCTGTCAGGCCGACTGTACGCAGACGTATTCCATAACAGGACCGGCTATCAACGGCGGTGCTGCCTGTAATTATACAGTCGGCGACACACAGCCCTGTACCGGCGGACAGTGTGAGGAATGGCGTAAACGCCGGGATAAAGGTGCTTTCTGTTGTAAAGCCATGATTGCCAGCTGTGAAGCGTGCCAGGCCGGCCTGTCCGTGCAACAGTTCTGTAATATTACGGCAAACAAAGATGTGTACGGGTGTTGTAAAGTCAGAAATGATTGCACCAATGTGTGCATGCCTGACATGCCTGACATGAACACTTGTCCCGACGGGACCTTGTTGAGTCGCGATGAAGATTGCAAATTCCCAGCATGTCCCGTCAAAACATGTCATGGTGATTGTATGACGTGGTTTGATGGTTGTAATACATGTAAGTGTGAGAACGGGACAAAAACAATGTGCACGCGTAAATGGTGTGCACGATACGAGCAGGCGAAATGCATGGATGAAGATGAACCTGAAGACGAAAAAAACTGTAACACGCGCGAAGTGTGGACCGCCGAGAAAAAGAAGTGGTGTTGTGAAAATAAGGACCTTGGTTGTGCGCCTCGTATCCAATGCCCACGCGATTGTTCTTCGTGGTATGACGGATGTAATACGTGCACCTGTAAATATGGTTTCTTGGGTGCGTGTACCGAGCGCTTTTGCTTTCGGAAAACAGAACCCAAATGTCTTGACGACCAATGTCCGCGCGACTGTTCTTCGTGGTATGACGGATGTAATACGTGCAGATGTGAAAACGGACAAATCACGGCGTGTACAAAACGCGCGTGCCTAGTCAAGCGGCCCGCCAAATGCTTGGACTGTGTTGACGGGGATTGTCAGGTAGGATATGAAGTAGTGGGTGCAGACAAAAGAGGGTGTGGTGGTAAATGTGTACCCAATTGTCGTACGCGTGAAGTGTGGACCGACGAGAATAAAGACTGGTGCTGTGTACACAAACAAATAGGCTGTAGGTACAATTGTAAAACCAAGGAGGCATGGTCTGCTGAAAAACGCCAGTGGTGTTGTCGGAATCAGCGCCTTGGTTGCTGTCCAGTAGTGCGATGTGCGTCTCCTAAACCCGGATGCACACGAACCTGGGTAGACGATATCAACGATTTCGGATGTGCGCTTTACCCCTGTGGCAAAGACGAATGTCCTCAAGAGACCAGGTCCAAAAAAAAACCACAGATTAGCATCAAAGACTCGCGCGGAGTCGATAGACTGCGCGTTACAGCCGAAGAAGACAATGACGACACCAAAGTGACACTGCAAATCATGGATACGAAAGGTAGACCACGAGTGTCCTTGGGTGCCCAGAAGATATCCATGAAAGAAACAAACGACATCGTACGTCGACGCAACATTGTCCGTGCTATTGTGGACGCAGCCGAAGGTTCTGCCATGAACGTTTCAGAAGCTGGCCTTTCGGAGGAGATGGTCGAACATTTAAAAGAGCGCAAAGTCACAGACGTCGTGTTTGCGAAAGCGCGAGCGAAATCAAAGACAAACCCGACCGATTGTAGTGAAGCGGACATAAACTTGGTCCGGGATGGCAATAATACGATGGCATTCGAAATAGTGTTGAACAAAACGGGAGACCAATCGTTTAAATGTTATAACGGGAAACCTCTGTCGTTACTGACACTAAAGACGAAAAATGAAGACACTCAGAACGAATACGAAGCACATTGCTGGTCGGAAAGTGCTTGGAAAAAGAAAGGGACGTACAAGGAAAAGGGACAATATAATTGTTCGCGCCTGTCCAAGTATACGAATTTTATTGCGACAGATTTGGGTGTTATGTCAGTGTCTATGGTGGAAGAAGAGTCAGCACTCGAATGTGAGTCCAATAGCGACTGTGGTTCACATAGCGACGAATATTGCGGGTATAGTTGTATAGACAACAAGTGCACGGAATGGTGTGAAGTGCCAGCGCCTTCGCCAGATACGCCAGCGCCTTCTCCGGATACGCCAGCGCCTTCGCCAGATACGCCAGCGCCTTCTCCGGATACGCCAGCGCCTTCTCCGGATACGCCAGCGCCTTCACCAGATACGCCAGCGCCTTCACCAGATACGTCTGACCCAGAAGTGCCAGCGCCTTCACCAGATACGCCAGCGCCTTCGCCAGATACGCCAGAACCCGACCCCGATGTCACGTTCGGTCCAGGCGTGCCAAAAATTGAAGCGTGTTCGGAAGATTCGGTGACTGTACTGTGGGAAGGTACGCACAATTTGGTAGAGACGGAATCAGCAGAATGTGATTCAAATGTCACCGAAACATGGCTAACTTGGGACGAACGCGAAACAACTGGATATAAAAAGACATTTCACAATCTCGGAGGCCAGTACCGCGGCCAGACACGTTATTTCCAATGCTCGGTGCACTGTGGAGAAAATAAGGCACGTTTTGAAGTGCATTGTCCGTTGATTGTAGACCCTGATAGACCTGTCACGGTGAACACGTCGGGTTCAAACCTGGAAATACCGGCAATGATTGTGGCCGTGTCAGTGGGCGCGTTGCTCGCAATTTTACTTGCGTTTATTATGTGTCCTCGGCCAAAAAAACCTGCCAATAACCAGCCTGACAAAAGTCAGTACCATGCATTATCTCAAGAGGAAGAGGAAGAGCAAGCAGAACTAAAACCGTTAAAGTGGATACCGTAAAGAAAACGAAACTCAATATATTAATTCATTTGTATTTCCAGTAGTTGGTGTTATTTTTTTCGCAGGAACAAAAGTGACCCACCAGTATATGGCATCGAACCCAACGTGATGCAACATGCATATTGTCGACGCGACGACCATCCACGGTTGTTCTTTTAGCCCACACGCAAGAATGAACATGCCAACAGACCCGAGTGCAGTGAGCCATAACGCGAGTGCGACCGTGAGCATTTTTTGACGACGGTGAAGTGCGACGAGAGTGTAAGGCGCCCACAGGATAGCTCCCGTCATAAAGGAAACGTACGACAGCGCGACATACTTCTGGAGACCGATTTGATTATAAATGGGCGCTTCGTACAAGTCAAAGACCCACATGCCGGTCATGTATAGGTAGGACACTACTGTGAGTATCATGGATATAATCCATGGATTTTTGTACCATGTTGTGCGTGGAAGTCCGCCCCATAGTTGGGCTGCGAGCAAGGAGCGGAATGCTTCAACGTACGTAATGAGAACGTTCGGTCCCATGATGAGTACAATGTAAAATAAAGTGTGAAACATATTGTGATTGAAGTATCGACATTTATATAGTGTGTTGTTTAAAGATTTATGACTTGAGCCGAATGTTGTACCAGTGACCGAACTGATCCTTGCCCGGCGATATGCCCTTCTGTGCACGTAGCTTCCACTTAAACGCATCCTTGCCTCGTTCCATCAGTTTAACGAGTCCATTGGCATCGCAGAAGGCTGCATACGCGCCCCATGCTTTTTTCCGCCTCAGTTTGTCCGTGTCGTTGGGAAATTTAGACCGTTTCGCCTTGACAGACTTGTGCCATTTGATGATGTTGCACTTTTCTTTTAGCCATCGCTTGAGAGATTTGGTGCCATCTTTGAGCTGTTGCTTGCGCATTTCTTCCTTTTCTTTGCCAATGAGTTGTTTGGCTTTTTTTTGCTTTGTACATTCTCCTATGTTTGTAGGGCTGCCTTTACGCTTTAAACTCGAATTGGACGCGCGTGAAACGCCTTCCCTCACGTTCTCGAGTTCTTTCTGTGCCGCGGCTAGTTGAGTTTTCAGTTTATCATTCGTCTTTAACAGCTGCGTCCGCACAGCATCATCTCCCACCATGTCTTTTTTTATTCGGCCCATGATGAGTTGGGTAATGTTTTTGTCTGATTCGATTTCAATGGCGCGTTCCATCAACTTAAAGGCACGATGTTTCGTCAGTTTGTGCTGTAATCTAAGTTCTATTTCGAGCCGACTGCCATTTTCAAGTGCCGTTTCTATTGACCCGGACATTTTATGAATCTGCTCAGAGGTCACAGTTTGGGTTGGTGCAAGAGATCCAGAGACTGAAACGAGTGCTTGTACGGAATCACGACCGAGGACAATGGTCTGGATGCTATAAACGATGCCATCACCATCGGTCCGGAAAACGCTGTCGCCAAAGTTAAGCGGTTGACCAGTAGCGTCTCGCATGAGTACGACTGGGGTTTCGTTCCAAACGACCTTGTCTTCGTTTACAGTATACTCGTCGCCCAACACTTGGGTGAAACATGACGCACATATACATGTATCGTCATTTTCCACGAACGAGTCGTTCTCTGCCCATTTAAGACACGCCTGACATTCTGTGGGACACGCGTGTGTGACAACATTTAATGCGTCTCCTTTGTGCTGGGCAACGATTGCCTTTTCCTCGGGAGATATCGTGTCTGCCTTCCCCCGACGATTGTACATGCCAATGTTTTCGTAAACGATGGACCGTGCCTTCGTGCGCGTATCTTTCGTCGCGTCTTTCCTCACACAGAAGAATACCACCATATTGGAATACTCATAGTATTCTTGGGCCAGATCCAAATGTTGCTCCAGCAGACGGGTGGCGATATTAATCGCATCTGTACATCCTCTTTTACAAAAGGTAAATATTGCCATGCCGTTGCGTCGAAGTAGTGTACTTATCATTTTAGACTCCTCGAGTGGGTTCTTCTTAATGGGCCCACTTGTCGCGAGTGGTGTTCCACAATAATCTGCATACACCACGTCGAACTTTGCGCGAAACTGAGGCGATTTACACAACTTACGGAGCACGTCAATGAACGCGCCTTGGTGACGCATCACTTGGACGTTTGAATCAACATCTGGCAATGTTTGGATATTCGCGACATGCCATACGGAGCGGTCCCCCACCGACTCAGCCATTCGTGGACCCATCATTTTCGGGGATTCTAGCGCGATTTTCGTACCATTGTCTGTCCAGACGGCAACGCAGCGGTTAACCATAGCCTTGTGGGGGTCTTGAACCTTGAGTGTCGATGGGTAAGACATGCTTAGTGGTGGGTGTGCGAATCTTGTTTGCAATATTTTTTTTATGTGTTTGACGTAAATTTAATGTAAATTAAATTAAATCTTGTTTGCAATATTTTTTTTATGTGTTTGACGTAAATTTAATTTAAATTAAATTAAATCTTGCTTGCAATATTTTTGTAATGTGTTTGACGTAAATTTAATTTAAATTAAATTAAATCTTGCTTGCAATATTTTTTTAATGTGTTTGACGTACTGTAAATTTAATTTAAATTAAATTAAATCATGAACGTCAGCTTCGACTTGGACAAGCAACAGTGCACTTTTGAGTGGTGTGGCGAAAAACACGTTGTACACACGCGCATCCAACCCGTCAGTGCGTACTGGACACATGCATTCACACAGACCTTCGATTGTGGTGGTGACAAGTACTCTGCGACCTGGAAAACATGGATGCGCCGTGAACAGTTTATCGAAGTCCAGAAATTTGAACCTGGATCTAAACTTCCATGGCGAACAGTGGCGCAATGGTCTTACATCAACCACCCTCAACCTGGTACGTCTCAGTCCTCTGAAATTAAGCACTTTGGCCACGTCGGCGCCGTGCATGTGATGGGTTCACCGTTTGGCGATTGGAGCAACTCGCTGGTAATTCAGGAGCTTTAGAAAAGTCAACTATTTAGGTAGAGAGTGTGTCACCATATGTCTGACAGTGACTCGGATTGGGCACAAGATTTGCTGGACGAAATGGACGCGGGCTCTGTGCCTGAAGTGACGTCACCAGCGCGTAAGAGAGCCCATGTCCCGAAGTGGGCCACTGGTGACGAACGTAAACTCGACTTTTGCACGGACGATACACCTAAAAAGGTTTTGAGCGCGTTAGAAGATGTAGACTTATACCGGAAGGTACAGACTTTTACAAATTTGATGAATTTTATGTTTAAGAAATCGAATGATGGTTTTCAGATTTGGGAACATTTGAAGCCTTATCACGCGAATTTGCTGGCGTACCATGCCGCCGCGGGTATCCAAGCGGGTACGTTGGATGACGTGAAGATGCTGCGCGCAATTTATGAAACTGTTATTCGTGTACTGGAGGACTCTGTTCGTTCTTTGGGCGGTGGAGCTGTGTATACACAGTGGGTGGGGCGCGAAACGCGCGAAGAGTTCACCAATATCAGTATCATGTTTGAATTTCTTAGAGAACGCGACGATGTCATAAAGAGCATGGCGGGACCGGGTAAATTACCTTAACCCGGTGGAGTCCACCTACCGCACGTTTCGAAACACTCTCGGTAGCTTTTTTTGAAGTTTTCGTATTCTTGACTATTGCTGGGTTCCATTCGAAGACGTCTTAGCGTGTCTATACAGCCGCATGGTTGTCTGCTGCATTTAGGGAACACTTCTCGTGCTAAAATATTGCGGCGAATGAAAGACATGTGTTTCGCCTGACTGAATGCCCGGAACATGATGTCCCTATAGTTCGCATATAAATACTCCCGTATAAAAGCGCGCGTGTTTCAATGATAATGTCGTACCGTCAACATGCTCCAAGTGAAGTACCAGCGCCCGCCGTGAAGGTCATCAAGGTCGAGTGTGAAAAGAGTGGCACCATATACTACGAGCACGTAGACACGAAACAGCGCGCGTGGACAAAATCCGCACTAGAACCTAAAAAATAAGTATTTGTATATTTTTATATACTTTTGATATGCTACCTTTACTGTTATTTTATTTCTTGTTGGGCTTCAACTTTGCTTTTCCGTCTGTGGCAGTACGCTATTGGCTTATGGAAACGGTCCAGGTGACTCCTGCACAGATGGCTGCTATTTTCGGTGTCATTAGCGTCCCTTGGTGCATGAAACCTATTTTCGGGTTCATATCCGATTCGAAGCCGATTTTCGGATATCGGCGAAAGTCGTACATGATTTTGGGGGCGTATTTAGCCTGTGTTATGTGGTTAATTTTGCCCTTTTGTCCGCACGATGAATTCGTGCTAACGTTTGTCATGACGATGTCGTCCGCGGGTATGTGTTTTGCCGACGTCATGGCAGATTCGCTCTTGGTCACTGCTGCGAAAAAAGAGAGCGAAGAAAACCGCGGGACCATACAATCTTGGTCCTGGGGTCTGCGTTTCGTGGGCGGGCTCTTCGCATCGGCCTCTGGCGCCGTAGCGTACGAACAGCTGGGATATGCGCCTGTATTCCTGCTCAATTCGATGATACCAGTTGCAGTGGCCATTCTAGCATGCTTTATTGAAGAAGACACGACTTTTACGCCTACAGATTGGCGCAAAACAGGCTCGACCCTCGTGAACGCCATCCGCCAACCGGGTATCTTTAAGCCGGCCCTGTTTCTATTTTTAATATGTGTGACTCCTGGATACGGAGGCGCTTTAACTTTTTTCTACGAACGCGAGCTTGGGTTCACACCGAGCGAGTTCGGCATGTTGGACGTCATGGGACATGTCGTGTCCATCGTGGGCATAATGATATACAAGCGCTGGTTGCGCAACGTGTCGTTTCCCAAAATATTTGGCGCGGCCCTCTTGCTTTCTTTCGTACTTGAAAACACTATGTTGTTGCTGGTGTTGCACGTCAACCGACAGATGGGCATACCCGATTACGTGTTCGCGTTCATCGAACGTGTAACGATTGCGCTCGTGGGTCAATTCATCACTATGCCGATGGTCGTGTTGGGGGCGCGTTTATGCCCGCCTGGGGTGGAGGGTTCTTTGTACGCGCTGCTGATGTCTATTACAAATATTGGTGGTGTCGTAGCCACCGAGTGGGGGTCCCTGTTGACAAATATGTTTGGTGTAACGGCAAATAATTTTACAAATCTGTGGAAGCTGATGCTATTATGTCATTGTTTCGACTTGATTCCCATCGCGAGTCTTCGACTTCTCCGTGGCGTAAGTCAGGAATCGTCTATTTAGGAGCCCACGACTTGCGCACATGCCACCGAAGAGGAGACGACTCGGTAAAAAGACGTCGCTTTCCGAAAAACGCCCAAAACGTGAGCACCCGCTCGTACAACATTGGTTAGCATTATCGACTGTGGCCCACGAGGTTGCCGCCGCCACTAAGCAACAGGTACAATACATTGCCTTGTTGATGCAGATATCTGAGGTGACGCAGCACGACGAGACAGTGCCCGACAATCCGTGGACAGGCGAGCAAGTTGATTTCGAGGATGTGCGCAATTATGTCTTGTCCTGGTTGGACGACTTTGACGAAAACGTAGAGCAATTGACATCGGTGCGCGATGAAGCATTGGCGGCTTTGAAGCAGGCAGATTCTCAAGACGACGACGCTTTACGGAGCGCCGCGGTCCTCCTGACTGAAGCGGAGATGAAAATGAAAAAGTTTGATTCGTTTACGACGCGATGGAAGCGCATTGTGCGTTACAAGCCGGACCCAAAAATGTCGCTGCGTGAACACACGGACAAATGGCTCACGCGATGGCTTCGTCAATGGGAGACGACGAACGCACAGAAATCGCGTCATGTTGTTCACTTTCGCGAGACACTAACTGCTGTGTCTCGTGATTCTCAGAGTCCCGTCTTGGTTCAAAACAGGACACAAGCGCCGCCATCGCAGCACCCGACACCATCAAATAGATAGGCACAATGTACATGAGCGCGCGGAGGTCACCATAAACAACTTTAAAAACCAATAGGAGCATAAAACCAATCATAAACACAGCAGTAGAAATGTAAAATAAAATCTCACGCATATGAATGAACAGGCGTTGTATTTATATCCCCCCTCACTTACATATCCTCACTTACGCTTCCGCGAACCACGAAGGGAACGCGCTTTCGCCCTTTGGAACAAGGCCGACGACTTCTTGAGCGTAGTCCCGGTTTCTGGTGTGTTTGCGACGGTTCGGCGTCAATGAAATAAGCTCCAATTCGCTTCGTCCCCGACGGGCGTTGTGCTTGCGCCTCACATACAGAAAAAACCCACTGACAGGTATGTAATGACACGTGTTCGGTGAACACTGCTGGTATATTTCCGTCAAATTGACAGACGCCGCGTCCAGGAACTCTACAACTGGCTTTAGCGTGCGCGTAAGAGCCTGTTCTATCACGTGGGGCGTACAAACGGTCGTAAACGTGTCCATAGTGAGGTAAATGGGTTGTGTGCGTGAGCATGACATACTGCTAGTGTGGAATTCGTGTTGCAACAAACACAAAATATTTTAATTTTAAACACAATTATTTTAATTTAAACAAACGCTCGAATTTGGTCTATTTGTCGACGTATTTATGTAGGGTCGACATAACTACATGTGGATAAAGTTAGCTATACTAATACTGTTGTCAGGGCTCGCGGTGCCCGAGTTACAAAATGAGTTGTACATGGTGCCGGCGGGCGTCGTCGTTGCTTATCTCATATTCAACGAGTACCCGTGGGTAGCACGCCGAATGCACCGACGTAAGTTGACGTATGAAGATCTCGAAGATTTGGACGACGCGGACCCAGAATTGCGCCGTCGTTTTCAAATAGTGTTCACGCGCATACAACAGATAGGAGGGTCTCTATGTGTGGGTGTAATTGTGTTGTACGGTTTTCATATTTTCGAGGCGCGTAAATCACTCTTCGAGGCACTCGGTCTCCTCGGCGGCCTGTTATCTCTGTATGCGCGCATATTTGGATACATCGGCAACTTTTGTATACAATGTCTTCACCGCTTGAAACATAAACATTACGACACGTCCACAGAGGCGGACGGGTGCTCCGAACACACACACCCAGACGCGGATGAACCAGAAGAAACAAAACAGAGCAATTACGTGTTGCAACATTGTACATAAAGTCTTTGGACTATAAATACTGTTGTGTGTTCAGCGTCTTTTCCTTTTTTTGTAACCCTTTTGCGCGTAGTACAGGGCAATTAGAATCGCGTCTGCGACGTCGTCACGCTTCGATTTCTCAAAGCGTTCGAACCACAACTTGTTCTTCTGAGGAATGTCAAGTTCTGCGATTTTCGTAACGGAAGCTTTTTTGTTTTTGGCATAGTTGCCCATAGAAATGTCAAAATGACACCGCACGGAACGTGGGGATATTAAGTGGGCCTTGTCCCAAAAAAAGCACTGAAACGCCGTTTGTATGACCTTGAACTTGGCCGCCATTTGAATCTCGATAGTGACCGCATCTGCAAGCTCGAATACGTCTTTGGACGCGTCAATAAAGTCACGCACTAAATCTGGGTATTTCGTGTGTTGAGACTTTGGTTGGTCTTTCAGGAGGTCGTAGCGGCCGAAACTGATGAACATTTCCTTTGACGTGTCATACACTGACCAACCCAAATTGCGGAGACCCGGGTCAATCGCGACAATTATCATATTGCATATTCTACACTAACATATATAGGCATTCGACAGAATCCGTAAACACTATAAAGGGCCGACACAACTTGCATATGAGTGCCAAGGTCCAGACAAATCCAGACTGGTTCGACTCGCCTGAAATGTACACATGGCTTTCGGACACGCAATTCCCACACGCGAACGAGACGCAGATGCTGCAGTACGTACGAGCCAAATGGCCAGAAGCCATGGCCAAACGAGTCGTTATTGACAAGTCTATCCCACAGTCGTACGCGCATTGGTGGACCAAGTGTCGCACCAGATACCGCACAGACCAAAAACCGGAAGCCGTGTATGACCTTATCGAGTATTGGCGCCCAGTGGCGTCAAACTGGCTCGAAGTCAAATCCGACAGCGACGAAGATATTATTGCCATGTTTAAAACGTGGTTGGACCTGTTATTCATCGACATCACAGCCTTTGACGATGAGCATCATCGCGAGGGCGTGCCGCGCGTGTACCCAGACGGCGCGGTGTTATTTGTGAAGCGACCTGCCACTAAAAAGGCCACGAGACGCGCCACTGTACGGTTCATTGTGCGTCAAGGTCAGAGCATTTTTGAGGAACGTGGGTTTGAAGAAGGGTTACAATGGTGGAATGAAGAATGTAAAATGATTAGTTCTTTGTAGATTGTAATGTTATATTTATATCCAAAAGGTGTAGCGCCAGCATAAACCCAGACAGACAACCCGTGAAAAATAGTATAGTTAACAGTAAGACGACTCTCATTTCGCCGTGGTTGTTACACATGACCATCAGTGCTACCAGTAGAATGTACGCAGAGATGCCAATCGACGACAGCAGGTTCTCCGCCATGAACACGTCGCTGAACGTGCCGTCCGAAAGGACCAGCGCGAGAATGCAGCCAATGGCGAAGAAACACAACACCACGAGCCAGTATATCTTTGACACAAACGACTGCAATTCACGCAATTTCATGAGTTCGTACATCGAGTCTGTCTTCATCTTACCAGATTCAATGTCCGATTCCATCATCGCGTCTGTTTCGCGCGTTCCTGCTCCTGCTCTGCGTGACATTTTTATCGACTAAAAGAACCTATATACAGAAAATCATTTGATGGGTTGGATTTTATTATGGACGCATTAGGCATCTTTGCCGCCGTGTGCTCGACGTCCGCATCACTGCCACAATTGTGTTCCGAATCACCACAGACGTTGCGCATAGGCTCTATTGCACTCAGATGCACCGGAGGCATCGCTTGGTCGGTGTACGGTGCCCTAAAACAGGATTGGCCGCTCATGTCGGCGTCGGGAATCGTGTCCATGATAGAAATTATATTGTGGGCCAAGCGTCGTAAGGCTTTGGACCGCTTAAAGACAGCCGATAATTTGTCATTTCCAACTCACTCTCCAGACGTTTCTTTTCCCGCAGCAAATGTAAGCAAGACCGACGAATGACGATGTTATTGGCTTCCAACGTGGCCGCGCGGGCGCGCTCGGCATTGTACATTTGACGCATCTGGGTTATGTGCGGTAGCAAAAACGCAATGGCTTCTTCAGCCGTAGGTACTGTCGCACGCATACGTTTCTCCAGTCGGTGCAGCTCTTGGTCAAAACATTCTGCGGAACGCTTCACACCACGCCGTTCGGGTTCGGCCATACGCGGCTTGAACTGACGTACAAATTCGTCCACGTCGTCGCGCTTGCGTTTTAATGTAGTTGCGACCGGTTTCAGGGTCAAACACGTCCTCTTCGACTGGACCATGACGGGTCCACCTCTAAGACGCTTCGTCATATCGTGTTTACAGTTGTACTTTATACCTGTTTTAGAATTGTACGAACATATGTTATATTTAAAATAAAAAACAACATTTTTTTAAAGCGTTTTAAAATAAAATGGCTTCTGTCCAGTTGCCGACTGAATGGCTGGACAAGGCATGGGGTGGCTCGACCAAACAAGATATGAGCCCTGTCTTATGTATAGACGGGTCTCAAATAAAAATCACCATTTTCCCCAAAGGCGGCGCCGGCATGCGTGTCGTCAAGCGCACAATACCACAAACAGGCCACGTCACTTTTACTGTCACCGATGCCATGCGCGCGTACATTCGATTGCTACTCGAATTTCCAGATATAACGCTCAACATTACACAGACAGAATTATCGATTATCGCACAGAGTTGTTGCTCAGCCATTCAATACAACTTTCCGAAAATCAACATGGTAGAAGACAACGTGATTCCGGACCACCCGAAAGACGTTCGTGTCCACGTGTCGACGGCTCACTGGCTCAACATGTGGAAGTCCATGCCGGCGAAAGGCGTCATAGATATCACGAGTGCTAAACACTCTCGGACCGTGACCATGAAACACTCAAGGGGGAGGTGGGCAGGCGCAATACAAGCACGGGACAAACCCCCGGAATCGCGCGTATTCAAGGGTGATTCGAGCGTCGCAAGGCGTATATTCAGTTACGTAGTGGCCAGTAGTACTTTCTCAGAACTGGTTTTCATGGATTGTGGCGTCTTGAAGTGGGTAGACGGCGACACTACTATCTACGTGGCCCCGGTTGAATAATGGACCTTTCGACGGTCTGTGATCACGCACTGCCATCACAACATGTAAACAATTTCCCATTTAATTTAATTTAAATTAAATTTATACTTGAGTGCGCAAAGTATAGAATAGGTGATATTTAAAACGTATCACTCATAAAAAAACAAACTATGCCAGAGTGCCCCATGTGCAAAAAGGCACACCCCGCCGCTTGTGGGTGGCGGCTATACGGTTCACAGAACGAGTGTCCCATTTGCCTAGAAAATAAGCCCGAAATGATGGCACTGCCGTGTGGACACCAGTTCTGTGCCCAGGACCTCGAAAGACTTGGTATTCGTCAGATGGCGTCAACACGACCGGTACAAAGTCAGCCAGTTGCACAAAGTCAGCCAGTACAAGGTCAACAGAACGTTCGACACTCTCACAGTTGGGCCGGTGCGATGGCGGCGGCAGCGCGTGTATCGTTCTCACAACGCCAAGTCTCGCCTCTAGCACACATCATGCGTCACGTTCGCAGACGTAGGAACTCGCAATCTAGAACAAACTCGCAATCTAGCACAAGGTCAACACGAAGAGGCATTCGGCGACGCTGTGGGTGGTGCGGCCATATAGGTCACACCCAGCGCAAATGCAACGCGCACCGGAGTCAATGCGGCTGTTCCACATACAAAGGAGCGCGTCACAAGCGTCTACATGCGACGAAGAACAAGTGTGTGGTGTGCTTTAAAAAAGGCCACCATTTCCGCTCGTGTTCAAGGGTAGTCAAAGGATTCAAATAATATTTCCATATTTACTAGTCATAGTACACTGTATAAATGTTAAACCATGCATGGCTAAATGAATGATACAATCACGACCACAGGACCGGGACCGTCCGTTGTGAGCCTGACGTATGAGCAGGTGTTTCTTATATTGTTAGGTGGGCTCGCGGTACTGGTGTGCGTCCTCTTCGGGCTCATTATTTACGTGGAAGAGCAAAGTAACAAACGGCGTCAATCGAAGCATAAAAAAGTACACCCAAACGAAATTATTTAATTTTTATTATTCAATGTATCCTCTACGTCTACACACATTTTCAGAACACTCACGTACGTCTTTAGTCCAGTATTTCACGAGGGCCCACGCTGCATACGGTATGCCATTAAATTTAGAACGCATAGACGCGATTTCAGCGTCTGTCGCATTCGCGAACGGCAGTCTTTCAAAGTATGAATGGTCGAATTCCGGACAGCCGGAGACGAGCTCGGGCGTAATGACCTCGTAGTTATACTTGCCCGCCGCGTTGAACATGAAGGGTAGCAACTTGGGCTTGAACGCGTTGAAGGCCATCATGTGCATCAGAAAGAACGTGGGTTTGTCCGAGGGCCAGTACGCGCCTGCAGAATGAAACAGGGAGCCGAATATCTCTGTTTCGCGCCGCGTAAGACCTGCAAACTCTCTGGGGTGCTGCCTGCGCAGTCCAGCCGACATGAGTCGCGTCGGGAGGGGCGGTGCTGTCGCTGCCCGTTTCTTCTTGGCAACGGCTTGCGCGCGGTTGAGGCCGCTGTAGAATTCTTCCTCGTCGGGTGCGCGTGCTGGGTCATAGGGCGAAAGAAACAGCGAGAGCGAGTTCTTGCCGAGGCGGCTGATTTCGTGAACCACGGAGTCCGCGAACAAGATGATTTGACCGGGCTTGGTCGACTGAATGGTCGTCCTGGGCCACTGGTCCAGTTGTTCCTGTGTAGGCTGTACGAACAGGGACATCTTTCCCCCAAGTTCTGTGAACAGTTCTCGCGCGCGCGGGTCATTGTTGGAGCCCTTGTAGTACGTGAACGTGCGCCCAGGGCTAACGCACAGGATGGCAGAGATGCCAGACTCTTCGGAGAGTACGTTGGGCCCTTCGATGTGGGCAGCTTTGTACCCATCGTCTTTGTTCACAGGGTTGAAACGAAACCGATTGGGGCGAATGCGCCAGTCTGCGGTGCCGGTGGTTTCCGTGAAAATCGCGTCCACGACGGCCGAATCGAGCGCGTAATCGTGTGCAGAAGATGCGTACGTGTGCCACATACCGCCAGCGATGCCCGGGAGGCCTTTGTGCGTCTTGGCGTCGATGTCGGACCACTTATTAGGCACAGGGATTCTGTGCGACGGTTTGACCCGTGCGTTCCAGTACCGAACCATTTGCTCTCCGGGACAGTCGATGGCGATGCCCGCGTCAATGACCAGGGCTTCGAGTTTACCGCTTTTGAGCAGTGCAATCGCTTCCTTGACGCGTTCCGACCCGTATACAGGCGCCTGCTCATGGTGGTTCGGGTTCCCGGCGGTTTTTTTGCGGCGCTTGGCGGGGGGTGCTTGGGACATGACCCGACTCAATTTAATTTAAATTAAATTAAATCTGTGGTGGTCAAGATATTTCCTTTACTTGGCAAAATTTAATTTAAATTAAATTAAATCTGAGGTGGTCAAGATATTTCCTTTACTTGGCAAAATTTAATTTAAATTAAATTAAATATGTAGTGGCCAAGATATTTCCTTTACTTGGCAAAATTTAATTTAAATTAAATTAAATCTGAGGTGGTCAAGATATTTTCAGGTGAAATGTTTTTCGGTTTGTAGGCCATGCCCACGACACGAAACCACATGAAGCTGATATATAGACTTAGTAAAGCGAGTACCCATACAAAAATGAAGCGATTCATTTATTCAAAATTCATGTCTTTAAATATAATTTCTGGTGAGGTATGCGGGAAATAATGTGTCCAGCGAACGTTTTTCTGAAAGTTGTTGGTTATGTTCGACCACCGCGTCATAATGCAATATTCGTTTTCGACGCGCACAAGGCCATGAATCACAGCTTTGGCCGGTGTTTCTGAACCATCGGAGCGCGGCACAGAGATGTCCAGTGTGTCTTGAAATGGTGCTTTGAGGACGTGAATATTTTTGGACCGCAAGTCGCGTATCATGGAGAAGAGTGCGGAGACTTGACAATGGTAGTGGTGGCACGTCACAGTATAACGTCGAAACTCGACGGGCAAGGCTGTGTATATAAGCCAACGTGGTTTCTCGACGTGTTTGTAGCACCCCATGCATTGGTTTTGACGAATGAACGAGCGCGCGCCGTACAGGTCGTTTGTGTAGGACCGCGTGTTCACAATGCCGTGCGTTTGGCGGCACAATACGCGTGCAGTGGTCCAGTGTCGTAACGTGCCCAAGTAATCGAGCAGCATGGCCACGATGAGATGAGTTTCCATTGATTTTCGAATTCTATATTGGATTTTAATTTAAATTGACGTTGTCACACTCTTATTATGCAGTGATGAAAAGGTTTTCACAAAGGTTAATAATAAGTGCGAATTCAAATACACTGTAAAAAACACACTATAAGTATTCTTCAATAGAAATGGTTATTGCCTCTATGTTTTCATATGCATTGGCCGTGTATTTTTTTACTTTGCAACCGGTATACAGTCTCGACTGTGCCCTAGGTACTTATCAATCGCCCCAAAATGATGAAACGTGCGTGGATTGTCCAGCCGGCAGATGGTCCGACGTCCAGGGTCTGACCGCATCTTTTCAATGCAAATACTGTGTTGCCGGGCGCTATTCATTAGAGTCTGGTAAGCAAGACGACACACATTGTAAAGCGTGTGACAAAGGTAGGTACGCTGACCATCGGGGTTCTGTGGAATGCAGTAATTGTACAGCGGGTCGTTATGCACCCAACGTTGGTACTGTCGTGTGCGAAGCGTGTTCTGGTACCGTGGTGGACAGAACCTCGTGTTTAGCACAATGTGAGATTGGATATGAATTCCAAACCAAAGATAATGTCTGTCTGGATTGCCCACCTGGCAGTCATCCTGTGAACGGTGTATGTTTGGATTGTCCGGTCGGAAGGTTCAGTGATATTTCCGGCTCCACGGCCTGTGTACAGTGCCCAGCTGGATACCTGAGCTCCGAAACACGCGATAGTTGTGGTTTTTGTCAACCTGGTCAGTATCAGGACGCGTTGACCAATGTCCTCTCTTGTACATCGTGTGAACCGGGGCGCCACCAACCGGACACCGGCAAAACTGTGTGTCTGGGAGACCTGTGCCCTCAGGGTCAGTTCGGCACTCTTGGAAACGTAGCGGAATGTTACGAATGTATTCCTGGGCGTTTTCAGGCCGATACTGGTCAAACCGAATGCGAACTGTGCCCGTCCGGCAAACATCAACGCAATGTCGGCTTCAACACTTGTGATGATTGCCCGGGAAATACGATGGGCAGCAGTTCAAATTCGGCTAAAGGCCAAATAGAATGCGGCGCTGGTTGTCCCGCCGGAGCAGAATGTTCACCTATTGAAATGACGACAACGCTTCCTTGGCACCAAGTAGGTGTATCTGAATTTCATCTTGATTTAGGTACGGACCCGAATGCGACGGTGGCCGAACTAACCAAAGATTCCAACGTGAGTTATTCGGTGAACATTGGTGGATGGAATGACGCATACAACGTGTTTGACGGCGTGAAACGGAACGTGTATTGCGAATATGACAGATTTTACTCTAAATGGAGTTGTAGCGACTTGAAACCATTCAACTGGGAGTGGGAAAAATATATCTGTCAAGATTGCTACAGTTACAAGGACCTGTACGGAAACGTACATCATGAATTACAGGCCTGGCTCCAGAACCGGAGCTTTGAAGTAGACACTTCGACGTTGGATTATGAGTCACTCCCAATGTCGGTAAATACGTGGGCACGTAAAACGTTTTACAAACCTGATTTAAAGCGGCCGCTGCGCGTTGTTAGTACTCGCACCGGTCGCCGAGATGAGACGCATGCCCCGGTCCCCATCAAGGTGTTCAAAACGTTGTTTGAGCCTGAAGGTTCCGGTTCTAGTATCGCCGACGCCATGGAAGGTATGTCAAGTGATACGGAGTTGGCCGCCGGGACACAGCAGTTGACTTCGGATTACACTTTTAATTTGCACGCCGGAACAAAAACGAACAAGGGTTACACTGTTGTGCAGCTTCCGTTTGGAAATACGTATTCGGGAGGCCAGATAAATGATATTGATACGTTTGTCAACGAGCTACGAAATATTATGACACGTTTTACGATAGAAAGAAAGTACAATGTGATTACGTTCGTAGTCAAAAAAGAAACGAACGGCGTTCCGTACAATATTCGGGTGGATAGCTGTGACATTGGTTCTATTCTTGTTCAAGGCGCGTGCGCCAAATGCGCCGTGGGAAAGTACGGTACAGAAGGCGCAACGGTTTGTACCGAATGTGGAACGGGCTTATATCAAAACGAACAGGGGGAATCAAGCTGCAAAACGTGCCCACCTGGGACAGAAAGTAAAAACAAGAACATCAGAGATTGTGCGAACTGTCCCGTCGGGAAATACAGCGACAATAGGATACTGTTTTGCGAATTTTGTCCTAAAGGATATTATCAAGTAGACCCGGCACAGTTACAGTGTTTGAAATGTTCTGCGAATACGTATGGCGACGAAACAGGCCTGAAGAGCGTGGAAGAGTGTAAACAATGTCCCGTCGGGTCGATTTCGAAAGAGGCGTCTGTATCTGCCACAGACTGTGCGTTTCGGCCTGATTGTCCGATTGGCAAATATTTGTCACCGCGTCAAGATGGGTGCGTAAAGTGTCCGCCTGGCAGATATTCAAATGTCACGGGGTTGACAAAAGTGGGGCAACTGTACCAACCACTCACACAGGAGGAAAAGGCTTGTACAGGGTGTCCGTCTGGTTACTTTCAGAACGAGCACGGCCAAACGAGTTGTAAAGCGACGTCGGCAGGGTATTATGAACCGGATGCACTCGAAATATCTGACGAATTGGTTGACAAGCACCACCCGTGCCCCGCAGGTAGATACTCCAGTGCTACTGGCCTGGCGAGTGTAGACGACTGTACAAAATGTCCCCAGGGGTATTTTCAAGATGAAACCAGCGCAACTTCGTGCAAAATATGTGAGTTAGGTAAACAATCCGACATTGTGGGTTCAGAATCGGAAGATTGGTGTGAGATGTGTCCGTCTGGCCAATATTCAAACGTACGCGGGGCACACGGACACGCGTTTCCGTCAGTAAAATTTGAATTTTTAGACGGTGACCTTACAGGCATAGACGCGGGGCACATGAATAGAGTTTTCCGTGGTTCACGAGCAGAAATAACCAGGGAAATGAAGGACATTTATTGGCGCGAAAGTGCCTATCGTTTTACACGCGTTGGAAAAATATCAGATATGTTTCAATGTAATAGCACATACAAATTGCAATTTCCGAACGAATCGTTAGCACAATTTTGGACAACAAAACGCCGTTATAATGTGCATTTCAACGGGGCTGGTACTTTTGACCAAAATATCGAATCTTACTTCATGCGACACGTGGAGGGTGGAGAAGGCACAATATATTTGCCTTTGTTGTCAAAAAACGATAACAAAGTGCACTACAGAGCCACTGAAACTTCTGTGGTGTATACGTTCGATTTGGCAGGGTTTCTCAAAACTTTCGATGGGACGTTTCCGCCGCCGTTTGATGTCAATCAAACTGTGTTCGACAAGGAACTGAATGACGCGAAAAACAATTTAATTCTGGCGGCTTTTAATTTCTTGGTGGGTGCGGAATTAGACGACTATGGATTTGTCAACCATACGCTCGTGACACACCCTAAAAAAGCACCCGCGGGCGTTTTTAAGGGCGGGATTATGAAATATGTTCCTAAGGGCCAAGATACTGGGTTGGACACAAGTTCCCCCTTTTTTAACATGACGTATTCCTATGACATAAAACTATATAGAAAGGTCTATCGCTTGAAAACATGGGATTCTCTGGTCGAGTGGTTCGAGTTGGGAGAAGATGTCAGTATTTTCTTGCCGACAGAGTTCTATGTTATACCATTGGAGAAACAGTCTAACTTAACATTGGTCGAAATAATAAACCAAAGTATTCCTGAAAAACCGGATGGGCACAAATGGTACAAATGGTCTTCGAGTGGGTCTGTGCACCTTTTCGTTTCCAACAATGAAGAACATTCGGACGACTTACCTTATCTAAGTGGGAATTATGTGGAGGACTTGACTCTGTTTCCGAAAGATATTGGAAGTCTCCTAAACCAGTTGAACTATTTTGACAGGGGCAAAAATGTCGAAAATGATTACTCGTATTTCAAAGAAGACGGCGATTATGACGGCGCTGTGGATGGAAATAGCAATTACTACATTGTAGCCAATGCAAAAGTCAAAGGTCCCAGTGTCAGAAGCATGATTGATGTGTTCGACTGGCGCCTCGTTGACAGCGGTGTTCACAAAAAAGCCATTTACGCAACAAATGAAACTATGCTCGTGTCTGAATTACAAAAACTTTTAGCCCAACCTTCCAATTATTCGGTGTGCTTCGCCGAAAACGTGACTATGTATGACGTAGCAGGGTTAGATTTCGACAGAAGTCAGACGAGCATTGAGGGTTTTTTGCAAGCATCGGAGTCCTTCGGATTCTCTGGCAATATATCGGGACATTGTGTGTATTTACAAGGTAACCTGAATACGCCCGAACTATCTGATGACTCCAGTACAATGTATACAAATGTCGAAACACATACACCAATGTTCAAAACGCCAGAATTACCGGACGGTTTCAAAGAATATAATGCTTCGCGTGCTCAAAAGTACAAGGACTATTACTTGAAGGGATGGTACGAATTGTCTTATTTGCGTTTAATCGCGGACCACACAGATGTGCAATGTAAAGAAAAACTTATTCGTGGTGAAGAAAGATTGGCATGTGTGGAAAATTTACCCCTGCCTGACAACTATTACGTGTTAGACACTGTACAACAGTCTGCTGATGCGTTCAAGACATATGAATTAAAACTGACGGACGACGATGTTTTGTACAAATACGAAGACCAAGACGAAGTTAGCGTCAACGGAAATCCAGACATTCCATGCTGCGACATATGTGATGCGTGTACTGTAAACGTTTCGGAGTACGGATATCTACAAACTGTCCCTCACTATGTCCGATTGCTGAATGATACCCTACCTGGTTACGAAATAACCAGTGGTGGGCACAATAACGGTCTGTACACCATATTGGCAACCGCTTATACGAATGGAAAAAACATTGTGCCTCTAACAGACTATTCAGAAAACAACGACATTGACATTAAAGAAGTAGTGTCCGACGGTCGTCATAGCCACCGTGAGTTTCCGTTCATCACTCTAGCCGACGGTCAAAAACCTCTTTACATAGACCAACAATACAATTCGTCGGCGGAAATATTCCATTGGTTGGATTCGCAGCAAAACTTGACTTCCAATTATACGATTACATTCGACGAAGGACAAAATGAAATAACCTTTGTATCTAAAACGTCGGGTGAAATGGACGAGACTATCGACTGCTGTTTATCTGCAAAGACAAATGACGATGAACAGTTGGACTATGTGTTCGATGCAGAATGTGAAAAATTCAAGGATGTAGACTTTGTAAAACTTACGGCGCCCAGGCTAAACAGCGACTATGATTTATCGGTTCCACCTATTTACAACGTGGGCACGTTGATGAATTTTCTATTACAAGACACCTACATGAAGACATATTGGTCCTGTACATCCCCAACAACGGAAAGTTTCGTTTGTACGGCAGTATCAAAAGGTCCAGGATTCGAGCTGACGTTAACGGAAGACTCGTCGTCCCATTTCGAGCTAGAAAAAACCGCAAATGGGACGACGAACGCTGACATTACGCGTCAAATGTATTTAGAGACGCTAATTAAACACGTGGAAACTGATTTAGAAGCGTACAAGTCGACGATTACTACTCTCGCAAGCTCTGTAGAGCTCGAAATAATAACTCCACCCAGGTCTGATGTAGAACGTATGAAACAAGTATACGGTATGCGTCGGAAATTCGACGGTCCTTCGTTTGGGTTCGTAAACGGTGACACGTTACCTTTAATAGATGGCATCAACTCCAATGACTTGACCGGTCAAACGCTGTACGACAGCATCGATAAAGAGTACGTAACGGCGACTTTGGCCAGAAGTGAATCGCAATATTATGAACCCGCAGTGGTGTATCCTTATGTGTTTGAAAAACCGAGCGGTTTCAACGAAAAGGATTATTATTATCAGTGTCGCGAGCATCAACAAAACGAGAACGAGATTGAATGTTCGCCGTATCTGAATTTTACAGAATACAATACATCGTCCACGGATTTCTTTAACGACAAAGGGAGAATCACGTGCAAACAACACACGTTTGAAATGCCGACAAACGACAAACGAGTATTCTTTCGGTTTTATTTTGATTTGTCAACGTGCCGTCAAAACACCATGGATATGCGAGCGGATTTTATCGCGGAATACCATTTAGTTCTTCACGATGACCCGGAGTGGCAATCGTCAGACGGCGAAAAATTTACGGTTCGATACAATCGCTTAGTCGTTGACAATATTTACAATGTGCATCTTCGTCTGGCGAACTCTTCATCGTCTGTACCCGTGAAACGTTTTGACAACAGTAGTGTTTCCAAACGTTGTCTGCGGGCACCGCGCTACATATATAATAACAACTTTGACGATATAAGGTCACAACTAATTGTGGACGGGGTGCCCATGGTATGGATACCTGGATTTTGTAACGACTATACCAGACCGACTAAAGAAGAGTGTTTCCCACAGTTTACTACTGACAAAGGATGTTGTCCTATTTGGGAAAATGGGGACCAATACGAATGCTGGCCAGAGGATAGTCCGAATGGCATCAGCACTTATGTGCCTCAGGCTCTTTGTGGAAAAATAAACTGGCTGGACACGGGTGGTGGCTTCTGTCCCGACGGTTCCACTAAAAACAAAATAGAATGCACTAACTTGGACCCAGTCTGGACAGACGGCAAATGTTCCGACGGCTCGGCCAACAACAGAGACACGTGCATAGCTACCACAGGAAAAGTTTTGAAACCAATAACCATTGCCTTGTACGACGGCACCGAATTTATCATCAAACTCAACGGGACACACGACGCTAAAGAACGTATTTTCGCCGAACTCAAGAATCAATTAACAGGAATATATACCGTAACAGAAGAGGAAGGTCGTCTGTATTTACAAATGGACGGGGACATAGTATTGCAAAAAGGAATACAATCTATTCGTCACGGGGAGACTCTTACAGATATACAATACGAATACATGGAGTTTGCAATGAAGACGGTGCCACATGCTTCTGATTATATGGAATTTTTCCCACCGGAAGACGAACGGCCGCCCCCATGCACACCGACAACTATGAAACAAACAGATAAATTCGTCGAATCGAGTACATATGTCCAATCTTTGCCGGGAGGTAAGCTGCTGCTACTGGATATACAACATAGTGCGGGCATATTGCCCGCAGGCTTTCAAAAAAACGGCACGAGCGACATTTTCAACGTATTGACATTAGAACAGCCACCATACTATAAAATTACACCTAAATGTTTAGGATGTAGTGACAGTCAAAGGCCCACCGCAACTAAACATGAATGCGAAAAATGCTCAGACGGTTCTAATAACACAAGACAACAATGCGTAGAATGTTCTAATCCAAATTTCTCAACAAGAAATACATGCACAGGTTGCAGTGATGATACAGATAAATCGAGGACTGGATGTTTACAATGTTCGGATGGGTCTAATAAAGACAAACTGGCATGTCATGGCTGTTCGGATAACGTAGATGGGTTTGTAAATTTTACTTCATCTACAAGCTGTACGCGTTGTTCAGATGGTTCTGATAAAGACAAGTTCAGATGCAAATTTACCTGCAGTGACGGTTCAGATAAAGATTATGATGCATGTGCTGGATGCTCTGACGGTTCATATAAATTGAGGACTGGATGTTTACAATGTTCGGATGGGTCTAACAAAGTACGCAACCAATGCTTAGGATGTTCAGATGGCTCCAGAAAAACGCATGGTGAGTGTGTTCGATGTTCCGACCCAACTATACACGACGAACAGGCATGTAAATGGTGTTCCGATAAATATGGTAATTACATAGATATTGGTATGACAGGACAGGACCGTGATGATATTTTACATAAACGGGATGGATATACAGAGCTTGTTAAAAAATATACAAACCTCTGTAAATATCCATTTAAAAAACAAGATAGAGGCACTTGTGTTCATAAAATAGAAAATCAAGAGCAGTGTAAGATGGCATCTTGGTTTTATGGATTTGGGCAAACATTGGAGGTTGTATCAAGGCCAGATTGGTTGTCAGGATGCTACTTGGCAGGAAAGAATGACAAAATGTATTTTAATGGAGCAGAAAGCGATGTACAATGTGGCACAGATGGAAACGAGTGTTTATGTTTGAACCCTCCAAAATACCGTATACTTGGGAAATATTACCCCATACTTGGAAGAACGTTCGGACCTGATGAAGACCGCTCATGGGGCCCAAATGAAGGTCGTACATGGGGCGGTGGATATAAAAGGCCAGCATGCTCCAACGTGACCTTCCAAACCCAAGCAACCTGTTTACAAACCAATATATGGGGATTTTGTTCCGATGGCAGCAACAAAACAAAGGAGCAATGTCTTAAATATTCCCAAAGGTTAGACGGTGAATGTCAGGACAAATTGACAAAAGACGAGTGTGAAGAAGCAGCTACATTTTTCAATTTACCAGATACAACGGCGGAGGAGGTATCAAGAACAGACTGGCTGTCTGGGTGTTACTTTGCATGGAACGACCAATTATATTTCAATACTGCTGCGTCTGACATTCCATGTGGGACCGACGGTAATGAGTGTTTATGTAAAGTAGGAACACGAGCTCTAATGTGGAAAGAAGACGGATATTTATATGGTACATCTAGGTCATGGGGACTGGATGAGGGTCGTACGTGGGGCCCAGATTCAAATAGAACGAATGTGGCGACAAATAATACGTGGGGTCCAACAGAAAGGCGTACGTGGGGACCGGATGAGGGTCGTACGTGGGGACCGGATGAGGGTCGTACGTGGGGCGCTGATTCAAATAGAACGTGGGGCGCTGATTCAAATAGAACGTGGGGCGCTGACAATGGGCACACATGGGGTCCAATAGTAAGTACGAGTCAACAAAATTGTTCGGGAACATGGTATCCAGTAGAAAATTTCAGTGGTTACGTTGTCATGCGAAACGAGAAGCTTGATTGGAAAGAGGAATCGAGTGATCTTTTTTTCCTAGCGGACGACACAAATGGTAGTCATATTTACGGCACTCCGTATGGCGCGCATCTATACGCTAATGAAACATATCGAAACATGTTGGAACCTGTTATGTTCCAACTGAGGCCCGGGAAATTGCAACCGTATTACCAAGGGTTCGCAAACATGAACGTTGACCAATGTCATATGTGTGGCCCTGGCCAGTATCAAGACGAAAGGGGCAAAAATAACTGCAAAATAGTGACCAGGGGACAATATGTATCTATATGGGGCGAAGAAAACCTGACAGCAGTGGACAACAGCTGTCCACCAGGCACGCGCGGAGTAGACGATGGCACTGATAACATAGAAGATTGTCGCAGTTGTTCACCGGGCCAATACCAAACAGAACGCGGTAAACATTCCTGCGTCAAGACGCTACCCGGGTGGTATACAGACCAGGAAAAAAGCTCGCTCGCAAAAAAATGTGCTATAGGCAAGTATCAAAACGAAATTGGCCAACACGCGTGCAAAGATTGTGGCATTGGGAAAACAACCGATAAAAAAGAAGGCATGTCAGTATGTACACCTTGTCCAAAAGGCAAATACGCGACAACGGTGGGCGGAGATGATACTGCAAGCTGCGCTCCATGTGTTAATGGTTATAGATGTCCACTGGCTGGTATGCCTCTTCCATATCAGTGTCGCCCAGGTACATATGCTGGACACGATTTTCCTGTCAAGATGTTGGCACTGGCGGGCGATGGTGTCATCACTTACAACGTGCAAGATTATAACACGTTTATTCCACCCAGTGGAAGTATCGACATGAATCTCAAATCAGGTGCAGAAAAGTGCATTCCGTGCACAGCTGGGTTCTATCAGGACGAATTCGGTAAAGCCGAATGCAAAAATGAGTCATTTCTTGATTACAGGGGTTCGACCATGGACCTTGGACAACTGTGTAAAAAAAACGACGGCGCATGGAAAACAACCGATGAAAACCTGCCAGCACCGTGCAGACGCCTTAAAGAGGGTGGGTATATGGTTCAGGAAAGCCCGCCCGAATTCAAACAAGAACTAAACAATGCCAAGGTATTGTTCACGCGTTCTCCGAGGTTTTATTCGGGGGAAGTGTTATACTATGAATGGGACGACGAAGCGGAACAGTGTATTCAATCAGATGGGGACCCAGTACCTCCATCTATAACACTTGTCAATTTAGATGGGACCCCAGGCCGCAAACGTTATCTTAATTCGAAACAGGATTGTCTCGACACAATAAGCAACATTGTGACTCAACCGGTGTGTATTCGAGATACTTACGTACAAAACAACGAACTACACAGTGAATATCATGAACAAGGCGTTTCGGAGAGCGATTACAGGGCGGGGAATGCGACAGAATACTCTTACGAGGCATTCGAATTGAATTACAGGCCAAAATATGTGAGTCGCAGCGTTCCAATGCGATATGAATTTTTTGGCATAGACAAGGACCAGCCGTGCCCAGGAGACCAAAATTCGTTCAACGATATGAATATATGTAAAGACAACTTGGAATGGATCAGACCATTGATTGATGTTACCAAATATGACCACCCACACGAAATAATGGCGTATGCTAAAATAGAATGCGAAAAGAAGCCAGGACTTGCCCCGGCTGAAACAATCTGGGAAGCGATGACTGATTTTCAAAAAATACATAGCGTAAAGGGCCAATCTACTGTTGTACCGCATGCGTGGGTCCGCATAGACCCAAGAGGTGAAGCCTTACAAAACATACCGCCTAAACAGTACGTGCCGCCTTTCAATGTCCTAACCTCGAGTAAAACCGCACGGAGAGGGTACCTTTCATACGACGGTGTAACCGAAGAAGAATGTCCCACGTGGGACGGGGACCATTGGCTAGATTTTGAGTTTCCACGACGAAAGGTTTTGAAAGTTACAACGGGCAGTAGCAAATTTTTTTGGAAGTCTCCTGGCGGCGAATGTCAAATGTGTCCTTTGGGGTTCTTCGCTGCTGCTCAGACAGTTCCCGGTTGGTCTCCTGCACTCAGAGAAGAGAATTATTTGAACGGAGGTTTCTGTGGTAAGAAAATTGGCGTAAGTTACGTTATATCGGAAGACAAATGGGATTGGAGAAAAACAGACTGCGACAAACTAGACCAGCCGTACAGGTGGATATCGATACAGGAACAACTCGCCGGCTCGTCGCCGTGTCAAGCATGTCAACCGGGCACCTTTATGCCGGAAGGCAATCGCGGAGCCCTGGAGGAAGCCAGATGGGGCGGCGCTGCCTTTAAATGCACGAACCGTGACTGTGATGGCCAATATACTGGAAGGGTAGACCGATACGAATATGCGGACTATTTTCCCGCAACATACCATATCCATTCTCAATACGGTTACGCAGGATTTACTTCAACGGAGCCCATGCAGCTAAAGGGTCGGTTTGGACGGGCTTCGAAAACCCAATACTTTCGCTCTCGAGAACCGACAGAAGCGGAGTGCAATGGCTACACAGACACACCAGCTTTTTGTACAATTCGAGAAGGCACTTGGAATCAAACCACTTCCACATGTATGGGTAACAGGATTGAAAAACTAATAAATGTACGAAGAAGCGAATGCGAGTCAGCACAAGGCACATATCACGTTGAGTGGAGAAGGAATGGGGACGGTTTTTTTGGCTCTCAAACAATACTGCGAAATATGTTAGGAGGTGAAGACCCCGAAGGTTGGCCTACGTATTTTACATGGGAACCGCATAGTTATTTCGCCACACACGACAGTTCCGCATACAAAGATGGTAAACCAGACGGGTATGTCCATTCTTGCTATTTATGTCCACCGGGCAAATATGCACATAGTTGGGGCACGCACACGGAATGTATACAGTGTAGTCAATCAGTCTATGATTCTGACGTAGATGATGACACAGGCAAAACAAAAGGATGGGTAGTAGTGGACGCAGAAACAGAACGTTATGGATGGCATTGGATGGCCCAACAAGGTAGCTGGGCGTGTGCACAGAGTCCGCTTATGTATAATATGTTGAAATGGGCCGGTAAATTTTTCGAGGATTATGCTGCACCGCTATTGAGTAGCATGATATTTAATACTCTAGTAGGTCTGCCTGCATCAATGCTAGTCCAATCTGGCGCTGACATGGCTGTGTCAGATGAAATGAGCGGCTATTCCAAGGGTAAGAAATATTGCGCCTATATCAAAGGTATGTGGGACATGGCACCTCCGATTGGTCAGTTTTTGAATTTTTTGCACGCCTATTACGGTCAAGGGACGTCTGTAGGATTAGAATACTTGAATAAAGTAGGTACTGACAATCCGGCGGTGGATAAAGTATATGAAGGTTGCCAAACAGCAGGTTCTCAGCTGCGCAAAAACGGTGCGGGTGCAAAAAAAGCGTTGGGGGCTGCAATGGAGTTTGGTTGTGGTATGAAGCCACAACTAAACTGGGTAAAATCACGGAGATGGTTTACTGGTCGAGGATATGATTCAACCCATTGTGAAATCGAAGTCGTGAATTTTCACGAGTATGGATATTGGAAATATTACCAAACAAAGGATATGGAAGACGTACTAAGCACAATGTATGCTAATATGGCAGGCGAGGGCCAGCAGGGCTTAATTGATGAATCCACGGACCTAGCCAGCGATTATAATAAATACGGTGCCTTGAGTAAAGACAAGTGGGATAATATATGGATACATCCTATGGATATGCCGGCCGACGGGGCTATTCAAGATGACCCCGGGATGGCGAGTTTATTTGCCGACGTGAATTTCAGATTATTGGGAGACGTAGACACAACTGCTGATTCGACCTATCCGTATTCGAGAGGATGCCGGGTAGAACACATCAGAGGGTGGGACCAGGAAAACATAGCCAAACTATGTGGCCCACGCACCATTGCCAAGTGCACGCGGAAAAAAGTCCTCCGTTGTGGGCTTGAGACTCTCGATTCTGTAGAAGTCGGCATTAAGCCTAATTTCCCTACGCCAAAACCTATGAAAAAAGTGAAAAAGAATTGGTTAAAAGCGGCGTCCGTGAAAAACAACCGGAAAAACGCTTTTGGCATTGCTAAACCGAAACCGACGATGTTCCAGACATGGAAATCTGGTTCGGGCAAAATGTTTGCCCTTTCTACGGCAAAAGGATACGTTAACAAAGCCAGGGATGTTGTGAGTAGTGCAACGAATGCACCCCAGGGCACTTGGCAGGTGGGGAGCTGTCCGTTTGATTACAATACCGAAAGATCATGTACCTCTGTCAACTGGAAGTATTTTGCGAGTGGTTACTGTCTAGCGGATTCCGACCCGGTGGCCATAAACATAGACGACGACGTAACTTTAGTTTCCTATAGTTTCTCGGTTTCGTTTGACAATTTTTTCTATGCATTTGTGAGGAAAGTCACTCAGCAGGTTTACGAGGGCCAACAAAAAAGGTGCGAATCGGGAAACATGGAAGGGTGTAATGTCTATCATTTTAGTCGTACCCATGTTAAGAAGATGGCGTACTACAAGGAAAAAGTGTGTTACGACTCCACAAAACTGTCATTAGGAGAAGCACTTATTATTCTGTATTTTACCCCTGCCGAGTTTTGGTCTTGGGAGTATGGATTATACAAAAACCCGTCTTCGTGTAGTGTGTGGTCCTCTAATTCTGGAAAATGCCATGTCGACACTTTTTTGGTAGACTCTCAGATTGGTGGAACCACTGACTATGAAACAGAATTCAAAATAGATGGCATTCCGCATAGTTTCGCAGACATTTTTGCAAGAATTGCTGGGGATGAGGATTTACACAGAGGAAGTCTGTCAGAAAAAGAGATTGACTGTGATGATGGCACCAATATAGATATTCTGGACCTGGAAGGCAGAAACATGAAAGACAACGCATTTCACATAAGTCGAATAAGATGGAGTCGCGAGAGGAATGGAACTCAACACACTTACACAGATTTTTTAAAGGACTTGGACCATGACCATCTACTGGCCTACATGATAAATTACAGAGAGTGTATCATCAAAGGCAATGATTGGGAATATATACCGATATGTTTGGAAACGGAGGGCGATAACGCCGTGAAATTTTTAGGTTGGAATATCGGAGGGATGTGCACCTATAATCGAACTGTACCAGCGGGAAGAACAGTGAAAAACCATGTAATTGTAAATTTCTGCGCCGGCGGTGAAAATAAGACCAAAGCCGAATGTAACCCAGAGTGGAGAGCACCAAGATGTGTAAAGGATGGGGAAACACTTCCGGACCTACTAACACAGTGTGATTGCGAGGGGGGTGTGGCCGCATGTGCCCTGGCTGCATTCACTCCAAATGAGCAGGCAGTATTTCAAAACCCAGTGGTCGCAGAAGGGGCCAAACTGGCCACCGGGCTGCGCAATTCTGCTATCGGTGCTCTTGGCAGTAGTTCAACGTTGTTCAGCTTCATGAAAAGACCAAATTCCTTAACAGGAGAAAAATCTTGGAATAGCGTCGAAATTCCATTTATATCGGGTGTGCTCAGCAAAGGTGCAGGTCAAATACGAACGCGAACACCTTCGAATAGCGAGTTTGATTTCTACTCGATTGCTCTTGGATTGAGCTCGTCTGTGACACAAGTAACTGCATTTCCAACCTATTGTTTGAAACAGGTGTTCGCGGTTATTGGCAACGCCAGGACACTCGTATCTGGTACTTTGGAAAACGACGGGGGAAAAATTGGAGGGGCCATGCTGGACGCGCTATTGAATGTAATGGAGGCTATATTCAGATGCAAAGATGCTACAAAGCCTATGAAAGGTAGGTTTGACGGTCTTAAAAAACTAATGAAGAAAGAATTGGTTAAAGACCAGCCCAAATCAAAAGACATGTCTCTTGAAGGTGGACACGGTGCCATTAAAGCAGACTGTTGGGAATTCTATGTAGACCAGGATACATTAGAAACGAGTGAACTTTACCTCTGTGGAGAGAGCTCTAATTTCAATACAGACCCATACGAAGCCAGTGCTGATGACGATGATGCCTTTGACGAATAAATATAATTATTAAAATAAAACGTAAATGAACATTTTCAGAGAATATTATTTTTTCAGTATAAAGGCTATCTACATTCGACATACATTCGACATATATATGTTGGCGTTGTGGATTTTATTTAGCTTGTGTGCACAAACCCTTTCGGACAGCAGTTGTCCGATTGGAAAGTTTTTGTCCGAACAGGAATGTACAGAATGCGTGCCCATTTTTTCGTCAACATACAGCACGCGAGCACGTACCGTATTCGATTGCGTAGAGTGTACAGACTCTTTCGTTACGCGTTGTGCTGGCCATGCATGCCCACTGGGCACCCATAAAGTCGGGACAGGTTTTAACGAAACGACTTTGTGCGAAAAATGTGTACCCGGACGTTACAACACAAATGAAACAGTTGGTTGTCAAGAGTGTCCCGCCGGTTGGTCATCCGAAGCCGAGGCTTCTACCGAATGCAACCAATGCAGTTCGGTCACTGTAGCATCTTTACCAGGACAACCATGCAAAGGGTGCCCAAACGGGTATGTTAGACATAACGCTACCGTATGTGCTGCGTGCGAACCCGGTGCGTTTTCAGGACCACAAGATACGTCATGTCGCCTGTGTCCAACGGGCACATTTTCAAATAAATCGGCAGCTGTACGATGTGTTTTATGTGCTCCAGGTACCATATCCTCTACGGAAGGTAGTGTCGATTGCTCCGCAAATTACTCTCAAGAAGACATTTCTAAAAATAATGATTATGAAACGATAAATGGACACCGCTACAGTGCTTGCTCTCTAGGTAGCTATCACGTGGGTTACGTACATAATTCTGATGGTCGTAAAAGTATTTGTTTGGACTGTCCCAAAGGACGGTTCGGCGGTCAGGGATTCAAAAGGCGGTGCAAAATATGCCCAGCTGGGTTTTATACAGAGGGTGCAGGGGTCAAGTTACACACTGACTGTGTAAGCTGCCCAGCCGGAAAACAATCCAACGTGAACACAAATGCTTGTGACGATTGTGAATCTGGAACATATTCAAGTGGCACAGGCATTCCGTGTGAAATATGTCCAATTGGACAGGTTGCAACCATGAATAAACAAAGTTGTGGAAAGTGCGCCGCTGGGAAATATGGCGAAGCGGGCATTTGTAAAAACTGCCCGAGTGGGACCGTCAGTGCTGAAGGCCAGGCATTCAAAGATGCGTGTACAGACTGTCCTTCGGGTCAGTTTTCAAATGCAGGCGAATCACAGTGTTCAAATTGCCCAGTTGGGAGGTACGAACAAAATAGCACATGTGAGGATTGCTCGATTGGATTTTTTTCGAATGACGCGGGTACTCCAGAGTGTAAACAATGTCCCATTGGATTCTTTTCTGCGACAAGTCTGGTGGAGTGCACTTCCTGTGGGTACAACCGGTATTTGAAAAATGCGACCCACTGTCAACGTTGTCCCGATGGCACTTATCAACACACTGTGAACGGCAACAGCGAAAATGATTGTCAACGTTGTCCCCCAAACACTGTTTACAAGACCGGCGTTCAGATGACCACGGGGGTAACACTGACGCAGGCGCAGATTATCTCGAAAACGTGTTTAAAGTGCCCGGTCGGGAAAGGTCATACATCATACGGTGTTTTAGACTCCGCGAAATGTATAGAATGTCCTCGCGGTTGGGGAAGCACAGATACAGGGTGTAAAGAATGCTCGCCGGGTCAGTACTCCAACGTTGTCGGCTTTGTCCAGGTGGAGGGTGGAAAGTGTAACGAATGTCCGCTAGGCCAATACTCCAGCGAGTATGGTTCTGGTACGCGAATTAAGTCGGTGTGTAGACCTTGTTCAGCCGAGCATGTGTTATACAAAGAACAATGTATAGGCTGCTCCAATAGTTTGTACAAAACCCGAGAAGAATGCTTGTATGTCGGGTGTTCGGACCGTTCCGATAAAAACGAAGCAGAATGTGCAAATACAGTCCTATGTAAATGGGCGCCCGGCGATGAGCAATACAAAAGCGATGCAGAATTTTGGATTCGATATTTGGACGAATACGAAGGCACAGATGACGAAGAAAGAGTACTCGCAGGCGTAGACTACTGGGAAGATATACGCTGTGAACCAACGGACGAGTTCACATACGACGCGTTCACATACAGGTATCGTCAATATTACTTTCTAGGAGGTCCGAGCATTAACTGTAAGGCTCACAGTCTGCAAGAAATGTCATCTCGTTCCAATGTTGTATATTCCTATTGGCAAAGACCGACTTACGGGACACCACGCATAATAAATAACACCGACTTTTACAGACATCGGGTAGAACGTCTCGAGAAAATCCTTGACCAGTATTATAAGGATAATGCACGTGAATTTGATCCCTTTCTAACAGATAAAGCGGCGTGCGGAAATTCTACGTCGTTTTTTGGCCAATATGCTTCAGATTATCGTGTCGTTGACGCCGCCGACACGGTAACACAGTGGATTAACAGAAATAATACATGGCGAGGCGATATCAACACTTGGGACGACGATTGCCCTCACGTGTTCCACAAGTGTAGAGATTGCTCTGCTGGTACGTATGGCAATGCCCAGTCCACAAGTAGAGATACGATGTTCAGAGGCTGTGCAGTATGTCCTCAGGGGAAATACAACAGCGAAACCGGAACGTCTAATTGCAAAGATTGCCCTGCCGGCAAAAAATCATTAGAAAGGGGGACACGCTATATTTGCGAAGACTGTTCCAGTGGACAATTTTCGTCCGGTGGGACTGCATTTTGCTCTTCCGCGTTAGAGTGTCCGTCCGGCACGGAACTGCACGGAAATGTGTGTAAATCTTGTGAATCTGGCAAATACAGGTTCAAAGAAGGCGTCGAGGTGCGTGCAAAATGTGCAGACTCGCGTTTCACCAACGAAATGGAGTGTACACAAGGTCAATTAACCGTTCTGCCCGCGCATTGCTCGGACGACTCTAACAAAAACAAGGGCGAATGTGTCCAAACATGGAATGGAACACACTGCTCTAACCCCGCAAAGACCACAGAAGGAGCTTGCAACCCCACATGGACCGACGCCGAGTGTACAAATCGCAAACATTCTGGAAACCAAACAGCGTGTGAAGAGTCTATCACGTCAACGGGTTACCAGTGGTCAGTGTCCCCAAAATGTGTAAAAATATCGGACGATGCGGCAGTTAATATCGGTGCCGACGAATGTGTAGAACAAGAATGTGTGGATAGTGTAACAAAAGATGTAATTGCAACGTCAATACTAGGGTCCGAAGTCGAATGCCCTGATGGAGACATAATAGACCTGGTCAAGGTACAAGAATTAGGCAGCTGCACAGACGGTGTCTCGGAGGAAGCAACGTGTGAAAAAAAACCATCGGTGTTTACGCCTGCGCATTGTTCTGACGAGACTCAAACATCGAAAGAAAATTGCTTGGCGCCGGTCGGCCGCACGTGGGAAGACGCTCAGTGCTCCGACCCGTCTATTCTGCGACTGACGGCCTGTACAGGTACACCCGAATGGCAAGACGAAACCCAGCCATATTCCAATCCGTCTTGTATCACATGTCCAACAGGGTTTTATTCTACCGCTTATCATTGGTCATCGAAAGAATATCCCGCGCGATGTACAGAATGCCCACACGGTTATTCTTCACCTCCAAATGGACCCCGAACTAAATGCGAACCATGCCGATTCAACGAATTCTCCGAATACACCTTCAATACAGAAAATAACGGTTTGTATGTACGAACCAAGATATGTAGCGTGTGTCCAGCAGGGTACGAATCATGGAAACGTAACGTCCACACGCAAGATTTAGTCGTCAATTATAAGTCCCTGGGTGTTTTCAAACCCGAATTCCCCGAATTATTCAGTTCGGACATATATAGGGACAAGTATTTTTATCGCAGACCACCAACCGGCGGGTCTAGAAATTACGCGGATTATTCGAAGCCAGCAATTATTTACGAAAACGACTTTTGTGTAAAATGTCTGCCAGGTTTGTACAGTCAAGCCGGTGGATTTTGCCGTAAATGTTCGGATAACTCGAAAGACGATGAGAATGACGGTCTGGTTGTGGAATACCGGCGAGAAAACCACAAGGGCATATATAACGACCCGAATCCATTCGATTGTATTGGATTCGGATGTAGCAACGCTGCATACATGACCGGGGGGGATTGTACGCAGTGTATACGCACCAAAGACATGACATCAGACGACTGCAAAAAGTGCGAGCGCCAATGTACAAAATGTTTTACACCAACCGGTCAATATCAAAACGCTTTATCAACAAGAACATCGTGTCTGCGGTGTTCCGATGGTGACGCTCTAAAAACAGAAACCGAATGTGTAAAATGTTCCGATGGTGCCGCTCAAAAAACACGGAAGCAATGTGTGGGATGTTCCGACGGTTCAGACAAAACTGCAACACTTTGTGTGCGTTGTTCCGATGGTACATCCAAAACGGAAACTGAATGTGTGGGATGCTCGGACGGTTTCAGCCGAAATAGAGACGAATGTCGAAAAGACAAGTGTTCAGACGGTTCCAACAAAACCGTTTTACAATGCGTATCCGGGTGTTCGGATGCCAGTAAAACCAACCCAGACGAGTGTTTACAACCCGTATGTTCTGATGCATCATTGACTGACAAAACACAGTGTCTGAAGCGTACATGTTCGAATCCGGCACTGCCTACCGAATATGAGTGTTTGAAACTGTCCTGTTCAGATGGTACGAACAAAACACAGGAAGAGTGTCTTGCACAAGGTACTTGCTCGGACAATATAAATACTACCGAATACAAGTGTGTTACCACAGGCACATGTGGTGACGATACAGAAATGCCCAAACACCAATGTAAGTTCAAAGGTTGTTCAGACGACAGTAATAAAACGAAAGCCCAATGTCTGATTCAGAATTTCAATGTCGCCGAACTTACTATCGAAGGGCATAATGTAACACGTATTGTACAACCGAAATATTATTCAACCCAACGCAACGGCGACTGTGGAGAAGATACAGCATACAGAGCATCATTTATCACTAAAGCAGAATGCGACGATTTGGGTGAGTATTGCAATCACGAAGACTTGATATGGTCTTGGGATAATGGAGCGAAGGCCGGTGTCTGTAAACATATAAACATCAGTGCTACGGGTTCCAGATGCTCGGACGGTTCTTACAAAACAAATGATGAATGCTTACGATGCTCGACCAATTCGAGTATCACAAACAGGGACGCATGCTTGGCCAGAGGCAGAACGTGGGGCGCTGATGAAGGTCGTACGTGGGGCGCTGACGAAGGCCGTACGTGGGCACACGTTTGGTACACAGATGTCACTCAAAGTTTCTTGCCTAACGAGTGGAAACGCCTAAACACATACACGCGTCATGATTGGACCGTCAGCAATACTTGGTCTGTTGAGAACACATGGACTAATCGAACATGGGTTCAAAATCCTACATGGGGTGCAGACGAAGGCCGCACGTGGGGTGGAGATACCCGAACGTGGGGTGGTGCCCACCCAGATTCTTTCGAAAAGTGTTCGGATGGCACGGAAAAATATGAATACCAGTGCGAAATAGGCACGTGTTCAAACCCTGCGTACACATCGGAAAACGCATGCACTGGATGTTCCGATGGTAGTGGCGATAATAAAACAACGTGTTTGACAAAACATAACAAACGGGATGTGTACACAATCTGTAATGACGATGACGAAATAACACAATGTGCCGTTAAAGGATATTGTTCCGACGGTTCCACTAAAAACAAAGCAGAATGCAATGCATACGATTACTGTGCGGACGTCACTAACAAGGACAAACCACAATACAAACTGAAATGTGGATATTGCTCCGATGGTTCAGACAAAACGAGAACTGCATGTGAAGAAGTAGGATATTGTTCAGACGGTTCCACTAAAAACAAAGCAGAATGCACCAAACCAATTCAACACACACCGACAAATGTGTGCTCAGACGGGACGCTAAAAACGCAAGTAGAATGTGAAGGTTGCTCCGACAGGTCAACGAAGAGTAGATTTGCGTGTCTATACGGATGTTCTGACGGTTCATACAAAACGAAGAACCAATGTGTTGGATGTTCTGACGGTACAGACAAAGATGAAACACGTTGCATTCGTTGTTCGGACGGTACCAACAAAACGAGGACTGCATGTCTTGGATGCTCGGACGGTTCCACTAAAAACAAAGCACAGTGTCAACAAGCAACAGGTCCGCATTGTTCGGACGGCTCTGAAAAAACGGAAGTTCAATGCAAAGGGTGTTACAAACCTCTAGCCAGTGGGTTTGACTGTGATAAGACGGACAGCCCCAAGGGATGTTGTAATGATATCGATGGTTCTTGGGGTCCAGACAAAGGACGTGAATGGATTGAAACAGACCGTACATGGGGGGAAGATGAAAACCGCACATGGGGCAGAGATACATTTCTAACATGGGGTGACGATTACGGATTAACATGGGGGGAAGATGAAAATCGCGCTTGGCATGGCGATTCCAATTATACTTGTTCGGACGGTACCGACAAAAACAAGAACCAATGCCTGTATTGTTCGGACGGCTCTAATAAGACAAGCGAGGAATGTTTGAAATGCTCGGATACTCTGTTTAAGTCGGAAGCATCATGTATAAGATGTTCGGATGGTAGTGGCGATAAAACTGAACACGAATGCGTGTTATGTTCGGACGGTGTGAGTACTCAAAAAGTCGCGTGTGGTCGTATCAGGTCAAATGGTGGATACTGTACTCCCGTAATCACCAAATTTAAAGACTGTGTGCGGCGCTGGCAAATCTGGGACCCCAGTGAGATTTTAGGGTTCAATAAATGCAATGAGACAATGCAGTCCAGAGGTTATTTTAAAGACGAGACGTCCTGTGTGTCCTGCTCGGATGGTTCAAACAAGACCAAGTATGAATGCTTGAATACACTAGTATGTGTTATCAAAAAAAGATGTCGGGAAATCCAAAACAAATGTCCTGAAGGAGCCAATTTTTGCGAAGACTTTGCCATTCAGGAAAACCGGGGCCAGTACAAAGACGTTTGCGCGTTCCCACAGATACGTTATTCGGTCTGTGGAAAATTCGACAGTGCGTATGAATTGGTGAACCCTGGCTTCGAGTGGGGTACGGACCAAGGCCGCAAGTGGGTAACGGCCCCATTGACGTGGGGCCCAGACGAGAACCGGACGTGGGGTGCAGACGAGGAACGAACGTGGGGCCCAGACGAGAACCGGACGTGGGGCGGAGATGATACGCCAACGCGTCGCTGGTCGTCGACGCCGACATTCACGCGTAAATTTTACAGCACAATCACCGAACCGCAGTGGGAAAAGTTGAACACCTGGATAGAACCTACATCATCAACCAATATTTCTTGGCAACACACCACGTACATAAAAACATCGTACGACCCTAACGAGGTCTGGCGAGGAGACACAAATACGTGGACTGGTAGAGGAACACGGCGGTGGATTGCAAACGAAAGCTCCGAAACGCAACGCTTCTGGGGTGCTGATGCAAACCGCACATGGGGTTCTGACAATATATGGCGCGGCGACTTCGCGTATTGGAACGTGCCTACTCAAGGTAATACATGGTTGCCGGATTTGATAACGGAAGACCCCCTGAAAAAATGTCCAAAAGGAACTGAACGTAAAGGTGGTGAAAACGCAGATACTGAATGGAAAAGATGTCAAGATGCTTGCACGCACGGCGAAGCCTACAAATTGACCAGTAAACTAAGTAAAACGCACATGACTGAAATATGTGAACAAAATATTGTTGGCTTGAAACATCGCAATAACGTGACGTGTGGCGGATGTTCGGACGGTTCTGACAAAAACAAAAAGCAATGTCTGTGGGTCGGGTGTTCGGATGGCACGGATAAAACGGAAACGGAGTGCACCGGCTGTTCCAATAACAACCCAGGCATAACGCGAGACTATAAATGTGAAGACATTTCGAACAGCGTATGGCGTAGGGACAGACCTTATTGTTCGGACGGCTCGGATAAAGACGCTATAGCGTGCGCTTTGGCGTGCATTCTTTCGGACGGTCGAACAGAGTTCGGCAAAACGGATAAACGCCCCATGTGGGTAAACTCTGGGCGCACGTGGATGACAGGAAGTCACGGATACGTCTACCGGCCCGTTGAAAACGAGTGGAATGGTGCATCTATATGGTACGAAGATGAACAATTTTGCACGGGTGGGACAGGTATAGACCTTTTGGATTCGCTTCCGTCGTGGCACTGGTCTGATTATGTAGAATGGGCCTATTTCACGCGATATTTTAGCCTTTTCACTGGAAAATATGATGAAGACGGTAATCAAATCCGGAACGAGTACACTGAAGAGGCGCGGTACAGCAATCCGAATTCGAAATGCGACACAGACATTGACGATTTCGTGAAATTTCTGAATTCCGAATTGAACGGGTACGAATTCGAATTCTCTACATTGCGTGATGAATATTTGTTGTTCAAAACAGATGAAGCTGCTGCTAACCTGACAGAAAACAATTTTGAGCGTATCGTCAACGTTTATGACGCCAATGTTTGTAATAGGTGCACGTATTATCCAAGTGATTGTGATACACAAGAGTGGAAGGACACTGATTATAACGGAGATGAAATCACAAAAGAGGGTAAGACATGCGTGCCGAACGGCCGTTTTGCATGTGAACCTGCTCATAAAAATAGATACGTGCCAAGATGTTCGGACGGTTCTGAAAAAACACAAGAAGAATGTTTCGGGTGTTCAGATAGTCGGTTCACGACGGAAGCATCGTGTACACGATGTTCGGACGGTTCCAACAAAACCGAGGCTGAGTGCGTGTTATGTTCAGACTTGGGCCCGAGATGGAAATCCATGAAAATATCTTATAATCGCGTGCAGTGCTTGGGCTGCTCTATAGATGCGTCCGCCAATGGATGGTACGAAAGCAAACAAGAGTGTGAAGCTTACGGTGGAACATGGGGTCCCGCAGAAGGTCGAACGTGGAACGGTGATGTACGTTCTTGGGGTGGTTACAAGTATGACCACGAGTTTCAGCACGACCCCAAGACAGCAAAGCGCACTTGGGGCTCAACAAAAGCCCGGGCGAGAACCTGGGATGAGGTCGAATTTGAATCCAAACCTTGTCCGCGAGGTAAATGGACGTGGGACATACACGGGAACCACGCTTCGTGTGAGGGATGTCCCGTGGGTAGATACGGCAAGATAGAGGAAGAACTCGATGGCGCTGTTTTCAAGGAATCGTCGACTTGCCTTGGATGCATGCCTGGAAAATACCAAGACGAGGAAGGCAAGACGAGTTGCAAAACTCCAGCGGCTGGATACATAGTATCGTCAGAAAACGCAGCTATAGCGACAAAGTGTTACACAGGAGGCGAATACATGTATGCCAACGCAGATAAAACGGAATGTATAGGACCTTGGGTATGTCCGGCCGGTACGGCTAGGGAAGGGTGGCACAGGTCGATGCCTAAAACAGACCTAAACTATGCTAGAGCAGCATGTATTCAAGGTGGTAAGACGGGTGAATTGGAATGGGAACCATTCCAATTCGGAGAGTGCGAATCCACGGCGGCGAATTCTTTCGACCTCGTGGCACCTTTTGACGATTTTGACCCCAGAAACGGACTAGACACATTAAATTGCTGCCAGTGTGAACCTGGAAAATATAGTCCCGGTGGACCACACGCAGACACTTCGTGCAAATTATGTCCAAATGGGTTCTATAGCACTCATCATGATACTTCTCAGTGCAAGGAATGTCCGGCGGGACGCGTGGCCGCACCGTATTGGCAAATGTCGTATTACCGAAACGGTAGGGTTAGCTTACGAGGATGTCCCCAAACGAACGGCGCAGCTACGTATTACAATTATGACACGACATGGAATGACGACGGGCCTTGCACTAGTGAAGCACGTGACGGAGCCGGGAACCTCTATTTGCCATGGAATTCAAATTGCGACTATAGACGCGGCTATTACGAATCCTCGCCGTGTACCCTGTGTCCCGTAGGAAAATACGGTCACAAAAAAGAATGTCACGAGTGTCCAGAGAATACTTATCAAGACGAATTGGGGGCCACCGCGTGCAAAGCGTGCCCTAACGGTTATATTATGTCGGAAGGTTCTTGTCAAGGGTGTCCAGCAGGTACGTATTCGCGTCAGAGCCAGGTAACTAAACGCATGTTTAACCGAGCATGGAAAGATTTGGATGACGCAGCTCTGGCCTCTATACAAGATGATGATTTCTTTGTGTACGAAATGAGACGCTGTGGCAGCTGTTCGCGCGAATATTATGATAACGTGGGTTGTGCCTCCGGAGTACGTTTAGAAACTGCAACATTATTGAATCGAAATGACAATGGCAAACTAGTCAGAATTGAACCGGGTACAAGATATGGGAACGTAAATTGCGAAGGTGTAAGAGAGTGGACCAACACGATTTCGGCATTAACATGCAAAGACTGCCCTTTTGGTTACTATCAAGAAAACGCGAATTCTGGAAGTTGTACGAAGTGTCCAATGGGGAAGATAGGTAGGTCAAGCAACGAAAAGATTTCCGAAGACCGAGGGTGTGACACTTGCCCGGGAAGTCAGCAGAGTAACCGGGACAGAACCAATTGCCTACCGGATAATGACGATGAAATTATAGCCCAAATCCAATATACATCTTGTCCAGCTGGTAAACACGGTGCGTACGTCGAGTCAAAATCCGATCCGTGCACATTATGCTCGTACGGACACGCAGGCAAATCATGTTCGTTATGTACAGTCGGCAAATACGCCGACCAACGGGGCCTCGCAGACTGCAAGGACTGTTTGGTCGGCGAGTATGTGCCATTCGCTGGATGGGCGTCTACCTGTATTGGGTGTCCACGAGGATACGACACTGTAAACACAGCTTCTTCAAAGTGTACATTGTGTCCATACGGTAGATACAAAGAAGAACGTAGCGCAGGCTTGTGCAAATCATGTGGACAAGGAGTTGGTACCGACATAGAAGGCGCTATAAGTTCAACACAATGTAGCGAATGTGCACAAGGTAAATATATTGCAGATGGAACGGGGCACTATAGGCGCTGCCAAAAATGCAGGAGAGGATATTTCGGAACAGACTGCGCCAAGACGTGTGCCGCTGGTAAAGAATCCACTGGAATAGGCGCAGTGGACGGCCAGTGTGATAATTGTACAGTCGGAAAATATTCCACACTAAAAGGCGGTACATGTGTTTTATGTCCGATAGGCAAGTACCAGGACGAGACGGGTCAAGGCGAATGTAAAGACTGTACGACTGCTACGTTAACGCCATCTCTCGGAGCAACGTCGTCTGTCAATTGCACTGTAAACGGTTGTCGGCCAGGATTTGTACAAAATTATTATCCCCCGGGTTGCTCGGATGGCACAAACAAAAGCGAAACAGATTGTCGGAGAACCATCGTGGATAACACGCCGCTGAAGTTCAGACCCGCTGAATATTGCTCGAATGCAATATTCAAAAACAAATCGGCGTGTATTCTCGGGTGTTCGGACGGTTCAAACAAAACAGAAGCCGCGTGTATTCGATGTTCAGACGGTACAGAAAAAAAACAGGCTATTTGCTTGGTGGGTTGTTCGGATGGCTCAGACAAAGATCAGGATAGTTGCGAAAACACGTGCAGCGAAGGCAACTACGCGTCAGAGACCACATGCGAAGCACAGGGCTGTGTGGGAAACCCCCGTTTCTTGGAAGAAAAATATTGTACGAAGGAATGTCAAACAACAGGCACCAATGAAATTCTAACTGAATATACTGAACCAGTCAGATGCAACAACTGTTCACAAAAAACCACAAAATACACATGGGACATCACCATCGTTCAAGAATTTGTTAGAATTAGAGACAAGACAGTTTCCCGCGTGGAATATATGAGCGAAAATGGTGTAGATTTCAGGTACCTACAGTGGGACAGAAACTACACGAAATTAGACACTTTCGAAAAGTGCCAGCAGTGTACAAACACAGACATCAATCAAGATTTTCAATATAATCATACACTGCTCGAAAAAGAGTGTAAAAGAATGAACAGCAAATACTACAGCTCTCCGGTCACGCCGATAAACATGGTTGCAAACACCGTCAAAAGGATGAAACAATTAAACCGTTACAATGAACCTGAACGCCCCAGTGATTATAATAAGAAGTTCACTGACCATAGATGCCGTGTATTTGTTTATGCGAAACCAGAAGACCGCGATAACGATAACAAGACGTATATTGCATGTAGCCAGTCTACAGATTCACGTTGCGGTGGCCAAAAAAGACCAGATGTTGACGGATTCTTATGGAGGACGTCAACACGAGTCGGTTGGGATATTAACAATGAACAGAAAAGCTACGAAACCTATTACTTGCAAACGATTCACACAGGATTTTATTTGGAATGTGATTGGGGCCCGTTCCCCGAATACGTTGATGGTAATCGTCCCGACTGTGGGCTCACTCTTCCCGAGTACAACTTTTACAAGGGACTTAGTCAATGGAAAGAAGAGCCGCCGATTGACCGGAGATGTCGAGTAGATTACTCAGTTGGCGTGCAGTCTCCGATAGAAGAGTGGGGCGCTGATTCAAATAGAACGTGGGGTGCCCAAAACAATCGAAACTGGACTCTTTCTAACCGAACGTGGGGCAACTTGCGTAATTGGACAACATCGGGAAGAACGTGGGGACCCCAAAACCGGACGTGGGGTGCAGACAAAGGCCGAACGTGGGGACCAGACTCTGGGCGAACATGGCACGATAATACTATTTGCGAAATGTGTGCCACCGGAAAGTTCTATGTGGATGCTACCACATGCCAAGACTGTCTACGCGGTGAATACCAAAACTTGGAAGGCCAGTTCGCGTGTCATAAATGTCCCATTGGTACATTTTCCAACGAAAAAGCTGTCAGCGATTGTACATGGTGTGGCGCTTTCAATGGCAAAGAATACCAAAACGAACAAGGGCAAACCACATGCAAAAGCTGTCGAGAAGGGTATCACGTGACAGACGCCACGAAATGGAGTGTCGTTCTGTATCGAACTCTTCTGCCAACATCACACGATGTTTTGTGTACCAAATGTCCCCCGGGCAAAACGTCTTCTATGGATGATTACAGCTGCATTGATTGTCCCGACCACCACTACAGTAATGAAGATACCGAAGGATGTCAAGATTGTCCAAATCCGGTTCAATCGATACGCAGCTGGACACACAATAAAAACAAAACCGGATGCGTCGTACAGTACAAACATAACGAAACTTGCCCGGCGTTTGCTCCCAACTGTATTCTTTGCGGTTCGGGCATGGTCCACGACGGCCAAGCGTGTGTAAAATGTGGCCCTGGAAAATATTCCGACAACATGCTCGACACCGAGTGCAAATCATGCGAAGCCGGTAAGTTTCAACCCACTGGTGGCCAAGAAGAGTGCTTGCCGTGTTTCGCAGGTCAAGAACAGGCGCTCGAAGGCCAAACCGCTTGTCAAAATTGTCCGCAGCATCATTACCAAGACGCCGAGGGTCAGGCGGTTTGCAAAGAATGTCCGACGGGATGGCAACGGTCGTCGCTGCACGCGCGCACTGAATGCACGCTGTGCGGCTCAACATTGTTGTACGACAATTACACACAAGACGCGTACGCGTGTCAGAGGCCATCAGCCACAGAGTGTGCCGATGACGAACAGAACGCATTCCCGCCCGAACAATCATGTCGTATTTGTCCATCGGGAACCTTTGTGAATGGAAACATATGCGAAATATGTCCTTCTGGGTGGGCGAACGAACAACCCAAGTCCACGACATGTGACGAATGCCAACCTGGAACGTATGCAACTACATCCGGTTGTCAAAAATGCGTTCCAGGGCGATATCAGGACGAGGCGGCACGAACAGATTGTATCGACTGCGCTGCTGGTAGATTCAGAACTTCGGAAAGCGCCGACAAACTGTCAGATTGTGAAAAATGCGCCGGAGGCCAATACACACCTACGGACGCTTCAGCAGAATGTATCGAATGCGCGCATGGACGAGAAGCCTCCTATGACCGTAATATTTGCGTGAATTGTGCCGCCGGGCGCTGGTCCGAACGTAAGGGTACTCAGTGCACCAAGTGTGCACACGGCACATACGGCAATGAATTCGGTGCAACGCGTTTCATTTGCAAATCATGCCCTGAAAACATGGTTGCCGCCGCGGACGGATTGGCCGCGTGCGGCTTGTGCCCTGCTGGTAAGTACAAACTGAACAAGTACACATGCACAGCCTGTCCGTCGGGCTGGAGTTCCATTCCAGAACGAACGAAATGCGTCAAATGTTCGGCTGGCTCATCAGGCAAGCCAGATAACTTGTACACGAGTCTGAACGCGAACATGCAGGTTTTCTGTAGAAACGAACTTGGTTCATCATCAGACAACGTGACGTGTCTCAGTGACGCAGTCGTCAATATTTCGGGCGTTGTCGGCAAACGTTCAGAACTTTGCGGGCTAAACAAACAGACAGGCTGGTGCATAACATGCACGTCGACAGACGGTAAATATGGACCTTGTGACGAGCATGGTGTGCGTATTGGCGACGCCAGTCAGACGGACGATAGAAGTCAGTCGGACGATAGAACTTGGCAACAATGTACCCAATCTTACGAGCCGTCCATATGGATACCTTCCCATCACTCTTCAAAAGAAGGATACTGTGCAGACGGGTCTATGCGCAGTACCCAAACACTGTGCGAAAACCGCCTAGGTGCCTCAGAATGGTCAGACTCGCAGGATTATTATAAATGCATCCCGTACACAGGGCTCGGCGATGCGCCAGTCGACATTTACGACCTATACGATGATTATATAGAGTCCGGAGAAGATGCAGAATGTGAAGTGTGTCCGGCAGGTAGGACATCCCACCATGGAGAGAAAGATGTGTATGGAGCTACGTGCGTGAAATGTCCTAGTAATTCTATCCAAGTACCGTTTGACCCTTACTTGGACGAACGTATTGGTAAATATTTTGGGTACCGCGTACGAAAAACGCCCCACTATCTGTGGACGTGCGACGACTACTCGCACAGACAAGAAAACACGTGCGAGGAAAATTACAACGCAAGCGTCTGGATTCCCGGGTTTTGTTCAGACGGAAGCGGTAGAACGGCGGAAAAGTGCGACAGGAATTTTACAGCTTCTAACTGGGGCCACTATTACTCTTATGGTACCCGATGTCTAGATTTTTCTACGCGGAACGAAGAGTATTGTTATCAAGAAGTATTCGAATCTACCTACGTAAAAGCCCATTGTGCAGACGGTTCTCCGAGGTGGGAATGGGAGTGTACAAAAGAATACACGGCAGCACAGTGGGTGCATCAAAAACAAAGGGTGGACGGCCAACGGGAAGGCGTACCGTACACGCATACAGATTTTGACGAAGACCCTGGGCCGTACTGGACCAAACCTGAAGACGCGACAGACGGAACGATCCCAGAGGAACATTACTACATGTGGACGGGCAACGTACTGTGCACAGGCTGTCCGATAGGCAGTTACGGCACGTTGGAACAATCTGACGCTGAAAATGCCACTTACATAAATAATTTGGTGGGTCTTCATAGAGAGCCTTGGGAGCCATACCCCGACAATCCTATATGCACACAATGTCAGTGGGGTCAGGTTGCAGGTGACGCTGGGGAAAAAACTAAAAGCGATGGTAAGTCTTTGACAGATTTGTCAAGTGCCGGATTTTCCTTGCAAGAACTTCAAATCGAACAAGGATTTCCGAGTACTACATGCAAAGAATGCAGCCAGGTCAGCATCATGAACCTTTGGTGTACTACTTGTTTTGAGGAAGTAAATCTTGTACCGAAATTTGGAGAAAGTGGTTGTCAGTGCAAAGAAACCTTCTTTGGCACTGCGGAGACCGGTTGTGTGCAATGTCAACAAGGACAAGAATACAAAAATGGCATATGTCAATCCTGTCCTAAGGGTACTTACTGCACTGGAAATACGGGACAAAAACAAGAATGTCCAAAAGGTACATATGGAGACCAGACAGGCTTGGGCCAGGTAACTCAATGCAAGGACTGCGCCAATGGCAAATACGGCGACCAGACGAAACAAACATCAGACACTTGTAAAGACTGTCCGAAAGGGTATTACGGCGACCAGAAGAAACAAACGAGCTGTAAAGACTGCGCCAAGGGTCAATACGGCGACGCAGATAAACAGACGAGCTGTAAAGACTGCGCCAAGGGCCAATACAGCGACGCAGTTAAACAGACGAGCTGTAAAGACTGCGCCAAGGGCCAATACAGCGACGCAGTTAAACAGACGAGCTGTAAAGATTGTCCCCAGGGCCAATACAGCGACGCAGTTAAACAAACGAGCTGTAAAGACTGCGCCAAGGGCCAATACAGCGACGCAGTTAAACAAACGAGCTGTAAAGATTGTCCCCAGGGATTCAAATCAACATCCGCATTTAAAAACTGTACGAAATGTACAAAAGGAAAATATGCCACCACTGGGGTTGATACATGCACCGATTGCGAGGCTGGTACTTATTCGTCACAGGAAGCTTCGTCCAGTTGTACGAATTGCACAGCGGGTACTTACTCGCCTAAAGCTGGGTCCACGGCATGTTCCGACTGTGAGAAGGGAAAACACCAACCGAATGCTGCCCAATCGTCATGCAAAAACTGTGCAAAGGGTGAGTACGCAGACGCAGAAAAACTGTCCGCGTGCAAATCGTGTCCAAAAGGATACAAATCCACGTCCACATTTACTAACTGTACCCAGTGTGACGATGGTCAGTATGCGCCTGCTGGCTCGGATGACTGTAAAAAGTGCGACGCCGGGCTTATCCCATCGTCGGATTCGTCCAGTTGTACGAATTGCACAGCGGGTAAATATTCACCTGAAGCTGGGTCTGCGAAATGCTCGGATTGTGAGAAGGGAAAACATCAACCGAGCGATGGCCAAACCTCATGTGAAGACTGTGACACGGGTGAGTTCACGAACGCGGTCCAACAATCCGCGTGCAAAACGTGTCCCAAAGGCTTTGTGTCGACACAAACATTTGAGAATTGTACAAAATGCGATGTGGGGACGTATTCGGCGAATGCTTCTGACACGTGCACTCAGTGCGAAAATGGCAAATACCAGGGGCAAGCCGGCGAAGACGCGTGTATCGTTTGTCCGGCCGGGTACCAGTCTACCGAAACCTTCGGAAACTGCACAAAATGTACTGCTGGCAAGTTCTCACTGAAAGAGTCAGAAGAATGCATAAAATGCGCTGTCGGCACCATATCTGATAGCGAGGGCGCAACTTCGTGTACGAATTGTACATCTGGTAAATTTGCTGCGGTGGAGGGGTCTTCCAACTGTACCGACTGTCCCGCCGGTAAATATACGACCGTACACCACTCGTACTACCTCGACGAATGTGATACTTGCTCGGCGGGTACGTATTCAATTCCCGGTCAAGCCACGTGCAGCAACTGCACCGCCGGTAAATTCTCGGACGATGCCGCCGGCGAGTGTGACAATTGTACTGCTGGTAAATTCTCAGAGGAGGCCAGCACAGAGTGCACTGATTGTACTGCAGGAACGTATTCTGAAGGGACCGCTGGAACGTGTACAGCATGTCCGGCAGGAACGTATTCTGAAGAGGACAAGGCCAGCGAGTGTTCGAACTGCACAGCGGGGACGTACTCGACTACACAGTCTTCCGAGTGTTTGGACTGTACTGCAGGTACGTACTCGGGCGATATAGCCAGCGAGTGCTCGAACTGTACAGCGGGGACATACTCGGACGACAAGGCCACAGAGTGCTCGAACTGTACCGCTGGTACGTACTCGAGTGATATAGCCAGCGAGTGTTTGGACTGTACTGCAGGTACGTACTCGGGTGATATAGCCAGCGAGTGTTTGAACTGTACAGCGGGGACGTATTCTGAAGAGGACAAGGCCACAGAGTGCTCGAATTGCACGGCCGGTACGTACTCGATTGTACAGTCTTCAGAGTGTTCGGACTGTACTGCAGGAACATACTCCAGCGCCACGGCACAGAAGTGTCTTCACTGCACTGCAGGAACATACTCTCTGGAGAAGGCAGCAAAGTGTTTGAACTGTACGGCAGGAACATACTCTCAAGAGAAGGCACCGAAGTGTTCGAACTGTACGGCGGGAACCTATTCCAGCGACGTTGCTAGCACCTGTTTGAACTGTACAGCAGGTACTTACTCTGGCGATAGAGCCAGTGTGTGTCTGAAATGTACAGCTGGAACGTACTCCGGTGTCGTAGCACCAAAGTGCCTGAACTGTATAGCAGGAACGTATTCAGATGTGCAGGCGGCAGAGTGTTCGAATTGCACGGCAGGTACGTACTCGGGTGACGCCGCCACACAATGTTCAAACTGTACGGGCGGGACATACTCTGATGACGCCGCCGCGCAGTGCTCGAACTGTACGGCAGGGACGTATTCTGAAGAAAAGGCAGTAGAGTGTTTGAAATGTACGGCGGGAACATACTCGGGCGATATAGCCAGTGAGTGTTTGAACTGTACGACAGGGACATACTCTCAAGAGAAGGCACCAAAGTGTTCTAACTGCACGGCGGGAACATACTCGGGCGATATCGCCAGCGAGTGCTCGAACTGTACGGCAGGGACCTACTCGGGCGATGTTGCTGACACATGCATGAACTGTACGGCGGGAACATACTCGGGCGACATAGCACCAAAGTGTTTGAACTGTACGGCGGGAACATACTCGGGCGACATAGCACCAAAGTGTTTGAACTGTACCGCAGGCACGTACTCGGGTGACGTAGCACCAGAGTGTTTGAACTGCACAGCAGGCACCTATTCCGGCGATATAGCCAGTGGGTGCTTGAACTGTACGGCAGGGACCTACTCGGGAGATGTTGCTGGTACATGCATGAACTGTACGGCGGGAACATACTCGGGCGATATAGCCAGCGAGTGCTCGAACTGTACCGCAGGAACATACTCGGGCGATATAGCCAGCGAGTGCTCGAACTGTACGGCAGGGACATACTCTGAAGAGAAGGCACCAAAGTGTTCTAACTGCACGGCGGGAACATACTCGGGCGATATAGCCAGTGAGTGTTTGAACTGTACGGCGGGAACATACTCGGGCGATATAGCCAGCGAGTGTTTGAACTGTACCACAGGCACCTATTCCGGCGATATAGCCAGTGAGTGCTTGAACTGTACGGCAGGGACATACTCTGAAGAGAAGGCACCAAAGTGTTCTAACTGCACGGCGGGAACATACTCGGGCGATATAGCCAGTGAGTGTTTGAACTGTACCACAGGCACATTTTCACGGTCCGATGCTTCAACACGATGTTCTTATTGTGGGTTAGATACATATCAAAACCAACAAGGTCAGACGTCGTGCATCGCTTGTCCGATTGGGACCGTTTCTTCCTTTGGGTCCGACCAATGCCACTCATGTGGAAACGGCTCCGTCGCTGCGAACACATTACCGTCAAACAAATTCGGATGTGTAAATTACACGAATATGGACTCTATCGAACTAAAACAGGTATACAACACATTGGAATGTGTTGTCAATGTCACGGACGAATGTGATATGCTTCGCGATAATTTTGTGCCAGAAAAGGCGTGTCCATTATTTAAAACGGTACAGTCGTGTGCTAACGCTTCGAATCTGTGCTATTATCGAATAAACAATTACTAAAAATATTAAACAACATTATCATCTTTTATTAAATCTAGAAAATCTGTGATGCGAAGAGGTGTCGTTTGTTTACAGACGGCCCAATCGTTTATGAAATCTCGCAGTGCTGTCTCTTCATTTCCAGGCATGACTTGTTGCACTGTGTCAATCTGAATGTCCCACAAGCCTGACATGGTCGCTGTTTGTGCGACGTATGCCAGTGTTTGCCATTCGGGTGTCGACTTGCGCGCATTTTTGAATGCATTTGCGGGAATATCTTTGAGCAACGCCACCAGGCGTGGTTCGATGTTCAATAGCTGTTTTTCCTGGACCATTTCGTATAGATGAAGCGCCTTGTCTCTTCGTACAATATTTCTTTTCAACCGTGACATTCAAGCCGTTGTCATGTCTTTAAATACTTAGTCTTTGGAATTTTCTTTCGCCGGGCGTTGTTCTTTAATGGTTTTTCGAATACATTTTTGCATACACGTGTCGTAACTCATCATATTCCACGCGACGTGTGAGGCTTTTCCAGCCCACCAGTAGTTGAATTTTTGACATTTTGGTTGGCATTCTCGTTCAAAATGTTGGTACAGAGACGGCGACGGTTTCATGGCCAAGTATCTATGTTCAAATGTTTATACTCGATAACTGTTGTAGCTGTGAGTAATACTCGGCCTTGTTTTTGGCTTCAATATGACGAGTCGTGAGTGTAAGAGGTGCGCGTTTTGGCAACCACGTACCGTACCACCCCATAAATGCCGGGAACGCGAGAGGAACGTTTGTTTTCCAGGCCCAGTATACCCGTGTCTGTAAAAACGGCGCTTCTAACATGGCGTAAGTTGCGCACTCACCGTGGACAAACACTGTCTGTATGGGCACGTGCGCTTCGTTAGCGAGGCGAATGAATCCACTCCTTTGGAACCATTTTTTGTCATTGCGTTGTTCAGCCATAACGAGCTCTGGCACGCCGCCGGGCACGACGATGACAGAGCACCCCTGTTGCAAGCACGACAGCATGATATCGCGCTTCGCGGGTATGCATCCGAGCACGCGTATGAACCACCCCAGAACGGGTATGTAAAATAGCAACGGTGCAACGCAAAAGACTGTTTGCGAACCCGGAACAAAATGGATACCGACGAGTGCGCCACAGCACAACAGACCGTGTGGGTGCACCGCGACTACGGAAGTTTTATTGATGCTCAGGGTGTTGCACGGAAACCATTCGTGCCAGGGTATTTCGGACAGCAGTTTCCGAATGGGGTGCGTCGCCATTATTTTACCGTGTTGCCACCATTGTAACGTGATAGAAATAACAACACAGACGGGTAGACTGACAACAATGGCGGGCACACTGAACACAAACCCTAATATCATCAACGGGAGTAACCAAATCCAACAAAACGTCAACACGGCCAGCAGCAGCACGTGGGCCAATTTCATTAGACCGAGGTCCGGCGCGTATATACTTAGTGTAGTAACTTCATGTGCGGGGGCAAATATCTTGGACAGCACGAGCGTACGGCTATCCAAAGTATGTGATATATACAGTACAGTACGAGTAAGTAATATGCAAGCATTTATGTTATCGCGGTAGCTTTTATATACACTGTGGCGGGTCACGACTAAAATGAGACCCAATAATGCCAGCAGTTATTAGAGTACATGGTATGCTTGTCAATTCTCTCTTCCAGCTCTGTAAAGCCGTTCTGGTTTGGATGTGATTTATGCCATTCGCGCTTCTCCCACTTGTCCAGACATTTCTGTTGCGTTTGTTTCAAAAAATGCAGTTTCTGTACAAGATTCATGTTTTCTTGGTCAATGATAGTACCATGTGTTGTACGTTCAATAGTGTATCCTTCGCGGGTTATGCGGTCTCTCAGCTCGTCGTCCTCACCGCCCCACCCCCAAAAGTCGTTCGGAAACCCGTTGATACGCTTGAAATCCCCTTGACGCATCATTAGAATACCCCCAAGGTACGTGTCAGAGTCGTAGCGTTTCCAGACACGTGCAATATGACGCACCGTATTTTTCTCGAGCGGAATAAGATATTCGTCAATGATGTCCTGACATGGCAATAAATCGACGTCGTGGAAGCAAATAATGTCGTCGTTACCCATGCCGGCAAATTTCACGCCAGCGTTCAACAGTGCACCACGATTGAATGGACGCGTGTCGTTCTGCTCTATAATGTACACCCACGCCGACGGTATGTGCTTTTGCAACGTGAACAACAATGTCTGTAACTGTTGGAGCCTCTCGGGCTGTGTACTTGCTCTATAAGGAATAATAATGGCCAACATTAATTTTTTTATGACGTATCGTCCTTTATATACTACAACCCCACGCCTCCTTCTTCCGCATGTTGTAGAATCCCATTCAGTATCGCAATAGAAACCACGATAGCACCCAATTTGGGGAGAAGCATCACACGTTCGCCGTCCAGCCAGAATATTACGCTAATCACTACATTCGTAACCACGTGAATAATATTGGCGTAAAACGATGCTTTGCCGTCTTGGTTGGCGCGAATGAGTCGTAACAAGCCCCCGACGAATATCAGCGCCACAGATAACAATTTCGTGGGAAATTTGTACTGCGACACGTATGTCCTTTTGCGGAACCCCGCGACCTTGTACTCCCAATATGTTTTGTCCCACCTGCGAATACAAACTGGGCTGCAGTATTTGTAGCAACTGTGCTCGAAAGGCAACGGGTCCTTAAGCTGCATGTCGTACGCGTCAAGATCTTCCAGGAACGCGTTCCAAAATTTTTCGACAGTAGCTTCCTTGTCTTTGCCGGGTCGAAAGTGCATGGTTTGTATCTTTTCGATGACGCGCTCTTTCGGCGTGAGAGGCGGCAACCATTTAATGTCACTTTTTGGAATCAACGGGTTGAGGACTTCGGGGTTCTCGTCGGAGGCAGGCATATTTACAAATCGTTGGCCGTTTATATACATCTAAACTATTTAAGTTCGACGACACGACTAAATGTCAAACGCATGTTTCAATTCGCACAACCCGCCAGGCCAGCGTTGTACAGACGCTCCGCGCGGCATGTTCCAAATACCGACGGGTGGGCCTTTCGTAGACGTTGGAGAGTTCAGGCGCGTGTACAAGGTGTCATATTTCAAATTTGCTGCTTCTCGGGCCTACGAAGTAATATACGACGGGTTGCCACAGCGCATACAATGGTCGTGCACTTGTCCCGATTTTGAGCATCGCGACCGCGCGACAAATCGAACATGTTGCAAACATATACAGTGTTGCATTGACCGCGAGATGGGCATCAACAGGGCCGGTACGGGCGAAACATACGAACAGTTTAAGGTCGAACACGTACGGATTACAAACTAGATTAAAAAATCCTATTATTCCATAGACTTTTTATATAAACACCTATCATACGCCATCAACATGGTAAAGGGCAACTTTAAACGTGACGTACATAAATCGCGCGTTATGTTGTATTTTTTCGGCGTCCTTCTGGTCTCCTTTTCATTGATGACGACGTATATTTTCATGCATAGCGGACCCCCGCCAGTCATACACAGAGTGGAGAAATTGTTGGAACGCCTCGAACGCCATGCGTTTTTCAATAATACACATCTAGCACAGGAAAGAGCCAAAACGCCACTCGCGTTGTTCGAACCCATCATATCCATATCCGAACCCGTGCGGCCCTCCGTTGCGTCAGAAATACGCGAAGGCATGCGGCATGCTTTCCAAGCGTACATGCGCGACGCATGGAAAGCAGATGAATACATGCCCGTGCAGAAACGTGGCACAAACACGTTTGGAGGAAAGGGACTGACCATCATCGACTCGCTGGACACACTGTACCTCATGGACCTCAAGACGGAATTCAATTCGGCACGGCACTTTGTGGAGACCGAATTTCAATTCAGCGGACGGGTCAATGTTTTCGAAAACACGATTCGTGTCCTAGGAGGCCTGTTGTCCGCCTACTCGCTGACACACGACACATTATTCTTGGACAAAGCCAAAATGGTAGGCGAAGTCTTACTCGGCGCGTTTCCGCAACGTATTCCGTGTGGCGTCATAGACACAAAACGACCGGGATGGTGTGGCGCCCAACCCTGGGCGAGTGGACATTCCGTCAATGCCGAAGTGGGCACGCTCGCTGTCGAATTTGTAGCACTGTCGAAATTCACTGGCGATTCACGGTGGGCTGACAAAATACACGACATCAACAAATACTGGTCCGAACACGATAAAAGGCTATTGCAAATGAACATTGACCCGAACACAGAACGCATGTCCGGACCAGCGACCATCGGCGGCGGTATTGATTCAACCTACGAGTACTTTATCAAATTGCGCGAATTGACAGGCGACACCCGTGCCGGAAAACTGTACGACACCTTTGAAAAAATGATTGTAGACCAAATGTTTGTCAACTACGGCGGCACCGAGTTTGCAAGGGCGTCAGGGTCGGACGCCCTGGAACATCTCGGTTGTTTTCTAGGCGGCATGCTGATTATGGGTGACCGATTCGTACAACAAGGACTCGCCATGACGGACACGTGTGCGCGCATGTACACTACCAATCCGTCGGGTATCGCGTGCGACAAAGTGACCATTCACCACGACGGTGCCATTGTATGTGCCAATGACGTCTACCTATTACGTCCTGAAGTCGTCGAGTCTATCTTTTACGCTTGGCGCAAGACACATGACCAAAAATGGCGCGATTATGCCGAAAAGATATGGAAAGCCATCGCCAAGCACTGTGAAGTCGGGTCCGGGGGATTCACGGATGTTCGACACGTGACGTCGTCAACGCCAACCAAAATGGACAAGCAAGAATCATGGTTTTTAGCAGAGACTATCAAGTATCTTTGGCTGACCTTCCAACCCGATGATGTCTTGCCTCTGCGAAAATATGTCTTCAACACAGAAGCACATCCCATCAAGAAATTTAATTTAAATTAAATTAAATTTGTCCGTTGGAGAAAAAATCACAGACCGCGCAGAAAAAATAATCACGGGCGCACGAATTTAATTTAAATTAAATTAAATGTCCGTCAACAAAAAACTTTCGGGCCGCACAGATTTCGCGGACGCCGCAGGCTTGGCGGCCAATTTAATTTAAATTAAATTTTGTCCGACAAATTCAAACATGTCCATCGACTGGTCCGCCTTTAACCTTGACGATGGTGTCGAGCCCCATTATATCGCAAACCAAGTAAAGAGGGCAACCACCATGCCCCCAGGCTCGTCTATCGCTGACTTCTTTAACGTTCTATTGCGTGAACGGGACGCGGGCGGTCCCGCGTGGAGAACTACGATGTTAGACTTTGTTGTGCATGCTTTTATGCGGAGTCATTGTGATGAGTCTAAATATGCGGAAGCTTATCAACAACTTGATACAAACTTTAAAACGTATTGGAAGGCCTTTGTCGACGAGATAAACAGGATTCCACTGTCGGACGAAGAAGAGGACGATTCCACGCACTGAGCCGTGAGCTCAACCCATATTCGAAAAGAGTCTCCGCGGTCAAATTAAATTCGGCAGAAAGTTGTATAAATATATCGTGCAAGGTTCCGATGTCAGTGAAGGGCTACTACTTGGCGCTACTCTTGGACGTGGAAAAAGAATTTCCGTTTACTATTCACGGTTTGTGGCCGCAGTATGATGCCGGACACTGGCCTCAATTTTGCACGGAACAACCGTTCGACTTGGAACGTCTCAAGCCCATCTTGCCTGCTCTGCACAAAGAGTGGCATTCGTTGCGCGGTCCAGACGAGCACTTTTGGGAGCACGAGTGGCTGAAACATGGGACATGCACCGGTATGACAGAGGTCGAGTACTTTACAAAAGCGCTAGAATGCTACGAGAAAGCGAAAGCGCATGGTGTGAACTGGGTAAGCAGTCACTTTACCGGACACACGCACAATATACCCATCGATTTGGACTGGAACGTCGGACACCTTAGCTTCTAAAAACCCTAGCATAAGAGTAAATGATAGTATAAATGTAGTTTCTTTCCATAATATTGAATCATGCTCGTGTTTTTGTATTTGCTTCTCTTTGGACCCGCGTTGATATCTGCTCAGACATTTGACGAATACGGATTTGACGAATACGGTCTCGACGCTTTGGGGTACGACCAAAATGGTAAATGTGCGAGTGAGTTTTACCCACAAGTTAAGGCTAATGTAAACTATACTGGTTCTTACTGTACCGATTACAAATTCATTGACAGCATCGATAAAGGTTATGCCAGTGGAGCTACCCCACCATCAAGTATTTACTCAACAGCGAATGGAAATAGTGGCGGAAACGAGACACAAAAGGTGCAATGGTGTGCAAATTACTGTGGTAGTGCTGCCACGTTTGATTATGCTTATAAGGGATATTGTAAATCCAATACAGATGGTGGTGGGTGGAAAACGCTTGGCGAGTGTCGGGACCAGTGTAGCTCTGGTCTAGGATTCAGTTGGCGGGACTACAGTAATACTAACGGCGACGGTATATGCGAATGCTGTCCAACAAGTGCAGAAAAGGGATATTCCACATACGAGTCGTATAAAACTATTTATCAGAACGACGGCGGCGTTGGCGAAACAGCGGTGTGGAAAACTTATTACACGTTCATTTTCAACCAAAACGTGGCAACTGGGTTTGTAATGAGTTCGAATGGTTACTGTTATTGTTCAATAATGGACAGAGCTCTTATTGATGGCTGTCCGCCAACTACCTCAAGTGATTACAATCATTACACGTTGTCGTGCGAACACGGATACAATGATAAAGGTTACAACCGTTCGGGTATATTTGAATCCACAGGCACTCGTTTCGACACCGCAGGCTACGACAAAGATGGTTACAACTCGTCAGGTTACAACTCGTCAGGTTACAACTCGTCAGGTTACAACTCGGAAGGCTATGACTCGGAAGGCTATGACATAGATGGCTACGGTAAAGATGGGTTCAATGTCCATGGTTTAGACGCTACTTCTTACAACAGAGATGGTGTATATGCGCCCATACAAAAACCTATACCGTGGTATATATCCGACGGAGACGATTGCACTGTCGAAGGCGAGCGTATTTATGACGAAGATATATGTGAAGAAGCTCTGGACGCATTATATCCGAACATTGCTACGTCTAAAAGCTCTCCCTCTTCGTACAAAGCCGACGGTGTCTCAGGTTGTAGTTTGCAGACCCGGGGGTATGACACGAATGGGAACCGTTTGGACGATAGGTATTGGTGGATAACACCCGAAAAAAATCCTAACACAAATTCTCAACAATACGGGTTTATATATGGAACAGATGAAACATTTCCATGCTATGGAAACTATAAAGAAATAACGGTCGATGGCAAAATAGCGTATGCGATAGGTAGAAATATATGCATATGTAAGAATAGGCGGTGTCCCGCCAACACTTATCAAGACGAAGAAGTGCAGCAAAATTGCAAAGCGTGTCCACCTGGACGCTATTCAAACAAAGGAAGCGGGAATTGTCCTTTCACTTCGGGCGGAACGTCTTCGGCTTATGAAGCAGGTATGGCTTCAAAAGAAAATGAAAAAAGCGCCGCCATCGCACAGCGGATTGACGAATTGAAACCAGAATTAGAAGACGGATGGACACAACAAAATGTGTCACAAGCAATCGCAGAGGGCAAGTCTGCCGGATTGCAGACAGACATGACGAACGAGTGCGATAGAATGCGTGATGAATTTAAAAACAGGTGGTCTGAGGAAGAGTGTACGTCGTCTGATTTAAGTGAACTATAACAGAAAAAAACTATATACATTACATTCGTATTCATATTATGGTCTATGTGTATCTCCTTGTATATTTTTTGAAATTTATTGTGGTGGAAAGCGGTCCACAGGCAACCATTGAATATTATCTTCAATTTTCCGGTCAATGCAATACAACTGATATTATCAAGACCTTGGATGATTGTAAGGATGCAGCGACATACTTACAAAATGCCGGGTTCTTTGCATTGAACACAGCTGGGGGAGGCGGATACGACATTTACAGCCCTTATTATTCTGATATACTGAAATACCCTCCGGGATGCATTTATTTCCTCCAGTACTCCGCTTATAGAAGCGACTACTGGCTGAAGAATGATAGGAAAATGTACTTTATCGTCCCAACTCAAGAATATAATTATAAGGTCGCATCCGCAAATTGTGGAACGAGCGGTAATGCGTGCATATGCAAGAATAAAATATGTACTGCTGGTACTTATCAAGACCAAGGTGGGCAATACGAGTGTAAGACATGCCCGTCTGGATATTTTTCCGCGCCAAAACAAAATGCTTGCGAACAAACGTGTCCAGAAGGTACATTTGGAAACTCAGAAACAAATGCGTGCGATGTTATTGAAGGAAACCCTGAGTATGCAGCAGGTCAGGCTGCTGTACAGGAGATTATAGATGACCCGAAAAAATATTTGGTAGAGCAAAATCTCGTCACGTTCGAAGATGGTATTCGTGAATCAGATGTTACAGCCGCATATGACGAAGCGTTTTCAAATGCTACACAAGCATCATTGGAAAGCATGACGTGCAATGATTTACTGCACAATTATACACAAAAATGTACCTGTGGGTGGTACGACAACGACTTTTGGAACTAAGTAACACATATATTGATTTTTATTCGTGTAACGCATTTGTAGTGTCCGATGAGTGTAAAACGCCGCCGATTGAATCCTACGACGATATTTGACCCCGTTCACCGCGAGTATGAGCTTGGTCCAGAAATTATTGACATTATCAACACGGAAGAGTTTCAGCGATTGCGTCGCCTTCGCCAGTTGGCGACAGCGCACTGGGTGTGGTTGGGCGCAACGCACACGCGTTTCGAGCATTCCATCTCAGTGGCGTATTTAGCGGGACGTTTGGCCGAACATTTACAAGTCAAACAGCCGGAATTGAACATAACGGAGCGTCAAATTCTGCTCGTGCAGTTGGCCGGATTGTTGCACGATGTGGGACACGGTCCTTTCTCTCATTTGTTCGACGATGTGTTCCTGAAGAACAGTGATTCGCCCATGGCCCACCACGAGCAGCGTTCCGTTGCGATTGTGGCACGCCTGTTGAAGAAATCGGCGTTTGACTACTCTGCGGAAGAGATTGCGTTCGTCCAGTCGTTGATTGCGCCGACGAAAGGTCAGGAGGGGTTCCTGTATCATATCGTGGCGAATCAGGTCAACCATTTGGACGTGGATAAGATGGAGTACATTAAGCGCGACGCTCGTGCGTGCGGGTTATCTCAAGGTGGTTTTGATACGGATACCATGCGTATAATCAATGCGGCGCGCGTGGTCGATGGTTGTATATGTTATCATTATAAGGTGTATGAGGACATATACAATTTGTTTCAGACGCGTTACCGGTTACACACGACGGTGTACCGACATTCGGCAGTGGTGGCTATCCATTACATGGTGTCCGATGCGCTTCGTTGCAGTGGATTACCCATCGAGCAGTCGATTGTGGATTTGGACCGTTTCTTGCAGTACGACGACACCATTTTGGACGCTATACGCCGTTCGAAGTCGGAGGACATGCGCAGGTCGCGCGACATTATTCGTCGTATTGACGAGCGCCAGTTGTACAAGGTGGTGGTGACGGACAAGCGCCCAAAGCCGTGGTCGACTGTCCCGACGGCAGCGGATTTGGCAGTGCTGGAGCCAGATTTGGACGTGGATTCGGTGGTGGTAGACACTTCGTGTGTTGGATTTATCGGCAAGGCGGACGGGCACCCTATGGACCACTTGAAGTTTTATGATTCGGAGAGACCGGACAAGTGTTTTTCTGTGAAGCGTCGTTCTGTGTCGACGTTGTTGGCCGCGCGTTACTGTGAGTATTGGACGCGTGTCATTGTGAAGGATGAGTCCCTGGTGGATTTGGCGTCAAAGGCTTGGCTGGCTTGGAAGGCGAGTATTTAATTAAACAAAACATAAATGAAATGTCATATTTTCGCCCACGTTATAAATGTTGTTTTATTGGGCCCTATGGTGCAGGTAAAACGTCTTTTATCCGTTCAGTCCTTGGCATGTCGTTGGACGGCGTCCAGACGACGTTGGGCATAGATTTTTTTACGACGTCGTTGTCTATACACAACACAACGGTCCACATTACACTGTGGGATACTGCGGGTGCGGACCGTTATCGGTCGTTGATGCACAGTTATGTGCGTGATGCGGATATTGTATTTGTTATGTATGATATCATGGACCAGAATGCCATGTCCTCTGTCGAGCATTGTTTCCGTGATTTGGAAAGCTGCAAGCCTTCCGTGGTCGCTGTTGTGGGGACGAAAATGGATTTGGGTCGGTGTACACACGACTTGCACGGGACTATTGAACCGTGGGCTCGCCAACCATGGCAAATAGTCACGGGTGTATGTTCAAGTCGCCAACCGGCAACTACCAAAAAAATTTTGAACCGTTGCTTAGATTTAATGGTTTGCGTCCCAAACCCACAAAATTCGAAGCCAATATCCGTTCGACTGACATCGGTTCGAACAGACCCCAAAAAATGTTGCACATAATCCAGAAAACAAACGAAATGCGGTATAAAGGGACAGAAATTAAAACAAACATGTCTGCTGCATCCCAAATTAAGTCAATTGCCGCCCCCATCAAGATGACTCGTAAGGAGCGCCGTGCTCAGAAAGAAGTGGAAGCTCTTCGCGAACAGGCCCATTGTATTCTGCCCGCGACGACGTTCAAGCGCATCGTCACGCAGGAGGCCGCCAACCAGTCGACACAGCGGCTGCGGTTCAACGCGGACGCTGTCAAGGCTCTGCAGGTGGCCGCTGAGAACGAACTTACAAACATCTTTACGGGTGCAGCTGTAGTCGCAGGCCTTAGCAAGCGCGATACTGTGACAGTAGAAGATATGCGCAACTTTATGGCACTGCGTGATATTTAAATTCAACCGAACGAAGTATATAAATTAGTAAAATAAATTCAAATGTCTATTTTAAATTGCTCTACACGTTTGTGTATTGTAAACCACACTGGCCTGCCTGCCAGGTTTATGTTTAAGCCAAAGCAGCCAATGCGCTTGCAACCACTGGAAGCAGCGCATGCGTCCGGGTCCATCTCCACACAGGCTACTTCTGTGTCGGAGTGGATTCGAGAATTCTTCCAACTCGTCACGTACGGCCCGACGTATGACAAATTGGAGTGGACCATTTCGCCTGGTGACACTGAGACAGTGCGATTGAATTTGGACGGCCCGCTTGAATTTACGATTGATTGGTCAGACCCGTCGGTATCGTGGGAACAACGCGAACAGGGCAAGTGGAGTTTTGACATTTCCAAGACTGTGGAAATCACTCTGCACCTTCGTGGCGACGTGGGCGAATATGTACAACAAGCATCGTTTGTCGGTCCCAAGACGGTGAAATCAGTTCATTTGAAACATTATGTGGAAATTGCGTGTGACGAAGAGATTCCATTTTCCATTTTAAAACAACCTGTTTCGAAAATGTTTTGGCGTCCTGACATCAAACTGACAGGGTTGGTGGACTCCTCTTGAAATACAGTATCCACTCGTCCGAAACGTTAATGGCTTCGAACAGTTGGTCAAACTGACCTCCTTTTTTAGAACGCTTGCATGTTTTCCAAGCTTCTTTAGATTCTTTCGATAAGAATTGAACTTTGAGTGTGTCTTCTTCAAACCAGGCTTTGACGTATCGGGTCCTGCCGTGGTACAAGTACAATTTATACACGTCGAGTTGGTCTAACGCGAACTCGAAGACTTTGTGTTTGAACCGTCCCATATGGAACTCGACGTCGTCGGCTTTTGCTACGGTGCTGTAGATAGGGTCAGTCCACCGGTCGTTTTTATCGCGCCCGTACATAAACCACGTTGTTTGAGATTGTCCCATTCATTTTGTACATTTGTATTTAAGTAGTGTTTTATTTTGAGAATGAACACATGGCTCATTGTGTCGTGTGCGGTGTGTATTTTCTGGAACCTGTCCATTGTGTCCGTTGAAACCCCCTCTGGCCGGACCATACGAGGCTGGCGGAGTTCAAATATTGTCAAACAATTCTCTAGCTTGTATTCTATTCCACCGCCGTTGTGTCAATTGTGGAAGCACGAGGGACACCTTAAAATACCGGTAGACGTGTTGACACGCGGTCGACATTCTATTTCTGCCCGACCCGTTTCCGGAGACCACATTCACATGGCCATGTCTATTTGGGTAGGCGATTCAGCCAGGCCCGCCGAGCACGACAGACCGTATGAAGAGGACATTCCCTACGAAACGTTTCCAAAAACCTGTCACCACAATGGCTCTGTGGCCTACACAAAGCTATGGCCTCATGCAGGCGTGCACACCCACTGCGACGGACTTATTCACGTGCACCCCTGGTCTTCCCCACGTAGCATTCGTAAAGAAGGGCGGCAAGTCACGTTAGGTCTTTGGTTCGACCAGGTTGGTATTGAGTACACACGTGACGGGTTGCAGTTCCGCGACACCGGACCGCTGGACAACAACGCCACGCATAAGTGGCGTCTGGCAGAATATACGTGCGTACACGATGCGACGTACACGGTGTACGAATCCCAGTTGGACCGCGTCTGGCTGGGCCATGCGTACGGCGCTTATGTTCTGTGGTTTGGTTCGTCCGACGTACCACCGCCGATGATTCAGGAACACGTGAACACTTTGGTGCGCTGGGGCGCCGTGGGGTTCGACGGGCGCCCGTATCCACAAACGTGTATTTAATTGGATTGGACATACGTACAATGGAAGTTGCAAACTACTACAAGTTTGTAGTCTCGTTCAGATACTGGAATACAGATTTAGAATTGTTCAGACACGTCCGCCATGAACAGGGTTATAGGCCTCGGGTTCGGGCGCGCGGGTTCCGTCTGGCGGGGAACCACGCGGTATTCAGACCTGTGTGGCCGGGTAGGCGTCGGTTTCGCGGGTCTGACGTCGGTGCAGTATTAGCAGCACGGCTGTACGAGCATCTGCCTATGGACACAGTTAAAGTTGTACTGAAGTATTTATAGATGTGTATTATGACGATGTCTCTGAACGCGGTCCTGATAGAACCGTTCGAAACGATAGACATGAAATTAAAAACAGGTGATATTTTATTATTCTCGGAACGCCCAACACAATGTTGCATGGCATGTTTAGACTGTCTCATTAAAAAGTGTACGTGCTCACAGTATTCACATTCGGCGATAGTTATCGTGGACCCGCCGTGGGCTCCGACATTGAAAGGCGTGTTTGTATGGGAATCGTCGTGGCACGGACATCCAGACCCGCAAGACGGTCTTGTAAAAATGGGCGTGCAGCTTACAGAGTTGTCGTTCTACACGCAACGATATCCTGGTGGAGTTCAAATATGGGTGCGACGTGCCCCCTTCAACATCGCCACTCCTAGCCAGTGGATAGCGCTTCATACTCGTGTGTACAAGCATGGATACGACACGCGTCCATACGATTGGATATCTGCAGCGCTCGGCCGCAAAATTAAGTGTCAAACTGATACCTTCACGTGTTCGGCGTTCGTGTCCTTTGTACTCACACAGTTCCATCAGCTTGAACACGACACGTGTTGGACTACTGTCACGGCTGCTGATTTTTCGTCACAACGCAATTCAAAGCTGGTACGTTTTATACATAACTGGCCGACAGATGAATATATCGGAAGCTTTCCGTGAGTGGATTTAATGCGGATCACACGTGTCGCCATCAATATGAGTAGCATGTCTACGAAGGTCAGTACGTCGGCGATAGAAGTCATTCCGAAGGAAGCCCAGGCGAATAAAATGACCGCGGAAGATATTCGTTTAGTTCAGTGGGAAGAGTGGGCGTTGTCACTGGAAGAGCATTTTCACGCCCAAGAGTTGTTTGCACGCAATCCGAGCGGCAATCCGATGGGTCATCGGTAGCACCATATTCCTATGCACGGTCCTCGCATACCACTGCGTGCGCATTGGGTTTCCATCGAAGAGAGCAGTTCGTGGTGCTTTTCTGTCCATGTCCATAGAGGTACGTTCCACGGTTGTTCTTGTCCAAGTTGACGGACAAGTTCTTGTTCTCTTTCGACAAGCAACGGTTTATGCGAACGCAAAATGCCGGCCGCCATTTCATGACCTCTGCGCATAAATACAAACATACAATCTTCGTGCGATTCAAGCAAGACGTCAAAGCATTGTTGTAAGACCTCGTGGGGTGGGCGCGTACCTTCTAATAAAAATTTAGCAAACAAGTTTAGAATATCTTGCACAGAAGCCTCTTGTTCCAAGGGGACAAACTTGGTCCACTTGCAGCCGCGCTTCAACATGTTTCGACTACACACACGTACTCTTTCAGATTGCATATAAAAATTAAACTATGAATTAAATAGTTCTATACGTCTTCCATACTAAACATTGTGAATGACTTTTCTTTGCACACGTGTTGTAAAATCAAATCCAATTTTCTCGATATTGAGTCTACTCTCTCCCTCGTAAGATTTAGTTCCGTCGACATCTCGCACAACTGGTCCTCTAAACTGTCCAAGCGTTGGTCCGCCATGTGTTGGCGTCGCTGCGTTTTGTACTCTCGCAAGGACGTTTTCTTGAATACTTTTTTCAACATTTCGTGTTCTGGGGACGTTGCAAACCTCCTCTCTGGCGATACGGACATTTCAACCACGTTAGAGGCCTATTTATAGGTTATGCTGTGAGCGGCACTGTTTCCATTTCGGAGTCGTCTTCAGAAGCGACCGGAAAGTCTTCGGATAAACGGTGGTTTGGCACGGCTGGCAGCTGAATGCCACTGCACATATTTGCGTATTCCTCCTCTAGTTCGTCTTCATCAATGGTGTCTGGACCCAAAGGTTGCTGTAGCACGTCGTTGATTTCACAAGCGTCTTCTATCATACCCGACAAGGTGTCTTGCAACTGGGCCACGCGATCCACGTCATTCTGTTGTAGAAAGTTCTGAAAGGTGCTGGACGTCAGTCTCACGGCTTCTATGTGCATTTTCGTGACGTTGAGTGACTCCAATTGATACCGCTTTGCGATACAGTTGGTAAGACGAACATTCATTTTATCTTTGTGGGTCCGAATAATTCGTATAGTGCGAATGTGATGCATGGCGTCCGACTTATTGTACATTTTCGCGCGGGCCATCCTTTTCTGTTCGAGTATCTGTTTAGAGTACTTGTCTATGATGTTTTGCAAAGTCTTTTCTACACGTTGCAACTCCTGTATACATTCGACGACCGGGGCCACTTTAGGGACCCAACATAAATTTCCCATTTTTAACCAGAGGGGAGTATTTATATTTGACGTGGTAAGTTGACTTCAATGTTGTCGGTGACGTTTTACCGACCGATGGATTATTTTTCAGGGTTCTTTAACAAATTCGTGACGTGGATGACAGACGGAGAGTTTTGCCATTGTGACCTTGTTGTACACACCACGCCGACCGAAGTCATGCACGTAGTCAAAGATATTTATCAAACAGCTCAAAGGGGCGGCTACGCACCCGAAGACTGCGAGAGAATTATACACCAGATTGAATCCAATTTTTTCGGCACTGATTTTCGAAAGGTCGCGCAGACGTCGGACAAATTGACGTTGGCATTCGCAGCGCTATATGGCAACCCCATGAAAGTGCGCGTGTTGACAGAAGTCTCGCACGATACGTGGTTTCAAGTGCCCAACGACACCACGAGCATTTCTGAAATTATACACCGCGACATAGGTACTGAACAAAGCATTGAAACGTTAAAATTTTCGATAGAAGAATTGGGAAAGCAGTACGATACGTCTGGTGCGTTGTGCTCGTGGCTACCGTGGTCGTCCGAGGACCCGAAACAACAGTACGAAAAGTACTTTTGTTCCGAGTTTGTCGTCACTGCGTTTCATCGTTTGGGGTTCATGGAGGACCTCGTACCGTTACACACGACCCCGAACGCACTATACAAATTCATGAAGAAAAATTAACAATAATGCCTATAAAACATCGATTTCATTTGTATATGGAAGACCCAGAGTCGAAAGAGACCACTCCTATGACCACCCCTTCTCAAAAAACACCTTTGCTTATTTTTGGACAGACGTGTACTCTACAAAACGACACATTGGCACTACGGGAAATGCACCGCTTATGCGCGTTGATACTTCTAGTTTCCGGAGTGTGTGGGACCGTCATATGTTATCAACGCGATTCTATTGGCAAGTACTTTAACGTGCGGTGGCTGCCTGTACTGTCCACAGGTGTCATGTCGTTTATGTATATGTTAAAGTATACCAATAACTGTATGGGGGGGTGGGGAACATCACAAGGCAAATTTTGGTGCGACGTGAAAATTATGTACGTCCGTGGCTTCAACACAGTTCGCACTGTGACGCGTTTCATAAACATAGGATGTCTATTCACTCTCGTTTGTCATTTGCTAACACTCGAGACCTCTACCACATTTGTGTGTTTACTCATGATTATCGGAGAATGGCAGGCGGGTGTCGTAGAAAATCAAAACCAATACGATATTCATTTTCAGGACAAGTTTGTGGATGACAACGACTGCCTTTCACTGTCCGTATTGCACACTTATCAAAATTCACATCCTATTGAACACGTTACCTGGTCCGCGTTCCTCACACATGGTGTGATAGATTTACTCACGTTGACGTTTGTATTTGTCGGGGCCCGCCTACACACAGACCTCGTATTCGCTGTGCCTGTCATCGTTTGTGTAATCATGTGGAGCTTTTTGGTCCCAGTCATGCTTAATTTCGCGTACCTCAAACAGACCATTACGTTCTGTCAACTAGAAATATACAGAATGATTGCCGACGTCGTTATATTGCCGATCGCAGTTATGTTTACACTTGTGTAAGGATTATATGAAGTATAAAACACCATTGAATTATAATGTATGATGAAAGTGTATTTACAGGGGCGCTTGCCCAACGAAATTGTCTCCTCCGTTGAGAAAAGTTGCAACCGTACAAAATACCCGGTGCAGAGCGCACGTCAGTTCTGTGCACACTATGACGTGAACGCTTCTGCGCTAGAGCATTTCAGCGTTGTGGAACTCACCCAAGCACCAGAACTATGGTTTGTATCCCACCCCGAGGGTCAAAAACGCACACAGTGGCTACGAGAAGTGTACCCAAAACATATCAAACGGACGGTCGATATCACCGATTCTGTACTACAATGTGGCAAGTGTAAGAAAAACTCTGTGGATTACTACGAAAAGCAGACGCGCGGAGCAGATGAACCAATGACATTGTTTGCACATTGTCTTAACTGTGGCAATCGCTGGCGACAGTGATTAACATTGCAACGCTTGGCCAGGTCCAACAGAAACGAGAGACCGTTTTCCGTGTGGCGTTACACACCAACAATGACCGGTCGACCCATGGCACTGTTTCGGATGGTAAAAGCCTAACTCTGTGCACTGCGGACGATACGAACCCAACAACTTGGGGACACTTTTTAAATGTTCGAAGCAGGGCTGTTGCGCTTGCGCCGACGTAAATAAAATCCACAAAAGACTTAACATGTTTTATTTAACACTTCCCATATAAATACTGTAAATGTTTATCTGTACGCCCGTCGTCTTCTTTTATCGTTGCATCGTCGCCGTCTGTTCCCAATGTTTCAAACAACGCGACGCCAAAGTGTACGACTTTCAAAAATCATTGTCAGGGCTCAAACACGAAAGCGGTGGATGGTATAGAGACAAACGGTTCAATTTCGTGCCCGTACGCGATTCTTTCTATATGTTTCTGCTGCAAAAACTGGACAATGTCATAGATGAAAAACATTTGGCGGTGTTTCTGAACAAGATGACGCGCGCAATGACGAACGACGGTCAAGTGCCGTTTGGATTCGAGCAGAATTGGTTTTCAGACGAAACACCTATGTATACTTACGAAAATACACATGTCGTGGACGCAAATATGTTCTTCATCATTATGACGTGGTGGTTGCACGACTTGGACCCCGAAAAGGCACACAATTTGTACCTGTACTGCTTACGCGCCTGGCGGTGGTTGGATATCCATGTGGCAAACGACGCCCTACACGAGTCGGTCGGGGCCTCGTGGGAACATTCGCGCCAACACAAAGGTACATTGCTTTTGTCGAACGTTCTATACATAAAAACGATACGATGTATGGAAATGCTTCACATTGTCGAGAGAGACCAGCGAAAGGCGGACAGGTTTAAAAAACAACACGAACGCGCCATGTCCACGTGGGTGCCCGAGATATACAAAACACAAGAAACGTTGCCGCGAATATTGGCCGTGTACTTTAAGATTGTGTCGAAAACCTTTATAAAGTCTTTCAATCAAGAAATTCAATCGGCGTGGATACCATGTCGTGTCGGTGGACCTGTCGCGGTTCAACCTACGTACCGAGCATGGGTGTACGGGTATGCTGACAAGCACGATACATTGGTATGGCCGTGGGTGGGGTTCTTATGGATGCTGGTGCTACACGAACGAAGTGAACATGACCTGTGCAAATCATGGTGGACCTCGTACATGGACTTTCACGAGCCCGACAACCTGTACGACGTCTATAATCCCAAGACAGGACTACCGGTCCGTCGAGCTTTTTTGAAGGGACATGCTGAACACGCGTTAACGATTGCCGCGTGGTCGGCCGCGAAACACACACAACTCGAAGATTTAATTTAATTTAAATTAAATGTGGAAAGCTCTCATATTTTTTTTATCTCAGATCAAGATTTAATTTAATTTAAATTAAATGTGGAAAGCTCTCATATTTTTTTTATCTCAGATCAAGATTTAATTTAATTTAAATTAAATGTGGAAAGCTCTCATATTTTTTTATCTCAGATCAAGATTTAATTTAATTTAAATAAATGTGGAAAGCTCTAAATAATCCAATCGCAGTATAACGGATCAATTATACCCACTGATATTTTTACAAATGATGAGTAACTGTAAAAAACGCAAAAATATTGATGAATCGCCGTTTATCGGTATCTTGAACCAGGTGGGTAACAAATTGGAGTATATGAAACACGAAATCGGCGCATTGCGCGTCGAAAATGATAAATTACGCACCGAGCGTGACACGTACCGTGACAAGCGTGATGTGGGCCTGAAAGATTATGGCAGGTGTTATCGCGCGTACAAGCGATTAAAAAATCAGTCGGCGGAATTGGTGCTCAGGGTAGGAGTTCTTGAGACTAGTACGGTCACAAAGAAGGAGCTTAAAGACGCGATAGTTGCTAAAGAACGCGCACGGCTCCACGCGCGCGAATTAGAACTTACCGTGCATAATTTAGACGAAGAAGCACATGAATTACGTGAAGAGGCTATTGAGCTTCGACGCAAATTCGTGGAAGCGGACGAGCATTTGAACAACGAATTCGAAATCAAACAAGTCGAATATGTTACCTTGGATCATATACGTCTACTTGAATTGTCGAAAGCCAACTTGGAGGCTTTTATCGAGCCAGTAAAAAAGATGCAATACGTAAAACTTGTAAGGACGTCGGAGAAAAACCATTTTTATAAATTAGTGTTTATCGAAACGGAATCTGGTCTCGTGCGTGAAGTGGAGGATATAGTGACGCACGCCGACGCTACGGCGCGAAAATGTGTAAACAGGGGCATCAATAGCAAGAATAGAGCGGTTGCCGTCTGCGAGGCCGATGCAGCACATTACGTAAAACGTTTGGTCGAACAAGGGTTCTCGAAAGGCGATGTACAGTCCAAGTGGAATAAATCGATGAACTTTCGTTGGACGGATGCGTTTGGACGGAAGGGGGATGTGCGCGCCAAGGCGTCGCGCGATTTCTTGTCGTCGCCACAGTTCTTTGACGAGCCCCTGTGTCCCGAAATCTTGGCCAGAGTGCAGGAACTGCGCGGTCCGTTGATAAGTGGCAACGATTTGCCCAGTACTTGTCTATACTGTGGCGGGCCGGCCAGTGAAGACGACCACTACATGTCGCGCGTACGCAACGGACGTATTAATAAATATTTAGATTGTGCCATAAACTTAGTTCCCTCTTGTCGATGCCATCGCGCCGGCAAAGACACGAAGAATTCACCAGCAAGTCCCCTTGATTGGTGGCTAGACAAAACACACGTCATTCGGCGTAAAAACAAGCATCATCCGCAGAATAAACTTGTCAACTATCCTGAACGTAGGGCCGCGATTGAGAAGAACCTCAGAGCCTTCCACGCATTTTTTGAAGAATTTGCCCCGGCACTCGACGAAGAGTATTACGCGAAATCGAAAGAGGACATTGAGGTCGTTCTTCAAGAGACGTGGACCACGCTCGCCGACGAATTGGTCAAATTTGACATCAAAGACAGTAGCAGGTTCGAAGGCAGTACACTTATCAAAAACACCAACGAACGGTTCAAATCCAGCCTTGTTATATAAAGATGCACATATGTTAATTTTTTAATGACATGTAATTGTTTACTAGTTAATATGTCTGTCGGTGTTCAAGATTGGACCTCTGCGTCTTTACTCGACGGTGCTGCACAGTTGGGTTTGGATGGTAAAGAAGGTAAGACGTTCGAAGCGACGGTGCGCAAAAAGTTCAGAGGTGATGTCCTGGGCATGTGCGTGGGTGCCTCAAAGGGCGAACCAGTGGCCGTCAAAACGTTTAAACCCAAAAAATCGTCGAACCGCATTCTGAAAGAGGCGCAGCTGCAGCAAATATGCGCGGCCAAGCTCGCGTCGCCGCCTGTGCTGGGAGTATCCGTCACCGAAAAGTATATTACGATGCCACAACTCGATTCTTTACCTGTCGAAACGTACCGCAACTGTGAAATGCCATCCGAATTGCAGTATGCCATCTGTGGTCTTATGGGTCTGATGGACGATGCCAAAGTGTTGCATTGTGATATGAATGCCAGAAACGTTATGTTAGATTACGATGGCCGCCCTTGGATGATTGACTTTGGACTTGCCAAAAAGATTACCAAGCAAGTGACCAAAAAGCACGGCGCACATCCTAACATTGCTGTGTCTCTGTGGGGGCTTGTGCGTGGGTTTAAGCGCTACAAGGTAGGGTGTACTATTATGCAAGAATGCCAGACTTCAGAAGACCCAGAAGAATACATTGAAAGAGGCAAAAGTATCTTGAAAACGATGAGACGCGCACAACGTAAACGTAAACGAAAATAGTTATAGTGTATATAAATGATGTTTTTCTCTTTCAACATGTTTGAAGACACGTGTCATGTGTCGGAAAATGGTTCGGCGAATGGGCACGTGCATCACCGTATCATGCTTAGCAGTGGTCCCTCGCGTGATTTTGAGCGCACAGTAGACGCGCACGGCGTTACGCACGAAAAACACGCAGACTCGTATCGCCTTTTGTCCGTGCCCGAGGGGTTTGCCGTGGCGGGTCAAGATGTGTATGGCACGACTGCAAAGTCCATTGTGGTCGCTGACGGCCATGGTCCGAACGGCACCGACATGGCATTACGCGCGTGCGCCATTGCCGGCGCTGTCGACGAATACGACATGGGCTGCATTGTCCACCCAGAGGAAGTCGAAACCAACATCCGAGACATTGTCAAGTCGTTTTTAGTCGATGCGCCGGACACGCGGTCTGGGGCAACCTATGTACAAATGTTGTTTCACCAATGGCATCACAAAAGATGGGTCATCACCATCAACGTAGGCGATTCGGAAGCCCTCCTAGTCGATGCCAAGTCTGTTACACAGTGCTCCATGCCACACAACTGGGACGACCGAGCTGTGTACAAAAGATATATGGACACGTGTCAGTCAACGCCCCAGCCCGTATGTTATAACCGGTGGAACGCTGGGAAGCATACCATGACGGGTCCGAACGGTACACAGCAGCCTATCATGGTATTCGATGCGCGCGGTGCACCATTGTGGGAAAATGCACGTTTTGTATCTGAAAAGTTGACACGCCGGGGGTTCCCTTTCGGCACCCAATCTATACGAATGCCCACGCACAGTTACGAAAATTGGGGTTCGTGTGTGTGTGTGAACGACCGGGCGTTGGGTCAGCTCGTCGTTTCCTATGGGGACCAACGCGAACGCCAAAAAACGGGCGCTTCCTACGACATGATTCATGTTTACATCCACGAACTATTGCCGACGGAAGACGTCACTGCAATTGTGCAGAGCGACGGTGTGTCGAATAGAAAAACGTTACAACAATGCGGGCTCCACTCTGGATACACTGCAGAACGTTATTTGTCCACCGTTTCGGACGTGCGTGACGACATGTCCGTCGTCCAGTGTCGTTGGTGTCCTAAAAGGACGACTCCATGTCCAGCGCAGTGAGATGTCGGCTGCAAACGGGACATGCTTCGGCAGCTTTTAGAGAGGCCGCCATGCCATGGCCAACGTCCACAATAATAGCATTTCGCGACACACGGGTTACCGCTACGTTGAAATGACACCATACAGCGGCTACGCCAATGCCGACAAGACCTGATATTATCGGGGTCCACCGTACCACGTGGGGAAAACGGTGTTCACATCGTAAAAGCCACAAGGCGACGGACTGTAACAGTATTTGTGTGGATTTGATGAGGAAACGTTGTTTTTGTTCCCGGCTCGCGATAGACTTGTTTCGAATGTCGGGTCTTCGGTAGTAGGTGGTCAATAGAGCAAGCATGGTCACAAGACAGGCATCCCACGTGAGTACGAACCGCGTTGCACATGCGATGCCTAGAACGTGAACAGGTTTTCGGTACAATAGAGCGGACGCGACCACCACCAGTCCCACATACCCGACAGTCGGTTGCCAACGTGTCAACGACCAACCGAACAAACACGCGTGTACCATACTATCTGGGTGGAGTTTGAACCACGTTTCCGTAGAAAAGCCGAACACGGGGGCATGCTCCGCAAGTATAAAGTGTAGAGACGCGACTACCGACAATACCAAGCTCCAATACACGTCGACTGACAGCGTTAAATGTTGCAGGCTTAACACCGAGGACGCCGCGAGCACGAATGTGAATACGGAAGCACATTGACACCACACGCCGTGTTTCAGGTACATGTATGAGATATAAGCGACCGTTATATATTCCGTTTGGGATATAAAATCCATCCAATGGCGAGAAGTGTGACGGTGACGATGTCTTCGTATTCGAACACATCTTTTTGCAGTATAATATCTGAGCACAGCGTCGCAACGGGGTGCAGACATTCAAATATGGCGACTGCGTCAATGGTCATCCGCGAAGTGGCCGACGAAATGACCCAATTTTTGCAGGTCGTTCCAATGCCCGCAAACGTCAACACCAAGAGCCACTTGTCGGGCTTGGCCAGGAAATCTGCCGACATATTTTCTGGCGCCCATATAATCATGACAAAAAACAGAGTCAGGATGGCGCCGCCGACACCGTGTTTCATATAGTACAGTGTATTTTCACGTGGCAACATCACAAACCACTTGGACAGGGACAAGACTTGAACGGTTGCGGCAAATAACGCCGCCCAAATTTGCCACAGTTCCAAGTCTTTGTGGTACCACGGTGACCACACCCACACGGACAATGTCCCCAACATGGCGAAATTCAAACCCACTAGACGATACCCCTCCAACACAGCGCCGGTTTGGAGTACAACCAGTAGCGGAATAAACGGTTGGAAGGACACAGCAATGCGATATCCCGTCAGCATGACACAGACAGTATAGGAAATCGCGGGTAGTGTCCATCCGTACAGTGAAAAGGTAAACCACCACCACAACGACCGTGTAGTCTTTGTTTTTTTGGAGGGTATAATCCACATGAATAGGTAGACGATGACCATCCGCAGCCAGTGCATGTGAAAAATGGACGTGTCGGGGTCATTCACAATCATCCAGTGGAGTACGTTATCCCACGCTGCATGCCCGACTGTGGCAACGAGCAGGGGCAACAGCATTTGTAAAACGTTCTGAATTTATATAGTATATAACACGGGTTTGTCCATCCAAATGTCATGGCCGACCAAAGCACCGGTCACTTGGCATGAACAGGTGCGCACCGTTTCATCGGTAGTGTCTGCCCTTTGCTTGCTTACGCTGACCGTTGCCATTATATCCGCAGGCGTGTACACAGTCAATGTCGTGTCCACGTTCGAACAACATCCAAACAACTTAAACTCCATGATGCAAAACGGCAAAGAGGCTATAGAATCCGCCAATCATTTTCTCAAATCCAGTCAAATGGACCCTCTTCTGCGGGATTTCCACGACTTGATAGGCGTGATGTCGAATCTCGCGGGAGCTATTGACGAATTGCAGGTGCAAAAGGTACTCAACGAGGCTGAAATATGGCGAAATATGTCCAATCACGCCATGGTAAAATTAGCAAAGACAGTACTAGAATTATAAAAAAAAAATTATTGTACTTTAGAGACATAACCGATGTATTCCGCGACGCCGCATGCGTTCTCACCACGCTCTAGGTAAAAGTATCCATCGTCGCCCCATTCAGAAGACCACGAATTGCGCACAATCCAATACTCTGGCGTGTACCCGACAATGGTGACGGCGTGGTCCAACTCTTGACCGCACGCAATGGCGGGAAACACACCGTCTTCGTAGGACATGAGTAATTCCGTAGTGCCCACGTCGATGGCCACAGAGACAGGACCGTGCGTGTTCAAAATATATGGTAGCCTCGACTCTGCGTTTTCATCTTTTTCGTGGGTCAGTGTGTCGTACCGAAGGACCTTGACGACGGAGCCATCGCATGTCTGGTTGCACGCCGCGTTCTTGGCAGTGTACGGCATATCTTTTTCCAATGCGACCGGTGAATGTTTGGCGTACTCGAATATATTTTCGGGCCAGCCGCCGTCGCATCCGTACGAAGGGCCATTCGTCGAACTTGAACAGTCCATGATTTTTTGCTCGGAGATGGACACGCCGGCGTGGTACTCCAATACGGACACGCCCGAAAAGGTGTAACACGAGCCGCATTGCCCTTGGTCTTTCACGGGCTGCATTTTATCACGCAAGTCCAGCGACTCCGGCAGCTTGTAGGATGTCAGAAGTTTATGACGATACGTAGAATCCGTGTGCCTACCCGCCTTGGCGATGAACGCGTTTTTGACAAAAGACCGGTCCGATATGGCGTTCAGGCCGTAGGTGACGTCGGACGTGGTGTGAGCCGCGTGTTTGACTCTTTGCATGACGGTATCCATGCGCGTTTCAAACTCTTCGGGAGCGTACTCTCGGTTGTATTTACGCATGTATTGACACATCGCATGGTCCGCAGAATGTCGCTTCTGACAGTCCAAGTGACTGAACGCTGCAGCAGAAGCGGCGAACAAGAGTATGGAAAAGAACATGTTTGCTAACATTCGTACTTACTTATATACACTGTGTTCGTATTCCCACACGTCCAAAAACAAGTTCCAGACGAGGTCTCCAAGACCCCTCCTCGAAACGTGCATGGTCCATTTCTCTCCATGCCAATTCAAGTTGGCTTCATTCACGGAAATTTTCTTACCTGTAAACAAATCATATACCAAAAACACTGTTTTTAACATGTGCATTGCGTTCACTACAAACGATAGTTTTTCTGTCCACGCCGCTGTGCACTTGGCTTTACCATGGGCGATGTTAAGGTACATGCTGGATTGCTCTTCGGTACCCGGTGGACTTGAATAGCGTTCGAAATACGTATCTGTGGTTACGCCACATCTTTTAAACATTTCAAACACAACAACGTTCCGCAAGTCGTTGAGACGCACATTATCAAGTACTGGTTCTTCCAGCCGTGTACTTTTTGAGAGCACCGCGGCCGCTCTCTCGCGGTTACTACCCGCCAACGTCCCAGCCAGTTCTACAGCCATACGCGCGAGTTTTTTCATGTATTGTTTTGCGGGTTCGAGTTCGTGATGGAAATCACGCTCAATAACTTGACTGAAAAAATGACACAGTATGTTTGTAGAGTCTGTCTCTTGCAATTCGCGATTGCTAGAGATAAGCTTTTGAACCTGTTCCACCCACACCTTATGCTCTTGCTCACCTTTCATCCACAAACGTCACAGGCGACTTATATGTCCGTTCGGTACATTTGGTTGGATTTAATTTGAACTATAAAAGCGTGCACGTATACATAAATGTTACGACTGATATTATCGTTCTTGTTCATAGGTGTCACGTGTGGACTCTGTTCTGTTTCGCACGACGAGCTGTGGAGCTGTGTTCTAAAAGATAGGTGCGTGAACGTCTATCAATTACACGCGCTGTCCATGGGCCACGGTAAAAAATACCTGCAGAGACCGTTCATTCTGGCTATGGAGGGTCCCAAGTACAGAAGACTGTTTGCTGACTGTGACGCCGACAACAACGGGTGCATAGAACAGAGCGATATCAAAGTAGCTGGTACGTCGTGTCAACGCTCGTGCATGTGGCGTAAAACGATGAAATCTATGATGTGTCATTAACACTACGGCGGCACACCGGACAAGTGTCCTTTTCCATTAACCAAGGTCGTATGCAACGAGGATGAAATGCATGCATGCATGGTAATGCCACCCCTTCGTTCTGGCAAATGCTGTCAAAACATATAGGACAATCTTGTTGTGTGGCGGCGCCGACGGGTCTCGCATATGATAAACTAGCACAATGTTGGACCCGCATGGGCATCGCGGGCTCCGACAAACGGTGCGTTTGAAAGGCTAGTATCGCAGTGGAGAGCACATGACGTGTCACTGAACTCTCCACTATTTGAACGTCCCGACTGCGGTGATGAATCACAACTTTGATAGGTCTTCCATGTCGAACCATAAACGGAGACATGACAGTCACGATAGAATACGGCGGGGAGTGAATTACGACATGCTGTTTCAATACCCCGTGCAATTGCAAAATGTCTTGACTCGAATTAATATTAAAACTACATTCAGAGGTCATTTAAAAAAAATACTGGACATTTATACGATTTTATTGTAAATCTACGGTTCGTCCGTTCTGAACGAATCTAAAAGCTGCTGTATTTTTGGACGTATCTTTGGCATGTTTGGGAATTCCTGTGCAACTACAATGCCGCAAACGAAAGAGATGAACACGAAAAACATTTATCCACGAATAGCCTACCCTAAATAGTGTTCGTCATACGGCTTCATCTGCTTCATCTGCTGTAGGCACAGACAGTGGCATTGTGCCCGTGAACAGCGGCTGTTCCTCCTCTTCCTTTTGCGCAGTAGTAACAGCAGGTACCCGTCGCGGGACCCAATAACTTCTCACGTAATCTCCTACACTCGGTAACGGTACCGATTGTCCGGCCCACACACCGAGCACAAAACCAACGAGAAACTCAAACATGTGATAAACGCCACACACAAGGAAATAGTGCCGACGTGTTTGAAAAGAGGATTCACACCAAAAGAGGATTCACACCATAAAAGAACTGATGGAATGCGCGACCACGCGCCACCGCACGCCCTTCGGCATGACCTTGCGTAACCAGTCCACGCCGTGTTTATTGAATTCTTTCTTAAGTTGTGCGCACGTAAATATGTTCACCTCCGAAAGTGCGCGCGAGCTTTTCGGTCCTATGCCCCTCAACTTGGTTACTGGGACACTGTTATTTTCTTTGTTCGACCTCCGAAATGTGAGATTCATCGCCTTGTGAGTTATCATGGCGGCGGCGGGCAAAAGCAACGGCGACACCATCTTTATGGGTTTCTCTGACGTCGGAGATACCACCGTCGTCTCTTTTCCATGGACAAAACTGCACAGTTCGGAAAGGGCCGTTGCATCGTCGATGGCAACGTGTGCGTTGTAGCCACGGTTAAACAACGCGCGATACAGTAGAGGTTGTGAATACGACTTGTGTCCAGGAATAAGCTTTCGGAATTCACGCAACGTGTCGATTTCATTGACCGTGTAGTCAATGCCGCACCGTAGGCCACAACCTTTCAGGATTTTAAAGTCGAATGAGCGTCCATTGTGTGCGTACCACGTCGGCTGCTCATACGTAAAATCGAGAAGACCTCGCAGTGCCTCGGTTTCCGTCACAAACTTGGGACCGGTTTCGGGCTCGTTATACCAACGGACAAAATCCTTGGCGCGATTGGTTGTCGTACGGTTCAACCACACTTGTGGGGGTTCGTTTTTCAAAAACATGTTGGCAGTCACCGACCTACGCTGCACCAAGACCTTGGACCAAAAATTAATCGTCGCGTCGGGTCGTTGGTACATATCGCGCAGCAACGCGAACAAATCGAGCACATTGTCCAGACGCGCATCTCGGGGCAATGGATTGACTAAACAACCCCATTTACGGGTCACGTCGGTCACATGCACAGCACCGACTTCAATAATGCGCGTTTCAAATCTTTTTTGACCTTTTGGACGGACAGCATCCGGAACACGCGAGGCAATAGTCGTTTCCAAATCTACACAATATCCGGTTCTAAACATTATAAAATAAAGATGTGCATTTAAATAGTATTTTATGTTCATTCTAATCAGAAGATTCGACTTCTCCAGAGCGTGGTTCCTCGGGCGTGGTCTCCGCGTCCTTAGGCGTTATCGGTACAATTTTACGCGTTTGTTTCCACGCCACTAGGCCCATTATTCCGGCCAGAAAGGTCACTGTTAAACCCGCGTATAAAATGTTGTTCTGTGAAACCATGTACGTTGTGGTTAAGACTAATATTTATACCCACTATTTGCAAGTCGCGCCGAAGAATATCATAGCGAAACATATCAACGGCAGAAGCATGAACATCAGGATGAGCAATTTGAACGGCAACCATGTCATTCTTTTACAACAGCGAAAGTGGCACGAATTGTGTGTCTTTTGGTTTACCATGACCACGTTCTCACGGTATGTCACAAACATATTGTCATAAATATCGCCCGCAACGCCAGGTAGATAGCTAAAGTACGCGCGTTGGAATTCATTGTCCATTTCCATAAGAAATTCCATGGCAATCGTATTGAAAAACGCGTTCATGAAATCTGGGTCCGCAAATATACACCACAGGTTTGTCAGATATACCAACAGATTGAATCCAAACTCTTGAAACGTGTCGAGCATCACAATGTAACTCGTTGACGGGATCATTTTCTTGCGGTGCGTACGGTCTACTATATTGTCCCAGAGGAAGAACGACTTGATAAAGTAAAACAGCGCAATAGAGGCCATCAACATCTTACCTTCCCATTTCGCCTTGTTTGGACACAGACCGTCTTCATGAGAGCGCACTTGGTACGCAAGAATAGAAATGTACATCAACCACTGCGTGACGAACACAAGGATGGGTAGGCCCAGAGCAAGGCTAAATATATGTGAGCAGTACACAGTGTTGCGTCGTTTAAGGGCGTCACTGTGTCGACCCGACGTTACGTGATAAGCAAACAGACTGAACATGCCAAACTTGGGGTCGGACAACACGAGTTCAGTCTTCTCTTCAAGAGAAATTTCAACCATAGGGTCTTCATGATTGTTCGGCGTCACACAATCCGGCAGTACTTTACGCTCTTGGTTAGGTCCCGTGAAGGTATCGCCCGTAATGGCATTCCTTACATGTGCTTTTAAAAATTGAGCGGTAGACATGAATATTGTCATTATTCGTTGTATGCTAAATACGCTGTACGGTTACTTTTTACGCGCGCGTTTATGCTTTTGCTCTGCGAGCTGTGCTTGCGCACTCGATTCCTCGAAATGTTGCACGTCGTTGCCCATCGCAGTCCAACCGGGACACGTCTGTCGTGCGAAAAACTCCACACGTGGGATGTCGCCCATGAGCTGCGTTATCATCTCGCGCACCACTTCCGGCTTACGCGAGTGTTCCCGTCGCGGCGTCATCACTACCGGCGTCGAAGAAGCGTCCAACAGCGTCAAAAAATTCACCCGGGTATCACGCGAGTCCTCGTGAACGACAGAGGACATAGACGAGGCCTTGCGGTCCGGTTCGTCCGGCAACAGGCGCTTGTATGACGCAATTTTACCTTTGACTGCGACCAAACACAGTTCCGCGTTAGACCTAGTGTAGTAACCCACGCCAAACGCTGGTCGTGACCCATCCTTCGTAGTTTTTATCCACGTGACGAAACACGTCTTGTACTTAAATCCCCACGCCTTGATAAGTTCGAGCGCTTCGCCGAGCAACGGCATCGTCGCCCACATAAAAAGAGCGGCATCTTCCTTACAAATGCGCTCAACAGCAGGACCCAGTGCGCACAACGACTTTAAAGACATAGACGGGTATAGGAGGGTACCGTCTTTGCGTTTCAGAGCTCCGTTCTTCACTGTCTGCTGATATTTCCAAGGAGGGTCCGCATAGATAATATTTTGAGAGTGTTCAGCAAGGTCGGACAACTGATCTACAATACATGACATGGTCTACCACCAAAATTTATAGAACAATTAAACGCACACTTAAGTGTTACTTAATCTTATTATAACTTTACTCCCACCGACTAATCACCACCATGTTACGCTTGAAGCGCGTGTTAAATCCCCACGTAAGACGAGGATGAAGGCCATTGCGTTCTTCGAGCGGCTTGAACAGATGTGAGAAATCTTTCAGGTCACTCAGGTACGCGTACGGGTCGTAGTCGGGATTGTTGGGGTCATAAGCCGCTTTTTTCGCAGTGGGAAACTCGTAAATAGGCTGACCGGCGTTTAGAACCTGGTTAAGAAGGTCAGTCTTATTCACGCGGTCGTTGTATTTTTCCACCTCGCCTTTGTACGGTTCGCCGTTTATCTTGAGTTTCATGGGCGGAACAGCGGAGACCGGAGTGAAAAGCCCGCGCAAAAAATTCTCTTTTCCCCACGGGATTTTGTGCAAGTTTTTGCCACAATCGCCCATGACCCATTGGAACATTTGGTGGTGAACTGCTGAGTAATCGCACGGATTACCTTTGGTGAACACGTGCCACGCCATAATACCGAGAAGTGCGTTATTGGGCTCAGGCGGGACCATGGCAGCCATATCAACATGTTCGGAATCGGATTCCGGTCCTTCTGGAATGGTCACTGGGTTCGCACAAGGGCTCGGAAAGCTCGAAACAGCGACGGAGGACATATTTGCTAGTACGTTGATATATATGTGACCGTACGGATTTAATTTAATTTAAATTAAATCATGGTGTCAACAAATCTCGCGCAGTCCCGTACGGATTTAATTTAATTTAAATTAAATCATGGTGTCAACACATCTCGCGCAGTCCCGTACGGATTTAATTTAATTTAAATTAAATCATGGTGTCAACACATCATGCTATGTTATTACAAATGTATGTTCGAACGTACTTTATGCTATGTTCGATGAACACCAATCCTTGATTTTTAAATTTTAAATTTTGTATATGCCGGGTTCTCTTGTCCTTTTATCTTTCTTTTTTTGGAAACTATCCCACGAGTTTGTGTCCGTGTTCGCCAGTATAGTAAAGAGATTCCATGAAATTTGGACGCTTTCTCTTTCTGGTTGAACGGCGCTGGGGAGGGGGGAGGGAATAATTTTTAATATTCCTATGCGGCTGAGTTACACTCACAGGGGACTGTGGCTGAGGTACGCTGACAGGGGACTGTAGCTGGGGAAGGGGAAGGGAATACTTTTTCATATTCCTATGCAGCTGAGGTACACTCACAGGGGACTGCAGCTGAGGTACACTCACTGGAGACATGTTCGACAGTAAAGCTTCAACGTCAATCCCATCCCAGACAAGATCCCACTTTTCATCCCATCCTTCGAAAGTGAAACTCTCATCGTTGAAAGACATTTAAAAGAGCGTGTAACACTTGTGACAACAAAAAGGTTCAGACAACAAAAAATGTATAAAAGGAGGATGGTCGAAAATGTTAGTATCTCTGCTGCATCCCAATGGGGCGCGACGTCGTTTTCAAAAAGAATGCATCGCAACGAAATACGCTGTGTCCCTTCTATACTGAATAAAAGCGCGGGTTAGATACCGGACACCGAGAATAGCCGACTTCGGCACTTTTTATAGGCGTTCGGTCTATTTCTGGGAAGAAATCGGACAGTGAGAGTCCATGCGCTGAAGCCCGTGGACGCTCCAAGAGAGTATTGGGAATATAACAATATAACTAAAGACCAGTTTCCCGCGCGCTTTATTCTCCCCAATAAAGCGCGCGGGAAAGACGTGGGGGCTTTCTACAAAGCTGTACATCATACCAACAGCGCGTGTTCACGCGGCGACGACGCGTCGCCGCGTGAACACGGAACAACGTGCAGCTGTATCTTGTTTGCCGAGATCATACTTACCTGAAAAGGGTTATCTCTCAACACAGCCAGCACTCACACAGCCAGCAACGAGTGACAGGCTATGGTAGATTAGCCTACTACAATAGCCTGTCATATGGGTATCAACGTCCGCCGCACAGAACAGAGTTCCGCCGCGGTTCGCCGAATTTAACATTGCCAAATTGAAATTGCAATAGGGTGTCAAATTACAGGATTAATCACCGGGCCTGACATCTGAAAACAGAGAAGATGCGACCGGTTTTTATAGAAGGGTGTCAAATATAGTACTCTATTTCGTGAGTTGTCAGGTAGAATGGCGACCAACTGGTCTACAATACACATTGATTTAATTATATATTGATTAATTTAATTAAATGTTAACTTAAGTGTTACTTGGCGTCCTCTGGGCCCCAGCAATTGTAGGATTTGCACGCCCAGAAGATCTTGGCTTTCGGTATTTATAGCCTTCTTTCAATTGCCACAAGAGGAGTTTTGGCCTTGTTTTTACGACACCATCGTAAAAATAACTTATTTATTTCATGTTTCGTGTGACATTTGTAATTTGAAGCTATAAA